>MTKZ01127511.1_pt1 | contig 20478 bp, 19 predicted proteins | sample 1042781 | NCBI WGS metagenome assembly MTKZ01 (sample SAMN06212207, study PRJNA360539) | anaerobic digester metagenome | biome: Wastewater treatment plant; material: sludge; isolation source: anaerobic digester fed with sludge from wastewater treatment plant | place: Denmark: WWTP Viborg ... | reverse complement strand
GCCCGCGGGAACGACATCAAGGGTGCTCGCCCCGTAGATCAGCGGGTCGATCGGACGGCGATCCAGTTCGGGAGATATGGCCGCGGAGACCGGGTCTCCTGAAGGAGGCTCGCCCGATCTTGTCGTCAGCTTCAGGTCGTCGAAATAAACGGTGGGCTGCAAGGAAGAAGTGCCCGCCTGGAAGACTATCTCGTTGAAGCTCGCCGTCCCCAAGCCGCAATCGTCGAAGTGGATCCTCACCGCGCTCCAGCTCCCCGCGACCGGGCCGCCCGGGAGGTAGTCGCTCAGAAGCACCGTTGCCACAGTTGTCCCGTCAAGCCAGAAGATGACATGGAGGATCTGCCCTCCGGACGTTCCTCCGTGGACGAAGAACTCGAAACCGTCGTAGGCCGTCCCGCTGAGGCCGCCGTTGTAGTGTAGATAGGTCCCGTCCCAGTTGTCCGGGACCATCGATATGCTGTAAGTCCCCGCGTGTACGGGGCTCGTATTAGTCAGGCTGTGCGTTCCCCAGCCCCAATCCTCCCACCCGGAAGCCAGGGCGTCGGAATATATCTCGTGGTCCTGCGCGGAGAAGGCTAAGGGAGCTATCAGGATAAGAACACAAAGAGCAAGTACATTTCTCTTGGATTCCATCGCTTTCACAAACCTCCTGTCACATTACAACAATCCTTCTTTTTTTATTTTATTTCATGGGCTTGATGATTGCAACGATGAATTTTCAGAGGGGGGGGTCATCGCGTTCCCCCTTCCGGAAAGGGAGAATCCGCGGAGGCCCGGGAATTTAGCCGGCACACCGCAGTTTGCCCCTACGGTCAGCCGCGGGCCTTTACCGCTACAAGCTCGCCGTTGCCTACCGGGACATCCGCCGAGACGAACTCCCTGCTCCTCTCCACAAGCTTCATGAATCCGGCCATTTCCCCGGCATGGGTGAGGGTGTTGTCGGCGACGAGCAAACCTCCCGGACGCAGGACCCTTTTCACCTCAGGCCACCATCCCACATAGCTGTCCTTGAAGGAATCGAGGAAAACGACATCGAACGATGCAGCTTTCCTCTTCTTGAGAACGAGGCCCCCGTCACCCCGTACCTGCCTTATGTACCGAAAAAGCCCCGCCCTCCTGAAGTTTTTCTCCGCCAGGGAGATCTTCCAGTCCGAGACCTCCACCGTTGTCACCATTCCTTCGGAAGCGCGCGCCGCTTCGGCCCACCAGAGTGTTGAATAGCCGTTGGAGGTGCCTATCTCAAGGATATCCTTCGCATTTACCGCCCTCGCAAGCACGAAAAAGAGTTCTCCCGTCTCCCTCGTTATGTTCAGCATGCAGCGGCTGACGTCCTTCGCCGCGCGATCGTTCCTTTTTCCGAACCTTTCCAATTCCGCAAGCAGTTCAGCTAGAGTTTTTCTCATTTCAGTCTCCATAAAGAAGTCAACTTGAGCTTGGTGAGAATATTCCCGGGGATGTTTTCAATTCACTTGGTGGAATCCCCTTCCCTATTGAACTTCAGCGCTTCCGCTCTTCCGTCCTAGTGTGCCTTCCGCACTCTTGTTTCCCCTTCGCAGAGGGGGAGAGTGGTAGCGTGGAGGGGGGCTAACAAGCTTCGCTTTCATAGTAAAAGACCCCTACAAGGAGCGGGGGCTTTATGAACCGGGCCTCTTTAAGAGGCCATGTTCTCTCTAATCTCCTTTTTTCTTTTTCGCTTTTAATAGCGCCCCCAGATCGCCTCACTTCTACTTCCTTCTATCTCGACGTAACGCTTATCTTTTCTTCCGTTATTTGTGCTAATTCATATCTGCAGGCAAAACCTGCCAGGACATGACCACAGCCAAAGGCGATGGATTACCAAGGATTATTTAAAATGCAGGCACAGCCTGCATGGATCACGCCATGTATTATCGCCTTCGTTCTTGAATCGGAAGCAAAAGGGAAGTAGAATTTCGGCTCAGGCTGATCGTGAGGCCTCGGAAGGCGGCAGGATGGGCAATGTCAGAGAAAAATCGACCTCGACCCCGGCCCCCGGGCAGAAAAATCGGGGGGTGATCCTGGCTTTTCTGTGTCTCGTCCTCGCGTCGGCCACATTCATTTGCTACTGGCCGGTTACGACGATGCCTTTCGTTCAGTGGGACGACCCCGACTATGTCTTCGAGAACCCTCACGTCCGCAGTGGGCTGACGGCGGATTCCGCTGCCTGGGCTTTCCGTTCGATCGAATACGCCAACTGGCATCCCATAACCTGGCTTTCCCACATGCTGGATGTCGAGATGTTCGGCCTCGACGCGGGAAAGCATCACCGGACCAGCCTGATCTTTCATGTCGTCAACGTACTGCTCCTTTTCTTTCTGGTTCTCAGGATAACTGAATCTCTCAGGTCCGGCACGCTCGTGGCGGCGCTTTTCGCCCTGCATCCCCTCCATGTCGAATCTGTAGCCTGGATATCGGAGCGCAAGGACCTTTTATGCGCGATGTTCTGGTTCCTTGCGATCATCGCCTGGCTGCGTTTTGCCGATTCCAGAAAGCCTCTTTGGTATCTTCTGACCCTTGGGGCTTTCTCAGCCGGCCTGATGTCAAAACCGATGATCGTGACTTTCCCCTTCACCCTCATGCTGCTCGATATCTGGCCGCTGGGGCGCTTCCCGATGAAAATGGGGCGGTTCGCCGGCAGGCTATTCCCGCTCGTCCTTGAAAAGACCCCTTTTTTCCTGCTTTCGGCGGTATCCGGCATCGTCGCGTTCGTGGCTCAGAAAAGCACTGGAGCCGTCCAGTCCATGGAGATCATTTCTCTTTCCAACAGGCTTGCAAACGCGATTTGGGCCTACTGCGCCTACATGGTGAAAATGATCTTCCCGTCGGGGCTTGCCGCTTTTTATCCCTACGCGCCAAGACCGTTAGTGTCAGTTGCCGTTATCGGATCTTTCCTTGTTTTGGCTGGAATAACGATGTTCGTCCTCCTGAATCGGGAAAAAAAGCCTTACATTGCATTCGGTTGGCTGTGGTTCCTGGGCACTCTGGTCCCCGTGATCGGCATCGTTCAGATCGGGGGCCAATCCATGGCCGACCGTTACACTTATGTCCCCCTGACTGGACTCTTCGTAATTGCCGCCGTGGCTCTTGACGAAATTATAAGAACATTCCCGAGGATCCGGGTGTCGGTTACTATTGGTTCCCTGCTTCTTATTCTTCCTCTCTTCGCCGCCACAAGGGTGCAGCTTGGGTACTGGGAAGGCGACAAGGAAATTTGGGAACGCGCCGCCGCCGTGACTAGGAATAATTTCGTCTCGGAAAACAATCTAGGCTGCTATTACCTGGAGCGCGGCGAAACGGAGGAGGCTTTAACTCGATTCAATGCTGCTTCCGAGTATAACCCCGGGTATGCCGACGCTTGGACGAACAAGGGAAAAGCCCTCATGAAACTGGGCGAGAAAGAAAAAGCTTTAGACAGTTTTAAAACGGCCGTTCAACTCGCTCCTCAAAACGCGGACGCGCTGCTCAATTACGGAGACGCTTTGGACGAAGAGGGCCGCGTCGAGGAAGCGCTCCATCAGTACGAGCGGTCTTTAACGATCAATCCCGGCTCGTCAGAGGTCTTGGACCGCATAGGCATCGCCCTGGGAAAATTGAACCGCCTTCCCGAGTCCGTGGAGTGGCTGAAAAGAGCCGCCGGAGCCGACCCGACATCCTCAAAGATCGAGAACGACCTCGCGGTGGCGCTCGATCACTCCGGCAGGACCGACGAGGCCATCGAACATTTCCGACGCTCACTCGAAATCGACCCCGGATATTCCAGAGGCTGGTACAACATGGCGTTGACGCTCGCGAGGGCCGGCCGGTTATCGGATGCCGAGGAGGCGTTCCGCGAGGCGCTGAAGATCGAGCCCGACATGGCAGAAGCCCGCTATTACCTCGGCGCCACCCTGATAAAAGATAAAAGATACAGGGAAGCGTGGGAGGAATACCTGACGCTGGAACAGACCCATCCCGGCTACGAGCAGACGAGGGCCAATCTCGAAAAGCTCAATGCCATGCTTGGCTCCGAGCAGACTACGCCGTGAAGGCTGACGATAGAGCAGAAGAGCGGAAGAGCTGAAGTTCGATAGGGAAATCAATTCCACGATTTTAAAATTTTCACTTTTCAATCTTCAATTTTCAATGAAAGCGAAGCTTGCAGCTCGCATCTACTCCCCCCCGCCGAAAGTTTTTTCGTATTGCTCCCTATCGTGAAGAGCCGGGGTTTCCCGGGTGATGGTATAGCCGTCTATCAGGCATGAGGGTTCTCCTTCCGCGTTGAAAACATATACCGCCCCGGAAGGAAAATTCTCCTGCGGCCAGGCTCTTTCTCCGAACTCCGCCTCTATCTCTTCCACGGTGGGGATGGAACCTGATCTTTCCTTGTCCCGTTCGATCCACGATCGTTTTAACATATCCATTTTGTTGAAGCTGTTGGAGATCATCCCGCTCCAAGCGCGCCATTCGGAATCGTCGAGACGCTCCCGAACCTGTTCAGGGTTCAGCATCGCTTCGAGGAATTCTCTCGGATCGCGTGATGTGTCCTTTTTCCACTCTTCCGCGAAACCGATTATCTCCCTCGGAGTTTTCCCGTCAAACCTGAAGGCAAGCTCCTCGAGTTGTTTCTCCTCTACTCCACTGCCGGGAAGGTTTTTCTGAATGATCGCCATGGGGCCTACGGCGACAAGTTCTAGCGCTTCCGTGAACTTGTTCCTCTCGTCATCGTCCTTTATCGCCCTGGTGATTTTCAGGATGCTCTCCTCGTATTCCTTCATGTTCGATGCCTTTATCTTCATCTCCATCGGATCCTGCTTCGAACAGCCCGACATCAAGATCAGGCAAGTCAGGACAAAGGAAAGCAGATGCGCGGAAAATCTCTTCATTGCGGTTCCTCCCTATTTCTTCAGTCCGCCTTCAAAGAATGCCTTCATGCCAATAGCTTACACCCGCAGCGGTTCATTATCCAGAGCTGAAGGCTGACGAGAGAGCTGAAGAGCGGAAGCGCTGAAGCTCATTAAGGAAATGAATACCACCGATTTCAAATTTGAAATTTAATTTTTAAAATGCAGGCGCAGCCTGCCAGGCTGAAGTTCAATAAGGAAGGGAATTCCACAATTGTCATATTTTCAATTTAGAATTTGAAATTTAATATGAAAGCTCAGCTTGCTTACCCCTCCCCATTTGCATTGTATTAAAAGCCGTTTTATCCTTATATGGATGAAGAAGCGGTGGCTGAAATTCGTCATACCTGTTTTGAGCGTCCTGTCGGTGGCGGGATACCTGCTGCTGGTGAATCCCCTTCTCGTCGATTCGCTGAACCTGAGGGAGTTCGACCGCACGGAGCTGAACGGCAAGGCGCTGGAGATAGCCTCGTCCCTGCTTGGCGAGGAGAAGCAGTTCCGCGTCAAGGAATCTATAACGGCAGACATGAACCTGCTGAAGAGCCTGGAAAGAAGCATCGGGCTCAAATCGGAGGCGGAGATCGTCTCGACGAAGCTTCCGGTCCAGATCTACACCGCCTCCTTCTTCCCCCGGGAAGGCAAGGACAGGCTCGGACTTTCCAACGAAACACCGGTCCTGACCGTCAAGATAGACTCGCACGGCGGGGTTGCATCCCTCACCTTCAGGGACCTGGACGACAAGGACAACAAGCCGGTCTCATCCTCCGAAGCGGGAGGGAAGATCAAAAGGCTGGCGTCTCTGCTCAGCCTCGACCCGTCCACTCTCACCCAGGTCCAGCCGCAGGACATCGACAAGGAGGAATGGGTCAACATCGGCGGAAAACCGCCCTCGCAGGGGGAGAAGGAGAGCGGAGAGTCCCTCGCGCGGGCCGAGCAGGAATTCATGTTCAACGAGAGGATCGAGGGAGTTCCGCTCGCCTCCTATACTCACAATTTCAGCTTCACGAGGAACGAGGTGGAGTATTCGAGGAACCTGCTGTTCAAGAAGGCGCTCTTCAACGAAGGCAGCAGCGGAGCGATCGGGTTTCTCGCCATAGTGACATGGTTCGCCATAGGCCTCCTGGGGTTGACGATATTCGGCCTGAAGATCAGGCGGGACGAGATCGACTGGAGCCATTATTTCAGGTTCTCCTGCTTCGTGGCGGTCCTGACCTTCCTGACGGTCTCCTTCAGCGAAGGGGCTTTTACCGTCCTGAACTTCCTCGGGTCGCTTATCGTCGGGTTTTTCATAGGCTTCGGGCTTGGCCTGGTTTTCGCCGTGGCGGAGTCGAAAACGAGGGAGAACCACTCCGACACGCTGGCGGTCTCTGACGCGCTTTTCGGGGCCAACTTCAAGATCCGCGAGTTCGGCGGACTGCTCCTTTCGAGCTTTGCCTACGGCGGACTCTTCTTCATGATGCCCCTTGCCGCTTACATATTCAGCAGTTTCCACGAAAAGACGAGGCTCGTGATATGGACAGCAAACCCGATAGAGATAAGCGGCGTCATGCCCGTCACGATACTGCTCCGTTCGATCGTCCAGCCGTCGCTTTACGCGTTCCTTCTTTCCGCGCCGATCTTCGGGATACTGGCTTCGCTTGTCTGCCAGAGGTTCCCGGGGAAGAGGGGGGCGATAGCGGTTTCCGCCATTTTCGCGGTGCTCTGCCTCTACCAGCTCGACACTACTCCCGCCGTCGTCTGGTTCATACTGCTTTTCTCGGCGAGCTTCCTTCTGTGCGTTCTATGGAAGGACGAAGGCTTCCCCGGCGTCCTTCTTTCGATATTCATCGCCCTCAGCCTGCAGAGGGCTTTCCTGCTGGTCCTCGCTAAGGATTCCCTCTTCGCCTTCGTCGGGCTGGTGATACTGGTCTTCTGGCTCTTCGTCTTCATCCTGGCGGTCTATCTCCTGAGGAAGGGCAAGCCCGTTTCCAAGATGGCGCCGTACGAACCGAAATACCTGAAGCGGATGAAGGAGAAGGAGCGGTTCGAGAGGGAGCTGGAGATCGCGAAGCACCTTCAGGAAAAGCTTCTGCCGAAGAACACGCCGGACCTCGAAAAGTTCGAGATCGCGACCCTTTGCGAGCCGGCCAACGAGGTCGGCGGAGACTATTTCGACTTCCTCTCGCTCGAGGGCGGCAAGATGCTGGTCTTCCTCGGCGACGTTTCGGGCAAGGGTATCAGGGCGGCGTTCTACATGACACTCGCCAAGGGGCTCCTGCACGGCTCGTTCAACCTGTGCAAGGACCACCTGGAACTGCTGACTCTTCTCAACAAGAGGTTCGGCGGGCTCTCGGAGGAGGGAGTGTTCCTGACGCTGATTACTCTCACGCTGGACACGGAGACGGGAGAAGTCCTGCTATCCTCCGCCGGCCACAACCCTCCCCTCCTTTTCAAGAAGGACACCGTCTGGTCTGTCCCGTCGAGAGGCCTCGTCATCGGCCCTATGCCCGAAGAGATTCTCGTGAAGAGCCTGAAGGACTTCAAGTTCAGGATGGAAGAGGGGGACGTCCTCCTGCTTTACACGGACGGCGTCACCGAGGCTATGGACCACCACATGGAGGAGTACGGTACGGACAGGCTGAAGAAGGTCTTCCATGAGAGCGTGGACAAGCCCGCAGGCGAGATCGTCAACTCGATAAGGAAGTCCGTCCTGGATCATACGAAGGGATTCACTCAGAGCGACGACCTGACGATCCTCGTCCTGAAAGCCAAGAAGGGCGCCGGCTGACCTTATGGGCGGGCCGGGCGCATCCTCCTGGACTAAATTCCTTAGAGGAAAAATAGAAGTTTTACAGCCCGAAGGAGGGCCGAAGTTCTCCATCGATTCGGTCGTCCTCGCGGGCTTCAGCCACATCAGGGAGGGAGAGGATGTCCTCGACCTCGGGACGGGGACGGGGGTGATACCGGCCATGTTGAAGGCACATTTCCATCCGTGCTTTATCGCGGGGATCGAGATAAACGAGAACCTGCGCGAGTGCGCCGCCGCCACCGCCGAGAGGAACGGCCTCGACCCCGGCGGGATGATCCTCGGGGACATCCGCGATCAAAAGGTTCTTCAGGGCAGGAAGTTCGGCGTGGTCGTCTCGAACCCGCCATTCTTCGAGACCCACTCGGGAAGGCTGAGCGTGAGGGAGGACAGGAGGCTCACGCGCCACAGGGAGGCGCTTTCCCTCGTGGAGCTCTTCAGTGCCGGCGCGAGGTTCATGAAAGAGAAAGGGCGAATGAACTTCATCCTCCCCTTCTCCGAATCTGACAAGGCGGTAAAGGCCATGAATGAAGCGGGCCTTCACCCGCGCCTGGCGAGAGCCGTCTGCGACTCCCCCGCGGGCGAGCCTAAGAGGGTGCTCATGCAGGCCGTCAAAGAAAGGCTTCCCTTCATCTGGCTCCCGCCGCTGATCCTGAAGAACGGAGACGGATCATACGGCGACGAGGTCAAGAGATGCCTGGAAGACATTCCTTTCGTCCCGTCCCCCGCCTTCTTCTGCGACGCGATGGTGGGGAGGCTGGCGAAGTACCTGCGCTTCGCGGGGTTCGACGCGGCTTACCTCAGGGACGCGGACGACGACTGGCTGATCGGAGAGTGCGAGAGGAGCTCGAGGATACTGGTCACGAGGGACCGCCCGCTGATCGCGAGGATGAAAAAGCGGGGCCTCGCCTGCTTCGAACCGGAAAGCGTCTTCCCGAAGGAGCAGTTCAGGGAATTGGCCGCCGTTTTTCCCTTCGACGGCAGCTCTCCGAGGAGATGCCTTCTCTGCAACGCCGCCGTGATGAAGCTTGAAAGGGAAAAGGCGAGAGGGATCGTCCCCTACTACACCTTCAGGACAAAAAGGGACTTTTTTATTTGCCCGTCTTGTGGCAAACTCACATGGGGAGGAACCCATCTTTCCCGCTTCAGAAAAGAGATACTCGAAGGCAACGACAGGGAGGACAGATGACCGACAGAGAAAAGCTCAAGGACCTGCTCAAGGAAAGATCGCTGAAGATCGGGGATTTCGTCCTCGCTTCCGGCAAAAGGAGCAACTACTATTTCGATTCGAAGCTGACGACGCTTACCGCCGAGGGTGCGTACCTCACCGGCAAATGCTTCTTCGACGTGGTCAGGAATGAAAAGATAGAGGCCGATTACATCGGCGGGATGACGCTCGGGTCGGACCCGATCGTCACCGCGGCCGCGCTCGTGCCGAGGATCGAGGGAAAACCGATCGACGCCTTCATCGTCAGGAAAGAGGAAAAGGGCCACGGCACGAAGAAATGGATCGAAGGCCCCGCCGAAACCGGCAAGAGGACGATCATAGTCGACGACGTCGTGACGACCGGAGGATCGACCTTCAAGGCGATAGAGAAGGCCGAGGAGTTCGGACTGAAGGTGGTCGCGGTTATCGCGCTTCTCGACAGGGAAGAGGGAGGCGGCGAGGCCCTGTCCGCAAAGTATCCCTTCTATCCGATCGTCAGAAAAAGCGAGATCATGGGATGATCGGCAAGTGAGAATCGAGAAAAATGCAGGCGGGGCCTGCCCGGCTCAAGGCTGATGGCTGAAGAGCTGAAGTTGGATAAGGAAATGGATTCCAAAAATTTTAATTTTTCAATTTTCAATTTTCAATTTAAAATTCGCCGCAGGCGTTTCCCGGGGGGACTATGAAATCGCTATTTCGAACAAAACCGATATCTGAGCTTTTAAAAAGCGCCGGCTCGGAAGAGAAAGGGCTCAAGAGGTCGCTGACCGCCTGGGACCTGGTCTCCTTCGGGATAGGATGCATAATCGGCGTCGGGATATTCGTCCTGCCCGGCCACGAGGCCGCCATCCACGCGGGCCCGGCGATCTCGCTCTCCTTCGCCCTCGCCGCCGTCGCCTGCGCCTGCGCGGCGCTCTGCTACGCGGAGCTCGCCTCGATGATACCTGTGGCGGGAAGCGCGTACACTTACGGCTACGCGACCCTTGGCGAGATATTCGCATGGATAATAGGTTGGGACCTCGTCCTCGAATACATGGTGGGGGCGAGCCTCGTCTCGATAGGCTGGTCGGGGTATTTCGTCAATTTCTTCAACAAGACCTTCGAGAACTTCGGCGTGCAGTTCCCCGCCATGCTGGCTAACGGGCCGTTCCTCAAGGACCACCCCGGGCTCATTAACCTGCCCGCGGTGATCATCGTCTTCGTCCTGACAGCCCTTCTGGTCAGGGGCATCAAGGAAAGCTCCAACGTCAACAGGCTGGTCGTCATCATCAAGATCCTCGTGATCGTATTCTTCATCGCGATCGCGGTGTGGCACATCAACCCGACCAACTGGACGCCCTTCATGCCCTTCGGATTCAAGGGGGTTATGACCGCCGCGGCGATCGTCTTCCTCGCCTTCGTCGGCTTCGACGCCGTCTCGACCGCTTCGGAAGAGGCTAAGAACCCGCAGAGGGACGTGCCGATCGGCATCCTCGGATCTCTCTTCATCGCGACGCTTCTTTACATTTCGGTGGCCGCGATAATGACGGGAGTCGTCCCCTATCAGCAGTTCAAGGATGTCGCGGAACCGATAGCGCTCGTCCTGAACGTGATCAACAAGCCGTTCGCCTCGATCCTAATAAGCATAGGGGCGATCGCTGGAATGACCAGCGTCATCCTGGTCCTCATCATGGCCCAGCCGAGGATCCTTTTCGCCATGTCGAGAGACGGCCTTCTGCCGCCCTTTCTGGCCAAAGTCCACGAGAAATACAGGACGCCGTTCTGGCCCACCATCATTACCGGGCTTCTGGTCGCCATAGCGGCGGGGTTCACGCCGATCGGCGTCGTAGCAGAGCTCTGCTCGATAGGGACGCTCGCCGCGTTCGCCATAGTCTCGGGGGGCGTTCTGGTCCTCAGGCTCAGAAGGCCGGAGTTCCCGAGGCCGTTCAAGGTCCCGCTCTTTCCGATCATCCCGCTTCTCGGGCTCGGGTCGTGCCTCGCCCTGATGTTCTCGCTGACCTTCGTCACCTGGATCAGGTTCCTCGTCTGGCTCGCGATCGGTTTCGTCGTGTATTTCGTTTACGGCAGGAAGGGCGCCCGGCAGAAGCTGGAGAACGGAACGGCCTGATATTGTCCGGCAAAACACAGAGAAAAGAAAAAGGGGCGGAAGATCCGCCCCCTTTTTTAATGGTCGTCAAAACTAGTTCACCTCTTGAATTCATAGCAACCCGAACGCCAGAGATAACGGTTCCCGTTGTTCACATAACTATGGATCTCGATGCAAACAGTCTCCCCTTTCGGAAGCATCTCTCTCAGGGCGGCGTCCTTCTTGGCGATTATTCTGGAAGGACTCTTGCAGGTTGTCACCGGAACAGGGACGTCGTCGATCGTGACTTCTACTTCGTTGTAATCTCCTATGGTCAGATTGTCGCCCAGGATTTCAAGCCGGAAAGGGTTTCGCAGTATGTTCACCTTGTCTATCACGGGGCACAAGGAACCCGCGTGAAGGGAAAAAGTCCCGTGATTCGCCGTGACATAAGCGGAGGGATCGCTCGAGCTCATGGCCCAATCCTGAGATTCCTGATAAAGGGCTGATGACTTCAAATCCCTGACATCCCACGCAATCAAAGCTTCCTTCGAATCAGAACACCCGCCGGAAACGGCATTTCCTTCGCCGGTTTTTACGAGCGCCATTTCATGCTTATAACCCGTACTCGACGAACCGAAATCCATGGTCGTGACAAAAGCCGCGTTACCGTCGGGAGCTATAGTTCCGTAATGGTAAACCTGATATGCCGGCCCTTCTTCATAGGGAAACATGAAATCCACGGCAGGCCCGGCAAATTCCCCATCGTCGTCAATTACCAAGATCCCAGAATTTTCGAGGATATCGCGGAGCACGAGATATTTTCCGTCGGGACGGGTCAGTATCTCATTGAAGGTAAAGGATGTTCCCGAGCTTCTGCACCAGATCACCTCTCCATCATCCGAAATGAGCGTTACTCTGGCGAGCAGGTTGTCAGGCCAGAATCCCGAGCAGACAAGAATTCCTTTTCCCGGGACGCGGGCTATCCCGCTAATGACTCCTACCCTTTTGTCAAAAGTCTTTATCCACACCAGGCAGCCGTCCTTGTCGAACCTGCATATCCTTTCATCCATGACGGCAACGCAGCCGAGGTCTTCAAGAGGCGCCACCCCGCCGATCCCGCCACTCCAGTAACCTGACCATGTCTCGCTAAGCACCTTCTGCCAGAGGACGCTTCCATTGGGAGCCATCTTCATCAGCCATGGATATTCCAACTCTCCATCATTCCATTTTCCCCTTCCTGCAATGAAATAATTCCCGTCGCCCACCGCGCAGACGGCACGAACCTGCGCCTTTGCGACGTATCTCTGCCAGGCTATTTCGCCGTTGTCACGGATCTTCAAGATCCACGCGCCGATCCAGGCGCCGGGGACGCTCTGCGTGTAACCGGCGACCAGCTCNNATCATCACCGAAGGTTCTTCGTCGGCCGCCCCCCCGATCTTCTGGTGCCATAAAGGCTTTCCTTCCGAATCCACCCTGACGATCAGCGCATCGGAATCTCCGCTGATATCGCGCGTAGTTCCGCAAAGCAGGAATCCGCCTTCCGGGCTGTTGGCGACACTTACCGCCTCGTCCTCCCCTGTATCGCCGTAAGCAGACAACAGTTGCCCGGGCAAGGGTTCACAGTGAAAAGGAGCTACCGCGAAGAATGAAAGGAAAAACAGCGCCAACGCCGACCCTGTGCTTTTCCGCATCTCTGCCCCCCTAAAGGAAAAAGGCTCGCCCTACATGAAGGGCGGGCCAAATCTTGAAAAAGGAAACATTACAGCTCTTTTTTCAAATGGCTTATTATCGTCTTCAGGACCTTGATCCTGGCGAAGTTCTTGTCCTCGGCCTCGACGACGGTCCACGGCGCGTAGGGCATCGAGGTCTTCTCGAACATCTCTATGGCCGATGCTTCGTAGGAATCCCACTTCGAGCGGTTGCGCCAGTCCTCCTCGGTGATCTTGTACTGCTTGTACGGGGTGATCTCCCTCTCCTTGAACCTCCTGAGCTGTTCCTTGGCGGTGATGGAGAGATAGAATTTGAGCACGATGATACCGGAATCGGAAAGCTCCTTCTCGAACTCGTTGATCTCGGAGTAGGCCCTCATCCATTCGTCATCCGTGCAGAATCCCTCGATCTTCTCGACGAGCACCCTGCCGTACCACGACCTGTCGTAAACGGTCACCTTGTCCCTTCTCGGGAGGTTGCGCCAGAAGCGCCAGAGGTACGGCCGCGCCTTTTCCTCGTCCGTGGGAGCCGCAACGGACATCACCCTGTAGTCCTTCGCGTTGAGGGCTTGCGTGACCCTCCTGATCGCCCCGCCCTTGCCCGCGGCGTCCGCGCCTTCGAAGACCAGGATGAGCGACCTGTCCTTGCTCTGCATCCTGTTTATCAGGCGGTGGAACTCGGCCTGCGCCTCGGGAAGCTCCTTGTCGTACTTCTTCTCGTCCAGTTTCCTCGTGTAATCGAGCGTCCTGAAGATGTTGCTCTGAGGCGGCTTGAAAGCCCTCGGCTTCAGAGGCGGCTTCTCGGCCTTCTCCTTGTCGGCGAAGCCTCTCTTGAGCTCCGCGATGAGCGTGCGTGCGACGGTCGTGTTCCTGTACCTGTCGTCTTCCGCNNTCCGAGCGCCTCTTCGGAGACCTCCCTGAACCTGCCGTATTTCTTGACGAACTTCCAGTCGTTCTTCGTCACGCGCCAGCTCTGGAGAGGGTCCTTTTCGAGCTTCTTCATGCTCTTGACTAGGGTCTTCTCCTTCACGTGGAGCCAGAACTTGACGAGCGTGACCCCTTCCCTCCTCAGCATCGTTTCGAAAAAGACCGCCTTGTCGAGAGCCTCGTCAAACTCCGATCTTTTCATCCCGCCGAAGGTCCTTTCGACTATGGGCCTCGTGTACCATGAACCCAGGAGTATCGTCATCCTTCCCTTCGGGGGTATCATCCTCCAGAAGCGCCACATCGGCGGCCTTTCGCGTTCCTCGTCTGTTGGTGCGTCGAGGGCGTGGGTCTCTATCCCGCGCGCGTCGAGCCATTCGAGCAGCTGGTTGACCGTCTCCGTCTTGCCCGCGCCTTCGACCCCGCCTATTATCACGATGGCGGAAGTCTTCGAGGCGGCAAGCTCCTTCTGGACAGCCAGGATATCCTCCCGAAGCTTGGCCAGCCCTTTCTTATAGACACTTTTAGAGATCTTGTTCCCGACTTCAGCGGTTTCGAACATTCGACACCCCCTTATGTCAAAAAGATCAAGCGGTCTTGTTTACAATTTTTCCTATAATTCCGGGCAAAGCCTCTATTTCGTTCTTTTTGATCTCGCCGAGGATGCAGATCTGGATCCAGTTGCGCGCGAGCAGGTACTCGCTCATGTAGCTGATGAGGTATCCCGTGCGCGCGAGCTCGTCGCCGATCTCCTTCGAGGATATCCCCTTGGGGATGACTATCGTGAAGACCGCGGGACTGGATTCCTCCCTGGGGACGAGGACCTTCAGGCCGTTCTCCGCGAGCCCCGACCTGACAACTTGGGACATCTCCTCGATGTCGTGGATCTTCTTGGTCAGGTCTATCCTGGAAAGCGCCGCCGCGAGCGCCGCGAAAAGGTTGGACGACTGGGTATAGGGAAGGCCGTGCTTCTCGGCGTACCTTCCGAGGTCGAGGTACCTCGGGAGTTTGCCGGGCCGGCTCTTGACCTCCCCGTTGTAGAAGACGAACGAAAGGCCGGGATAGCCGCCGACCGCCTTGCCGCTGAGGGATGTGGCGAGATCGACTCTGTCGAGTTTCATGGGGATGGTCGCGAAGGAGCTGATGCAGTCGACAGCGACGGCTACGCCCCTCTGCTTGCAGATGTCCGTGATCCTGTCAAGGTCGTGCAGGACGCCGGTCGAAGTTTCGCAGTGGGTAAAGAGGCACCACTTGATCGCCTTGTCCCCGTCGAGTTTCTTCTCGACCTCTTCCGCGGTGATTTTCCGGCCCCATTCCTTCTTTATCGTCGAGAAATCGAGCCTGAAGCGCTCTGCGTGGTCGATGAGCCTCTCGCCGAACTCGCCGTCGGCCAGGACCAGGCCCCTGCCGTCGACGAGCGATAGCTGCCCCGTCATCACGTCGTTGGCGAGCGTCCCGCTGCCGAGGAATATCTCGACCTGCTTCGCCCCCGAGATCTCGAGGAGGAGCCTCTTGACCCGGTCGAAGGAGTCCATGAAGCCCTTCGCCCTGGTCGATATGGCGGGGCCGCCGATCGCGCTTTTGACGGACGCGTCCATCTCCACGGGCCCCGGAAGGAGGTTGTACGGCTCTTTCAGCTCTTCGTGCTTCTGTGCCATCTCCTCCAGGAGCACCTTGGCTTCCTGCCCCAGCCTCGAGAAGGTCTCCCGGAACGCCTCCAGCGTAAGGTACATGGGCTGGTAGGGCGCTTCCGCCGTCCCGACAAGTGGGCCGAACGGGACGAAGCCGATGTGCTTGTAGAGCTTTAGCTGGCGGGTCGTGCCTGAAATGACGGCCGTGTCGAATCCCTGGCCGAGGCAGTATTCCGCGGTCTTCTCCATCAGGTTCTTGAAGATGACGCCGTTCCTCGCTTCGGGCTTCACCGCGAGGAGTCGGATCTCGCANNGTCGGATCTCGCAAACTTTCCTGTTGCGGGGCATCAGCTCGTCGAGGTTGTCTATCTTCTGGTCGAGCGAGAAGGGCCTCTGCCCCCTGACGGTTATCATTCCGACGACAGACTTTCCCCTGGCGCAGATGATGTAGGTGTTCTCCTTGTGGAACTTGTCTATCAGGCGCTGGTCGGGGGTCGACTGGTGCTGGGGTATCTCCTCGACGAAAGTCTTATAGTTAAGTTTGTGTATCTCCACAAATTCCCAAGGCTCGGAAGCTACTTTGAAAACCAGCATTCTTTCTACTCCAAAGGAACATCATTATTATCACAAACCGCCTTAAAAAGCAAGATTAAAAGGCGAATCTACAAAAGAATTCGCCCCCCTGTTTTACAAAAGACCCGCCTTGTCCTAGAATGGTTGCCTTGGAAGGCAGATAAGATGAAGACAGCTGCGATGACCGCCAAAGAAAAACTCGACATGCTCCTGCAGTTCCCGCTGTTCAAGGAACTTGAGGAAAGGGAAGCATCCCGGCTGGCGGCGCTCTGCACGCCCAGGAAGTACGAAAAGGGCGAGAACCTGTTCATGGAGGACGACGAAGCATCGGGCTTTTTCCTCCTTTTCGAGGGAAAAATTAAAGTATCCAGGACTTCGAGGCAGGGAAAGGAGCAGATCATCCACATTTTCGAGCCTTTCACTCCCGTGGGAGAGGTCCCCGCGTTCGAAGGAGGATCTTTTCCAGCCGACGCCCGCGCCCTTACCACCGTCAAGGCTTTCCATCTTGACAGGAACGCCTTCCTCGAATTGGCCCGTAAGAACCCCCGCCTTCTCATGTCGATGCTAGCGATCCTTTCGAGAAGGCTGAGGACGGTTGTCGAGCTGCTGTTCGACCTCTCCTTCCGGGAGGTGACTTCAAGACTCGCGAAATACATTTCGGCGAGGCGGTCGAAAAGGTTCAGGCTGCCCGTTTCAAAAAAGACGCTTTCCGCGGAGCTGGGAACTATTCCCGAAACTCTTAGCAGGTCCTTCTCCGCGCTCGAAAAGGAGGGCGCAATAACGATCGACGGTAGCGAGATAGTGGTGATCAACGAAAGGCAGCTCGAGAAGTTGTCCAACCTTTGATCTCGGTATGGAGAAGGCATGAGGAAATCGTGGGACGATTATTTCATGGACATAGCTAAGGAAGTGGCGACGAGGGCCACCTGCGACCGGAAACTGGTCGGATGCGTCCTCGTCAAGGAAAAGTACATCATAGCGACGGGCTACAACGGTTCGGTCAGCGGGCTCGAGCATTGCGACGAGGCGGGCCACATGATGGTGAACGGCCACTGCGAAAGGACATCCCACGCCGAGGCGAACGCCATAGTGCAGGCCGCCAAACACGGCGTCTCCACCGACGGCGCGACCGCCTACATAACCGCGAGCCCCTGCTGGGGATGCTTCAAACTGCTGGCCTCGTCGGGAATAAAGAGGATCGTTTTCGGCGAGTTCTACCGCGACGAGAGGATCTTCGATTCGGCGAAAAAGCTGGGCATCGAACTGGTGGACCACTCGGAAAAGAAGTGACGTCTACTATCCGGAGCCTCCTTCAGAAGGGGTCTTCCAGGCTCAGGGATTCCAAGGTAAGAAAGTTCGATAGGGACGCGAGGATACTCCTGTGCCTCGCCCTCGAAAAGGATAAGGTCTTCATTCTCGCTTATCCGGAATTTGAAGTGTCTCTGAAAACCGAGCGGAAATACATCTCCTTCATCAAAAGAAGGGCTGCGGGAGAGCCGATCCAGTACATAACGGGAAAGCAGCCTTTCTGGACCACCGAGATCCTCGTGGGAGAAGGGTGCCTCATTCCGAGGCCGGAGACGGAAGTCCTCGTGGAAGAGGCTCTCGTTCTCGCTAAGGGAATGAAAGCGCCGGTGATCGCCGACCTCGGATGCGGCTCGGGCGCGATGCTCAAGGCTATTGCTGAGAGCCTGGGCGACTGCCGGCTCGTCGGGATAGAAAAAAGCGCGGAGGCTCTCAGATGGGCTCGCAGGAACCTTTCGATGTACCCGAACGTGACGCTGATAAGGGGCGATTTTTTCAAGGCGCCGGAGACGGGAAAGCTGGACCTTATTTTGAGCAATCCTCCCTATCTGTCGGTAAAAGAGTTCGATTCGCTCCCCGTCGAAATAAAAGGATTCGAGCCGAAGGATGCCCTTCTCGCCGAAGACCCGATGGAGCCTTACCGGGCCATCGCCAAATTCGCCGATAAGAACCTTAAGAAGGGCGGCTATCTTATCGTCGAGATGGGTTCGGAACAGGCTAGAAGGCACAGGGCGTTCAGGACACTATCGCCGTCACTGGAGCTTTGCCGCTTCAGGAAAGACCTCGGCGGCAGGACGCGAGTTTCCGTTCTGCAACGTAAATAGCATTGAATATTATGGCAGTAAAAAAGCTGTTTCTGGTCAATCAACCGGTTTTCTTATATACTCTTTTCTGAGGAGGACGGGATCATGGCGGGAGCCTCTAAAGGGATTNNGGCTAAAGGGATCGAAGCTACGAAAAAAAGCCTCTCGGAGGAGCTCAAGAAACTAGAGCACGAACTCACAGTCGATCTTCCGAAGGAAATAGACAGGGCGAGGCAGCTCGGGGACCTCTCCGAGAACGCAGAGTACCACATGGCCCTCCAGAGACAGCAGTATGTCCAAGCCAGGGTGAAGGAACTTCGGCAGAGGATAGCGGCGCTCGCCACCGTGAACCTCTCGTCGATCCCGAAGGACAGGGCCGCCTACGGCAGTCTCCTGAAGCTTCACGACGTGGACAAGGACGAGGAGCTCGAGGTCAGGCTCGTCACGCACGAGGAGACGGACATCCAGAAAGGGCTTTACAGCGTCCAGTCCCCCATCGTCAAGGCCCTGCTGGGGAAGCAGGAAGGCGACGAAGTGGCCGTCGAGACGCCCGCGGGAAAAAGGAACTTCGAGATACTCTCCCTGAAAACCCTGCACGACCAGCAGTGAAATGATCCTCGTCATCCAGCGCGTGAAATCGGCTTTCGTGAGCGTCGGCGGAAAAGAAGTGTCCCGCATCGGAAAAGGGCTTTTGGTGCTGGGCGCGGTCGAAAAAGGAGACACTTCCGCCGAGTTGGAGTGGTGCGCGAGGAAGGTGGCCGATATCCGGATCTTTCCCGACGAAGAGGACAAGATGAACAAAAGCGTCAAGGACGCGGGCGGCGAAGTTCTCGCCGTCAGCCAGTTCACGCTTGTCGGCAACCTTAGAAAGGGAACGAGGCCGTCGTTCTCCGACGCCGCTCCTCCAGAGGTGGCGAAGCCCATGTTCGACGATTTCGTGAAAATGATGGAGAAAGAGGGGGTCAAGGTCTCGACGGGAGTTTTCCAGGCGATGATGGATGTAGGCCTCGTTAACGACGGGCCGGTCACCATAATCCTCAGGCGCGGGCAAAAAGAAGACCGGGATGCCGAAGGCTGAGCTCCCTAATGAAGTAGAATCCTTCCTCAACTACCTGACCGTCGAAAGAGGCCTCTCGAACAATTCCGTGGAAGCATACAGGAACGACCTCGCCAGTTTCTTCTCGGAGGTGGCCAAGCCGCCCGTGGAAGTTAAAAGGGACGAGATAAGGCAGTACCTCTCGGGCCAGAAAAAGAACGGGATGTCGGGAAGTACGACTGCAAGAAGACTCGTCTCGCTAAGGAACCTGTACCGCTTCCTTCTCCTCGAGAAGATCGCCGTCGAGGACCCGACCGAGAACATCGAGTCGCCGAAAAGCATAAAGCCCCTTCCATCCTACCTGACGGAGGACGAGGTCGAGCGACTTCTCGAGGCCCCCGATCTGAAAAAGCCGCTGGGCGTAAGGGACAAGACGATGCTGGAGCTTTTCTACGCGACCGGCATCAGGGTCTCGGAACTGGCGTCGCTGACCCTCGAAGGACTGAACCAGATGGCGGGCTACATCCTCGTCATGGGAAAAGGATCGAAGGAGAGGATAGTCCCCTTTGGCGAGGTTGCGGGAGACTGGCTCAAGACCTACATGGAAGGATCTCGGACGAAGATACTGAAAGATAGGGAGTCGAAGAGCATCTTCGTGACGGGCCGCGGCAAGGGGATGACGAGGCAGAATATCTGGATGCTTCTCGAAAGATACGCCCGCGCGGCGGGGATCACGAAGCACATGAGCCCGCACACTCTCCGCCATTCGTTCGCAACGCACCTTTTGAGACACGGGGCAGACCTGAGGTCTCTGCAGATCCTTCTCGGCCACTCCGATATCTCGACGACGCAGATCTACACCCACATCGAACAGGAAAGGCTCAAGGAGGTCTACAAGAAATACCATCCGAGGGCGTGAATGAAAGCTCAAGGCTTCCTGAGCCGAGGAGAAAAGAGATGCAGGACAAGGGGATGAGGAGGTACATCGAGAACGCTCCGGTCGAAGTACAGGACTTCATCTACGAAGGCAACATCATCGAAGCGGCGAAGTTCCTGATGAACAATCTGGGCATGAGCCCCGGAGAGGCATACATGAAGGTGAAGAAATGGCGCGCCGAAATGTCCGCCCGCTTTCCCGAAGAGCTCCCTCCCCCGCCGCCTTATTACCTCGGCAGGATCATCATCTGGGCGACCCTGATCACGATGCTCCTCGCCGGCGTCGTAGCGTTCATAATCATCAGCAATTCAAAATAAACAGGGGCGGACGACCATCCGCCCTTCAATAATAACTTCCGCGCTACCGAGCTTCCGCGCTTGTTAGTATGCCCTCGCCCAGAGCGCCTTCGTCTTAGCCTTTTCCCCGCAGACGAAGCACTTGTCCCCGAGCGTAGTTTCCTCGAAGGGGACAAGCCTGACCGTGGCCTTCGTCTCTTCCTTGACCTTCGCCTCGCACTCGGGGCAGCCGCACCAGTCGGCCCAGAAGAAGCCTCCATTCTCGAGCTTCGACTTGAACTCGTCGTAAGATGCGGCGACCGATG
>MTKZ01007989.1_pt2 | contig 20494 bp, 4 predicted proteins | sample 1042781 | NCBI WGS metagenome assembly MTKZ01 (sample SAMN06212207, study PRJNA360539) | anaerobic digester metagenome | biome: Wastewater treatment plant; material: sludge; isolation source: anaerobic digester fed with sludge from wastewater treatment plant | place: Denmark: WWTP Viborg ... | reverse complement strand
ATTAAACTCTGCACCTCGTTGGGCGACCATCCATGAATCTACACAGTACTCCACCAACCCTGTAAATGTAAGTGGGCATCTGTGCGGCACTGCTATCCGCAAGAGCCCTCTCATTTCCTATTCACAGCCGGGGTTGATACAATAAAAGGGTGGGAAATGAGAAGATTCCCCTTTGTCCCGGTGCCGGCATGTCGATAAGCAAAGAAAAACGACGGCTCGGCAGAGCCTTACGAATTCTCACCGACAAGGCCGGGGGACTACCCTTGATTTAGCTGGCGTACCTGGTGCCATGGCCATGTCGACTGAGGGAGAACCTTTAATGAAACGTGTTGGGTATTTTTTCGTCTCACTTTGCCTGTGTATGACAGTCGTGCACCGTTACACAGCCGGGGACACCACTACGGATTGGACTTTCGGCGCATGGCGTGTCAGTTTCGAACCCTCATCCGATTCATTTTCCCTGACATGCCGCCACCCGGACAGCGGAACAACCGTATCGGGACCTCTTACGTTTTTGGCTGTGAATGCATCGGGGGCTCAGGAAAGTTTTACCGTAGTGCCGGCCCGCGATTCCATAGCCTCCCGGTTAGCCCTGCGCGACCCAAATGGAGATATCCAGGGATATGTCACGTTTACGGGAAATGGCGACTCCCTGGAAATACGGGCCATTCACCGGACCGCCCAGAACTATGCAGGCACACTGCATTTTGACGCTGACGTTCAACTGGGCGGCGCGGCCTTTGCCTGCCGCACCACCCCAACGCCGAAGGGGCGCGTGGTGCAGATGGCCGCAGGACCGGCGGATAGCCGCCTGAACGATTCCCTGTTCGACATGTCTTCAGATACAGGGTTACGCTTTCAGGGCGGGCAGGTCGTAATTACCACAAATGCGGAATCGGGAACTGAAAACGCATTTAGAGCGAACCTGTCCGCCGCCATCACGGACCCCGCCCGCGCCGCAATCCGGCTCGAAATCCTGCGTGAATATTACCGCAGCCGTTATGTGCCCTATTATCACCCCATCAACAAAAAGCGTTGCCCCGTTGCGCCGACTGGCTGGATGTCTTGGAATGTGTATTTCGATACCGCGGGCGAAAAAGAAAACCTGGACGAGGCACGCGTAGCGGCGAGATATTTGAAACCGTATGGCATGGAATTCTTTTCCATTGAATCTTGGCAGGACAATTCGCCAAAACTGCCCGTGTCCAAGTTCCACAACCTTACGCTGCGCCCCGACCCGAACAAATTCCCCAGCGGCATGAAACAACTCGCCGATGAAATCCGAAAACTCGGATTCCGACCGGGCATCTGGACGGTTCCCTTCGGTACCGGCGACGCAGCCTTTTACGAATCCCACAGAGACTGGTTCCTGCACCAACCGGACGGCACGCCCATGCGCAACTGGTGCGGCCTGTATCTGCTGGACCCCTCCCAGGAAGCCGTCCGGCGGCATATGGAAGAAACACACCGGACCATGTCGCGGGACTGGGGATATGAATATTTCAAGATAGACGGCATGTCCGGGCGCAACGCAGGCTATTCCGCGCATTTCTATGAACGGGACGAGGTCCGCGCCGCGTTTAAAGAAGTGCTGGATGACCCCTTCAAACAATGCACCGAGGCCCTGCGCCGCGGTATCGGAGAAGACCGGGTCTGGCTCGCCTGCCAGGGCCATTACACGGGACCGGATTGCGCGGTGGCGGATGCCGGGCGCATCGGCGCGGATATTGTGGGGCACCGCCGGCCCCCGGACTGGAACAACTATTACAACCAGGCCCGCACCACCCTCAACCAGATTTTCGTGAACAACATCGTCTGGTACGGCGACCCGGACACACTGCTGGTAGGCGCAGCGAACCCGTTGGAAACGGTGCGTCTCGCAGCTGCCGTCGTTGCCCTGTCCGGCCAGGCCATGTTTGCCGGGGACAAACTGGCGGAACTGCCCTCTGAACGTATGCGCCTCCTGCAGCAATGCCTGCCGGTCTGCGATATCCGTCCCCTGGACCTATTCCCCATTTACGAGATGCTGCCGGTGTGGGACGTGAAAGTGCGAAGGCCGTTCGGGGACTGGGATGTCGTCTCCCTGTTTAACTGGAATGCGGAAGCCGCTGAAATCGGCGTGGACTTCGCGGAACTCGGCTTGGACCCCGCGCGACCCTGTCTGGTCTGTGATTGCTGGAACCGGACGCTGATGCGGGATGTGCGGGACAGGATTACGGCCACCGTTCCCGGCCATGGGAATGCCCTGCTTGCCGTCTACCCCGATACCGGGCACCCGCAGTTGGTCTATTCCGACCGGCACCTGGTGCAAAACGCCATAGGCATTGAAGAGATTCACTGGGAAAAAGAGACAAATACGCTTTCCGGGGCAGTGCGCCTCGTTGGGACGGATCCCATGGAACTGGTCATTGCCCTGCCTGAAAATATCCCCCCGCTGTCTGCAAAAGCGGATGAAGGAATCACGGTGACGACACTCCCCGAGGAAAACGATTGCGTAATGTTAACGCTCCAGGGAACCGAAACACGCCGGGCCGCCTGGGCCCTGCAATTTTGACACTACCACGCCCAGACTGCATGACAGACCAAGATATCCAAGGACAAAGCGCATTCACTCAGACACCCAACCTGCCCAAAAGTGTCGGACCTCGTTCGACGCTATCCGACAGAGTCCGACACGTTACCGAACAATACCCGCCTATGCTTCCGCTTTATCTCACATACCCGTATCGAGAGCATTTACCCTGGTGCAGGCGTCTTTAAGGAATTCGGCGAATTCGGGCAAGCCTTCCGTATGTTTGGTCTCCAGCCACACATCCACCATCTCCTTCGCCATCCAGGGCGCCACAATCATTGCGCCAAGAGTGAGGACATTGGAGTTGTTAATCGCCCGGGCCATCCGCGCGGAGAAGACGGATTCCACGACAACGGCATTCACACCCTTAAACTTATTGGCGATTATGCACATGCCCGCACCCGTACCGCAGAACAGAATGCCCCGGTCCGCCTTGCCCGACTGAACCATCTTCGCCGCCGCGGCGCCGCCGTCGTAAAAGGGAAGTTCCGCTTCCTTGGTGGCGCCGACATCCGTCACGGCATAACCTTTTTTCTCCAAGTGCTCCTTGATGGCGTCCTTGAGGTCCAGGGCAAAAGGGTCCGCCGCAACAACAATATTCATTTTAGATTCCTCCACAGCCCCGGCGGCAGCCATCCCCGCCGCAACGGCGGCGGCGCCCAAGCCGGCCTGCATAAAGGTTCGTCGTTCCATAAACAAATGCCTCCGTGATATTGAGAAAGAAAATTCACACTACATTCAGTGTAGACAAGATGCCGAAGGGAATACAAACAGGCGGACGGGGTGTCGCCGCAAAATAGAAAGGAGACTTCGGGTAGGGCCGAATACTACGAGGCGTAAGAAGGGGTACCGCAAGGCAAAGGATGGTGCCGGGAGAGGGAGTCGAACCCTCACGGTATCGCTACCGCCGGATTTTGAGTCCGGTGCGTCTGCCAATTTCGCCACCCCGGCATTGGGCGCATTGTAGCATCCGAAAGCCCTTGATTACAAGGGGGAGAGTCGAGGGACCTGTAACTATAAAACGATGTGGATCAAAATCCTTGCTCCTGTACTTCCACTTCCCCCTCCTCCAACACCAGGCACATCAGCGGTTCCTGACCCGCGTAACATATATACGCTTCCCCATTCTGCCAAATATAGGCCGCTTGGATGGCATAGTTCATAGGATTATTCGCCTGCTGCCAGCCTCTCAGATAGGCTATCGCTTCGCTCATCACAACACGCCAGTCCGCATTCATATCTGCCGGATGTATTTCCTCCTGGATTTCGCCCTCACCATCACCTTCACCCTCGTCCTCGCCTTCCTCCTCCCCTTCGCTCTCACCCTCACCTTCGCCTTCGCTCTCCCCTTCTATTTCCTCTTCACCCTCCGATAGCGTCATGGCCTCCAATTGTTGTATCAAAGCCGGATCGACTGGATGACCACGCCATACGAATCTGCCTTCACCGTCAACCAGAAACACGTGGGGTACGCCGGTGATGTCGTAAATGGCGTCATAAACAAGAAAGGTGGCGCTGTAATTATCTACTGCCACCGCATAATCCATGGCGTCACCCCGCGCTTCCACGTAGTTCCGCACCGTGTCAACCGCTTCCCAACTGATGGCGACGACCTGCACTCCGCGGGGGCCATAAGTATGCTGTATATCGGTAAGATAGGAAACCGCATTCGCGCAATGCGGACACCATGTGGCCCAGAATTCCACAACGTAAATCGTGCCGTCGCCCAGGGTAAAGGGCCCCCCTTTTATCCACACGCCTATTTGAAGCGGCGGCACATAGTCCCCGGTAGTCTTAACACTGAAATCATGGAGGGCACTATGCCGCTCAGTATCAGCAGCGCCGGTTATGGACTGGCGATAAGTCAACGTTTCCCTGCCTTTATATACTTTAGGTCCTTCGTCCGAAGCGCTGTCGATAAGGCGGAGAAGACGCCTTGCACCCGAACTGCCGTCATGAACCTCGCCATGCGCCGTCGGAATCATACACCATGCCAAAAGAAACACGATCTTAAGGGCATTTCTTTCCAGTATTTTTTTCATTTGCAGGAAACGATCATATTTTTTATGGATAATTTTACCATGTCAAAATAACGCATCGGGCAGGAATCCCCGTGTCGGAAGAGAAAAACGAGAGATACATTCGGCTCCCTTCTAAAAAGCGTGTGATATAAACACACTGCACGATAATGAGGCGGCTTCATGGGCCCCTTGGCAGTCAACACCGTTTTTACTGAAGGAAACCGAGCGTACGAAGATATTCGAGCGTATGCGGTATCCCGTAAACGCCCTTATCATATCCCGACCGTGACGCATTGGACAAGTTTGGTGAAAAAGGGGCTACAAACATCCGACGACGCCGTCCACATGTGCACCTGCAAGGTTCATAAAGCCTCACGGCATTTCCAGGGCTGGATCGGTATTCTTCTCAGTGTACTATAAGGTACGGTCGGACGAAGAAATTGCTTTTGAGAGACCGTTGAAGGATAAACATATTCATTTCCAGTCTGAAGGGAAATGAGGTCATTTATATTGTCAATTTCTGTTTGTTGGAAAAACTGAAACGTGCGTAGTAAAACTTTTTTTGTCACATTACGAAATTTGAGCGGTAATTTTCTTGTTGAAATAAAACACAACTGAATGTATACTCTTAGATGGATACTATTAACTATTTCTTATCGCTTATATAGAAAGAGAATGCCAGTATACATGACAGGATATGTAGTTTTGTCGTGTCGCCTTTGCAGAAATCCGTAAGGCCTCGAATTGGGCAAGGAGAGGGATCATGTCCACCCGTTTTCCAAACACCTTCACACATGCTTCACGTGTTCTGTTTTTTACTGTTGCTCTTGTGTTCGCCCTGATGGCAGTTACCGCGAACGCGCAGTTTGAAATTTTGAGTTCCGGCAGCGCGGTCAAAACAGTTGCCGCAGGCGGCGAGGTCACCCAGGACGCCACCACGCCGACGGGGGCGCAAGTACTCTTCCTCGCGGTGTCCGCCGGGGCGCGTGAGGGCACCGGCATTGAGGTCACCTTCGCGAGTTGCGGGTTTGGTACCATGCGCCTTGTTGCGGGCACGGACCCCTGGAACGATGAGGATCAGCTGACGAATCTGTACTATTATCGTTCAGCCGCACTGGAAACCGCGACAGGCACGGAGTTTGAAGTGGGCGTGGACAGTGAAGATCAGGACCCGGTAAACGTGACGCTCAGCTGGTTTTTTGTGCGCGGTTTTGATTTGACCCTGTTTCCCCCACAGGACCAGCCTTATACCGGGTACCAGGGCCGGATATATAGTTCCACCCTTCGCTCAGCCGGGGAATTGTCCTTGCAGGCTTCACACGCCCTGGGACTGGGTGATTATGTCCTGACCTCCGGCTGCGGTTATGGAAGCCCGGGCGCGCCCATTGAAGCGCATATGGCTGAACTGTGTCGTGGAGCGAATACGGTCTTCGCGGCGCCTTCCGCCCTGAGTAGTTTTGTACGGACGGATGAAGCGCCCTCTTTTTCCTGGAGCGGTACGGTAAGCCGGGGCGCTCTTCTGGCGCTCCCGTTGCGGGCAAGCCATTTCGGTTCGTTAAAAGTGAACATCCTGCCGGAGGAGGCGGTTGCCCAGGGCGCGCAATGGCGTTTGCCCGGTGGGGACTGGCAGGATTCAGGCGCCTTGCTGGGCGGCATTCCCGCCGGTTCCTGGGATATAGAAGTAACGACACTGCCGGGCTTTAGCGCCCTGCCTTTGCAGGTGGATGTCGCCCCTGACGCCATGACGGAAGCGACAGCGCAGTATCATCGTGAAGGCACGCCTGAAGTTCTTTCCGTCAGCACCTACGCGGAAGTTGCAAGTATTGACGATGACGCCCATCTCATTTACTTTGAAGGCGACATCCATAAAGATACGGAATTAATGCTGATTACGTTAGCCTATCCTCAGGCGGATGACACGGAGGTCACCTTTCTTTCCGGCGACTTGAGTGCATTCGAGGAACATCCCGCGCCAACCCTGTGGTACGATTCCGGCAACAAACCGGGATGGCGAACCCGGGTTTATTTCATGACCCGCCCGCAACTGAATTTGTCCGGATATTTTGAACTGTCACTGAAAGTCTCGCCTTTAACCGGCGCAGAATGGCTGCCCTTCATGATTTCGGCGACCTGCCTGCAGGGCGTGGATTTAACGGCGTTTTCGGGGTCCTGGGACGAAACGCCCTACGCCCCGGACATCATCACCCTCTCCGGCGCGGGCCCGTATGCCTCTTTCGAGTATGCCGGTCACGAGCGGCCCTTGAACGGCGACGCCACCCTCGCCCTGCTGTGGAGCCCCGAGCCGGTAACCGGGCCGGATGACGGCCATGAACTCCTGTGGAACATGAGCAGTTATGAAGGTGATCCAGCGGGCCCAGCGGGCCTGGCGGCCGGGTTGCGCCGTTTCGAAGCGGGTGGTACGGACAATCTGCTGGGCTACGAGGTAGGCGGCACCGACCAGCCTTGGGAACTGGCGTTGCTGTCGCTGCCGGCGGCGGGCCGTGGAAGCCTGGCGATTGGATTGAATGATGCGTATATCGGAGCGCCCCTGCAGTGGCGTTTTGACGGCGGTCCGTGGTACAACTCCGAAGCCTCCGCCCCGGAGGTCGCCGCCGGATATCATACCGTTGAATTTCTGCAGGAAGATGACGGCCTCTACCAGGCGCCGCCCCCGCGTGAAGTATATGTCCATAGAAGTACGCCGGAGTTGTACCGCATGACCTATTCGAAGTTGGGCGTGCCGCATGTGATCGCGCAACGTTCCTTCGACGCCCCGCTTTCGTCGGCGGGAATACTTACCGCGCGCATTTCGCCTGCTCTAGAACAAACCGCCGAATTTGCCGTGGTGCAGATAACGGCACCAGAACGCGGCTTCATAGACGAGGTATATCTGGATACGAGGAAGATGGAAAAATGGGTGGCGAGTCCTACTGGCCAGCCCTATGCCGCTTTGTTCTATTTGAAAGCGCCGGCGATTACCTCCTCAAGCACGTTAAATATATCCGCGGAAGAAAAAAGCGGCCTGGACACGATGGTTCATGTCGGTCTTCTGTTGATGCGTAATGTATCTGACTCCGACATTTATTCTCCTTACAGCAATGTCACCGGGGTTCGGGTTGACAATGGGCTTGCGAATATCCTCAATCCCCTGGAGTATGACGGGATTTATGATGTCTTATGCGGCACACTGATTATGGCGAGCCCGGTTTCACAGGCATACACCATGACCGACCCGGCTTCCAATCCCGGCCAGGTGTGGAGCCAGGAGTCGCCGGGTAAAACCAGCGTGGGCTACACCGCCATGGCCACGCCTTCCGCAGCAGTGGAGCAGCAGGGCGCCGCGTGGTGGGTAGGCGCCAGCAATACCTGGGCAGGCGCCGAGGCACTGATTTACGCGGCCCGCGCCACCATAACCGTAACCATCTCCCCCGCCGGCGTACCACGAACCAGCGGGCGCTGGCAGCTGATGACGGACACGGCCTGGCGCCTCTCGGGCAATTCCGCCCAGGCCTTGTGCGGCCGTCAGCCGATTAAGGTAAACGATATCGTCGGCTGGAAGATAGCCAATCCCGACGACCTCTGGGTTGATGTTCAAAAGGGCGTTGCCAACACGAAGACCATCACCTTCACCCCCATCGCCACCACGCGCGTGGTCGTCAACTTCGGGCCGGTGGGAACAGACGGACAACTTTACGGCGCCTGGCGCATCAAGGGACGCAGTCCCGAAGACGCCTGGAAGGGAGACGGCGTTCTGTTCAGCAGTTTTACCGGCGCGGACATTGAACGGGGCTCGGTGGAAATTGAGTTCAAGGACGTTTCCGGTTTCAGTACGCCGGAAACATGCACGGTAGCCATCACGGAAGGCCAGACCACCGCCCTCAATGTACGCTACATCCGCTGGGGAGAACTCCGGTTTACGGTGCTCCCGGCAGAAGTGGCCCAAAATAATACAGTGCGCTGGAATATTGAAGGCCAGACAGCATGGCACGTTCACACGGAACGTGTTGACGTAGACGAAGACATCCACACCGTTCAATTCAGTGCGGTCCCCGGATGGCGCGCTCCCGTGGTGCGAATACGCACCTATGAGGGCGTACTTACTGAGGCAACCGTTCGGTATGAGCCTTGGGGCACGCCGCGCGTGGCGGCCCAAAGCAGCTGGTCCGGCGATATGGTTCCAAGCGCCAGTTATGTGGATGTGCCCATATCGGCGCCGGAATACACGCCCGACGCCACAGCGGACCTGGCCGTCATGATGGTCACGTGGCAGCATGGTACGGGCGCGCCGACCCTGTATCTTGACGGAGCTCTGGAATTCCGCCTATGGAAACAGGTCGCCCATCCGGACGGCGCGGTCAGCACCGCCCTGTATTACCGGAAGAATCCCGTGCTCCAGGGCGACCCGTACAATGATCCGGAACCCGTGGTGCGGGTTCAATTCGGTGGATCCGGAAATACCTTCACCCTGCAAACGTATTGCCTGTTTCTTAACGAGGTAAACCTGGACTATTTCCCGAACCCGGGAGAAACCGGAACCTTGCCCTGGACCGCCAGCAGCTTCGGAACGGCAAGCCCGAACCCTGCCAATACTTCGAGCAAACTTCTTGCCGGTATGTACCTGGGTCTTGTCTGCACCGGCCCGAACGGCGCCACCCCGTCCATCGCCTCGGCGCCGGATAGCGAAGAACGATTCCTGGAACAGGTGTGGCGCGGGCAGGCTCTTGCCGGTAAAGTCACTGTTGCAGGGTCCGGTAACCTGGTAACCGGCAAAGTCTATGGCAGTTCGCATCTGCTGGACTGGTTTACCATCCCGGGAACCAAGTGGGTTCAGATTACCTCATCCATACCCGCGAAGAGCGGCAGCCTGCAAGTCACCATCACCCCCCCTGAAGCCGTTGCGGCAGGCGTGCAGTGGCAGGCCGATCCCGGCCAGTATTTCTCCAACAGCGGCGATACCCGCACGGACGCGTCTCTGGGCGAGAACCGGCTTTCCCACAACCACATCAACGGCTGGGAACCCGTAAACGGGGAAGACGTGGCCACCGTGGCGCCGAATATACTCAATACCTACACGTATGCTTTCCGTCAGGTTGTCCGTGGCGGGGTACGAGTAACCTTGTATCCGGACGCGCTGCCCGGTTACGGCGCGCAATGGAAGATAGCCGGGGACGGATTCGAGACCACGTGGCAAAGCAGTGGTGTCTCGAACACCGATGCGCCGTATGTGAATACGCCGTACACCATCCTCTGCAAGCCTGTCACTGGTTGGGCGGAACCGGAAGCCTACCCGGTAACCCTTCGAAACGGTACGGTGGAAGAAATCAGCCTGCTTTATAAAAAGAACGGCTCTCTCAAAGTCACGCTCAAACCCAGCCCGGAGGCGTCGGGAGCGCAATACTGGTTCTTTGAAGGCGAGACCGAGCGCAGGGCCCTGACCGGCCAGCGCATTGACAATGTCAGGCCGGGCACCTACACCCTGTATTTCACCGACATTCCGGGATGGATGGCGCCTATAGACAATGTCGTTATTATCGGGGAAGGGCAAGCGGTAGAAACCACGCTGTATTACGAAAAGACGCCCCAAGCGGGCATAGACGAATTTGGCGCCACCGCAGCCATCCAGGTGTCCATCGAACCTGAAGAAGCCCGGCTCGCCGGTGGACGGTGGCGCATCGAAGGATCGGACTGGCGTACCTCCGGCTATGTGCAAGCAAACCTGCCGTCCGGATATTACCAGGTGCTCCTGCAACCCCTCGAAGGCTGGTATGCCTCCAAACCCTACGATATTGTTGCCCTCGCCGGGGACACGGTTCAGAAAACGGTCTATTATACCCCGGCCGTAACCTTTGATTTTCAGGATACGCTGGAATTGCGGGCGGAGTACGGCGGCCAGGTCATCATTCGGGTAACCGTGCCTGCCGGCGTCAATCCCGATACCCTCACGTATACCATCGAAGGACTGGTCACCGGTGAAATCGATTTCAACGCGGCGGAAGGCTTGTTCACCTACACCCCGTCCGCGGAGGATTACACCCCGTTCCGGGTCACCTTCTGCGTTGAAGCGCCGGGAGGCGGCAGCCTTTGTAATGACGTGGTCATTTCTCCGAGACCGGCCCTTGGCGCCGAAGAACAGATTATCCAGAACACCATGCCGCTGCCCAATGAAGAAGATGCGGGGTACGCGACCATCACGGCGCGCACGTCGAGCGCGAAAGTCAATTTCAATTATGAAAAGCGTTTTGTGCGCGATGTCATCGTTTCCGCCAAGAGACTGCGCATCAGTGCCGGCAGCGCCCTGCATAACATGCTTCACGACGCCCACGACCTTCGTTCGCTGAAACTCTACGCGGAAACACTGGTAATCGCCGCGGAACTGAAAATGCCGGGAACCTCTGTCGATATTTATGCCCGGAATTTAGAGTTCGAAGGCGATACCGCCCGGATCGATCTCACACCGCCCGACAACCCCGAAGCGGCCGAAGACGCGGGGGCCACGGCCGCAACGGGCATGGCCTGTCCCAGGCTGCAGTTGTTTGTGGAAAGCCTTGTCCTGCCGGGAACCAGTAAACGGTTCATCCTCAAGGGCGGCCGCGGCCAGACCGGTGCGCCCGGCTCCAAAGGCGAAGATGGCGGAACCTTCCCGCCGGCCGTCTCTATCAGCAGCCTGGAAGGGTATATCTACAGCATCGTCGGCGATGAAGCGGACAAATTCAAAAACAATGTGGTTTATTACAACTACGCCTTCAGCACGGAAGATATGACGATTTACGGACAGAACGGCACCAAAGCCTGGGCGAATGAATCCGGACCCACCACACCCCGGGGCAAGCCCGGCACCGGCGGTAACGGCGGCATCTTGAATATGCCTTTCAACCTGGGCGGTTACAGCGATCGGTCGGGAGGCCCGGGCGGCAATTTGTATCCTGTAACCCCCGGCCAGGCCGCTCCTCATGTGCCGAACCCGGCCTATTGGCTCTGGGCAGGCGACAAGTCGCCGTCCTCAGGCACCACAGACCGGGACGGCAATCCGCCGGTGGTGCGCACCGACGCCCATGGCAGGCGCATCATCTATGTGGAGCAATACGACCGGGTCTGGCAGCGCGGCTTCGTAGACGCCACCCCGGGAACCCCCGGTCCTTCCGGAACCCTCGGTGTCGTTCCGGCCATGCAGCGCGGCTGGGTGGTTCCTGAAACCGTCCAGCCGGTGCTCATGTACCTGCGGGATGTGTATCTGAACGGCCATCTTGAGTTGGCTCAAGGCATTGCCACCGAATATATCGCCATCATCAACAGGCGGCTGACAGACCTGCTCCCCCCCGATGTAGCCAACGGGCTGCAGGCACAACGGGATGAATTGATAGCGATTCTGAACCGCCTGGAGAGCGGGCTGGACTATTTCGGCAATCCCCCCGGCTGGACACCCATGTTGTCTTTTGAATCCAACTATACGTTCTTCCAGAACGCCTATAAACAGGCTATTCCCACCTTGTATCTTGCCGAGTGGTGGGAGGCGGATGAATCCCGCCGTACCTTCCTGGCCGAGGCCCTGACAGAGGCCCGTCAGCAAAACCGCAATGAATTGGCGACGCTGCGCAGAGGCTATGACAATCTCGTCCTTGGAGAGCAGCAGGCGCATCTGGACGTGGCCAACCTGAATAACCGCATCCGGGATGTGAACCTGGAAATTGCCCGCCTCGAGGCCAAACTGCGTGCCCAGGCCGAGGAACAGGCCAAAGTTCCGTGGTGGAAACAAGCCCTGAACGCGGTTTCTGCGGTATGCAAAATTATTCCGGTACCGGCGGTACAGGCGGTAGGTGTCGGAGCGAGCGTGCTGGACGCACTGGCTTCGGGCGACACCGGCGCCGCGGTTACACAGGCCAAGGATTTCGCCAAGGTCTTTGAAGAAGAAGAGGTTCCGGAAAAGGCGGAAGAACTGAATGCCGAGGTCCAGTCCGAGAATCCTGAAGAGGTTGACAGCGAAGAAGACGCGGTCAATTATTTTGATATCATCAAGGGAAAAGCTGAAGAAGCGATGGCCGCTTACAAGGCCGTCAGTACGGCGGCGTCCGAACAAAAAGTTCCCAAAGACCGTGTTGACGCGATTCTCAACGAACTTAAGAGCAAGGATCGCGCGTTCCAGGCGCTTTGTGAAAAAGTGGATGCCCTGACAAAGGAACGTACCCGGGTGGAAGCCTCGCTGTCGCCTTTCGCGGAACTGAAATCCAGCCTGACCAGCCAAATCGGTAACACCCTGATGGCCCTTGTAAAAACAGAGGGTTCTATTGCCGACCCCGCCAACCAGCCGGGCGACCATGTGGCACGCCAGTACTTCAAAGATCTCAATCAGCGCGTGCGGCACCGGCTGCTGCAGTACCAGTATTACATGGCCAAGGCCTATGAGTTCCGCACCCTGCAGCCGTATCCGGCTCCGGGCGGTTTCCAGATTCAACGCTTTTTTGACGCTATTCTGGCGAACCCGGCCTTCAATCCGGCGGACCGTGAAACCCCCGTGCTAAGTTCTTCCGAACAGGTCATGCTGGAGACGCCGTTCCGGGAAGAATTGAGTGACATCCTCGAGACCTTTATCCAGATGGCCAATGAGAGCACGCCTTCCCGGGCCACGGATTACACGCTGCTGCTGTCGGAAGACAGCCACAAGGACCTGTTGGATGAACTGAACCGCAACCGCAAAGTGACCATCAACCTGAAGCGGCTGGGCGCGTTTCCGGCGTACCATGAAAACCAGCGCCTGGCGAATATCACGGTGGGAACCGGCCTCAATGACCTGCAGGTGAACTATACCGGGACGGACCCCAATGCCACGCTGCGTATCAACTACACCCATTCGGGGGTTTCGCGGTTCCGTTCCGGCGGCAAGACCTATCTGTTCCGTCATTTCAACGAGGAGAACGAGAATACAATTCAGTGGGAGACCACCTACACCCACTACACGCAAACCTGGTCCGAGGACCAGCCTGACCCGACTACAGCGTCCCTGCTAAGCCTGGTTCTGGACAAACCCGAACTGCAAAGCAGCGGCCTGTACTACTGCACGCCTTCGGCATGGGCGGATATTGAGATACGCCTGGACAACCCGGATTTCGAGGTCACCCACATGTATCTCACCTTTGATATCTATTACAAGCCCAAATCCCCGAATGTCGTTGACCTGTATATCAACTCCCCGGATGATTTCACGCCGTTAATCCAGGTGAATGTGGCGAATCCGGGCACCCTGCCGCCGCGTCAGGACGGGTTCGGTGAATTCCACCGCCAGTTCAGCAAGACCACCCCCACAACGGTGACACTGACTGCGGAAGAGGATTATGGCCTGTTCCACTTTGCCGGTTGGCGCAGCAACGGCAAGATGACCCCGGCCAAGCCGGGGGATCCGAGCATCACCGTTTATACCGACCGGGAATACACCCTGGAACCCCTGTACGAACCCGACCCCGTTACCGTGCCCAAAGTAACCGGGCACTCGTACACGCCGCGAAACGAGCCCCCTTCCGGGGAGTACTCCGTGGACGATTATTCGGAAGCCGAGTTCCGCCTGCTCATGTACGGCCTCGAACTGGGCACGGTCCGCTATGAACGCACCGGTAATACCGAGGACAAAGACCTGGTTCTGCGCCAATATCCCGAAGAAGGCGTAACGGCCGCCATGGGATCGAAAGTACACGTTGTCGTCTCCAGCGGCAACGAAGATCCGGCCGGTGACGATTTCCTTGAGGAAGCGATGGCCGGACTGCTCGAAGGGTTCGACACCTTCGACACCAACGGCGATGGCAGCCTGTCCTGGGAGGAAGCCTCGGCCGCGTGGCCCGACCTGTGGCCTGAAGATTTCGACACCCTGGATACGGACGGCAACAACCTGTTAAGCCCCGAAGAACTGGGCTATGTGCCGCCGCTCTGCGCGATTGAATCCCGGGAAGCCGTCTTCCGCCTGTTGTTGCTGCTGAGCCATGAAGACGTTTCGGGCGTATTGACCAAAGCCCAGTTCCAGACCGTACTCAACGCCCCCACTGCCGCCATGAATAACTGGAACCAGTTGGACCTGGACAGTGATAACGCGGCCACTATTGAGGAGTTCGAAGCCTCCGCCTGGACCTATCTTAACAATCTCTTCGCTATGGATGTGGACCTGGACAATGCCCTGTCCCTGGCGGAATTCCAGGCGGTCAACAGCAGTTATCCTGCAGGAGACTTCAATTATTACGCAGCGCTGTATCCGCCGACCGATGTTATCGGCTGCGAAGAACTGCTGGACGTGTACGTCCTCTATGCCCCGGATATTCCGCATCCTGCCGATAAGAATACCGATTGGCGCATCGTGTTGCCCGAAGCCATCGGGTACCTGGCCGGCTGGCAGCAGGGCAGCAACCCCATCGGGTATGCCATCCGCGCGGCCTACCTGTGGCAGAACGGAGAACACTACCGGTACAATTCAGACGTGTCGGAACCCCTGTGCTGGGAACTGGTGGAATAGGAACGTAAATATCACATAGAACCGCTATAAGGAAAGTCATAGAGAGTGGAATGCTTGCAGGTCCTGCAAGCATTCCACGTTTATAGACGTGCATCTCGGTGTTTATGATGAAAAGACGCTATTGCCGGGTGGACAGTGTCGGTTTCGTTTTTTCTCAACCTTTGGCATGTATCGAAGAATGGCATTGGACAAGGTGAATAAACGCATGATATCTTGGTTTTGGATTTTTTTTACTAAACCAGAACATAACGCTACCCTGGGGTACACACAATAGTAGGCGCAGCGCCACTTCATCTTCCTTGCAGCAGAAATCGTAATTTCCCGTCAATAGAATGGCCTTAAGAACCCATTAATGATTACAGGTTTACGGCGAAGAAAGAGAATCCGACAATGTACCCTCGTATACTACTTACGCTTTGTATAGGTATTTTTTGTTTCTCTCTGTCCGCCAGGGGTGAACGGTTGCTGACCCTGCTGGAACCTGCCGGCGGCGAAAGTTGGGTTGCCGGGGAACAGACCATCCGCTGGGAACTCGAAGGGGATGGTTGGAACGGCGCCGAAACCCTTACCATCGAATGTACGCGGGATTACGGGGAAACCTGGTCCATTTGGGTCATTGACGCCCCAGCCGCGGCGGGCAGCTATGTGTGGGATATATCCGCCCTTCCGGCAAGCGCCACTTATTGGCTGCGTATCGAATGCAACGAGGACACCACCGCCCGGGACGTCAGCGATATATTCCGTATAGGCGCCAATGCAAAATTTTATGTGAATGATGCCGCTACGGACAATGATGTGTATTGTACAACACCCGGGACACCGGATGGAGACGGCGCTTCACCCGGTACCCCAAATAGCAGTCTTTCGTTTATCCTGGACATGTATGCGCTGCAGCCGGGAGACACTGTCTGGCTGGATACCGGCGAGTACACTCTTGCGGAAAACATTACGATTGGCTCTAACGATGATGGAACCGCAGACAATCCCCTGCGTATTCTGGGTTCGCCGAACGGCACGGTGCTGGACCGGCACGACACTTCCACGACAACCAGCCGGGGCTTCGAAATCACGGGCAGCTATATCCGGTTGGGAAGCGAAACGGCTCCCCTCCAAATCACAGGCGCTTATTACGGCATCAGCCTTGAGGGAACCGGGGGCGAGGCAAACGGGTGTATTGTTCAGGGGTGCGGTGTTCTGGGTATTTCTGTTAGTGGGAAAGAAAACACGGTCACCGGTTGTCTGGTACAGGACAACGTGGGTACCGGTATTGCCTGTAAAGACGGTTCGACCACGGTTGTGATAGTAAAGAATATCATCCGCAACAACGGGAAGGAAGGCCTGTATGCTTGGGGCAGGCATACAGATGTTACCATTGCCTTTAATCTGATTATTAACAACGGCAGCTACGGCTTTCACGCGGGTAGCGGCGAAGGCTTGGACATAACCCTGATAAACAACACCGTAGCGAACAACGAATCACACGCCCTTTTTGTATCGCCCAGGTACATTTCCATTCCCGTCTCCATGAACGCCCGGAACAACATTTTTTGTGCGGACGGCCCAGGTCGCGTCTGTGTTTACATGGAACGAAACCTTGCGGGTTCTCTGGATTACAACACGTATTACACGACCAACGGCGCATGTACGGGCTTCTATGCACAGGCGGTACGGGCGCGTCTGGGCGAGTGGCGGGCCGCCACAGGACAGGACCTGAATTCACTGGAAACAGATCCCCGTTTCGTGGATTCGGCCAACGGCAATTATCATCTCATGAGCACGGGCGGCAGATTGCACGACGGGACCTGGATTTCCGATCCGGAATCCAGCGCCGCCATTGATGCGGGCAATCCTGGAGACGATGTAGGCATGGAGACATCGCCCAATAGCGGGCGCATCAATCAGGGTGCGTATGGCGGCACCAACGAGGCGTCCCGTACGCCTTCCGGACGGGTGGTTGCCTTGCTGGACCCGGTGGGCAACACCAGCTGGGACACAGGCGCCCAAAGCATCCGCTGGAATCTTACAGGCCAAGGCTGGAACGGGACGGAAACGTTTACCATTGCCTATAGCGTTGACAACGGGTCGTCATGGAGCACCATAACGGATGATGCACAGGCGGCGGCGGGCCTGTATGCCCAGGATACCACCGGCATGCCTCCAGGCCCGGTCTACAGAATACGCCTTGTCTGTAACGAAGATGCCAACGCAGCAGTCACCGGCAGCCTTTTCCGTGTCGGTTCCAACGTGTCCTTTTACGTAAATGACGCTTCCACGGAGGATGACGTCTATTGCACGGATGCAGGTACGTCCGTCGCGGACGGTGCTTCACCGGCTTCGCCTAACACCAGCGTGCAGTACATTCTGGACACGTATGTCTTGCAGCCCGGAGACACCATCTGGGTAGATACCGGCTATTATCCGCTGGCGGCGGACATCATCGCCGGGCCCCTGGACGGCGGCGATGCAGACAACCCGGTACGGATTGCCGGTTCACCGAATGGCGCCGTATTCGACCGCAACGCTCCGGACACGACAACCAGCCGCGTTCTGGTGATCAAGGGCGATTATGTGCGGGTGGGAGATTATCTTGGTCCGCTTCAAGTGACGGGCGGGTATTTCGGCATCAGCATGGAAGGCGTGGGCGGCGAGGCGCGCAACTGCACTATTCAGGGATGCGGCGACCGGGGCGTTTCCCTTGCGGGAGCGGAAAACACCATTGCGGACTGCACGGTACGGGACAACGCGGGCGCCGGCATTTACTGTCATGCCGATGAAACCAGGGCGCTCATCAGGCGAAATCATGTGCATAATAACACCGTGCTGGGGGTATACGCCTGGGCCGAAAGTGCCAACGCGAACGTGACGCTGAAGTACAACCTGATTACAAACAACGGCGGCTACGGCCTTCACGCGGTCAATGGCCAAGACGCGGACATAACCCTGATAAACAACACCGTGGCGAACAACGAATCGCACGCCCTTTTTGCATCGAGCGCGTCAACTTCCATTCCTGTCTCCATGAACGCCCGAAACAACATTTTGTACGCGGATGGCCCGGGCCGTGTTTGTGTCTATATGGAACGGGATTTTGCGGGTTCTCTGGATTACAACACGTATTACACGACCAATGGTGCATGCACGGGCTTCTATGCACAGGCGGTACGGGCACGGCTCGGCGAATGGCGCACCGCCACAGGTCAGGACCAGCAAACCCTTGAAGGGGATCCCCTTTTTGCCGACCCGGAGAACAGCGACTACCACTTGATGAGCACGGGAGGCCGGTTTGAGGGCGGCCTGTGGGTGTATGATGCCGTATCCAGTGCTGCCATTGACGCGGGCGACCCTGCGGATGAAGTGGGCTATGAAGAAGCGCCCAACGGGGGCCGGATAAACCAGGGCTATCTTGGAAGTTCCATTGAAGCCTCTCGCACGCCGGAAGGTCGGTTGCTGTCGCTTCTGGACCCGGCGGGCAATGCCTGCTGGATATCGGGCAACCAAAGTATCCGGTGGTCCCTTACCGGTCAGGATTGGGACGGTGGGGAAACGCTGACCATCACCTGGTCCAATGATAATGGAAGCACCTGGAACATCCTCGCGGATGACGTGCCGGCGGGCGACGGTCTTTATGACTGGGACATAACCGGATTGCCCGCAGTACCGCTGTACCGCATACGCCTCACCTGCAACGAAGACGGCGCGGCCACTGCAACCAGCGAAGGGTTCCGCGTCGGCGCCGGGGTGAACTATTACGTGAATGACGCTTCCACGGAAGGGGACGTGTATTGCGGGGCACCGGGGATACCCGGCGCCGACGGCGCCTCCCCCGCAACGCCCAGCGACAGTATTCACTATATTGTGGATACGTACAAGCTGTACCCGGGGGACACCGTGTGGATAGACACGGGATATTATCTTCCCAGCGCAAACATCACGGTTGGCCCTGCGGATCAGGGGACAGCGGAGAGTCCCGTGCTGTTCCTGGGTTCGCCGAACGGCACGGTGCTGGACCGGGGCGACACCTCCACGACAAACAGTCGGGGCTTCGAAATCAAGGGTCATTATATCCGGCTGGGAGACGAAACGGGCCCCCTCCAAATTAAGGGCGCTTATTTTGGTATCAGCCTGGCGGGCACAGGTTGCCAGGCACATTATTGTGAAGTCTATAGTTGCAGCAGTAATGGCATCACTGTTACGGGGTCGGAGATCCTGGTCCAGAATTGCCGGGTCCGGGATAATGCCGGCCGCGGCGTCAGTGTTAACCCCTCCTCCTCCTCTTCTGCTGCTGCTATACGCAGCAACATCCTGGAAAACAATGGACTATGCGGTCTGTATGCAAACAACTATGGCGGCGTTGTGGACGTGACGAACAATCTCAGCCTTCACAACGGCGAGGACGGCATTCGCATCAGCCAGTCGGGTGGTACCGTGATCCTGCGCAACAACACACTATCAGGGAACGGTCTTTATGGCGTGCGTCATGAACGTAGCGACAGCGCGGGCCAATTCAACGCGAGAAACAACATCCTCTGCACGTCCGGCGCCGGTAATGCCTGCCTGTACCTGTCCCTTCCGGCTTTCGTCAACTACAACACCTACCATGCCGTTGGCGGTGCCGCTATCGGTGTCTATAACGGCGGACGCTTTATGACCCTGGGTGAATGGCGTGCGCGGACGCTGCAGGACACGAATTCGCTTGCTGCGGATCCCCGATTCGTGGATCCGCTCAATGGTGAGTATCACTTGATGAGCACCGAGGGCAGCTACCATGGCGGTGCGTGGCTGCCGGATGCCGAATCAAGCCCCACCATTGATGCCGGCGATCCGGCGGATCCGACGGGCGCGGAAACGGAACCCGAGGGCGGCCGTGTCAATCAGGGCGCCTATGGAAGTACCCCGGAAGCGTCTCGTACCCCCTCTGACCGGGTCTTAACGCTTCTGGAACCGATCGGCGGCGAAGGATGGTCCTCCATGGAAGGGCAGATCGTCCGCTGGCAGCGCACCGGACAGGCCTGGACTGGAACGGAATCGCTGACCATCGAATACACAACCACGTACGGTGAAACCTGGAGTGTATGCACCTCAACCGCGTCCGCCTCGGCAGGGGCCTATACCTGGGATGTATCCGCGCTTCCGCCAAGTCCCTTATACCAGGTGCGCATCACGTGCAACGAAGATGCCGCGGCGACGGATACCGGTGGTATTTTCCAGATAGGTTCGCAAGTTGACTTTTATGTTAATGACGCATCCACGGAGGGAGACGTATATTGTACCGCTCCCGGCACGCCCGACGGCGATGGTACAACCCGTGCCACCCCGAATACCAGCGTGCAATACCTCATTGATACCTATCCTCTCTTGCCCGGTACCAAGATTTGGATGGATACGGGCCATTATTTGCTGGAGGACACGATT
>MTKZ01027064.1_pt1 | contig 20538 bp, 18 predicted proteins | sample 1042781 | NCBI WGS metagenome assembly MTKZ01 (sample SAMN06212207, study PRJNA360539) | anaerobic digester metagenome | biome: Wastewater treatment plant; material: sludge; isolation source: anaerobic digester fed with sludge from wastewater treatment plant | place: Denmark: WWTP Viborg ... | reverse complement strand
AGTCTGGATTGGGCAAATTGTGTCCATCCTTGCCACCTCCATGAGCCAGTTTGCTCTCACCATTTGGGCCTACGAGAAAACGCAAAGCGCCACCGCGCTGGGGTTGATGCAGGTGTTTTTCATCACCCCGTTTTTGCTGATCTCGCCCATCGCGGGGGCAATGGTAGACCGCCACAACCGCAAATTGATGATGATGCTAAGCGACCTGGGCGCGGGTTTTGCCACCATCTTGATTTTGGTTTTGCAGGCGGCGGGCGCGCTGCAAATTTGGCATTTGTATCTCACCGCGGCCATCACCGGGTTGTTCAGCTCCTTCCAATGGCCGGCATATTCGGCCAGCATCAGCTTGATGATCCCCAAAGAGCAGCTTGGCCGCGCCAACGGTCTCATGTCTTTGATGGAAGCCGGGCCGGGCGTGATCGCCCCGCTGCTGGCCGGGGCGCTGCTCCCGCTGGTTCACCTCACCGGCATTTTGCTGTTTGACGTGATGACGTTTGTGCTGGCGGTGGCCGCGCTATCCATCATTTTTGTGCCCAAGCCGCCCAAAACCGAAGAAGGCAAACAAGGTCAGGGGTCGCTGCTCAAAGAGGCGGCGTATGGCTTTCGCTACATTTTTGCCCGCCCCAGCCTGCTTGGGTTGCAAATGGTGTTCTTCCTCGGCAATTTATTCGCGGGCATTGGCTTCACCGTGCTCGCGCCCATGATCCTCTCGCGCACAGGCAATAGCGAGATTGCGTTTGGCGCGGTGCAAACGGCGGGGGCCATCGGCGGGGTGATTGGCGGCATTTTGATGAGCGTTTGGGGCGGGCCACAGCGGCGCGTGCACGGCGTGTTGTTCGGGCATGTGCTCAGCGGGTTATGCTGGGTTTTGCTGATGGGGCCGGGGCGGGGTTTGATCGCCTGGGCCGCCTCAAGCTTCCTAAGCTCATTGCTGGTCGCGCCCATCAACGGCTCCAATCAAGCCATTTGGCAATCCAAGGTCGCGCTTGATGTGCAAGGCCGCGTATTTTCCGCGCGGCGGCTGATCGCCTGGCTGACCAACCCCATCTCACCGCTCATCGCCGGGGTGGTGGCCGACCAATGGCTGGAGCCAGCCTTCCGCAACCAAACACCATTTGCCCAAAGTTTTTCCTGGCTGGTGGGTGATGGCCCCGGGGCTGGCATGTCGCTCATGTTCATCGTGTGCGGGGCAATGATGTCGCTTACAGGCGCGCTGGCCTACCTCTTCCCTGCCGTGCGCAACGCCGAGGATATTTTGCCCGATGCGCAACCACATGTGTGAGGTGTAATGTGTAAAAGTGCAGGACGCGTATTGACGAGTCTTACACCTTACACATTACACCTTACATCGCATTCTTCCGCGCAGACTCCAGCAATGCATCCAGCGCATATTGCTGAGCAAGGCTGTCGCCCAGCGTAATCAGCGGCTGGTGGTTCTCCAGAATCACCTTGCCAAAGTTCTCCACCATCAACTTATACGGGTTATCGTAATGGATGTGCTCCACAAACTCGGTGGGGCTGGCATGAACCTGCTGATCGCTCAACCGCAGACGCAACATGCTGTCCATGGCGTAGTTGAACATGGACGGCACAAGGATGACGCCTTTTGTGCCAGTCACAGTCAGCGAGTCGTATCGCGCCGTTTCAAAGCTGGCAAAAAAGGTGGCCACCAGTTTGTCTGGAAACCACATTTCGCCGCTCACGCTTTCATCTACGCCCGTTTCGCCAAATACCGCGCTGGCGCTCAGGCGGATGGGTTCCGCGCCAGCCAGCAGGCGCACCACGCTCACACAGTATGTGCCCACATCAAACAATGCGCCGCCTGCCAAAGCCGCATCACGCCGGATATCCATCTTGTTGGCCAGCATATACGCAAACGCAGAGTGAATGGCGCGTATCTCGCCAATCTTGCCAGACTTCACCAGCTCAAGCACCCGCCGGGTAAGCGGATGATAGCGATACATGAAGGCTTCCATCAGCGTTTTGCCGCTTTTTTTGGCAGCTTCCACCATCGCCAAAGCCTCGGCATAGCTGGCCGCAAATGGTTTTTCGCACAGCACATGCTTGCCCTTCTCCAGCGCCTTGATCGTCCATTCGGCGTGCAGGCTGTTGGGCAGGCCAATGTAAACCGCGTTGACGCGATGATCGTTCAAAACCGCGTCATAGCTGTCATACGGCTGCGCATGAGAAGCAAGAGCAGAAAGCCGCGCCGCCCGTTCCGCGGTGCGGCTGCCAATGGCAACTACATCGTGCCCTTTGATTTGCAAAATGGCGGGAATAATTGCTTTTTCGGCAATCCGCGCCCCACCAATGATGCCCCAGTTAATCATGTTTTGAATGCGGAGTTTGAAATGCGGAATTCAAAAAGGGGCCGCCAGTTTCTGAATTCCGCATTCTGAACTCATAGTTCTGCCAGCGCCCCTGCGAGCGCGTCAATTTCATCTTTTGTGTTGGTCTCGGTGCAGCACACCAGCATGTGATCCTTCAACTCAGGATAATCTTTGCCCAAATCATATCCGCCAATGATGTCGGTCTCATCGAGCAAAAAGTCGTTGATTTCCGAGACTGGCTTGGGACACTTGACCACAAATTCGTTAAAGAACGGGCCTTTGTTCCACACGCTAAAGCCCTTCACTTTGCCAATTTGCTCGGCGGCATAGTGCGCTTTTTGGTACGATAGGTTGGCCGCCTGTTTTACGCCGTGCTTGCCCATCACGCTCAGATACACGCACGCGGCGGTCATCATCAACCCCTGGTTTGTGCAGATGTTGCTGGTGGCTTTCTCGCGGCGGATGTCTTGCTCGCGGGTTTTGAGCGTGAGCACAAAACCGCGCTTGCCATCGCGATCCACCGTCTCGCCCACAATGCGGCCCGGGATGCGGCGCATGTGCTCGCGGCGGGTGCAGAAGAAGCCCAAATACGGCCCGCCAAACCCCACCGGGATGCCCAGCGGCTGGCCTTCGCCGGTCACAATATCCGCGCCAAATTCTCCTGGCGGCTTAAGCAGGCCAAGCGAGATTGGGTTCACGGAAACAATTAGCATCGCGCCCGCCGCATGAACTTTCTCGGCCACGCCTTTCAGGTCAATGATGTTGCCAAAGAAATCTGGGTTAGAAACGCATACGGCGGCAGTGTCTTTGTCGAGGTGGCTCAGCAGCGCGTCAAGCGAAACATTGTCCAGGTTCTCATCACCCGTAATTTTTACGCCCGTGTTGAACTGGGTGTAAGTGCGCAACACCTGGCGATATTGCGGGTGAACGCCCGGCGAGACCAGCACTTTCTGGCGGCGGGTCATGCCCATCGCCATCAGCGCGGCTTCGGTAAAGGATGTTGCGCCATCGTAATGCGAGGCGGTGGCGATGTCCATGCCGGTGAGTTGGCCCACCATGCTTTGAAATTCAAAGATGGATTGCAGCGTGCCTTGCGCTACTTCGGGCTGGTAGGGCGTATACGCGGTGAGGAATTCGCCGCGCCGCAAAATATGATCCACCAGCGAAGGCACGTAATGGTTGTAGGCGCCCGCGCCGAGGAAGCAGGCGTAATGATTTACGTCGGCGTTCGCGTCGGTCAGGCTTTGCATTTCCCACATCACCTCCATCGCGGTCAGCGGCTCTGGCAGATCGAGCTTTGGAAAGCGATATTTTTCGGGGATTGCGTCGAACAATTCGTCAATGCTATTCGCGCCGATGATCTTCAGCATCTCCGCGCGTTCAGCATCGGTATGTGGGAGGTAATTCATTTTCAATTACGAATTACGAATGATGAATTACGAATTTTTTTGATTCGTAATTCGTAATTCGCAATTAATCAGTGCCCTTCCTCGGTTTCCAAAAATTCGCCATAGGCTTTGGCATCCAGCAGTTTGTCCAGGTCTTTCACATTGTCTGGCTTCACGCGAATGAGCCAGCCATCGCCAAAGGCATCCTTGTTAATCATCTCTGGCGCGCCTTCCAGGTCGCTGTTTACCGCGGCGATTGTCCCGCTAATGGGCATATACACATCCGAGGCGGCTTTGACCGACTCCACCACCCCGAACACATCGCCCGCGGCTTTGTGGTCACCCACCCGCGGCAGCTCAACATACACCAGGTCGCTGAGTGACTGCTGGGCATGATCGCTGATCCCGCAGACAATTTCGCCGGTGGCGGCGTCCAGTCGCGCCCATTCGTGAGACTTGAGATAGTGTGCGTGGGTGTCAATTGTGGAACTCATAACGTACTCTCTTTGTGTTGATTTTTGTCTGCGGAAATTCGCGCTGCATCGTGGCGCGCATCTTCACAGAGTCCGTTTAATACCATTTGCATCATGGCTGGTAAAGCTATCTGAATGATACCAAAACACCCGGCCAGAATGCAATACGGAAAACAGCCCGGGTTTTGATTCGTAACCCATATCTTTTTAAAGAAAGCTGGCGTTTACACTTTCAGAAGTGGTCGGCCAACAAATAGCGGTCGTCATCTCCGCGCAAGCGAAAATCCACAACGCGCCAAACCAAAACGCAAGGGGAATTGGCCTCTTACACGTGTTTTTGTGAGTTTGTTATAGATCCCCGCTTGCGCGGGAATGACGGGCTTGGTTTTTTCTGCACAAGCTTGATAAGTTTATTTCATTCTCCAATTAACCACTCCGTCCAGTTTTCTTTTTCCACTTTATACTCCGCCCCATGAGCGACACATCCACACAACTTGCAGACAAACTGACCAGCGAGGGCGAGCGGACGCTGGCATTCTTCCGCGCCATCCCGCCAGAAAAATGGGATGCTCAGCTTTACACCGATGGGGCGCAGTGGAGCATCCGCCAGGCGTTTGAGCACTTGTGCATTAGCGAGCATGGCATGAAACGCCTGTGCGAGCAAATTGTGTACGAGAACGGCAACGGCGCAGCCAAAGATTTTGACATTGACGCCTACAACAAAAGCAAAACCAATCGCTTTGCCCAGATGAGCAACGCCGAATTGCAGGCGCTTTACGCAGAAACACGCCAGCAAACCACCGCGCTGGCCCGCAAACTGACCGATGAGCAACTGGCCTTGCGCGGCAATCACCCCGCCATGGGCGATTCATCGGTGCAAGACATCCTCAAGATGCTCTACATTCACAACACCATGCACGTCAAAGATGTGAAGAAGGCGCTGGGATAGATTGCGAAAACAAAATATTTTTCTTGTCAATTTTTTACTATTTTTTGCCAGAATAACCCAGAGGCAAAAAATAATGCAAAACAAATTGACAACGATGATTGCCGCCACCGCGGCGGGAATGCTGATTTTGAGCGCGTGCGGCGGCGCAGCGCCAGCCCCCACCAGCGTGGCGACCTCCGCTCCTGCGCCCGCGGCGCAACCGGCCCAACCGGCGCAGGGGNNGGCGCAGGGGCAATCCGCCCCCAACCAAATAGCCATCACCCCAGAAATGCAGCTTTTGGCAGGCACGTTCAACCTCAAGGGCACAGAGCAGGCCATCACCAAAGAACAAGCCGCAAAACTAATTGCGCTTTGGCAAAAAGTGAAGGATATTAACGCCCAAATGACCCCGGGGCGCGGCCAGGGTCAAGGGCAGGCTCAGCCCGGCACACCGCAACCGCGGGCAACGGTTGACCCCGCCCTAACAGCACAACTTGACGCCGCGGTGAAAGACATTCAGGCGGCGATGACCCCCGCGCAAATGCAGGCCATCGCCGGGATGAATATCACGCGCGATTCGATGAACACCATTCTGCAAGCGCAGGGCGTGCAAATGGGCGGCCCGCAAAATGGCGGCGCGGGAAACCCCAACGCCAACCCTCCGCCGCAAGGAACGCCCCCGGCGGGCGGCGGCCAGCGCGGCGGCTTTGGCGGCTTTGGCGGCTTCGGTCTGCCATCCCAATGGGTTGACGCCCTGATTCAGTATTTGGGCCAAATTTAGAACGGAAAAGGCAGAAGTTTGAATGCAGAAAATAGATCCAAGCTTCTGCCTTTTATTCTTTCGCCAGTTCTATAATTTGGCTAAGCGTGTAGCGCGCTCAGCAGTCCAACTTCTTGATTTTCGCCCGATTCTCTAAACCCCGTTCTTATCCAAAACTCACGTTAAAATAATGGGCATTCATGCAAAACACTGCCCATCAAAGCGCCCCATCGCTCACCCGCTTTGCGTGGCTGTCCATCGCCGCATCCATCGCCACCATTGCGCTCAAAACCATCGCGTATTTCCTCACCGGCTCGGTGGGATTGCTCTCCGATGCGCTTGAATCTGGGGTAAACCTCGCGGCAGCTATCATGGCGCTGATTGCGCTGGGCGTAGCAGAGCGCCCGCCGGATGAAGAACATCTTTACGGCCACACCAAAGCCGAGTATTTCTCCAGCGGCATCGAGGGCGCTCTCATCATCTTCGCCGCCATCACGATCATCGCCAGCGCCATCCCGCGCCTCATCCACCCCATGCCGCTGGAAGAAGTGGGGCTGGGGTTAATCATCTCATCCGCCGCATCACTCATCAACTTGTTCGTCTCGCGCGTGCTGGTGCGCGAGGGCAAAAAAAACAACTCCATTGCTCTGGAAGCCGACGGCAAGCACCTGTTCACCGATGTGATCACCTCCATCGGCGTGATCATTGGCATCGCGCTGGTGGTTCTCACCGGTTGGGAGCGGCTTGACCCAATCATCGCTCTGCTCGTGGCCGCCAACATCATTTGGTCTGGGGTGCAGTTGGTGCGCCGCTCTGCTCAGGGGCTGATGGATACCGCCCTGCCAAAGGAACAGCTCGCCCGCGTAAACGGCGCGCTGCAAAAATACACCGCCGATGGAATTCAGTTTCACGCCATGCGCACCCGCCAAAGCGGGGGCCGCAACTTCATCTCCTTTCACGTTTTGGTGCCAGGCGATTGGTCTGTGAACAAAGGTCATGACCTGCTGGAAAAAATCGAGGCCGATATCCGGCAGGCGCTTCCGCAATCCACCACCTTCACCCATTTGGAATCGTTGGACGACCCCTCTTCATGGGAAGACCAGACGCTAGATAGAGAGCGATAAAGACGGAGAATTTTGCGCCTCCGCCTTCCAGCCATAAAGCCAGTTTGTAATTGGCAATTTCATCCATGACCTTCGAAGACTTCAAACAAACCCTCTCCCAGCCCCATCCACCAACTGGCGCAAGCATGGCCTTGCGCGCGCTCTGGCATGATGGGCGCGGCGACTGGGGCGCGGCGCACACCTGCGCCCAAAATCAGGATGATGCCGATGGCGCATGGGTTCACGCCTATTTGCATCGCGTGGAAGGCGATGCAGGCAACGCGGCTTATTGGTATCGCCGCGCAGGAAGGCCAGTGTGCAAAGACCCGCTCAAAGGAGAGTGGGAAACAATCGCCAAAACGCTGCTTGCTCAAAGCTGACCATTTAGCCATCCCTAACTATCCCATTGGCTAAGGACAGCGCGTTTTTCAAACGTCATAATTTTCTGGGGCTGCTTTGCCCAGATCATGACAACGATTGACTTGAACGCGGATTGCGGCGAGGGCATTGGCAACGATGCCGACATTTTGCCGCACGTGACATCGGCCAACATTGCCTGCGGCGGCCACGCGGGCGATGAGGTTACGATGCGCGAGACGCTGCGCATGTGCGCCGCGTTTCACGTCGCGCCCGGCGCTCACCCATCGTTTCACGACCGCACCCATTTTGGGCGGCGCATTTTGAATGTGCCCGCCGCCGAGATTGAGCGCGACATGCGCGAGCAAATTCTTGCGCTGCGCGGCATCGCTCAAACGCTTCACCTTGAGCTGGCGCATGTAAAACCGCACGGCGCTTTGTATAACGTGGCAGCCGAGGAGCCGGGCATTGCGGCGGCCATCGCCCGCGCAGTAAAACAAATTGACCCCGCGCTAATTTTGGTGGGGCTGGCTGGCTCGCAGTTGATAGAGGCTGGGCGGGCGGCTGGCTTGCGCGTGGCCGCCGAGGCTTTTGCCGACCGCGTCTACGAAGCGAATGGCACCTTGCGTTCACGCAGTTTGCCCGGCGCGATGATTGAGGATGACGAGCGCAGCCTGGAACAAGCGCTCAGCATCATCCAGCATCACGCCGCCACCGCGTTTGATGGCTCGCGCATTGCCATTCACGCCGATACCATTTGCCTGCATTCCGACACGCCCGGCGCCGCCCACCGCGCCACTTATTTGCAGCAAGCCCTAAAAAAAGCGGGCGTGCGAATTCGCCAGCTCAAGAATTAGCCCGGCGCGTTCTCTGCATTTCGCATTCCAACTTCTCATCTTCCCTCTTGACAAAAGTTGCGTCTAGACTATACTTTGTTCAGTGAACAAAGTAAGTGAACCCACTTTAGCCAACCCGGTCTTTCGCACCGGTCACCGCGACCTGATGCGCGAGATTAACGAGAAGCTCTTGCTCAATTTGGTGCGGGCAAACGGCCCCATTTCTCGCGCAGAGCTGGCCAAGCGCACCGATCTTTCACCCGCCACCGTCTCGCAAATTGCCCAGGTTTTGCTGGATTCAGGATTTGTAGAAGATATTGGCGAAGGGTCATCCAGCGGCGGGCGGCGGCCCACCCTGCTCAAGCTCAAACCCAACGCCGGTTTTGTGGCTGGTCTCAAATTGTCGGATGGGTCTGGCTCGGTGGCGGTCACCGACCTCAACGCGAACGTGATTCACTTTGAAGAAGCCGAGATGCGCCGCGGCGCGCCCGCCGAACAAACGCTGCAAGAAGTTGCCCAAATCATTCGCCGCGCCATCAAAGATTCTGGCGTGGAAGAAAGCCGCGTGCTGGGCATTGGCATTGGGCTGGGCGGGGTCATTGACGCGACGCGGGGCGTGTGCCATCACTCCACCATCTTGAATTGGCGAGACGTGGATGTCGCCAGCCCCATCAGCCAGCATTTTAATTTGCCGGTTTACATTGATAACGACGTGAACACCCTGACGATTGCCGAGCAGTGGTTTGGGCACGGGCGCGGCGTGCCGCATTTTGTGGTCATCACGGTTGGGCGCGGCGTGGGGATGGGCATTGTGACCAACGGCCAGTTTTACCGCGGCGCGGGCGGCGGCGCAGGCGAGGTGGGCCACATGCGCCTGAGCGACGAGGGCACGCTGGAGGAACTCGCCGCCGACCCATCTGTCATCAAACGCATGGGTGTTTTGGGGATGGAACCCGCGCAGATGTACGCCGCCGCGCAAAATGGAGACCCATCTGCCACGCAGGCGCTGGCGCTGGCCGGGCGCTGGCTGGGCATTGGCATCGCCAACATCATTAACGCGCTCAACCCGGCGGTGGTCATCGTGGGCGGCGAGGGTGTTCAGGCAGGCGCGGCCCGGCTGGATGCAATGCAAGCCGCAATTGACGAGTTCACCTATGCCGGTCTGAGCAAATCGAAGATCGTTATTGAATACGGGGGCAACCAAACCTGGGCGCGCGGCGCGGCCAGCCTGGTTCTGGACCGCGTCTTTCAAACGCCAGTCCCCGGAGGGTTTATCGCATGAAGGTTTATCTCATGAAGGTTTATCTCATAAGGAGGTGATGGCTTTCGCCAAAGGCTTATTCAACACACAACTCGTTACTTTTGCAGGCGCAACGCCAAAACCTGCATTTTTGTCAGAGATAAAAATAAATTCAGTTCAGTTTAGGAGGAACCCATGTCTCTCAATAAATCTTTGCCCGTTCTGGGCGCAATCTCAATGGCATTGCTTGCCGCATGCGGGGCCGCCCCCACCCCAATCACCATCAAAGAAACGGTGCAAGTACAGCAAACCGTGGTGGTGGAAAAAACGGTGCTCGTGCCGGTGACCGTGGCTCCCGCGCCAACCAAAGCGCCGCAAATCACGCTCAGCTTCTGGCACGGCTACAACCCAGTGGAAACAAAATTGCTGGATGAAAAGCTGATCCCTGCTTTCCAGGCGGCCAACCCCGGCGTCACGGTCAAGTCTCAGGCTGTGCCATATGACGACTTCCACAAAAAACTGCTCACCGCCATGGCGGGCGGCACAGCTCCAGATATCGCCCGGCTGGACATCGCGTGGATTCCAGAGTTTGCGGAAATGGGCGCGCTGGCCAAGCTGGATGGGATGAAGGGCTTTAATGACCTGAAGGGCAAGATGTATCCCGGCCCGCTTTCTACCAACTTGTGGAAGGGCAGCTATTATGGCCTGCCGCTAGACACCAACACCCGCACCCTGCTCTGGAACAAAGAAGCCTTTGCCAAGGCTGGCGTGGATGCGCCCCCCAAGACAATTGAAGAGTTTCTGGCCGCTTGCGCCAAGTTAAAGGCCGCCAACATCTCTTGCTTTGCCGATGGCGGCACGTATGGCTGGGCGGTCATGCCCTGGATTTGGACCTTTGGCGGCGACATCACCGACAAAGACATGACCAAAGCCACTGGTTACATGAACGGCCCAGAGACCATCGCGGCCTACACATTCCTGAAAGACATGCTGGACAAGGGCTACCTCAACAAGGGCATTTTGGGCGGCGGGTTTGACGCCAACACCGCCTTTGCCAAAGACCAGCAAGCCATGTTGCTGGAAGGCCCGTGGATGCCCTCCATCTTCGCCTCGCAGTTCCCAGACAAAAAGCTGAATTGGGCGCTCACGCCCGAGGGCAAGGGCGGCGCAATATCGGTGGTGGGCGGTGAGGACATTGCCGTGTTCCAGCAATCGCCCAACAAAGAGGCCGCCATGGCTTTTACCGCGTTTATGCTCTCGGCAGACACGCAATTGGCGTTTGCGGGCGTGGGCCAGGTGCCGGTTCGCACCGATGTAACCGACGCCGCGGTCAAGGCACAGCCTTACTTCCAGTATTTCTTCGACCAACTCAAGACCTCCAAGGCGCGCTTGCCGCACCCCAACTGGTCTAAGATTGAGAGCGTGTTGACAGATGCCGGCCAGCAAATTCTGCGCGGCGAGAAATCGCCCAAAGACGCGCTGGATGCCGCTGCCGCCAAAGCCGATGCGTTGTTGAAGTAAACCTGTCATTTTGAGCGAAGGAGAAATTTGCGATTAGGTACATGCACATCGCGCCTTTTATTCGCAAATTTCTCCTTCACATGGTCGCCAAAATGACAAACCTATTCTTATTCGTTCTTATCGTTGTCCCTTAAGTCGCACGTTGCGATAAGTTTTTAACTTTGTTGACATGACCAGCGCATCCCGAACAGGCCGATTCACCCCTTACATTTTTTTGCTGCCGGGGGCATTGCTGTTCATCACGTTCATGATCTACCCGCTGGCAGATGCATTTCGCATCAGCTTGCTGGACTGGAAGATCATGCCGGGCGCGGTCAGCCCGTTTGTGGGCGCAGAGAACTACGCCCGCGCATTTAACGACCCCATCTTTTGGCAGGCGTTGAAAAACACGCTGCTTTACGCCGCAATTACCGTGCCCGCGCAGATGGCGCTGGCGATGTTGGTGGCGGTGGCGCTGGATGTGGTGCCGCGCGGGCGGGTGATCTTTCGCACCCTGTTTTACCTGCCCGTGATTACCTCGTGGGTGGTGGTGGCGCTGCTCTTTCGCTACCTGTTTGATGCGAGCGAGGGCGGCATCATCAACTTTTTGCTGATGGCGCTGGGGCTGGCCAAAGAACCCATCGCCTGGTTAAGAGAGCCGGATAGCGCGATGTTTGCCATCATGGCGCTGGGTGTTTGGAAAGGCATTGGCTGGTCTATGGTCATTTTTTTGGCCGCCCTGCAAACCATTCCCCCAGAGTTGCACGAGGCCGCCGAAATAGACGGCGCAACCAGCGCCCAGCGCTTTTTTGGCATCACCTTGCCGCTTTTGCGGCCCACAATTGTGTTTGTCATTGTCACGCTCTTGATCGGCGGGTTTAACGTCTTCATCTCAATTTATCTGATGACCGGCGGCGGCCCGCTGCACCGCACCGAATCCATTTTGACTTACATGTATGACCAGGCGTTCAACCAGCTTCAATTTGGCTACGCGGCGGCGCTCTCGTATATTCTCGCCATCATCGTTTTCCTGGTCAGCGCGCTGCAAATAAAATTTTTACGCTCACCAACGGAGATGTGACCAATGACCCGCCGAGTTCCCATCACCCGCACCGTTTTTTTGCTGATTGCGCTCACGCTGGGCGCGGCGGTGATGATTGCCCCATTTTTGTATATGATTTCCACCTCGCTCAAGGGGCAAATTTACGTTCTGGATGTTCCGCCGCAATTTATCCCCAAACAACCCACCCTGCAAAATTACATTGACGCCTGGCAAAGCAACAACTTTGCTTTGTATTTTGCAAACAGCCTGATCGTCGCGGTTGCCACCACAATTGGCACGGCGCTCATCTCCGCGATGTTTGCCTATGCGCTGGCGCGGTTTAGCTTTCGCGGGCGCAGCGTGGCTTTTTATGCCGTGCTCATCATGCTCATGGTGCCCGGCCTCATGCTCATCATCCCCCAATTTATTTTGGCCACAAAGCTGGGGCTGCGAAACAGCCTGCCCGGCCTGGTGTTTGTGTATATCGCCACCAGCCTGCCGCTCAACGTCTTTCTTCTGCGCGGTTTTTTTGAGCAGCTTCCCCGCGAGTTGGAAGACGCGGTTTTAATTGATGGCGGCAACCATTTCACCGTGTTCTTCCGCGTGGCGTTGCCGCTCTCCACGCCCGCGCTGGCCACGGTTGCCATCTTCAGCTTTTTGTTTTCGTGGGATGAATTCACCTGGGCGCTGACCGCCATTGATGACATGGCAAAACGCACACTCCCGGTTGCCATCGCCACTTTTCAAGGGCAATACGTGACGCAATGGGGTTTGGTGTTCGCCGCGTCTCTCATCGCCATCATACCGGTTATCATCATATTTGTCGCATTACAACGGTTTTTTATCAAAGGACTAACCGCAGGAGCTGTACGTGGATAACCTCTCACAAAAAACAAAAAAACTGGTCGCGCATTCCATTGATGTCATCAAACGCGGCCAATCGCCAGACGGCGGGTATGTGGCCTGCCCCAATTTTGGGCAATACACCTTTTGCTGGTATCGGGATGGGTCTTTCACCGCTCACGCGATGAGCGTGATGGGCGAGACCGCCAGCGCAACGCAGTTTCACGACTGGGCTGCCCGCACCGCGCTGGCCAACGCGCATTTTGCCCGCGAGTGCATTTCTCGCGCCAACCGCGGCGAGCCAATTGACACCAAACGCATTTTGCGCACCCGCTACCCGCTCACCGAGCCGCACGCCGATGACGACTGGCCCAACTTTCAGCTGGATGGTTTTGGCACATGGTTGTGGGCCGCCATTGACCACTTGCGCCGCTCGAAAGACGCGCAAGCCGCCGCGCGGTGGCGGCCCGCGCTGGATTTGGTGGCCGAATATTTGGCCGCGTTGTGGCGTTTGCCCAACCACGATAGCTGGGAGGAAAACGGCGACCGCGTGAACATCACCACGCTGGTGGCGTTGTATGGCGGGCTAAACGCCTACGCCCTGCACACAAACAGCGCGTTCGCCCGCGCCGCCGCTCACAACATCCGCGCAGAAATTTTGGCGCGTGGCGTGTGCAGCGGGCATTTGCGCAAATTTGTGGATGAGGGCTGCGAGGTGGATGCGGCGCTCATCGGCGCGGCGGTTCCGTATGCGCTTTTTGATGTGCAAAATTCCATCATGAACGCCACCACCCAAAAAATAGAGCGCGATTTGCGCCGCGGCGGGGTTCATCGCTACGCCACCGACTCGTATTACGGCGGCGGCGAGTGGATTTTGCTCACCGCCTGGCTGGGATGGCATTACGCGGCGGCGGGCGACATACCCGCTGCGCAAAACTGTCTGGACTGGATTGTTAACCAGGCCGATGACAACTTGGAACTGCCCGAACAAGTCGCGCAAAACTTGATCGCCCCAGAAAAGCTGCCCGAATGGCAAGCCCGCTGGGGCGAGGTCGCCAAACCATTGCTCTGGTCGCACGCCCAATTTTTAATTTTGTGGCAAGCGCTGAACAAGATGTGATGTATGACGTGTAAGAAACCGGGCACATGACCCGTTCGTCTTTCACCCTTCACCCTTCACTCTTCACCCTTCCAAATGCCTTCCATTCTTGATTGCCACCCCACCCGCGCGGCATACGCGCCCGGTGCAACCGCGCTCATCCGCGTCACGTGCGCAGGCGCGGCTTCCATCCCCTGGCGCGGGGTTGCGCGGGCCAGCTTGTGCGCGGTGGATGGGGTTGTGACCCACGCCGAGCGCCCCGTTGACCTCGCGGCAAACGAGGTCGCGCAAGTTCACATCCCTCTGAGCCTGCCGCCCGATGACCTGCGCGGCTATGGCGTGGAGATTGAATTGCGTGATGCAAACGGCGCGGTGGCCGCAAAAGCCATCACCGCGCTGGATGTGTGCGCCCGCTGGGAACGCGCCCCGCGCTACGGCTTTGTGTGCGATTTTTCGCCCGATGAGCGAGACACAACCCGGCGCATGAACGCGATGGCGCGTTATCATTTGAACGCGGTGCAGGCGTATGACTGGATGTATCGCCATTACGATTTTGTGCCGCCCACCCGTGTCTTTACCGATGCGCTGGGCAGGCCGCAATCGCTGGATGTGGCGCAAAACAAGGTGAATTTGGCGCACGAGCTGGGGATGAAAATTTTGGCTTACGCCGCCATCTACGCCGCCCAGCCCGATTTTTTTAACACCCACCGCGAGCTGGGGCTGTTCAAACTGGATGGCTCGCCGTTCTCGCTGGCCGACTTTTTGATCAACACCGACATCACCAATTCCGCCTGGCGCGACCTGATGCTGCGCGAATGCCAACGCGCCATGAGCGCGCTGGGCTTTGACGGCATCCATTTGGATCAATATGGCTACCCGCGTCTGGCGCATCGGCTGGATGGCGCCCCGGTTGATCTTGAAGCCGCGCTGCCCGATTTTCTCAACGCCGTGCGAGACGCGATTGGCGATGCGCCCACCGTTTTTAATGCAGTGAACGCCTGGCCGCTGGAGGCGGTGGCGCAATCGCGGATGGACCCGCTGTATATTGAAATTTGGCCGCCAAACGACACCCTGCGCGATGTGCGCGAGGTCGTCCTCCGCGCCCGCGGGCTGCGCGGGGGCAACCCGCCGGTCATCGCGGCGTATATTGAGGCGCTCAAATCTGGAGATGCGGGCGCCATCACCGCGCTGCGCCGCCTGACCGCCGCAATTTATCTCAACGGCGGCTCGCACATCGTTTTGGGTGAGCGAGATGGCGCCTTGGCCGACCCTTATTTTCCAAAATACGCGCGGTTGGATGCAGCCTCGGCTCAACTGGTTCGCCGCGATTACGATTTTATTTCGCGCTACTCCGAATACTTTTTTGCCCCAGACTGGCGCGATGTCTCGGCCACGCATGTCGGCGGCATCAACGAAGAAATTCGGCTGAATACGCCGCGCTTTGGGCCAAACGCCGCGCCAAACTCAATTTGGGCCATCGCCAGAACACGTGGCGGGCAACTCACGCTGGGCTTGGTCAATTTGGTCGGGCTGATGGATACCGCATGGAACGCATCTCAACCAGCCCCGCCCGTTTTGCAAAATGTTGAAGTGCGCCTGCAACTGGAGTTTTGGCCGAATGCCATTTACTTTGCCTCGCCAGATGTTGACGATGGCCGCCCCCAATGGCTGGAGATTTCGCGCGAGGGGCGCATCGCAAAAGTAGTTCTTCCTCGGCTGGATATTTGGGGTGTGTTGATGGTGAGCTAGCGCGAAAGATTTGATTTGGGCAAAAAAAGAGCCAGACTGCGTAAAACAGTCTGGCTCTTGCGCATTCAACCGGTTTGCTAATACCCGGTCACGGCGCTTTTTGTTGGCAAAGTGATGATCACCGTTGCCTTGCGGCGGCCAAAATCGTAGGCGCGTTTCAGGCGTTCATCGCCAGAAACCAGCGCGATGTCAAGATTCCAATCTCGCACCGCCCCGCCCCGATCCACACACGAGACACGGGTGGAGATGCCGCGCTTGCGCAGTTCTTCCGCCGCGCTGCCAGTCACCTCAAACACTGTGCCAAATGGATACGAGAATCCACATGCCGCGTGGCTGTCCTCAATCCGCTTGCCACTGGCCGACATCAGGCTGCCCTGAATATCGCCCATCCCCGGCGCATACACGCTCACACTCATCGTCATCGTAAGTGCGGCCGCCAATCCTAAAAGTGAACTCATATGAAATTGAAAATGTTCCGCCCAATTGAACGATTGGGTCACAAGATTCTAGCCCAATGAGGATAAAACGCGGCGGTTTGGCCCAAAAATTTGAGGTCGCGTTAAGATTGCGTTATGGAAAATTAAAACTTCGCAGGTTGGCCTGCGCGATTTTGGAAAAACCACGGCTGTGCAGACCAACCTGCGAGGTTGACGGATAGTAATGCTTATCATCGTTTTTTGAGTGATTTAGATTCAGCTTTGCATAAGCCCATTTCTCATTTCTGTTCACCATGCAACCAACCATCATCCCAATGGGCGAAGCCGCGCTGCTGGCAGAGAACATCACCAATGAGCAGGCCATTGCGCTGTGCCAGCTTTTGCCCGCTCAGGTTGAGGTGATCTCGGTCACGCCCGCGGCAACCTCGGCGCTGGTGCGGTTTGACCCGTTGCGCGTTCACGCAAATGAGGTCGCGCAAGCCATCCGCCAGCTTTTGCAAGCCAGCGTTTCCTTGCAAATCAACTCCCGCACAATACACATCCCCACCATTTTTGATGGCGAAGACTTGCCAGATGCAGCCCGCGCGTTGGGCGCGACCGGGCGTGAGGTGATTGCGCGGCTGTGCGCCCAGCCCTGGCGGGTGATGATGATCGGGTTTGCGCCGGGGTTTCCGTATTTGGGGCCGCTGCCCGCCAACCTAACTTTGCCGCGCCGCGCCACGCCGCGCAAGGCCGTGCCCGCTGGCTCGGTGGCCATTGCGGCGGGCATGGCGGGCATTTACCCATCCAAACTTCCGGGTGGATGGCACTTGCTGGGGCGCACCGATGCCGTTTTGTTTGATGCGGCCCGCGCCCAGCCCACGCTCCTTCGGCCCGGAGATTTTGCGGCGTTTGTGACCGCATAAACGCAGAGCAGGCTGCGTTTGGGAACACAACCTGCTCTGCCAAAAAACCTACTGCAAATTCTCAAAAATACCGGCGGCGCCCATGCCCCCGCCAATGCACATGGTGACCAGGCCATACCGCNNCCGCCCGCCGCGCCGTTTCATCTCGGCCAGCAAGCCAACGGTGAGTTTGGCCCCGCTGCACCCCAGCGGGTGACCCAGCGCGATCGCCCCGCCGTTCACGTTTACTTTTTCGGGGTCCATGCCCAGCGTCTTCATCACCGCCAAACCCTGCGCGGCAAACGCCTCGTTCAGTTCAATTTGGTCAATCTGGTCTAGCGTCAGCCCGGCATATTTGAGGGCGCGTGGCACAGCGGCAATCGGCCCAATCCCCATCACCGCTGGCGGCACACCGGCCACCGCAAAACTCACAAACCGGGCGATGGGTTTGAGACCGAGCGACTTCATGCGCTCCCCGCTCATCACCACCACCGCCGCCGCGCCATCATTCATGGGCGAGGCGTTGCCCGCCGTGACCGTGCCATTGGCCGCAAACACCGGCTTGAGCTTGGCCAGCGCGTCCAGCGTGGTCTCGCGGCGCGGGCTTTCATCCATCTTAAACGTGGTTGCGCTTGTGACCGATTTTCCATCGCGGTACTCGGTGGCCTTCACCTCAACCGGCACAATTTCGCCATCAAACTTCCCCGCGTCAATGGCGGCGATGGCTTTTGTGTGCGAGCGCAGCGCAAACTCATCTTGCATCTCGCGGGTGATGGCGTATTCTTTGGCTACCCGCTCGGCGGTCAAGCCCATCGGCATATAAACTTCGGGGCTCATCTCCACCAGCGCGGGGTTGGGCGAGAAAAAGTTGCCAGACATGCTCACCATGCTCATGCTCTCCGCCCCGCCCGCCACGATCACATCACCCATGCCTGCCATGATTTGCTGCGCTGCCAACGCGATGGTTTGCAGCCCCGATGAGCAAAAGCGGTTGACCGTTTGCCCAGCCACCGTGTTGGGCAGCCCGGCCCGCAACGCGGCGATGCGCCCCATGTTCAAGCCTTGCTGGGCTTCTGGCATGGCGCAACCGAGAATGACATCCTCAACATCTTTGGGGTCAAGCCCCGGCGCGCGGGCCACCGCCTCGCGAATCGCCGCCGCCGCCAGATCATCTGGGCGGGTGTTGCGCAACGTGCCTTTTCCGGCGCGGCCAACCGGTGTTCTTGCGCCGCTCACAATAAATGCGTCTTGCATTTGGGTCTCCTGTCTTGCCCAGCGCCCGGAGCGCGTCCCAACAAGTTGGGCAGATCGCTCCGGGCGCTAAGCCTTGCTAATTCCTCAATGGCTTCCCGTTCTTCAACATGAAGGCAATGCGTTCCTGAGTTTTTGGCTCGTGGAGCAAAGACAACGCTGCCTCGCGCTCCAGATCCAAAATGTAATCCTCGGTCACCCAGGCGGGCGCGGTCAGGTCGCCGCCAGCCAGAATGTGCGCCAGCTTGCCCGCGATGAGCTGGTCGTGCGCGGAGATGTAGCCGCCCCAGCGCAACGTTTGCGCGGCCATCAGCATGGCGGCCTTGGCCCGCGACCCGCCCGCGTAAATGCTCTTGGCCTTGCGGTCTGGCGGCTGATAGCCCGCATCGCTCATATCCAGCACAATCTGTTTGGCGTAGCCAATTAGTTGCTCATCATTTGGCACAATAAAATCGTAGTCGGTGAGGTAGCCATTGGCCTTGCACTGCGCGGCGCTCTCGCCCACTTTGGCAAACGCAATCGTCTCAAACACTTTTTGGATGTAGGCCAGCACATCCACTTTGTCCTCGCCAACGGCGGCGGCCACGTGCGGGCTGACATTGCGGCGCAGCAATTCTTTGCACCCGCCCCAGCCGGGAATCAGACCCACGCCAATTTCCACCAGACCCATGTAGGTCTCGGCGCTGGCGGCCATCCGCGAGGCGGTCATGCTGAGTTCCGCGCCGCCGCCCAGCACGCGCTGGCGCGGGGCGCTCACCACCGGCTTGGCGGCAAAGCGCACATCCCACATGGTGTATTGCATATCTTTTGCCAGCTTTTGCAGCAAATCCGGGTTGCCCATCGCCATGAGGAACATGCCAATATTTGCGCCCAGACAAAAATCTTTGCCCTGATTGCCAATAACCATGCCGCGCCACTGGTCTTTCTCCAACAAATCCAGCGAGGTCTTGATCATGTCAAACACATACGTATCCAGCGTGTTGCCTTTGCTGTGCGCCTCAAGGCACATCACGCCATCGCCAATATCAATCAGGCTGGCGCTGTCATTGCGCTTGATCTCGCGGCTCGTCCCGCTGTGCTCGGCCAGGACGATGTTCAATTTTGGGCGGCCGTACTCCACATACGTTTTGCTGATGGGGCTATACACGCCGACCAGTTTGCCATCCACATGCTTGTAAAAAGAGGTGATGCCCTGCGCGGGCAAATCGCGCACCCAGCCCGGCACGTCAATTTTGCGCTCGTCCATCAGTTTTATGCCATTTTCAATCCCGATGGCATCCCAAATTTCAAACGGCCCCATCTCTGCGGCAAAGCCATATTTGGCGGCGTTGTCAATCTCCGCGGGCGAATCGGCAATTTCTGGCACACGCCGCGCGGCGTAGGCCAAAATGGGCAGGGTGGTCTCAATCAAATATTTTGCGCCGCGATCGTCGCGCCATTTCGGGTCGTTGAACAGCTTGTTCAGGCGCTCGGATAAGTCCAGGTCGCGCAGTTGACCAATCACATCAAAGCGAATTTTCTTAGGCGGCTCGTACTCCATCGTTTGCAGGTTGAGCGCGTGAAATTCTTTGGCCGCCCCCACCCCCACCGTTTTGAAAAAGCCCTGATTGGTTTTTGCGCCCAGCCATTTGTTCGCCAGCATGGTTTTCATCGCGTCTGGCAGCTTGAACATCTCGCGGCTTTCATCGTTTGGCGCAAGCTCATACAAATTGTTCAGCACATGCGCGGCAATATCCAGCCCAACGATATCGTTCAGGCGGAAGGTGGCGCTCTTGGGATTGCCAATGAACGGCCCGGTCAGGGCATCCACTTCTTCCACCGTGTAGCCGTTGTCAATGGCATACAACATTCTGGCCTGGCCCACAAAAGACCCCAGCCGGTTGGCGATGAAATTAGGGGTGTCTTTGCACAACACAACCGTTTTGCCCAGCACGGTTTCGGCAAACGCGGTCATTTGCCGCACAATCTCGGGGCTGGTGTCATNNAGGATCACCTCCAGCAGCTTGAGATACCGCGGCGGGTTGAAGAAGTGCGTGCCGAGGAAGTGCGCCCGAAAATCCGCGCTCAGCCCCTCGGCGATGGCGTGAATGGGGATGCCGCTGGTGTTGCTGGAGATCACGCTGCCCGGTTTGCGCAGCGGCTCAATCCGCGCCATCAAATCGCGCTTGGGTAAAAGCTGCTCCACCACCACCTCAATCACCCAGTCGGCGTCTTTCACCGCGTCCAGGTTGTCATCGGTGTTGCCCAGCGTCACACGGGCGGCCACATCTGGGGCCATGATGGGCGCGGGGCGCAGCTTGAGCTGCTTGTCCCACATC
>MTKZ01057854.1_pt1 | contig 20539 bp, 19 predicted proteins | sample 1042781 | NCBI WGS metagenome assembly MTKZ01 (sample SAMN06212207, study PRJNA360539) | anaerobic digester metagenome | biome: Wastewater treatment plant; material: sludge; isolation source: anaerobic digester fed with sludge from wastewater treatment plant | place: Denmark: WWTP Viborg ... | reverse complement strand
TTGAACTGGCCGGGGCGGGCACGTGGTCTCAATCGTGGGTGGCGCAAGGCCGGTCTCTGGCGGCCGTGGATCTCCTGGTCGCCTGGGGCGAAAAGGAAAGGGGCGTCCTCGCGGAAATGCGCGTTCACGAGGGGGACAGCCCGAAAGGCAAAGTGATCGGGGTTACCAAGAGAGCCACCACTGCCTGGTGGGGGCCGGGCCACGGATTCCTCGGGGCGGCCTGGCAGCCCGGGGAAGTCGAGCTGCAACCGGGCAAGGCCTACTGCCTCGAGTTTGTGACTTGCCCACCTTGTAAAGGGTACAACGTCTCGGCGATCAACCACCCCGCCAACGCTTACCCGAACGGGCAGGCTTTTCGCGACGGCCAGCCGGTCGCGGACAAGGACCTTGAGATGACCGTTGTTGAANNGTTGAATATGTCGAGGCGGCCAAGCCCCGCGTCCCGAAGGAACCCTACAGGCCGGAAGGCAGGGACCTTCTGATAAACGGCGATTTCGAGCAAGGGACGGCAAGCCAGGAGAATGCCCAGGACCCGCCCGGCTGGAAGCGGTGGAGCACAAGCCCAACCGCCTTCTGGTACGGCAAGTACGGCCGAGACGGCAGCAATGCCTCGCGTGTGATCGGCGGGAACATCAACGGTACCAAGATCGATGGCGGCTTCGTCCAACAGGTGGTCGGGCTCAAGCGCGGAAAGAGCTATTGTCTCTCCGGCTGGACCGCCAGCAGTGCGATGTCGGACAAACGCTACCTCTCGGCCGTCGGGTACGATCCGACCGGGCAGACCGACGACCCGAAGGCCTCGACCATCGTCTGGGGCCTGACCGGGCGGCGAAGCCACCTTTATGACCAGGTCGTTTTCCCTGGCATCAAGCCACAAGGCAACACCATCAGCGTCTGGACCCGCGGACACAACAAAGAGATCGGAGACCTGATCTTCACAGTGGACTTCGACGATGTCTCGCTGGTCGAGGAGGAAACTCAATGAACGAGGGCATCACCAGAAGAATGCTCATTCGAACGGCCGCAGGCCTGAAGCCCTCGCTGTCCGCGCCGTGCCTGTCACCCCTGGTCCGCGCTGTGTCACAAGAGGCCATATGCTTGCCCCAAGTCGGTCGATCGCGTGCGATACCCCGCTCTTCAGTTATGCAGCAAAAGAGAATGGGCTCTGCCTGCGTTCCGTGCCACCCCTACTGAGATGGGGGGTTCACCGGGGATCGCGGGCAGAGCCCATCAGGCTCAATAGCTGACTGATCCTGGGGGATCAGAAGGGCAAATACTGTTCGAGCAAGGCCGTGGTCGTGGTGGTCGTGTAGCCGCTTGCAGCGATGTAGGCGGCCCACAGATCCTGAACACAACCCGAGGCAAACAGGCACGAGCCCATTGCACTAAGCACAAGCACGAGTCGCTTGATCACTGTCAATCCTCCTCAACAAGGAAAACTCTACGCCGGTACCACCTGTTCAAGAGGAACCACTTCCCAAGATCCCCCGCGCGGCAACCGCGCTGAGCCATCTTGGGAATCCTGCTGAAACCTTGGTACTCATCCCACAATGCTTGCCGCGCCCGGACGCGCCTGCGTGACCTGGCGCGTCACTTCGCACCCGGTCCAGATTTGACCGCCGCGCCCACCGCATTTGGGAGATCCTGATTCAACCACATCTATCGGCGGATCAGGAAGTTGGAGCTTAGGCATATCCGAAACGCGGGCCGAAAGCAAGCCCCGGCCTGGCAGAAGCCACCTTGCCAACGATACAACGCGATGCAAGACCACCAAAACCAATAGACGAATTTACGTCTATCGGGTCTTGATCTACTTATCTGACAATGGCTTATCGTGATCAGAAAGTCTTCTGACTGGCAACCTATCGCCGCTCAGGCAGGGGTAGCCCAAGTCGCACCATGACCATCTGCAGGTCGTTCCAGGCCTTGAGCTTCTCCCCCGGATCTCGCAGGAGGTATGCCGGGTGATAGGTGGGCATGACAGGGGTCGGCGGGCCGATCAAGGGCGATCCGGACAGGAAGCACTCATGCCAATGGCCGCGGAGTTGCCCGATCCCCTCGGTGACCCGCAACAGCGTCTGCGTTGCCGGCTTGCCGAGGGTCACAATCACCTCCGGCTGGATGATGCGAAGTTGCTCCTCCAAGTACGGCCAGCAGGCGGATACTTCGTCAGGAGCAGGAGCGCGGTTGTTCGGCGGGCGGCACTTGACGATGTTGCAGATAAACACGCGGTCCCGTGTCAGACCCATCGCCTCAACCATTCTCGTCAGCAACTGGCCGGCCCGCCCGACGAACGCCAGGCCCTGAGCATCTTCATCAGCCCCCGGGCCTTCCCCCACGAAGACCAACCGGGCGGCCGCGCTTCCCTGCCCGAAGACAGTCTGGGTCCGAGTCTGGGACAAGCGGCACTTCATGCAGCCTCTGACCTGTCCTTCGTCCAGACTTCTCAGAGCCTCCTGTCGTCGAGCCAATTCCTCCGAGGAGATCGGCTGTAAGGTCAGAACCGGCCTGCCGCCGGCCTGCGGGGCCGCAGCAGGGGGGCGTTTACCTGAACCGGAGGATGCGGGCTGCGCATGCGTCGGCGAACGGGTGGACAGGGGTACGGTGTCGATGCCCAGGAGCTGGTCAGTCTCCAGATAGCGTTCCAAAGAACCGCGAATCTGATCGCGAGGAAGGGTCATATCATCCTCTCTGACCGGCCGGCCACCTGCCAGCCTTCCGGATTCCCGGTCGGTGAGCGGCCCTTGCTCGAAGGAAACCACCCCGGGCGGCAGTCAACCGTGTTCTAAAGCCATGGGGCGCCGCCGTCAATCAGCCGGCAGGACCGTGACCTCCCGGACGGCGGGAAACAGCGAAGATCGGTTGGAAGAAAAGCGGAAAATGGCTTGTTCAAGCCACATGTGCTTGCTAACATAACCAATAGCAGGCGTCTTTGGCGGTGCCGAGCATGCAACTCTGGGCCGTCACCATGCGAGCCCCGCTCAGGGGTAAGCCGGATTCGCCTGTTTCCAGTCCGCCGGTGACCGGCCGGCACGAGAAAGAGCATTGCCTGTGACGGGGTCAGAGCGGCGTACGCCCTTCTGATCGCTGGTGGGGATCGTGGAGATACTGAGATGGCGTTCGACGGAAACAAATACCTCGCGGTAGGTTCCAAGGTCAGGATAGCCGAATCGATGGAGGTGCCCGACTGGTCGACGTGGGACGATGACCACGGCCGCATTTCGTCACAAATCAAGAAACGCCTTCAAACGATGTTCTTCAAGGGCAATGGCAAGATCACGGCCGAGGTTGTCTACATCGCCAAGGAGTCGGAGCGCGAGAAGCTGCGCCGGCTCGGCCGCATCAAGGTGCGGCTCAGAGATCCGAGCGGTTGCATGCTGGTGATCACCGCCGACCCGACACAACTTGAGAGCGCCTGACTTGCCCCGGCCCATCCGGCGGTTACCATCACCGGCGTATGAGCGACGCCGGTCCGGTTCTGATCCCCCACAGTCTGACCGAGGCGCGGCTGTATGTGAGAATGCAGACGTGCCGGTCTTGCGGCGATGGCCCGCTGGACGTCTCGCCGGATACGCCCATCTATGATGCCCCCGGTCACAAGCTGACCCTGACGGTCGTCTGTGGCGAGTGCGGCCGCCCGGCAGGCATCACCTTTCGTGTAGAGGAGATCGAACGCCGCGGCCCGGTTCTGAGCATGCTCGGCGAGCTGCGGGACGTCTCCCGGCAGCCTGCCGCCCAGGTCATCAATCCGACGCGCCGCCCATCCCGTATCATCGACGTGGCCGGCTGGGTATTGCTGTATAACATGCTGACCGAGGCCGCCCGGGCGGAAAGCCTCAAGTCCACAAGCCTCGGCAAACGGGCGACTGTTCGGCGGATGCGCGTCGAAGCCGCCCAGTGCCTCGACGAAGCCCTCAAGTTCTTCGATGAGGACAACGACCTGCCGCCCCGGAGAGCTTTCTTTACCAGGGAAAGCTACCAGCGTTTCCTCGAACGGCCCGAATTGTACACCCGCCAGCGGCTGGTCGAGCTGCGCAGTCAGTCACCGCGATGAACGACCTCACACCGGCGCCCGGCAGTCGCACCGGCTCAACGACGCTCAGTGGTCGCTCAAACCGCCTTTGATCATGACGTCGTGCTTGCACCGCAAAGGGAGCGGAGCTATACCGTGGCCATGACACAGCAAACTTTCAATGCGACGACCACCCGACGCGACGTGTTCAGACTTGCCGCTGCCACGGCGATGACGACCGGTGCCGGCCGTTGCGTTGCGGCGGCCGCAGAACCGGGCAATACCAAGTTACAGGCCTTCCATGACCGTCTCTGGATCTGGACGCACGCCGAAGGAGCGTACAAACAGGAGTGGGGTCTGCCGCGCACGTCGCGGATGACACCGGTCGAAGGAGCCGTGTACCTCGGCGTGCCCAATCTGCTCTTTATCCGCTATGAGGACAAGCCGGAAATGCCCTGCGATCAGTACGCGATCGCCTTCCGGCCGATGAAGCGCGTAGTGTGGTCGCTGGTCGGGGCCGGCGGGCAGAGCAACACCAAAGAACGAGACCACGTCGTGGATCTGGCCGGCCGTTTTCCCAACATCACCGGCTTCATCATGGACGATTTCTTCCGCAAGGACGGCACGGGCTCGCTTTCGGTCGAGCAGCTCAAGGCCCTGCGAGACCGTCTGGTCATTGGAGGCACGAGGCGCGATCTCTACGTCGTGCTATACCAGCACCAGCTCGAAATGCCGGTCAGCGCACATCTGGAGTACTGCGACAAGATCACTTTCTGGACCTGGGAGGCCAAGGACCTCGTCCAACTCGAAACCTCATTTGACCGCCTGGAGAGACTCGCCCCGAAGCACGGCAAGCTGCTGGGCTGCTATCTGTGGGATTTCGGCACGAACAAACCCATGCCCCTGGACCTGATGAAGAAGCAGTGCGAGCTCGGCCGCAAATGGCTGAAGGAGGGCCGGATCGAGGGAATGATCTTCCTGGCCAGCAACGTCTGCGATCTCGAACTGGAAACCGTGGAGTGGACACGGAAGTGGATCCAAAGGACAGATTGATCGACCGAGCGCGCGAGCTGGGCCCTGTCTGGTGTGCGGCTCGCTGGCTGACCGCCATTCCGCTGCTCATTGTGGTGCCGTTGTCTATCATCGTGCCCGACGGCGGACTCGGTTTCCTGTTCTGGTGGGAATGGATAACTCTTCGCCCGTTCGTCTCTAAACCGACATCTGCATACGTCGCGCCAAGCCGTGGGTGGGACACAGTGCCACGGAACTCAACCGGACGGACGATGACTGCTCTTCGTCCGACAGGCAAGATCCTGATCGGCGAGGTCGCACATGAAGCCAGAAGCGAAGGCGGCTGGATAGATGCCGAATGTGACGTTCTTGTGGTCGGCTCAGATGCCAATGGTCTGATTGTCCGTGAACATACCCGCAATCTGGAACTTGGGCACAAAACTCGCGGGGACAAACCGATGGGCTGATTCCGCCGAACCGACTACGGCTCAACTCGGCGAAGGTAGCAAACCACGCCGACCGCGAAACCTCCCCCTCCTGCAAGGAGAGACGTGGACCAGTACCAGTGGAGCCACGTATCTGTAATCCCCCCGGTGTCGCTCGTGCTGTATATGAGGGCCCCCATCTGAACCAAGAACGCCGCCAACCCCGACGCGGCTGCAATGACCGGGCTGCGCGAGAATGAAGAAAACAGCCACGCAACGCCGAACATCAGAACGACCGCTGGAAGGCCACGGAGGACGACGTCTTGCACGCGCAGGTCGTGGATGCGATTAGGCTCCACCCAACTGGCCAGTTGGTTAATCCCAAAGTTAACTACCAGCATACAAAGGCAAATGCTGATCGCCACGATTGCCTTGCTCATGATGGCGGACTGCCGCGGGATCGGGAGATATGCTGCAAACTCAGCGGAACGGTTCGCACGCTCCCCCGCGATGGCGTTGCCCGCAATGAAACTGGTGACCCCCGCCGATAGGAACAGGGCGATAGCGCTGCCCGCCCGCAAGAGCTGCACCCACCCCGGCACGCGATTGACCGATAGTTCGGCAATCCCCATAACGATGGAGCCGACGTAAGGGGTCAGGATGAAGACCGCGATCGCCATCAGGATTTTGCGATTCTCACGATAGTCTTTCCAGAGCAGGGTTCTCATGCCGAGGCCCTCCATCCGCGGACGTAGTCCTTGAAGATGTCCTCTAACGCCAGATCAATCACTTCGACTGTCTCCAGGGAATTCGCCGCCTTCAATTGCCCCACCGTCTCTGCCGAGAAGTCCTTCACTGTCAGCAGCCATTCGCGGTTCTGCACCCGCTGCCAGATCATGCCGTCCGGCGGCCGGCTCGGGGCCGACCCATCCTGCAATACGGCCCGGATTCTCTTCGTGCGGTTCAGGAGGTCATCGACCTCACAATGGACCAGCAGTTGTCCTTCGTTGATGATCCCGACTACGTCGGCCAGACGCTGAACGTCCCCCAACGTGTGGCTCGAAAAGACCACCGTCTGCTCGCGATCGCACACGGTCTGCAGCACGCCATCGAGCAGTTCCTCGCGAACCAAGGGGTCCAGACCGGCCATCGGCTCGTCGAGGATGAGCAATTCCGGCTCGTGCGACATTGCCAACAGCAGCGACAGCTTGGTCAGCATCCCTTTCGACAGGTGCTTGACCTTCTTGTCCGGGTCGAGGTTGAACAGCTTCATCAGCCTGGCCGACACTCCATCGTTCCACGCGGCATAAAATGAGCGGCAGAACGAGATGGCCTCGCCCGCGCGCATCCAGCGATAGATGAACTGCTGCTCGGGTACGTAGCCGACGCGTTGCTTGACCGCCAGCCCGTCCACGGCCGGATCGACCCCCAGCACGCTCACCTGACCCGAGTCCCTCCTCAGCAGCCCCATCAGCATTTTGATGGTGGTGGTCTTACCCGCCCCGTTGGGCCCGAGGAACCCGAACGCGGAGCCCTTGCGTATCTTCAGAGACAGGTCGTTCACGGCGGCCTGCCGGCCGAAGCATTTCGTCAAACCGGCCAACTCGATGGCCATCTCCGAGGCCCCGCTTGTGGTCATGACTCCTCCCTCGCTTCCCGACGAGAACCTTTCCTAACATCCTGCGTCGTGCTCGACCCGTCGTTCGGCGACTCCAACGCCTGCTGAAAAATGGCCTGCACCCGGTCACGCGAGATGCTCGCGGCCCGAGCGATGTCAATGCCCTGAGAGAATCTGGAATGGACCACCGCCTCTGACCGATTCTGCGCTGATTCTTCGCCGTTCTCGGTGACGAAGACCCCGAGCCCCTTGCGCGTGTACACCAGACCTTGCCGTTCGAGTTCCTGGTAGGCTCGCTGAACGGTGTTGGGGTTGACGACCAGGTCAAGGGCCAGCGCCCGGATCGACGGAAGCGCCTCACCAGGTCGGTACACGCCCGCGGCCACCGATCCGCGGATGTGCTCCACGATTTGCTCGTAAAGAGGAACGTGACTGTGTGGGTCCACCGGCATGCTGGAGTCAACTCCTGAAAGCCGTCACACTGTGTTGGTTTCCTAGTACAGTGTATCACGAAAGGTGCCGTGAGGCAAGTCTTTTCTCGTTTCGCTTTAACTACTTCTAGGAAAATAGGTTACGGAAGAAGGTGTTGCCGCCGTATACTCTGGTCCGGCCGTCAGGCTGTGGTTCGACAGCCAGGAACCAGCGGACAGTGGCGAGGATAGTGGCCGTCAATCGATCCCCAATCCCTCATTCGGCTGTCGCCCTGTCGCCACGGAATTGGAGGCCCAGAGGTCCGAAGGACATGGGTCACCCGGCTGCTATGCCACTGACATACGCAGCCGGATGATGGACGCCGGAGGCATAGTGACGACCAACAAGCCGTCGGGTTTCGGGCGGTCGAGAGGCAGGTCGCGCGGGATGACCTCGTTCGGCGTCTCGAATGTGTTTGCGGCGTTGAGCTTGTCGTGCGTGAGCACGGTGCCGGCAAGCTCGGCAGGCCTGGCACCGCCCACCAGCTTGATCGCCAGTTCGATCGGCTCGGACGCGTGCGTATGCGTCAGCGTCAGAGTCAGTTGCCTGTCCCGCACGGACGCGGAGCCCGCTAGGCGAAAGATCTTGCGATCCTTTCCATCGAGCGAGAAGATGATGGGGTCGGCAGCAACGCGGATCGGAACGGCGGTGCCGTTCTGATGGTCGCGGTACGTGCTGAACACGTGATAGTTGGTCGTCTCGACGAACTTGTCATCGGTCGCCAGGTAGAGTGAATGAAGGTTGTTCACGAGCTGGGCGACGGCACACAGCGAGAGCTTCTCGGCGTTGCGGTGGAAGGTGTCGAGCGTCAGGCCGGCAACCAGCGCATCGCGCAGCGTGCTGACCTGGCAGAAGTCGAACTCCTTCTTGATCTCCGTGCCCGACGGATGCCAGCAGCCCCATTCGTCAACGATGAGCTTGATCTCGTGCTTGGGGTCGAACTCGCCCATGGCCGTCCAGTGCTCGTTGATGAACGTCTCCATGTAGTTGGCCCTGTCGAGCAGGCCGTACCACTGGGCGGTGCTGAACTGGGTCGCGGTGCCCGAACTACCGCAGTAGTAATGGCCGGAGAAGCCGTTGATCGGCGCAGTCGCGGCGTCACGCCACTTCTTGAGGAATCGTCGCGTCCACGACACATCGCCGCCGTTGGGCCCGCAGGCGACAAGGTACAGCGGCACGCCGTACTTCGGCACCCAGGTGGTGAACTTACGGTACTCGGTGCAGTAGTCCTCGGGCGTGTAGGTGCCGCCGCAGCCCCAGTTCTCGTTGCCCACGCCCCAGAGGCGAACCTTGAACGGCTCGCGGTCGCCGTTGGCCGCACGCTCATCGGCCAGCGTGGTGCTGCCCGCCGGGGCGTTGCAGTATTCCACCCACTGCTGAAACTCTTCAACTGTTCCCGCGCCGACATTGGCCGCCAGGTACGGCTCAGCGCCGACCAGCCGGCAAAACTTGATGAATTCGTGTGTGCCGAAGGCGTTGGGTTCGACACGCTCGCTCCAGCGATTGAACCGCCGCGGGCGACCGTCGGCCGGGCCGATGCCGTCACGCCAATGATAGCGGTCGGCAAAGCAGCCTCCGGGCCAGCGGACCACCGGCGGGGCGAGCTTCTTGAAGCTCTCGACCAGGGCCTTGCGGATGCCGTTCACGTTGGCCACCTTCGAGTCGGGCCCGACCCAGATGCCGTCGTAGATAACCCCGCCGATGTGCTCGGTGAAATGNNCCGTGAAGCATCGGGCTGATCACGGCCGGCTTGCCATCGGGCTCCCGAATCCGCTCGTCGAGCAGAACATCGAGCGTCGCCCGCGACCCCGTGCTCTCCGCCGCCCACAGGCGCGCCCGCGAGCCGCCGCCCAGCGCGGCCGCTGCGACTCCGCCGGCCAGCCCCTTCAGACAAGTCCGTCGATTGACTCGCGTTCTCATGATGTGCCCCTCAGTGCAATCGCTGTGCGGCCGATGCTACAGAAGACCTGCCCGGATCGCAATGTAACCCGGCACGGTCGTACTGCCATTTCCCATTTGTCCACTGCGAGGATAGATTGCACAGATGAACGGAACACCCTGAAGCAGGGCCGGTTCTGATTCCGAGTAGCACAGCGACGAGAACGGGGACCGCTGATGAAGAGAAGATCGTTTGAGGGGCTTTGGCTGCTCACTCAGCTTACGGTCGTGGGAACGGCTCTGGGCACAGAAGGCTGGACGGCGCCGCCGGTGCGGCTTCCGGCTGTCGAGCGGCACCCGGTGATCGCCTGCACGCCCGACGAGTTGGCCCGGCTCCGCGCCGCCTATCAGGCGGGTGGGCCCGCCCATGTTGTCGCCGCCAACATCGTCAAGGCCGCTGACAAGTCTCTGGATGACCCGATCACGTTTCCGCCACGCGGCGGGCAGCACAACCAGTGGTACCAGTGCGAGAAATGCGAGCTGGGCCTGGAGACGCTCAGCGACACGCAGCATCGCTGCCCCAAGTGCGGCAAGATCTACACCGGAGAGCCCTACGATGANNGCGGCATCACAGCCGCAACCTCAGCCAGATGCGCCAGGCGGCCTGGGCCTATGCCATCACCGGCGATCGCAAGTACGCCGACTATGCCGCGAAGATCCTGCTCGGCTATGCCGACCGCTATCTCAAATACCCGTATCACACCAACAGTGCGGCGAAGCAGCCCAAGGGGCTGTCCGGCGGCCACATCGACGAACAGACCTTGGGCGAGGCAACCGCCCTGTCCCGGCAGATCGCTCCGGCCTACGACCTGATCCATGATTCGGCGGCCTTGTCCGACGCCGATCGCAAAGCCATCGAGGAGCAGCTCATCCTGCCGATGCTGAAAAACCTCGACAAGCACAAGGCCGGCAAGAGCAACTGGCAGACCTGGCACAACGCAGCCATGCTCTGGGGCGGGGCGGTGATCGGCGACGAAGCCTGGATCCGCAAGGCCATCGAGCAGCCGGGCCAGGGCTTCGCTTTTCAGATGGGGGCGTGTCTGTCCAAGGAAGGCATGTGGTACGAGAACAGTTGGGGCTATCACTTCTACACGCTGGATGCGCTGGTGGAAACGTGCGAGGGTGCCCGTCGGCTGGGAATTGACCTCTGGGGCCATCCGAATCTCAAGAAGATGTTCCTGCTGCCAATCCGCTATGCCATGCCCAACGGCTCGCTCCCGCGATTCGGGGACGATGTCAGCGCCTCCACACAAAGGATCGGCTCACTCGGTGAATCAGCCTACCTGGTCTATCGCGAGCCGCTGCTGGTCCCCTATCTCTCAAAGACACCCACCCTTGAGAACATCATGCTGGGCCGCAAGATCGAGAGCCAGGCGCCTGAGCACAAACCGTCCGCAAGTGAAGTCATGCCCAGCGCCGGCCACGCGATTCTGCGGACAGCGGGCCCCGCCGGCCTGACGGCCGCATTCACCTTCAGCCCATACGGCGGCGGCCACGGGCATTACGACAAGCTGAGTTTCGTGCTATTCGGCTACCAGCGTGAACTGGCGGTGGATCCCGGCCGTGCCGCCAGCCAGGCCTATCGCCTCCCGATTCATAAGCACTGGTACAAGGCCACCATCAGCCACAACACCGTTGTTGTGGACGGGCAGTCCCAGGAACCCGTGGCCGGCACGCTGCGGCTGTTCGCCGGCAACGACCAACATGCCGCCGTCGTGGCCGACTGCGACACGGCGTACAAGGGCGTCGCGCACCGGCGGCTGCTGGTCATGACGCCGACCTATCTGCTGGTATTTGACCGTCTGGATTCACCCGACAAGGAGTGTCGCTTCGACTGGCTTTACCACAACCGCGGCAGCGAGGCGCGATGCGACGCGGCTCGCAAACAAGCCGACCTTTCGGCTGAGCCTTCCGGGTACCAGTACATCCAGAACACCCAACAGGGCGCGAGCGATGGGCCGGTCCGGATCGCATTTCTCGACGGTCCCGTGACCACCCATCTGACCGTGGTCGCCGACGGGCCGACGCAGGTGGTGATCGGCGACGGCCCCGGCTCGTCGATCCTGGATCGGGTGCCGCTGGCCATGATTCGTCGGACCGGTCGTGGCACACGGTTCGTGGCGGTCATCGAGCCGGTCACCGGCAGTGCGAAGCCTTCGGTGTCGTCCGTTGCATGGCGAGAGGAGAACGGTGGGGCGACAATCGAGATCATGTCGGGCCCCGTTGTCGAGTCGGTGCGATTGGCGGGCGACTTGGCGATCGAAATCCGCTCCGGCCAGAAGACCGTGCTCACCAGCCGCCCGGCGGGGGTGTAACTGGCCCAATCTCCCCACACCCGGGGTATCAGGGCAAGTGATGAGTAATGAGTGATGAGTCCAATCTTCCCACACCGGGGTATCAGGGATCAGTGGAGGATGCTCGCCGGCCGAGCGTACCGAGAGCCCCAAACGCTACCCGCCTGGTTTTCCCGCAGGGATAACGATCAGCCGACAATATCGCTGATGGTGACGGCCAGATGCTGCTGGCGATGGCCGATCTTCTTGCGATAGTTCTTGCGGCGTCGGAAATGGATGGTGGTAACCTTTCGGGCTTTCACCTCGCCGTTGACCTTGGCCACGACCTTGGCCCCTTCGACGAACGGCTGGCCGATCCGGGCATTAGCTCCGTCGCCGAGCGCCAGGACATTGCCGAACTCGATCGTTTCCTGGCCCTCAGGCAAGTCCCGGAGGTCCACGTAGATCTTGTCGCCCTGAGAGACCTTATACTGCCGGCCGCCGTCTTCGATAATCGCGTACACCTGTCCAACTCCAGCACGAGGGTCATTCACAGTGGAAACAGACAGGCCCGTCGGCCGAACCATGCCGTTTCACGGAGTCATCCCACTACCGAGCCCCACATTATGTCCTCTGCCGGGCATGGGGTCAAGGAAGCCTCCCCAACGGCATGCCTGGGGGTGCCGCACGGACCAGGTTTCGAGATGTCGGCAACCCGATTCGTGCATGCGTTTCCGCCCATTTTCATGGCCCGGCCCGCAGCTTTCTGGCGGGATGATGCCGGGCGATGAGGACCGTTCGCGGCTTCGTCTTGGTCTGCAAGTCGCTTTCTATAAATGAGTTAGGCCAGATTGGTCTTCCCGGCGGCTGTCATTGACGCTTCCGTGGAGCGGTTGGCTCGGCCGCCCTTGACAGATCCGGCCGGATGGGTAAGATATCGCTTGTCGGTGGCTGATGCGCCTGGGGAAACACCCGTTCCCATTCCGAACACGGTAGTGAAGCCCAGACGGCCGATGGTAGTCTCACGAGGCGAGAGTAGGTGACTGCCGACATTTGTGTTTTCTAGCGGAAACCCGCCCGCCGAAAGGCCGCGGGTTTTTTCGCGCGCCGATCTGGCAGGAACAGAAGCGCCGGGGTGCCCCACGGACCCGCCCTGGACTCAGGAGAGCGCGTCACCGGGTGCCAGAGGCTTCAGGTCCGGGGTCCACGATCGCCCGAAGGAAGGTCCAGCAGTTATCCAGCAGAATGTCATCACCTCGCTGCTCGAAGTTGTGGATCCTCCGGTAGGCCTCGGGTGCCTCCAAGTGCAGGCGGCGGAGTTCGGCAAGCTGACGATCGGTATCCTCGTAGCGGGCCAGCCATGAGTTGAGCGACTCGCGAGCCCGCACCTGGGTGGTCCGGATCACGCGGAAGCCGCTGCTTCGGACAAGGTGGGTCAACTCGGCAGGGGTCAGGTCGTGGCGGCGCAACGGCTGGCGGAGCCGGACGATGGCCTCCCAGTAGGTTTCATCCTCAGCTCCAAAGGGGGTCATCTGGCCGACCACCAGCGCACCGTCAGGACGCAGCACTCGCCGGACCTCGCGCAGGCAACGATGCAGATCGTCAACATAGTGCAGCGTCTGCCGGCACACCGCGACATCGAAAGCCGAGTCGGCGCCAGGCAGTTCCTGGGCGTCGCCCCTGCACGCACGGATTCGAGAATCTCGGACCCGAGCCAGCATGTCGGGCGAGATATCCACCGCCACACATAACCCGACATCCGGACACGCGGCCAGTACCGCCTCCAGCACGGCTCCTGTTCCTGCTCCAAGGTCGATGATTCTCTGCCCGGGGCGAGGATCAATGAAAGCGATCGTCGTGGCCAGGATGCGCGGGTCGCGAACCCACGGGGCCAGGTCGTAGGTCGCGGCACGCTGGGCAAAGTGTCGGGTCAGATCAGGATCCACCAGTACGGTTCCCCGGTTCGTTGGCTGCTTCCAGGCGGAGCTGTCGGCTCAGCCAATCGAACGCTTGTTCCCGCATCTGGACATTGAACTTGTGCGGGCCTTCTCTGATGGCTGCGACGTTCGCAGGAACCGTCGCTCTCGGTTGTGGGAAGTCCCTATTGTGAGGATCCCCCAGCCGAAAGAAAAGCCTCGACGGCCGCGATCATAAGGCTGCGGCCCCCGACCGACCCGCCTGCTGCTCAGGCCCAGCCAGGACGGCGGGAACGGAGCCAGGGTCTGGCGGGCCTAGCGATTGGGCCGCATAATGTCTGCATGCGAAATCAACCATGCTTCTCCTGCGGATCTTCTGTGCTCTTTGTCTCTCTGTTGGCAGGCGTGGCCGCTGGAGGGGCCCCTGCTGTCTCCCAGCCGAACGTCATCCTGATTCTGGCTGACGATCTGGGCGCAGCCGAACTGGGCTGCTACGGCAACCGCGAGCATAAGACTCCCAATCTCGACCGTATGGCCGCCGAGGGATTACGACTGGACACCTTCTACTCCACACCCCTGTGTACGCCGACGCGGGTTTGCACAATGACCGGGCAGTACGGTTTCCGCAATGGTTATCTTGGCATGGGCAAAGAGGCGTTCAAGCCGCCCAAGGACTCGCCGCAGCGCGAGATCGGCAATCATTTCACCATCGGCGACCTGATGAAGTCCGCCAGGTACGCGACGGCCCTTGTCGGCAAGTGGCAATTGCCCGGCAAGCTTCCGACGCTCATCCATGACTGTGGCTTCGATGAATACCGGATGTGGGCCTACAAGGAGAATCTGCCTGAAGGCGTGGAGCACACCGGCGGCTGGGAAGGCGGCAAAGTTGGCGGAAAACCAGAGCGCTACTGGAACCCATGCATTGTCGAAAACGGCAAGTACCTGCCCACCAGGCCGGACGACTACGGCCCCGATCTGTTCATGGATTTCATCCTGGATTTCGCCCGCCGCCACAAGGAGGGGCCGTTCTTCGTCTACCATACGTCCGTACTGACCCACGCCCCTCATGAGGAGACGCCCGATCCTGGGCATCCGGGGAAACGGTGGCCTTCAGGCTTCAAGTCCAACCTGGAATACCTCGACCATCTGATGGGACGGCTGCGAAAAGGTCTTGAGGACATGAAACTGGTCGAGAGCACGGTGGTCATTTTTGTGGGGGACAACGGAACGGGTAACCGGGGCAAGGGCACGGTAACCGAGTCAGGCGTCCGAGTTCCGTTCATCGTCTGGGGGCCGGGGCAGATCCGCCCGGTCAAGGAAGCCGTAGCGGCCTTGGGCGATCTGACCGACATCATGCCCACGCTCGCCGGTCTGTCGGGAGCGGAGTTGCCCAATGACAAGGTATTCGACGGCAAGAGCATGGTGCCGCTGCTGAAAGGCAAAGCCGCCCGCCACCGCGACTGGATCTACAGCTTCCTGGATGACGGGCGGATCTTGCGCAGTGACCGCTGGCTGTTGGAGATTCCCGGCCAAGGCAAGCCGGAGCGATTCTTCGACTGCGGTCAATGCCGCGACGGCAGCGCATACAAGCAAGTGACGCAACTCGACAGCGCAGAGACCAAGGCCGCGAGGGAGAGATTCGCTCAGATTCTCGGGGCCATGCCCGAACCGAAACCACGGCCCGGCGTCGTTGACGCTGAGCGGGTCAGGCCGCGACAGCGAAACCGAAACTGAGGATACCACGAAAGAAACGGCTCGCAGGCGAGTGGCACTTTTGGCAAAATAATGAGGATAGGAATCCTCTGACCAGGGCGCCCCAGAAAGTTCTGGGGCCAGCGTAATTGGGCACCGCCGACCTGGCGAGGATCGAGCGGATCGAGGTGTGACATGGACAACCTCGAGAACGTATTCCGGCATCCGAACCGTCGCGATCTTCTGAAATGGGGCGCGGCCTGCGGGGCGGTGTGCGTATGCGGCCCGCGGCCTTGCGCGGCCCAGGATGCGGCCGCCAAGAGCGAACTGGAAGGCCCGAGACTCAAGGGTGTCATCCGCCATCCGGCCCGGCACTGGGAGAGACTGGAGGGCAACAAGGTCAAGTGCGTGCTGTGCCCGCGGGAGTGCGAGGTGGCCGACGTCGAGCGAGGCTACTGCGGCGTTCGCGAGAACCAGGGCGGGCAGTATCAGACGCTGGTCTACGGAGCCCTGTGCTCGGCCAACCTCGACCCGATCGAGAAGAAGCCGCTGTTTCACTATCTGCCGGGGACGACCGCCTTCTCGGTCGCGACGGCCGGCTGCAACATCGAGTGCAAGTTCTGCCAGAACTGGCAGATCAGTCAATTCCGCCCCGAGCAGGTCGAGAGCGTCGACGTCCCGCCCGGCAAGCTCGTGGCCGTGTGCAAGGCCCGGTCGAGTCCGACCATCGCGTACACCTATTCCGAGCCGGTGGTCTTTTACGAGTACGTCTACGACTCGGCGGAGCAGGCCCGCAAGGCCGGCATCGGCAGCGTGATCATCTCCAACGGGTTCATCCAGGAAAAGCCCCTTCGCGAGCTGTGCACCCAACTGACCGGTGTGAAGATCGACCTGAAGGCCTTCACCGAGAAGTTCTACAGCGAGCAGTGCGCCGGCAGGCTCGCCCCGGTCCTCAAGACACTCGAAGTGCTCAAAGACGTTGGCATCTGGTTCGAGCTGGTCATCCTGATTGTCCCGACACTCAACGACTCGCCGGATGAGATCCAGGAGATGAGCCGCTGGGTCGTCCGGCAGCTTGGCCCCGACGTGCCGATGCACTTTACGCGATTCCACCCGACCTACCGGGTGACCAACCTGCCACCAACGCCGGTTTCGACGCTTGAACGCTGCCGCCAGGTCGCCCTCGACGCCGGCGTGCATTACGTCTACGCCGGCAACGTGCCCATGCACAAAGGCGAGAACACCTACTGCCACAAGTGTCAGGCTGAGCTGATCCGCCGCGTCGGTTTCCGAATCGCGTCCAACCAGATCAAGGACGGCAAGTGCCCCAAGTGCGAAACCGCTATCCCTGGCGTCTGGTCGCAAGCCCAGGCCCTGGCCTTCAAGCCGAAGCAGCAGACCAAACCAGCGTAGAAACGGCTGCCAGCTTGTTGAGCTGTCAGGTTCTTGAGAAAGGCAGGCGGCGAAAGTGACCGCTCTCTATGTCGCGCATTTGCGGGCAAACATCAATAGGCATGCCGATACGCACTTTGTACCGGCCAGCAGAAGCGCAGTGGTCACGATGCCGAGAACGGGCACCAGGAGGATGCCGGTGATGAGGGCGCCGAGGCAGGCCCCGGCGTGGTCGGCGCCGACGATGGCGCTGGCCGTGGCGGCAGGACGACCGGAGACCGCCTGATGAAGGCCGCTGCCCAGGGCAAAGGCGGCACCGCCCAGAATCCCGGTCAGCAGGACGAGTGCCAGGATCGAAACCTGGACCAGCACCAGCGACGCCGGTGAGGTCTGCACCCGACCAAGGACCGGCAGCAACAGCGGTGCGAGTGCCGCCAGGACGGCCATCAGCAGATCGATGATGATCAGCCGTCGTCGCAGAACAGGAAACACCGGCAGCCAAGCCCCCCGATCCGGACCCGGGACTGAGGCCGGCAGTGGGACCTGGCGAGACACTGGCAGACGAGCCCCTCGACCAGGGCTCGGGACGAAAGCCCCTCGACCAGGGCTCGGGACAAAAGCTGCCAGTGCCACCCGGCCGGCCCACGCACAACCGATCACCAGCCCGCCCATGAATACCGCGACGATCCAGCCGATCCACTGGTACACGTACCCATAGAGGTTCTGGAACGCGAACAGCCAGACAATGCTCAGCGACATGGTGGCAAAGCCGGTGCTGCCGACCGAGAAGATGACCACGCCTTCACTGATTGACCGGCCGAGAGCTCTACACAAGATCAGGGTTGCCAGCGCCGCCCCGGCCAGCACCGCAGCGACTTGCCACCACCTCAGACCGAGCAGCGGCTCGATGAACCGGCGCGAATGGGCGGCGGTCATTTTTTCCCAGAGCGCCAGCCGGTTCATGTAGATGACCGGGCGCAGGTCGGTGCTCACCGCAGCCCCGACGGCCGCATCAAGTTCCGCCGCTCGCTGGGCGACCTTCTCGGCGGCAAACCAGTCGACCGCGCCGCTCAACCACACTGGATCGAACCCGTCGGACTCGATGTGCCGCTGTTGATAACGCTCGGTCAGTTGTTCTGGGTTGGCCGCAATCAACCCGCCTTGTGTGGCCGCGAGGATGTGTGCCGGATCGCCCCAGCCGACAGTCACTTCGGGAAAGCCCGTCGCGATCGTGTTCCGCACGCCGGCCAGATAACGGGCCGACTCGGACGAAAGCCGCGCCTGACTGGCGGCGGCCGTCAGACACAGAACCGACTGGTCGCCCATGCTCTGCCTGAGCTCATCGAAGAACTCACGGGTGTNNCGTAGAACCGAGCCCGCAACGCGGAAGTCGGCTCCGGCAAGCGGGCAATGACCAGATCAAAGCGGTGTCGCTGCGTGTTCACGAACAGTCGACCGTCGACGTGGTGCACGGTCACTCGTGGATCCTGCAATGCCGTCCGGTCCTGCTCCGGCAGCAGTGGCAGGATCATATCGATCTGTTTCGGGTCGGGCTCGACACAATCGACCGCCTCGACCGGATGCTTCAGGATCTCGGCCAGCAGTCCCTCCGCTGCCCCGCCCAGCAGCAATACCCGCCGCGGATTCGGATGCTGGCACATCCAGAAGTGCGCCAGCGGCACGAAAGTGAACGGGTCAGGGAAACTGGCGGCAATCTGGCCGTCGCAATACAGCGTGTACTGCTCGGCCATCCGGCCGACGGCCAGGTTCTGATAGCGAGACTCCGCCTCGGCAACCCGTTCGCATTTCGGCGACAGGCTTCGCCATCGACGTTCCACGAGAAACCGATTCATTGCAGGGCCGGCCAGACACGCCGTGAGCGCCGCCGCGGCCGCAATCATCAGCACAGCGGCAATGCCAATCCGTCGCGAGCCGTCGCGAACCAGCAGCATGGCCAGTGCCACACCGGTGACCGCGATGCAGATCAGCACCGTTTGAATCGGAGTCAGATGCTCGACGGCCCAGAAGGTGAACAGCGCCCCTCCGAGCAGGCTGCCGGCGGATTCGAGGGCGTAGACACGATTGACGGACATGCCGCCGGTAGTCCTGTCCCTGTCGCCGATCGCACTGGCCAGCGGGAAGGCCATCCCGACCATGAGGCCGCAGGGCCATACCAGCACGACCGCGACGATCACCATCGTCCCAAGTGAAAGCAATTCACCTGGCCCGAGGTCACACACCGTTCGGGCCTCGCGGAAACCCCAGATGCTCGCGCCGGCCAGGATGCCCAGGAGCAGCAGCGCCATCGTCAGGCGACGCTCGGCGCGGGCCGACCGGTGGGCCAGTCGGCCGCCGATCCACGCTCCTGCCGCAACGCCGGCCAGCCACGCGCACAGCAGGATAACCCAGACCAGCTCGCTGCCGGACATGAGCACCATGGCTTCGCGCAGCAGCAGCGACTGAGTCACGATTGCCTGTACACCCCAGGCCAGCGCCACGATCCACAAGGCGCGCCGGCCGGCTGACGGACACGAGGCAGTGGGGTCATGAATCGCCATGACCGGTATTGTACTCGCGGTGAATGGAGAGTTGAGAATTCGCAACTCCCAACTCGCAATTCTCAACTCCTCATTCCCACTTGGCTACTTGGTTGGTGCGAAGGGCCTTGTTGCCCAGATGGGCTGCGGCGGCGACACTGACCCCGGCCTCGGCAGGAGCATTTGGCCTCTTGCGGCTACGGATGCACTCAACCCAGTTGGTCATGTGTAGCAGTTCGGCATCGGGCTGCTTGTAGAAATCGGCCCCGCGACCGCCTTCTCCGATGATCAGCTCCTCGTACTCTCCCTTCTTGCCCGGTTCGGGATGCACCTCGTAGCGGCCGCGATCCAGGTACAACGTCGCCTCCCTGCCCATCATCTCGATCATGGCTCGATTTCGGGCGTTGAGGAAAGTGCCCTCGAAGTAGACTTGCACCTGTTGGTCGGGATATCGCAGGAAGGTCTGAATCGTATCGGGCATCTCCCACACGCCCTTGACCGCGAATTGATCGCCGATGGTCGTCGCCTCGGCCGGGTGATCGAGATCGAGGAACCAGTGGACCACGTCGAGCCAATGTACCATCAGGTCGGTCAGCATGCCGTTGCCGAAGTCCCAGAACCATCGCCAATGCCGGAACCTGTAGTCGTCGAACGGCTGATCAGGTGCAGAGCCGAGGAACCGCTTCCAGTCAACGGTCTTCGGATCGATCCCCAGCTTGCGCGACCCGCCTATGGCGGCGTTGCGGTTCCACGTCAGATGCACCTTGTGAACCTTGCCGCACCGGCCGCTTTTATACACTTCATAGGCCTTGAGCATGTGCGGCATGCTCCGTTGCTGCATACCGACCTGCACGATGCGCTGATGCTTGTTCTGGGCCTCGATGACCGCCGGTCCTTCCGCTATCGAGTGTGTCAGGGGTTTCTCGACGTAGACGTCCTTGCCGGCCGCACAGGCGTCGACCGTCATCGGCACGTGCCAGTGATCCGGGCTTGCGATGATGACCGCGTCAATGTCCTTGCGAGCGAGAACTTCGTGATAATCCTTGGTGATGAGAGCCTGCGGCTCGGCAAAAGGCTTGGTCTGCTCGATGTGCTGATCCCACACATCGCACACGGCGATAAGCCGCAAGCCGGGAATCTGCTTGAACGCGGGCATCAACTGGCGGAACCGTCCGCCGCAGCCCAGTCCGCCCACGTTCAACGTCTCGTTAGCCGGGTATCCGTAGACTGCTTTTCGTCGGCCGGCAGTCAGCA
>MTKZ01010387.1_pt1 | contig 20540 bp, 15 predicted proteins | sample 1042781 | NCBI WGS metagenome assembly MTKZ01 (sample SAMN06212207, study PRJNA360539) | anaerobic digester metagenome | biome: Wastewater treatment plant; material: sludge; isolation source: anaerobic digester fed with sludge from wastewater treatment plant | place: Denmark: WWTP Viborg ... | reverse complement strand
AGCCGTTTTAAAAACGGCTCGCCGAGGCTGTTCCCGGAAAAAAAGACGACCCCGTCGGCTCCGGCCTTCCGGCCGATCTCGATCTGTCCGGCCATGCCTTCGGGGGTGTTCCGGTTGTGCGAGGTTCCGATCCCGATCCCGAGACAGACTCGGCACCGATCCGTCCGGAGGGCGACGGCCTCCCGGGCGTAAGTTTCGAACAACTCCACCTCGTTGGTGTAAAGCATCGGGCAAAGCATGTCGACCAGGCCCGAGCGGGCCCATTCCGCCCAGTCCTGCCCGATGAGGACTTTGGAAGCGGCGGCGTCCGGAAAGACGGCCGCCGAGATCCGGACCGTTCGGCCGAGGGTTTGCGTCTCCCGCCGGAGCTCCTGGATGAAAAGCGTCACCCGGCGGCTGTTCCAGCGCAGCCATTCGGCCCACATCATGTTCCCGGTGTCCTTGGCCTTCAGTTCGAGGGGATCGGCCCCGGTTTCGGCTTTGAACAGGTCCCGGCTTCGCTTGTCGAAACCGTAGAACGGCTCGGTCGGCTCGCAGGGATAGCGAATGTAATCGAGATGGATCCAGTCCGCCTCGGGGTAGTTGCGGAGAAGCTCCAGCATCAGTCCCCGCTCATAAGCCCGGGCTTCCGGGATCGCCGGATTGACCGAGCCGGCGGTCTCGCCGTTCAGTCCCTGGACGAGCCACTCCGGCCGGCGCCCGGCTTCGCCGATTCCGGCGCTCTCGGGGAAGACGCAGAACCAGGGGTGGACGGTCAAGTTCCGGCGCCGCGCCTCGCGGAGGAAAAGCCCGAAAAAGTCATAAGCGTAGGCGGGATCGGGAACGCCGGCCGAGCTCCGGAAATAGACATGGCCGGAGGGGGACTTCACCATGATGAAGACGGAGTCGATCCCGGCTCGGACGTAGGCCTCGAAGACCGCGCCCATCGCGGTTGCAGCCGCGGTTTCGTCCGGCCCGAATTGGCCGGGATGAAGCCAGACGCCGCGGATGAAATCGTTTTCCGGGGCGGCGGCCGGGAACGCCGACGGGGGAGAGATCCAAGGCGGGAAAACGAGCAGGGCGAGAATCGCGCCGGCCGAGCGAAGAATACGGGTCATGAGGGACGCTCCCCGGCGGCGGACGGAGGATTTTCCTCCGGCGCCGTCGTTATTGAGATTCTCCGGCCCCGAAAAGGGCGATCTTGAGGCCGAACGTCAGCGAGACGGCGTCGAGCTTCAGCTTCTCCAGCGTTCCGGATTGGACGAGACCGCCGGCCTCATCGGTGATCGACCATGTCCCCTTGGTCCGGCTCCGCGTGTACCGAAGGCCGGCCTCCAAGGACCAGCGGGGCGTCAGGAGGTATTCAATCCCGATCCCGAGATGGACGACCGGGCCGCCGTCGGCTGATTCCTTGATGGAGATTCCGAGCGCCTCCCAAGCGGCCCGGAGGTTGTCGCTCAGCGAGAATGAATGAAAGGCCCAACCCGCTCCCGCTTCTCCACCCAGGACCCATCCGGAGCCCAAGGGCTGGCGGGCCCGCAGGGAGGCCTCGAGCGGAAAGACGCGCAGGGTTCCGTCGCTGAGCCCCTCGAGCGAGCCGGTCACGCGCGAGGGCCGCCAGCCGAGGCCGAGCTCGACGGCGAACCGGGGACTCCAGATCCATCCGGCCGAGATTCCGGCGCCGAACCGGGAGGAATACGGCTGATCCAGGGGGGCGGAGTAGATCCCCGCCGCGCCGAAATAGAATTCGGCCGGGGCGGCGGCGGCCGAAACCAGGACCGCGGCCGCAACCAGGAGGAGGCGTTTTTTCATCGGGATTCCTTTTTCCGGGCCGGCGGGCCGTAGCCGCCTCCCCCGGGCGTTTCAATGCGGATGACATCGCCGGCTTGGACCGTCACGTCGCTTTTCGAGCCGAGAACGGTCCGGCGACCCTTGGAAATGAGAATATTCCGCCCCCGCCGTCCGGGCCCGCCGCCGGCGAGACCGTAGGGAGGGAAAACCCGGCGCTCCGACATGATCGTCACCCGGGTGGGAACGCCGAATTCGTATTCGCGGACGAGCCCGTCTCCCCCGCGGTTGGCGCCCGCGCCTCCGGAACCGGGACGGAGGGAATAGGCGCGGATTCTCAGGGGGAGATATTTTTCCAGGGATTCGAGAGGGGTGTTTAAAGAATTCGTCATGTGGGTATGAACCCCTGAAAGCCCGGGCCGCTCGCGGCTCGCTCCCATCCCCCCTCCGAGGGTCTCGTAGTAGGCGAAGCTCCGTCCCCGGACGGGATCGATCCCGCCGAGAGCGATGTTGTTCATCGTCCCCTGGCTGGCCGCGGGAATGCGGCCGGGCATGGCCTTGGCCAGGGCGCCGAGAAGGACGTCGACGATCCGCTGGGAGGTTTCGACGTTCCCTGCGGCCGTGGCCGCCGGAAAACGGGCGCTGATGATAAGCCCCGGCGGAGCGACGATCTCCAAGGGACGGAGAAGCCCGGTGTTGACCGGAATGTCCTCCTCGATGAGCGACCGGAAGACGTAGAGGACGGCCGAAATCGTGACGGCCGCGTTGGCGTTCACCCCGCCCTTGACTTGGGGGGAGGAACCGCGAAAATCGATTTTGGCTCGTCCGCCGCGGACCGTGATCCGGACGGAAATCCGGACCGGCTCTTCCGTGATTCCGTCGTTGTCCAGGAAGTCGGCGCAGGCGTACGTTCCTGGGGAGATCGTCCGGAGTGTTTTTCGAAGGAAGGTTTCGGTATAGTCCTGGATTAGTCCGGCATATCGCTCGACCTGGTCCAAGCCGAATTTCTCGACCGCCTCGAGGACACGGCCTCGTCCCTTCTCGCAGGCGGCGATCTGGGCCAACAGGTCCCCCCGCCTTTCCTCCGGCGTGCGGACGTTGGCCAGGATGAGGTTGAGGACGTCCTCGTTCAATCGGCCGCGGGAAACGAGCTTCAAGGGCGGGAGGATCAGGCCTTCCTGGAAAATCTCCGTGGCCAGGGGCATGCTGCCGGGGGACATGCCGCCGACGTCGGAATGATGGGCCCGGTTGGCCGTGAAAAAGGCCGGACGACCGCGAACGAACACCGGGGAGATGGCCGTGATGTCCGGCAGATGAGTGCCGCCCCGGTAGGGATCATTGACCAGGACGAGGTCGCCGTCCTCGAACGTCAAAGCGCCGAGGGCGGCTTGGACCGAAAGCGGCATGGCTCCCAAGTGGACCGGGATGTGCGAGCCTTGCGCCAGGGTCTCCCCCCGCCGGTTGAAGACCGCGCAGGAATAATCCTTCCGCTCCTTGATGTTGGGGGAGAGGCCGGTCCGTCCCAAAACCGCGCCCATCTCCTCGGCGATCGAGATGAAGAGGTTCCGGAAGATTTCAAGCTCGATCGCGTCGCCGGATTTTCTCATTCTTTTTTCCGGATGATCAGATTGTGATAGCCGTCCACCCGCAGGGCGAAGCCCGGCGGGAGAAACGTCGTCGATCCCTCGTCCACGACCAGGGCGGGTCCGTCAAACCGGAGTCCCGGCGAAAGCCGCGACCGGTCGTAAACCGGGCCCTTGTGCGCCCGGCCGCGGTAATGAATGGCTTGGATTTTCCGGGCGGCGTCTCCGGCCGAAGCCCCCGGACGGGGCGGGATTTTACGCAGACGGATCTTGCCGGCCGCCCCCCGGGCTTTCACCCGGAGAGTCACGATTTCCACGACACCCCGGGCGTGACGGTAGGCGTAGGTTTTTTCGTGGAGGCGGTGAAACTCCTCGGCCAGGGACTTGAAGCCGCCCGGAGGGAAGGGAACGTTGATTTCGTAGGACTGCCCGAGATACCGGAGATCGACCGACCGCTCGAAGAACATGGCTTGAAGCGCGAACCCGTCCTCGGCCAGGTCGCGCCGGCCCCGCTTCTCCATCTCCTGGAGGCCGCGCTCGAGGACGGCCGGGTCGGTTTTCTCGACGGTCTTGAGGACCGAGCGGGAGTAATCCTTGATGGAATCGGCCAGGAGAAGTCCGAATGCGGAGAGAACGCCGGCGTTTTGGGGGGCGAGAACGGCTTTCATCCGGAGGGAGGCGGCTAAATCGGCCGCGTGCATGCCGCCCGCCCCGCCGAAGGAGAGAAGGGCGAATTCGCGGGGATCGAAGCCGCGCTCGAGGCTGATCACCCGGATCGCTTTCTCCATGTTGGCGTTGGCGATGTCGACGATCCCCTGGGCCGTCTCGAGCGTCGTTTTCCGGATCCGGACGGCCAGGCGTCCGATCGCCGCCCGGCTTCGCTCCGGCTCGATGACCATCCGGCCGCCGAGGAAATAATCGGGATCGATGCGTCCCAGGACGAGATCGGCGTCGGTGACCGTAGGGTCCTCGCCCCGGCCGTAACAAGCCGGGCCGGGGTCGGCGCCGGCGCTTCGGGGGCCGACGCGCAGCGACCCGCCGGAATCGATATGGGCGATCGAGCCGCCGCCTGCCCCGACCGAATGAATGTCGATGATCGGAAGGCGGATCGGGAAATCCCCGACCGTGTTTTCGTTCGTCCGGCGGATATCCCCGTCGACCAGGGAGACATCGGTCGACGTGCCGCCCATGTCGAAGCTGATGAATTCGGGAAATCCGGCGGCCCGGGCCAGCTCGAGCGAGCCGACGACGCCCCCGGCCGGGCCGGAGAGAGCGGTCCGGATGGGCTCCTTCCGGGCTTTCCGGGGGGAGATGTAGCCCTCGTTGGACTGCATGATAAACAAGGAGGCCTTGTCCAACCCTCCTTCCAGCGATTCCAGGTACCGGTCCAGGACGGGCATCAGGAAGGCGTTGACCGCGGTCGTCGACGTGCGCTCGTATTCGCGGTATTCCGGAAGAAGGCGCGAGGAGACGCAAACGAGAAGGCCGCGCCGCTCGAGCTCGGCGGCGACCGCCTCCTCGTTTGTCCCGTCGGCGTAAGCGTTGATGAAGGAGACGGCCGCGGCCTCGACGCCTCGGCGGACGAGCGTCCGGGCGAGGGTTCGGACGGCGGACGGCGGGGGGGTCCGTTCGACGGTTCCGTCGGCGGTCGTCCGCTCGGCGATCCCGAAGCACAAGTCCCGTTGGACGAGGGGAATCCGCGGCTCGCCTTTCAAGCTGTAAAGAAGGCGGCGGGTTTGGCGGCCGATCGAGAGGATGTCCTCGAATCCCTTCGTCGTGACGAGGGCGATCTTGGAGCCTTTCCGCTCGAGAAGGGCGTTGGTGGCCACCGTCGTTCCGTGGATGAGGACGAGGCCCGGCCCGGCCTCGAGGTATTCCCGCAGACCCTCCAGGATGGCCCGGGAGGGATCGTCCGGCGTCGAGGGGAGCTTTTTCGTCGACAGGCGTCCGTTTTCGCTGATGACGAAGTCGGTGAAGGTCCCGCCGGTGTCGACGCCGATCCGGACGATTCTCATTTCAATGGCAAGTGCTGCAGGTGCCTCCCTTGCAGGAGGAACAGCCGGAGGATTCCTTCAGCCGGCTCGATCCGCCGCCGATCCCGAAGCCGGAGACGAGCTTCCGGACGTCGGAGCTCCCGCAGGAAGCGCAGACCACCTCGGCTTCCCGGCCGAGGCGGACGAGGGCTTCAAACCGTTTCCGGCACTTCTTGCATTGAAACTCATACAGCGGCATAACGGAAATATTTTACCTTTTAGCGGGGCGTCCGTCCAGGATCAGGATCCGGTTTTCTTGTAAAGGTTCAAGCGGCCGCGGCCGAAAAGATTGTCCGGCCCGATCTCGCCGAGATCCTTGGCCCGCTCCTCCAGGATCGTCCGGAGCTGGCCGGGAGCGAACGGCGTCTTGGCCATCAGGAGACCCAAGGCGCCGGCGACGTGAGGAGCGGCGGCCGAAGTACCGGAAAAAGCCCGCGGGCCCAGGACAGCGGTCGAGACCCGGGAGAAGGCGGTCAAGTCGGGCTTGATCCGGCCGTCGGCCGTCGGTCCCCGGGAACTCCAGGCTTGAAGGACATCGGTTTCAAAGTCGGTCGCTCCGACGGCGACCGCCCCGGGCGCGTCGGCCGGAATGCCCAGGCTCCCGCCGGGAACGGCGTATTCAACGGCCTCGGCGTTGCCCTGGACGATGAGCCGGAGGCGGGGAGCGCCGGCGGCGTTCCATTTCAGGATCGAAATCCCGTAGTATGTCGCTTTGCCGGTTTTCCACAACGAGGTCTGTTCGAGGGGCTTTTGGCCGGCCTCGCCCGTCTGCCAGTCGTCGCAGAATTCGAGCAGCTCCCACGCCGCGCCGGTCCAGCGCCAGAGCAGGAGGTCGAAGTCCCGGGTCGGAGCGTCGTAGGACGACCCGTTCCATTCCCCCCAATCGTCCCAGGTCAAAACGGCCCGCGTTTCCCCGCCGGCCGCGACCGCCCACTGAAGGATTTCGTCGCCGGAGGCGAAATCCTGGAAGGAATCGTTGTTGGCGTCGGTGAAATCCGCCTGCCAGTGGCTCAAGGCGTCGTCTCCGGCCGCGTTGACCCAGAGGATCCCCCGGGCCGCGCATCGTTTCACGATCTCGCAGATCGGCCCGGTGCCGTCGCCCGCCCCGGCTCCCGGCCAGACCAGGGAACACGAGATGACGTCGACGTTCTCGGCGATGAGGTAATCGACGGCGGCGCCCAGCTCGACGTCGGTTTGGAAATTGACCAGGTACAGGAGGGCGTCCGGGGCCATATCATGGACGATCTCGGCGCAGGCGGTGCCGTGAACGAGCCCGGCTTCCGGGTCCTCGTCGGCCCGGAAGGAGCGGACGATGATCCCGGCCGGCAGCTCGCCGCCGATGAGGGCGGCGTATCCGGAGAATCCCAAGTCGAGAACGGCGATTTTGACGGGATTCGCCGTCGACCGGTAAGACGGGAGGTCGAACCACGAATAGGCGCCGCTGCGGGCGACGCCTTCGGACAGGACGGCCGCGGGTTGGGGGAGGGAGGGAAGACGGAGCCGGGAAATCCCGGGAGACATGGCCAGGAAGGCGATCGACTCCGGCGGCAGGAGAGCTTGGATCAGCCGTCCCGAGGTCCGTTCCACCGTCCCGCCCAGCTCTTCGATCCGGCGGACGAAGAAGCGGGTATCGTCCGGAGAGGGGAGCCTCCGGCCGTCGTCGCGGATTTCGACGACCGTCCGGACGGCCGCGGTTTCGGTTTGGATCAGCCGCCGGAGCGGCGAGTCGATTTTCGACGGGGTGCTTTTCAACGGAAGGGCGTACCCCGACAGGTCCGCCGGCGGAGGAGCGGTCTCCCCGGAGGAAGGATTCGGGCGGGCCGCGGCCCACAAGACAAGGGCCGAGCCGGCGGCGAAAACCAAAATCGTCGAAATCCCCTTTGCGGCGCGCCGGATCTTCATGTCAACGGCCATTATCGTTTTCCACGGCGCGGCTTGTCAACCGGCTTGTTCCAAACGACGGTTTTCGTGTATATTACCCCTTACTCTTTCCATCCGGAAATCGAATCGCGGGCCCGGTCCCTTCGGAACGAGCCCGAAAAGGAACAGGCATGAAAGCGTACACGCCCGACAAAATCCGCAATCTCGCCCTCACCGGCCATGGAGCGGCCGGCAAGACCTCGCTGGCCGCGGCCATGCTTTTCAACGCCGGGGTCACCAACCGGCTGACCAAGGTCGACAAGGGAAACACGATCACCGACTTCGAGCCCGAGGAAATCGAGCGGAAAATCTCGATCAGCTCGGCTCTCTGCGTCGTCGAGCACGGCGAGGCCAAGATCAACGTCGTCGACACGCCCGGATATTCCAACTTTCTCTGGGACACGCGGGCCTGCCTTCGGGCCGTGGACGCGGCCGTCGTCCTGGTCGACGCCGTGGCCGGGGTCGAGGTCGGCACGGAAAAAGTCTGGGATATGCTCGAGGAATACAAGCTCCCCCGGGTTTTGATCGTCAACAAGATGGACCGGGAGAACGCCCATTTCGGCCCGGCCCTCGAATCCATCCGGCAGTTCTTCGGCCGCCAGGCCATCCCCATCCAGATTCCCCTGGGCGAGGAGAAAAATTTCCAGGGCGTCGTCGATCTTCTGTCGATGAAAGCCTATGTTTTCGAGAAGGACGAAAGCGGCAAGTTCACCGAGGCCCCCGTTCCGGCCGAGATCAAGGACGAGGCCGACAAGCGGTTCCGCGAGCTCGTCGAAATGATCGCCGAAGGCGACGAAAAACTGATGGAGACCTACCTGGACAAGGGCGAGCTGTCGCCCGAGGAGATCCTCGCCGGATTGAAAGCCGGAATCGCCGCCCGGCAGATTTTCCCCGTGTTCGCGGCCGCCGGCGGGGCCAATATCGGCGTTCAGCCGTTCTGCGACCGGGTCGCCGGGCTTTTCCCCTCGCCCCTCGACCGGCCGGAGATCGAGGTGACGATCAACGGCCGCCCCGGGACGCTGAAACCCTCCCCGGACGAGCCGTTCGCCGCCCTCGTCTTCAAAACCATCTCCGACCCGTACACGGGCCGGATCTCGATGATGCGCGTCTTCTCCGGGAAGATGCCTTCCGACGGAGCGGCCGTCAACCCGGGCAAGGAAACCGATGAAAAATTCTCCGGATTCTTCTTCCTTCAAGGAAAGGAGCAGGCGCCGGCCGGAGCGGCCGTCGCCGGCGACATCCTGGCCACGGCCAAGCTGAAGGCGACGATGACCGGCGACACCCTGGCCGCCAAGGGGAGCGGCCTCATGATCCCGCCGATCACCTTCGCCGAGCCGGCGATCTCGTTCGCCATCGAGCCCAAGACCCGGGCCGACGAAGACCGCATCTCCCAGGCGTCCCAGCGCCTGGTCGAGGAGGATCCGACCATCCGCTTCGAGCGCGATCCCGACACCAACCAGCTCCTGATCTCCGGAGGCGGCGAACTGCACGTCCGGATCGTCACCGATAAGCTGAAAAAACGCTATAACGTCGATATCGACCTCAAGCCGCCCAAGGTCTCTTATAAAGAGACGATCAAAGGCCGGGCGGATGTCCAGGGCCGGCACAAGAAGCAGACCGGAGGGCGCGGCCAGTTCGGCGACGTCTGGATCAAGATGGAGCCGCTGCCGCGGGGCAAGGACTTCGAGTTCGAGGACAAGATCTTCGGCGGAGCGATCCCCCGCAATTTCATCCCCTCGGTCGAGAAAGGCCTGATCGAGGCCAAGAAAAAGGGCGTCCTGGCCGGATTCCCGGTCGTGGATTTCAAGGTCATCCTCTATGACGGATCCTACCACGAGGTCGATTCCTCGGATATCGCCTTTAAAATCGCCGCCTCCAAGGCCTTCAAGCTGGCCATGCAGCAGGCTAAGCCGACGATTCTCGAGCCGGTGATGAACGTCGAGGTTTACACGCCCGAAGCCTACATGGGCGACATCATGGGCAACCTCAACGGACGCCGCGGCCGGGTCAGCGGAATGGAGCAGAAGGGCCAGATGCGGATTCTCAAGGCCACGGTTCCCATGTCCGAAATGCTCGATTTCGAGCCGACGCTGACGTCGATCACCGGCGGCCGGGGCTCCTTCCTCATGGAATATTCCCACATGGAGGAAGTGCCGGCCCACCTCCAGCAGAAAATCATCGCCGAGGCGGTCAAGGAAGGCCGGATCAAAACGGAAGAAGAATAACGACCGTGGCGGCCGGCTGAATTTTGAGGCTGGCCGCGGAATTGACCGGGCCGGTCTCCCGGGCTATCATGACCGCGGTTCCCCGAAAGACGGAGGGAGACGGCCATGATGAAAAGCATACTGCCGCGGCTGGCGAGGGTGACGGCGATTCTCTTGGCGGCCCCGCTGTTCGGACAGGAGATCGATCCTTCCTTTCTTCTCCATATCGGTGATCCCCGGTTCAAGGACCTGACCGTCGAAGTGAAAGCCGGGGAGATCGTTTCCCTGGAAACGGGAGCCCCGGTATCTTTCGAGACGATGATCGAGGAGATGCGGGCCGTTCCCTTCGTCTTCCTGGGAGAAACTCACGATTCCCTGCCCATGCATGAGCTCCAAGCCCGAATCCTCCGGGCCCTGAGCGACCGCGATCCCGCCTTGGCCGTCGGCTTGGAGATGTATCCGGTCGCTTTCCAGGAGCCGCTTTCGCGGTGGAGCGCCGGCCTCCTCGACGAGGACGCCTTCCTGCGGGAAGGCCGTTGGTACACGACCTGGAACCAGAACTTCGCCTATTACCGGCCGATCTTCGCCTTGATAAAGGAACGCCGCCTCCCTCTTTACGCCCTCAACGCCCCGCGCGAGATCATCACTCGGATCCGGCGGGCCGGTTGGGATGCGCTTTCGGATGAAGAGAAGGCGATCGTCCCGAAGCCCGACCTGGCCAACGAGGAGCACCGGAGGCTGATGCGGACGATATTTTCGTCGGAAGAAATGCCCGAGGCCATGAAGGGGGCCGGGATGGAGATGATGTTCGAGGGCTTATACCGGGGGCAGGCGGCCTGGGATTCGGTCATGGCCGCCAACGCGGTCAAGGCCCGCGGCGGCGGGGAACGGAAGGTCGTCGTCCTCGTCGGCTCCGGCCATCTCCTTTTCAATCTCGGTCTCAACCGGCGGACCGTGGAGATGAGCGGCCTTCCGGGGAAAACCGTCGTGGCCGTGGAAATTCCCCGGGGCAAATCATCGCTGACGGTCTCCCGGACGCTGGCCGATTACATCGTCGGCCTCGAGGCGGAGGAGCGCCGGGCGTATCCTTCCATCGGGCTGGCCTTCAAAAAGTTCGCCGGCTTGGACAACCCGGTGATCGAGAGAACCCCGATCGACGGGGCGGCCCGGGGCCGGGATTTTGAAAAAGGCGACGTCGTTTTGTCGGTGGACGGGCGCAAATTCACCGACATCGATGAGATGCGGATCCTCCTGGCCGGTTTCGGCTGGGGGGATGAAGTCCGGTTCAGGCTGCTCCGGGCCGGGACGGAAAAAGACGTCGTCCTCAAGATGGAGGAAACGCTCCCGGCGCCCGGGAAATGACTCGACCGAGCTATTTTTTCTCAGTCAGCTCGAGATAGGCGTTTTCGACGAAGGACGGCCAGCGGGACGGGGGGGCGTCCGGCAGGGGAGGAGGAAGAAGAGCGGCCTTCACTTCCTCGAGGGATTTCCCCCCGGCGGCGAGCGCCTTGACCCGGGCGATTATTTCCTCCAGGTCGGAAAGAAGGGCCCTGAGATCGGCCTTGGCCAACGGGTCGGCGTGGCCCGAGAGGTAAGTCTCCACCCCGTCGAGCTCGATCATTTTTTTCAAGGCGGCGACGTAGCCGGCCGCGGTTCCTCCCTTGGACCGGTGGATGAGCGGGTCGCGGCCGACAAAGGCCAGGTCCCCGATGAAGGCGGCCTTTTCCTCCTGAAAGACGACGATGGTGTCGCCGCCCGTGTGAGCCGGGCCGAGCTCGAGGAGGGTGACCGAGGCGGTTTTTCCTCTCGGCACGCGGAAAATCAGCTCGAGTCGGGCTTCATAAGTTTCGGCGGGAAGGAAGGCCCGGCGGCCGGCGGATCGTTCTTCTTGAAAGGCCGCGGCCATTTCCGCTTTTGTCGCGGCGCTGGAAATGATTGTCAGGCCTCCCGGAAATCCCGGCAGGCCGTTGACGTGGTCCCCGTCGCTGTGAGTGAGAATGAGAAATTTCACCGGCCGGTCCGTCACCCGGGCGATCTCCGCGAGCATGCCGCGAGCCGCCTCTTCCGTCATCTTGGCGTCGACGACGATCACGGACTCCTCCCCGACGTAAAACGCGGCGTTCGCTCCGGCCCCGCCCTTCACGAGATAAAGACCTCCGGATACTCGGCCGACGGTCATCGGCCCCGGCCGGGTCGCGGCCGGTTTGGGCGACGGATCCGCCGGGGGCGTCTGCCCCCCGAGAAAAACGGTCGAGCTCAGAACAACGGCGGTTAAGATGAATCGGGTCATGACGGTCCTTCCTTTTCCCCAGTTTGCCTCGCCGCCCGGCCGATGTAAAGAGGATGAGCCGGTCCGGACTATAACCGGGCGGCGACCGTCGCCCCGATCTCCGAGGGCAGGGGAATGACGATCGCCCCGGCCTCGGACAGAGCCCGGGCCTTGTCTCCGGCCCGCCCGGCGCGACCCTCGATGATCGCCCCGGCGTGTCCCATCCGGCGCTCCGGCGGGGAGGTCAAGCCGGCGATATAGGCGAAGACCGGCTTTGGGTATCGATCGCGGATGAGGCGGGCGGCGTCCTCCTCGGCCGTGCCGCCGATCTCGCCGATCAGGACGACCGCGTCGGTTTCCGGATCGGCCCGAAAGAGCTTCAGCCCGTCGACGAAGCTCAGTCCGGTGACCGCGTCGCCGCCGATGCCGACGGCCGTCGACTGCCCCAGCCCAACGTCGGAGATCTGCCGGACCGCCTCGTAGGTCAGAGTCCCGGAGCGGGAGAGGATCCCGATCCGCCCGGGACGGTGAATCGACCCCGGCATGATCCCGACCTTGGCCCGGCCGGGAGTGATCACGCCGGGCGTGTTCGGGCCGATGAGAAGAGAAGAAGTCCGGCGGAGAAATGCCCGGACACGGAGGACGTCCAGGACGGGGATGCCCTCGGTGACGGCCACGATCAGGCTGATGCCGGCCTCGGCCGCCTCCATGATCGCATCGGCGGCCGCGAACGGCGGAACGAATAGAACCGAGACGTCCGCTCCGGAGGCCGCTCGGGCTTGGCGGACCGTGTCGAACACCGGCCGGCCGAGATGCCGGCGGCCGCCCTTGCCCGGGGAGACGCCGCCGACGAGGCGCGTTCCGTATTCGATCATCCGCTGAGCGTGAAACGAGCCTTCCTTTCCGGTGAATCCTTGGACAATGACCCGGGAATCGCGGCCGACCAGGATGCTCATGCCCGGCCTTCCCCCGTCCGCCGGGCGGCGGCGACGGCCCGGGCGGCGGCTTCGCCCATCGTTTCGGCGCTCTCGTATTCCAAGCCCGAGGCGGCCAGCAGATTCCGGCCCTCCTCGGCGTTTGTTCCCTGGAAGCGGACGACGAACGGGACGCGGACGCCTTTTTCCCCGGCCGCCCGGAGAAGGCCGCGGGCGATGACGTCGCAGCGGACGATGCCCCCGAAGACGTTGACTAAAACGGCCCGGAGGCCGGCGTCGGAGAGAACGATTTCAAATCCCGTCTTGACCGCGTCCTCGGAGACTCCTCCGCCGATGTCGAGAAAGTCGGCCGGCCGGCCGCCGGCGGCTTGGATCAGGTCGGCGGTGGCCATGGCCAGGCCCGCCCCGTTGACCAGGCAGCCGATGTCTCCGCCGAGGCGGACGTAGCTCAGGCCGGACCGGGCGGCCGCCGCTTCGGCCGGATCGGCGTCCGGATCCTCGGCCGCCGGACGAAGCTCGGGATGGCGGAACAGGGCGTTGTCGTCGAGAACGATCTTCGCGTCCAGGGCCAGGAAGCGGTCATCCTCCGTCAAGCCCAGAGGATTGATTTCAGCGAGAGTCGCGTCGTTTTGGAGGAAGGCTCGGACGAGACCGTCCATGATCGCCTCGGCTTGGGTCCTCGTTTCGCCGGAAAGGCCGAGGGCGAAGGCGAGGCGCCGGGCTTGGAAAGGCCGCAGGCCGGCGAACGGATCGACCGTCTCCCGGACGACGGCCCCGGGCTTCGTCCGGGCGGTTTCCTCGAGGCCGGCGCCGCCCTCGGTGGAGGCGAGAAGAAGAATCCGGCCTTCGGACCGGTCGACCGCGGCGCCGAGGTAAAGCTCCGAGCGGAGAGCCGCGGCTTCCTCGACGAGAATCGTCCGGACCGGCAAGCCTTTTCCCCCGGTCTGAGCGGTGACGAGGGGCGTCTTGAACAGGGATTCGGCCTTGGCCCGGGCGTCCTCCGGGCCGAGGGCGAACGTGACGCCGCCGGCTTGACCCCGGCCGCCGGCCGGAACCTGGGCTTTCAGGACGACGCGGCCGCCGAGGCGTTCGGCCGCGGCCGCCGCCCGGGCGGATGTTTCGACAAGCTCGCCGTTGGGGAGGGGAATGCCGTATCGGGACAAGAGGGCCTTGGACCGGTGCTCGATCAGTCTCATCCCGGGATCATCGCCTCGACGCCGGATCGAAAAAAGCGGAGGGCCGGCGGCCTCACTTGATGTAGCCCAGCGTCCTCAAGTCCTCGAGCATTTTCTTCTCGATCTCTTTATTGTCCGGAGCGATCTTTCGGGCCGCTCCGCCTTCATAGGTTTTGACCGTTTTCACCGAATGCGTTTTCAAGAACTCGTCTTTGAAAGCCTCGGTCATGATCTTGCCGTCCATGTCCTCGGCCGCCGGCTGTCCCAGGAGGTACAGGAGCGTGGGCAGAATGTCGTAGATGTGGGCCTTCTCAATCTTGTAGCCCGCCTTGAAGGCGGGTCCCTTGAGGAAGACGACCCCGTGGGGGAGGGTGGGCATCTTGAAGTGGTTGTAGCCCATGCCGTCCTTGCCCAGCATGAACCCGTGATCCGAGACGACGATGACCGTCGTCCGGTCATCGGCCAGCCCGAGGATCCGCCCGACGACCCGGTCCATGTAGGCGTAGACCGGCTCCAGGACGCGGCTGAAGGCTAAATCGACTTGACCCCGGGTGGCCTTGGAGACGCCGTCCTTTTTGGACTCCTCGTTCGCCTTGGCCAGGAGCTCGGGGTCGACGTGCGACACGGCGAAATGGCTGGTGACGTCCAAGATGCGGAAATAAGTGGCGAAGACGTTCACCGGGTGTTTTTTATACAGATAGAGACTGGCCGATTCGACGGCCCGGTCGGCCAGGAGGTACTTGTAAAAGTGGGCGGCCAGGCTGCCCTTGGGGGCGCCCGCCCCGAGATCCGGGATGCTTTCCTTCGTCCGGAGGGATTCGTAGTTTTCCCCGTGGACGAAATCGAGTTCGCCGAGCAGTTCGGGCGGATAGGTTATGGCCGCGCCCGGGGCTAAGGGATCGTCGGCGCCGGTGGCGAAGGCCGGGGAGACCATGTAGCCGTTGACTTCCTCCGGGGGAAACGTGACAAACCAGTTGACCACCCCGACGTTCAGGCCGAGCTCGCCGAGGATGTTCCAGAACGCCTTCACCCGGCGGGCTGATTGGGAGTAGGGAACCGTGATGTCGTTGTCCTTGATATAGGTCCAATCGACGATCCCGTGCTTGACCATGGTTTTCCCGGTGGCGATGGATGTCCAGATGACCGAGGATTTCGTCGGGTTGATCGTTCTCAGGACGCCCGAGCTTCCTTCTTTCATCAACCGTTCGAAATTCGGGAGTTTTCCCCGTTTGATCAGGGGATTCATGAAATTCCAGCTCGCGCCGTCCACCCCGATGAGGATCACCCGGGGGGAGCCGGAATCCACCCCTTTTTTGCGGCAGGACGCCGAAAGGCCGAAGATTAACAACCCTGAAACCACGAGGCAAACGAGCGGATTGAGCCTTTTAAACATAGAGGAATGGTAATGGAGGCCGGCGCGGGTGTCAACCGCGGCCGGCGGAGGAGGCCGAAAAAAAGCCGCCCCGCCGGAAAGAAGGCGGGGCGGCCGAACCGATTCGGGGACCGAACGCCTAGAGCTTGGTTTCCTCGGTGGTTTTTTTCACGCCGGCGATCGTTTTCTGAAGGAGGGCGTTTTCGTCCTCGGTCAGCTTGATTTCGTAGATCTTTTCGACGCCGTTGGCGCTGATCATCGCCGGCACTCCGATGAAAAGCCCGTTGACCCCGTATTCGCCCTGGCACAGGGCGGCGCAGGGGAGAATGCGGCGCTTGTCGCGGAGATAAGATTCGGCCATGACGATCGCGCTCCAAGCCGGGCTGAAGAAAGCCGAGCCCTTGCCGAAGAGCTTGACGATTTCCGTCCCGGCTTCCCGGGTCCGGAGGGCCAGCCGGTCGATCTGTTCCTTGGTCGCGATTTCGGTCAAGGGAACGCCGCCGACCGTGGTCAAGCGGGGCAGGGGAACCATGTCCGGGCCGTGTCCGCCGAGAACCGTTCCGGCCACGTCGGCCACCGACACGCCGAGCTCCATGGCGATGAAGGCCCGCCACCGGGCGGTGTCCAGAGTCCCGGCCATTCCGGCGATCCGGTTGCGCGGGAATCCGGTCAGTTTGTAGAAGGAATAAACCATCGCGTCGAGCGGATTGGTGATGATGATGCAGAAGGCGTTCGGGGCGTACTGTTTCACCCCGGCGGCCACGGTGGAGATGATCTTCAGGTTGACGGCCAGAAGATCCTCCCGGGTCATGCCCGCCTGGCGGGGCCGGCCGGCCGTGACGATGACGACATCGGCTCCGGCGATGTCCTTGTAGTCGGACGTTCCCGTGATAAAGGCATCGTAGTTGCCGTGAGGGGCCATTTCCATGAGGTCGAGAGCTTTGCCCTTGGCCGGATTTTCAAACTCGGGAATATCGAGGATGACGATGTCTCCGAGTTCCTTCTGAGCGGCGATCATCGCCAGGATTTGTCCGATCTGGCCGCCGCCGATCAGGGCGATCTTCTTGCGCATAACGTCTCTCCTTCCTGATATTTTGATTCCCGGGTTTCAGCCCGGAATCGCATCCGTGTCTGCTTTATCGGCCGCGATAGTGAAATCGGGATGGGGGAGTTTACCCCGATTCGCCGAAAAACACAACCGCTTCTCCGGCTTCAGGTTGCCGCCGACCCCGGTCATCGGTTAAACTGAAATTTCAAAAGAACGAAAGAAGGTGCGCGCTCATGATCATCAAGGTGAACGGCCGGACGATCGAGCTCTTCGCCGGGGCCAGTGTCGGGGACGCAATCCGGCGCCATTCCCGGGAGGCTTGGCGGAACGTCCGGGGAAAACGGGCCTTCGTTTTCGACGCCTGGGGGAACGAAATCGCCCTGGACGGCGCGCTTTCCGAGGGCGACGAGATCTTCGTTCGTTCCTCCGGCGCCGGGGAGAGATCCTGATGAAGAGGATGATCCGCCTCGTTCCGGCGGCCGGGCTGGTCCTGGCCGGAATCCTGGCGTCCGGAAGCGGCTCCCCGGCCGCGGCGGAGATTCCACCTTCCGGGGAAACACGGATCGTCATTTTCCACTCCAACGACGTCCACGGCAAAATCGAAAATTTCGCCAAAGTGGCCGCGATCCTGAAGAAGGAGCGGGCAAGAGGGGCCGAGGTGTTCTACCTGTGCGCCGGGGACAACTTCACCGGCAATCCGGTCGTCGACCGGTTCGAGCCGAAGGGCGAGCCCGTCCTGGAAATCTACAACCGCCTCGGACTCGACGCCCTCTGCCTGGGAAACCACGAGTTCGATTACGGGCTGGATGTCCTGGAGAGCTTCACCGCCCGGGCCCGCTTCCCGGTCGTTTGCGCCAATGCCCGCGACGATTCGGGCGTCTTGCCGCACCTGCGGTCCTCGGTCGTTCTCACCGGCCGGAAAGGGACGAAGATCGTCCTCTTCGGCCTGATTCAGATTGAAGCCGGGAACGGCCTTCCCTCGACCTTGCCCGAACGGGTTGCGGGCCTGCGGTTCGAGGAACCGTTCCTCAAGGCCTCGGAATTAAAGGATCTGCGCGGAGACGCCCCGCTGTTCATCGGGCTGACCCACCTCGGCCTGGGCCAGGACCGGAAGCTGGCCGAGCAAATGCCCGGCCTGGACGCCATCATCGGCGGACACTCCCATACCAGGGTGGATCCGGCCGCGACCGTTAACGGCGTGCTGGTCGCCCAAGCGGGGAGCGACAACCGGTTCCTGGGCCGGGTGGACCTGGTCCTTCGGGACGGGCGGGTGGCGGAGAAAAAAGGCTGCCTGATCGACCTCGACCGGGAAAAGAAAGAGGACCGCGAAATCAAGCGCCTGATCGAGGAATTCAACGAGAATCCGGCCTTGGCCCGAGTCCTCGCCTCGGCCCCCTTCGACATCACGGGCAAGGAGGCCTTGGGCAGCCTGATGACCGACGCCTGGCGCCGCGAGCTCGGCCTGGACATCGCCTTCCAAAACAACGGCGGCATCCGGCTCCGCCGCCTGAGCCGGAAAATCACGGTCAAAGACGTCTACGCCCTTGATCCTTTCGAAAACCAGGTCGTGGTCATGATCATGACGACCGACGAGATCCGCAACCTGATCCGGATCTCGTTCGAAAAGGGGGAGGGCATCGACCTCCAGGTTTCGGGTCTCGTCTACACGGTGCGCATCGACGCCGAGCGGCGCGTTCAGGACGTCCAGCTCATCGGCCAGGACGGCCGGCCCCTCCAAGAAGACCGGACATACAAGGTCGGTTTTTCCAGCTACATCCCCAGCGCTTATGATTTCGCCCACCGCGATCCCGGCAAGTCGCTCGGGATCACCACGGCCGACGCCCTGATCAACTATCTCGAAAAGCGTCCCCGTCTCTCCGGCTACCAGAACGTCCAAAGAGCCCGCATCCGGCATTGAGCCGCCGAATCCGGGACCGGCTCCCTCTCTCGGGAGACCGTTCGGATCTAGAACGAAGGGCGGCGTTCGCTTGATCATGGAGAACGCCGGGAAAAGAGCTTGATGAAAGGAAAGAGGACGGCCGTCCGCCCGGAGGAAAGGCCGCCGACCAACAGAACGCGGCGTTTGAGACGGACGGAGGGTCCCGGCGAGACCTCTCCCGGCCTAGGCTTCGGAGCGACCGCCGGAACGAAAAGAAAAGCGCCGCCGATCATTGGGAACATTTCAATGACTTGACCGCCGCCCCCGTTCCTCGAGTAAACTAGAAGAATCCGAATCCGCCTTCGGAGCGGATCGATTCATTACGTCCGCAAGGAGCCGCCGCGATGTTGGATCATTATTTCAAGCACGCCGACGAACGCCGGGCCCTGGGCATTCCGCCCCTGCCGCTGAATCCGGAGGATACGGCCGAAGTCTGCCGTCTGCTCGAAGCCCCGCCGACCGGCGAGGCCGACCGGCTTCTCTCCCTTCTCCGGGACCGCGTTTCGCCGGGCGTCGATCCCTCGGCCGGAGTCAAGGCGGCCTGGCTGGCCGACGTCGCCCGCGGCCGGAAGACCTCGCCCGTCGTTCCGCCCGAACAAGCCGTTTTTCTCCTGGGGACGATGATCGGCGGCTACAATGTCGGTCCGCTCGTCGAATTTCTCGGAGTTCCCGCCCTGGCCCAAACCGCGGCCGAAGCCTTGAAGGGGACGATTCTCGTTTACGCGGCGTTCGATCGAGTCGCCGCCCTGGCCGCGACGAATCCGGCGGCCGCCGGCGTCTTGAAATCCTGGGCCGAAGGCGAATGGTTTCTCCGCCGCCCCGCCTTCCCCAAGTCCCTGACCCTGACGGTCTACAAGGTGGACGGGGAAATCAACACCGACGATTTTTCCCCGGCCAAGCAGGCCGCCACGAGACCGGACATCCCGCTCCACGCCCTGGCCATGGGCGGGACGCGGTTTCCGGACGGCGCGGCCGCCATCGCCCGATTCCGGGCTGAAAACAAGCGGGTGGCCTTCGTCGGTGACGTCGTCGGCACGGGCTCGTCGCGCAAGTCCGCCTGCAACTCGGTCATGTGGCATATCGGGGAGGACATTCCCTTCGTTCCCAACAAGCGCCGCGGCGGCGTCGTCCTCGGAGGCTTGATCGCCCCGATCTTCTTCAACACCACCGAGGATTCCGGCGGCCTGCCGATCCAGAACGTCGACGTCACGAGGATGAACACCGGCGAGTCGATCGTCCTCGATCTTGAAAAGGGGACGATCATGTCGGCCGCCGGCGCCCTTCTCTCGACCTTCGAGCTCAAGCCGGCGACGATCAAGGACGAGTTCCGGGCGGGCGGCCGTCTTAACTTGATCATCGGCCGGGCCTTGACCCAGAAAGCGCGGGCGGCCCTTCGCCTCCCCGAGGCGCCGTTCTTTATCCCGGTCCGCAATCCCGAGGCGAAAAAGGGACAGCCGTTCTCTCAAGCCCAGAAGATCGTCGGCCGGGCTTGCGGCGTGGACGGCATGCTCCCGGGTTCGGCGTGCGAGCCGAAAATGACGACCGTCGGCTCCCAGGACACGACCGGCCCCATGACCGCCGACGAGCTGAAGGAGCTCGCCTGCCTGGAATTCCAAACCGACCTTTTCATGCAGTCGTTCTGCCACACGGCGGCTTATCCGAAGCCGGCCGACGTCAAGATGCACCGGTTCCTGCCCGGCTTCATCACCGAGCGGAAAGGCGTTTCGCTGCGGCCGGGCGACGGCGTGATCCATTCCTGGCTCAACCGTCTTCTGCTGCCGGACACGATGGGAACGGGCGGCGATTCCCACACCCGCTTCCCGATCGGCTTGAGCTTTCCGGCCGGTTCGGGGCTCGTGGCGTTCGCCGGAGCCCTCGGCTTCATGCCCCTTGACATGCCCGAGTCCGTCCTGGTCCGCTTCAAGGGGAAGCTCAATCCCGGCTTGACGCTGCGGGACGCGGTCAACGCCATTCCGTACTTCGCCATCCGGCGGGGGCTGCTCACCGTCGCCAAGAAAGGAAAGGTCAACGTCTTCAACGGCCGGATCCTGGAGATGGAAGGGCTGCCGGATCTGACCGTCGACCAGGCTTATGAGCTGACGGACGCCTCGGCCGAACGGTCGGCGGCCGGGGCGGTCATCGCCTTGTCCCGGGACCAAGTGGCCCGGAACCTGCGGAGCAACATCGCCCTGATGACCAAGATGATCGAACAAGGCTACGGACACGCCGAAACCCTCCGGCGGCGGATCGCCGCGGTCGAGGCCTGGCTGGTCGAGCCGGCGCTGATCGAGCGGG
>MTKZ01011648.1_pt1 | contig 20557 bp, 20 predicted proteins | sample 1042781 | NCBI WGS metagenome assembly MTKZ01 (sample SAMN06212207, study PRJNA360539) | anaerobic digester metagenome | biome: Wastewater treatment plant; material: sludge; isolation source: anaerobic digester fed with sludge from wastewater treatment plant | place: Denmark: WWTP Viborg ... | reverse complement strand
AGGGATGCCAATATCTTCTTCATAGCCTTTTTATGGTCCTCTGAACCCACCTTATTTACCAACCTGGAGATTTCGCTCATCTGTTTTAGGTAATCATTTTTCTCATCTTCGGATACAATGTCTATCCTACTAATATACACCAATGCCTCGATTATCCCATAAATAGCCCGATTTAAGGGTTGGACATGTTCCTGGTTTTTAACCACCCTCACAACTCTGGCCTGTATCACATTGGTGGTGGAAGTTCCCAAGTGGTCCTTGCGTTGGACCAGCTTTTCACTGGTTACTTCAGCCCTGAAAAAGGCTTCCGCACTTTTAATAAAGAATCCATTTGCATTATCTGCTTGGAATTCTCCACTTCCTAGATTTCCTATAGTGGATTCGACAAAAACTAATGGATCGTTAAGTATGTTCACATGGAAACTCTTTTCACGACGTACATTGTCAAAGGTTTTGGACCCCTTGTGGAGATAAAAAACTACCTCCTCATTATTTTTACAGATAACACCTATGGGTGCTGCGTTGGGAGTTCCATCCGGATTTCTGGTGGTTAGTATGGTCTCATAAAGAAGACCCTTCTCCATACCCAGTGAATAAAGGTCTAACATTTTATTTAATCCTCTTTTCTCATTGATTCCGTTCTTCACTTATCAAAAAAAACTAAATCTTTTAAAAAATAATCGAATCATCCTAGAAATAATCCAGTTTATTCAGTCGATTTATATATTTCCCCGTTTAGAATACCATTGATTATGCAGTCAAAATCAATTTTTTCATCCCATCCTGCCTTCTCAAACATGCTCATGTAACATAAACCTATGATTTTTCCATCAGGTTTCAGGATTTTTTTTAGCATTTTCTGCACATCTTCCAGTTTTACATCGTATTGGGGCATTGATAATCCACCCAACAGAGCTACCACGGCGCTACCGGGATCTGCCTCTTCTGTAAACTGCATACCTAGTGGTGTGAGTTCAATTTTACGTGTAGAGTCCAAATCAGTTTTTGACATGAAAACTGATTCCTTGTCCCTGATAACATAAGCAAAAAGCTCTGCAAAAGGACTGCAAACACCCGGAATGCCCACAAAAGTCACTTTGTCTGCGTCTACCACTTCTTTCTTAAAAGCCATAAGATTTCCGTTTAATCCTTTGAATTTTTCTACTTCTCTCATTCTATCACCAGGAAATACATATTATTAAAAATGTATATTTAAAATAAAAGATTAACAAAAAGAGAATCTGAAATTAAAGATTTTTAAGGTAAACACTCCTTTATAAATCTCAGGATCCCTTTAAAAATTTATATATGATATAGGCTATCACCAGTACAATTATAACCGGAAGAAACCATATGAATACATAGAAGAAAACCACTGCCAACACCAAGGCTACCAGTATGAGTATAATGTCTCGAAGTTCCATATTTTTTTATATTAGCATTTTAACATAAAAATTTTTTCATACAACAAAATAAAGTCTGATCATTGACGATTAGTTATATCCGGAAATATTATTAATTTATTGGATAATCAGGATTAAATAATAGATTTAAAACAAAGCAAAGGAGATTAATATGATATTAGTGGTTAACAATCATGGGCAGTACAATCACCGTATTCAGCGTACTCTGCACTACCTCAAAATACCATCGGAACTTGTGCCTAACAGCACTCCCCTCAACGAAATTGAAGATAAAGAACCAACAGGACTCATCCTAGGAGGGGGACCTTCAGTAGAAAGATCTGGGAACAGTTCTCAATACGTTAAAATGCTTGATTATCCCATTTTGGGCATATGTTTGGGTCATCAAATTTTGGCTCAAACCTACGGTGGCCAGATCGGTTCTGCAGGTTCAGAAAGTTATGCCCAGATTCAGATTAATATCCAGGATGAAAATGATATATTCAAAGGATTAGGGCCCGAATTAGATGTTTGGGCTTCTCACAAAGACGAAGTAACCAAACTGCCTCCGGGATTCAAAATTCTCGCCTCATCACCTATATGTGAAATTGAAGCAATGAAACATGATGATAAACCATTATATGGGATACAATTCCATCCGGAGGTATATCACACCCCTGAGGGGCCGAGAGTATTTGAAAATTTTAATACTGTCTGTTCGGAACATTCGAAAAAACCATAAAACTTTAAAATTCTATATAATTTTCTAATCACAATTAAATGAATCCTTCTTCATGATAATCTTCTTCAGCATTGATCATCCATAGATTATCCTTTGAAGTGATGCCCTGACATATATTTTCCACTGCAGTCATTGCCGTGAGCATTGAATGATCCATGTTGTTGTAACGATGCATACCATTCCTGCCAACTAAAAACAGATTTTCAAAACCATCTGTGAATTCTCTAATAATTGAAAATCGATCATATGTTCCAAAATAAGCAGGATATGTTTTAGGCATCCTAATTATAACCCAATCAATTACATCTTCTTTGTTGATAATGTCAATATCAGATAGCTCATTTACGGCAAAATCGGCAAATTTTTGATCATCCATATTCCAAAGTTCATCTCCTTCATTACAAAAGTATTCTAACCCTATCCAGACATTATTATCATCTTTAACCATATATGGACTCCAATTATTGAATATTTGAAGTCTGCCCAATTTAACATCTCTCTCCTGAATATAAATCCAGTTATCCGGAACTAAATCATATAGTGTCTTTATTTTGGTCTGATTCTTAATTTTTAGTTCCTTAAGAAGAAGCCCCACGGTGATAAAGTCTCGATAAATTAAACCATTCGCGACGTTTTGAACTTCAGGAGGAATTACTCCGTCAAATGAATTTATTAAGTCCTTAACTGGCATTGAAGAGAAGAAATAATCACCTTTTACAGTTTTCACAACTCCACGCGATTTATCCTCCACTCGAACACTGTTAATTTGTTGGCCAATTTTTTCTATTCCAATGACTTGGCATCCATAATGAATTTCACCACCATTTTCAGTGATGATTTTAGCTACCTCTTCCCACATCTGTCCTGGACCTAACTTAGGATACATGAATTGTGATATTAAACTGGTTTCCACTTTTTTCTGAGAAATAGATGAACTTCGGGAAAAATTTTTAGAAATAGCGTGTGAAATTGTTTTTTTAATTGAAAGGCCCTTAACCCTTTGTGAACCCCAATCTGATTTAATCTCACTGCATGAAACTCCCCAAACTTTCTCTGTGTAATCTTTAAAAAAAGTGCGGTACAATTCTTCCCCAAATCTATTTATGAAGAAGTCTTCTAGGGATATTTCGGGTTTTATCTGATTTAAATACGATTTTATGTAGCTTAATCCTATTTTAACAGTTCTTATTATTCCTAAATTGGATACGGTGTTATAATTTAGAGAAACTGGATAATCAAAAAAGTTTCTTAGGAAAAATATTCTAGAAAACCTGCTCCGATTAAGCATCAATTTATCAGTTTTTTCAGGATCGGGAGGATCTAAAACTTCTAAATTTTGTGAACCCACCTCACGTTTAAGGTATTGGTGAGCAAGAGGCACGTTCCTTCCAAGTTCCCTGTCATCCTTGGCTGGTTGGCCCTGTAATGGTAGAATATTTTGCCACCATTGCATTATTCGATCTGACTTAGAAAAAAATCGATGCCCTCCAATATCAATTCGATTCCCTTTATAATTCACTGTTTTTGATATTCCACCCGTACTCTCTGTTGTTTCAAATATAATTGGTTTAATATCTGTTTTATCAATCAACTCGTAAGCAGCAGTTAAACCTGCTGGACCTGCACCGATGATGATCGCTGTTTTCTGTTTCATACTAAACCCTATTTGAATAACGTGAATTTTCTAGTAAAAAAATTCCAGAAAAGTATTATAATCGCTGTTATGATCTTTGAAATCAAATAGTAAATACCTAACTCTGATATGAACCCTATATAAAAAACTCATTTAAAATCAAACCTATTATACCTATCCCCAAAAAAGGCTAAATTCTATGGTTTTACTATCTAAGTTGTGTCGATTAAAAACCCATCTAATACCCAATAACATCAAAACTGCAAAAAGAATAATTAAAAATATATTGATTTAATTATATTGAAATGTAAATGAATTTATAGATAAAAATAATATTAAAAATCAAATATATAATTAAGAGAAATTTAATTTAACCATATTTTCAAAAATATTAAGGTGAATAAACATGCTAGATCCGTCTTCTTTCATTAAAGAATCTATAGATGAAATCAAAAAAACCATTAGAGACAAAAAAGCAATAATCGCCCTTTCGGGCGGTGTTGACAGCTCCGTATCCTCAGTATTGGTTTCTACAGNNCTAACAGCTGTTTTTGTAAACCATGGCCTCCTACGTGAAGGGGAAGCAGATTATGTCAAAGAAACCTTCCAAGATCGGCTGAATTTAAAATATGTGGATGCGAGTAATGAGTTTTTAGATGAACTAGAAGGTGTCGAAGATCCTGAAGAGAAACGAAAAATCATCGGCGAAGTTTTTATCCGAGTTTTTGAAAGAGAAGCTGAGAAGATAGGTGCTGAGTACTTAGTGCAGGGCACAATTGCTCCAGACTGGATCGAAAGTGATGGAAACATAAAATCACATCATAATTTAGCCCTCCCCCATGGGATGGTCCTGAAACTTGTAGAACCTATAAGGGAGCTTTACAAAGACGAAGTTAGAATCATTGGACGTGAAATGGGCCTACCTGAGGGTATAGTTAACAGACAGCCTTACCCAGGCCCGGGTCTGGCTGTGCGTGTTGCCGGTGAAATAACCCGCCAAAAAATAGAGATATGCAGAAAAGCCAACGCTATAGTGGAAGAAGAAGTGCAAAAAGTGGGTCTGGATAAAACTTTGTGGCAGTATTTCGCCGTTCTTACCGATACTAAGGTCACTGGAGTTAAAGGCGATATAAGAGATTATGGATACCTAGTTGTTCTTCGTATGGTAGAGTCTCTAGACGCTATGACCGCGGATGTCCCCGAACTACCATGGGAAATGGTGAAAACAATGTCCCAAAGAGTTACTGCAGAGATTTCTGAAGTAACCCATGTGGCCCTTTCAGTTAGTGACAAACCCCCAAGTACCATTGAATTTGCATAAAAACTATTTATGCAATTATTTTTCATTTTTGATTTCTTTTTTTGCTCTCAATTGTGTTTTTTCCCCGTTAATCCTCATTTCAAATCAATGTCTATGTTCTACTCCTGACAAATGTTAAAATACAAGTAATTATTGAAAGATTTCTTCTAAGATTATCGAAATTTTAAAGACAATATTCACACTCACAAACCAATATTTATTTAATGTGATTCTGGGCACAATACTTTGCGATTATTTTTATTTTTTTGTGAAGTCAGGGTAATTAGTAGGTTAGTAGGGGAGAGGATGTGAAAGATAGAATAAAAAAATGGATTCTTCAGGGAATTTCTTTGGATATTTTTCAGGAAAGTTTCAAAAATAAATGAATTTCAACTCTTCCTGGAAATGTATAATTGTTTGTTTAGTAAAGGCGACCACGTAATAAAAAACGCTTCTATATACGTTTAATTGATTTAGGGGGACTTATATGGAAACTAAAAAAATTTTAGTCTTAGGGGAATCAGGTTCGGGTAAAAAAACATTATTAGAACATATTTGCGAAAATTTGGTTAAAACTGAAGCCGCATGTTATGGTAAAACTACAATGAACTGTGATAAACTTCAGATATTCAGCCCATCAGGAGCAGAGCGATTTAAATTTATGAAAGAAGTATTATCTAAAAATATAGACGGAGCTATTATCCTAATCGATAATACCCAGGGTATTACCATCAACTGCGTCGATATGATAGAATCTGTGAAAGAAAAAAGTGTTCCTTGTGTTATATTTGCCAATAAACAGGATTTAAGCGATACACCCCCCCATCCTTATTCAGATGTTCCTACAGTGCCAACCGAGGCAGTTTCAGGTAAAGGAATATCAAATGGCCTTTACACATTATTAGAAATGATGGACACCACTTATGGTGAAAAAAGGATTCAGGTTGTTAGCTGCTGATTAACAACCAATAATTTTTTTTTATTTTTTAAAATTAAAATAGTAATTAAAACCAAAAATTAAATGCACAGATTTGTGATTTACTTCTTTTTTAATTGTATCTAGTTCTTAATTATGTCATCTACTTCCTTTTCAAATTCATATTTTTTACATTACGTTCAATCATAATCTTGAATCTTACATAACAAATTATATATAATAAGTTATATATTATGGAATATGTTATATATGGAGGGAAATTTATGTCATTATCTTTTGCAATTTTAGGCCTTTTAACCTATGGCCCCAGGACTGGTTATGATCTAAAGAAAATATTCGATAAATCCATATCCAACATATGGACAGCGAGTTTGAGCCAAATCTACAGAGAATTGTCTAATCTTGAAAATAAAGGACATGTGTTATCAACTATCCATAAACAAGATGACAGGCCAGATAAAAGAATATATACCATAACAGAAGAAGGGAAAAATTCATTTAAAGAATGGTTAGCTGATTTCCCAGAAAAATTATCATCAGCTCAAAGGGATGAATTCATGCTAAGAATATTTTTTGGTTCAAGATTGGAAAAAAAAGAATTATTAAAACAATTTGAACGATTTATATCACAAAAAAGTACCTACTTAACGTTACTGAATGAAATAGAAAAGAATTTCAGTCTATGCAGCAACGAATTTAATGTAAAATCTGAAAAAAAAGAAGAATTATTCTGGCATCTTACGATTAAAAGAGGCCAAATGACACTAGAAACTGTTATAAAATGGGCAGAAGAATGTATTACTGAATTAAATCAATATGATGAGGATTTTTAACATTTAAACAAACCAATGAGGAATGTTCATATGTCGGCTAAAATTTTTTATTTCACAGGAACCGGGAATTCTTTAGTTGCAGCTCGAGATATAGCAAGCAAACTTGATGACACAGAGTTAGTATCAATCCCTACGCTAATAAACGAAACGAATATAAAAGCAGATGAAAACATTGTAGGCCTAGTTTTTCCAGTATATATCTGGGGAATACCAAAAATGGTAGTTAAATTCGTTGAAAAACTGGAATTAAAACCGGAACAATACTTTTTTGCTGTAACAACTTGTGCAGGTCAACCTGGCGTAACACTCCTCCAGTTACAAAAAATACTCCAAAATAAAGGAAGAAATTTAGATGCGGGTTTCGCAGTGAAGGCAGCCTCCAATACCATTCAAAAAAATAACATCCTCATAAAAATCGCCATGTTAATTGAAAGAAAAGAAAAAATATCCCAAACCAGTACTGAAAGACTTCCAGAAATTATGGAAATAATTAAAGGTAATAAAAAACACCCCCCAGAGACCAGTACATCAGGACTAAATTTATTCGGGAAATTAATGTATAAAATGTCCATTGACCACATAAATACCATGTGCAAATTTACTGTGGATGAAAAATGCAATCTCTGCTTAAACTGTCAGAAAATCTGTCCCAGCAACAATATTGAAATAATAAATGATAAGCCAACTTGGAATAAAAATTGTGAGTTCTGTCAGGCCTGCATCCAATGGTGCCCCAAAGAAGCCATCCATATTAAAAATGAAGATCCAGAGAGAAGATATCACAACCCCCATATTAAAATAAAAGATATAATTTTAAGATAATCTGAATTTATAAGATTAAATGAATTGAAGTAAGTCAAACTGAAGAATCCCACTACTAAATTAAATAATTATTCCTTTAAATTGCTTTGTCCTGCCCACGAAAAACCCATAGAATTTGAAAAAAGCATCAAAAGAGTAAAAATGAATAATATTCAAGAACAAGAAAAATGCTGGGATGAATTAGCAACAAAGAAAGAATTTCCCACCCCATTTTTATCAGAAACGTTTGCAAAACACGTAGAAAAAGAAATGAATATTCTGGATGTTGGCTGCGGTTACGGGAGAACCCTAAATGAACTCCATAATCATGGTTTTAAAAATTTAATTGGAGTTGACTTCTCGGATGCGATGATTAACAGAGGATTAAGATCATATCCCTACTTAAATCTCATTAAGGCGGATGGGGAGAAACTACCCTTTCATGATAATGAATTTGATTCTGTGATTCTCATTGGAGTGCTCACAAGCAACGTGACAACTATCAAACAGGAAAACTTGATAAACGAGATATCGAGAGTTCTAAGAAAAAATGGAATACTATACCTAAGTGACTTTCTTTTAAACCATGATGAACGCAATCTTAAACGTTATGCCAAATATCAAGACAAATATGGGATTTATGGAGTTTTTGAACTTCCTGAAGGATTAATTTTGAGACATCATACTGTAGAACATATTTTGGAATTAACTAATTACTTTGAAAAATTATTATTTGAAAAAACTGTTTTTAGAACCATGAATGGTAACATTTCCAATGGTTTTTATTTCATTGGCAAAAAGAAATGAACATTCGGTAATGATTAGTTGCCTTTGGAAAAAGTGAAGTCTCATATAAATTCTATTCTCTGGAAATAATCTCGCACTTCCAGAAGTGAGTTAAATGATTTTTTGGCTAATTTCTTTATAGTTTTATCTGGTTTTTCTATGTCAAAGACCAAAAAAGGTATCATATTGGCTCTTGAAGCTGCTATTATGCCATTAGCTGAGTCTTCCAAAACCACACACTCGTCTTTTTTGCAATTCAATTCTCTGGCAGCTGCTAGAAATATGTCTGGTTCGGGTTTACCATTGGAAACATCATCCCCACAGATTACTACATCAAATTTATCTTTAACTCCAGCAGATAACAACAAATGTTCTGTCCGTTCCCTTTCAGTGGAAGTGGCCACTGCCTTTAAGACCGGCTTTTGGTCTAAAAAGTCAAGTAATTCTTGAAGACCTTTTTTAACAGGAATTCCATTTTCATCTATGTAATCACGAGCATATTTTAATCTTAAATTTCTGATTTCATGATACGGGAAATCTTCACCTAAATGTTTCTTAAACACCTTTTCTGCGCCCTGAATATCCAGACCAATTGATTCTACAATAATTGACTCGGAAATATGAATACCATAACTTTCCCCAGCCTTTATCCAAGTGTAAATTGCCAAACTCTCGGTATTAAACATCAATCCATCCATATCAAAAATTATCAATGATATTCTGTTGACAAATCCCATATATTCCCCTCAAATGCTAAATAATTGATTAAATTACCATGATGAGATTATTTTAGGAAATTTTTATACAATAAAGGAATTCATAAGTGATTCAAGCCACTAATTGCTTTTTGAGCTGATTTACTTATTTCTATATTTTCATCATTGTTGAAACGCATAATTAATTCTATTACGTCCGAATTTTTTATTCTTAACTGACCTATGGTCCTTAAAGCTTCCCAAACAATTGGAGGATCATGATCACTCCCTAATATCAGCAATAATGAATCTAAAGCTTCTTCACTATATTTAAATCCACTTAAAGCCCTTACTATTTTCCACAAGGTAATTTTATCCCCGTTATCAGAACATCTTTCCATCTTATTTATAAGAACACTAAGCGCCCTTCTATCCCCTGTTTTGGCAGCTATTCCACCAACAGCATCGATGGCTTGTTGAATCTTAAAATCATCTGCTTTTTGTATTGTTTTTATAAGTTCAGGGGTTGCTGGTTTTCCAATCTTAACCAGTGTTCTGGCTGCCATATCCCTTACCAGTGGATAGCTTTTTTTGTTGAAATATTTTTGGGGAAGCGCAGTTTCCTGATTTTTCCCGATCCTGCCCAGAAGATCTGTTAATGGACCAACCGCCGGATCGCCCATCTGTGATAACGCTTCTGAAATTGCTATCCGAGAATATAATGCCTTTTCCTGTTTAAAAGCCTTGCAAAGAGGGATTATTGCCTCCTTATCTTGCATTTCCCCCAGTATGCTGGCAGAAATTGTTCTTTTTTGTGGATTATTAGAATTTAGCATTTCAATTAATTCCTGGGTCGTTAAACCACGATAATCATTAATTTCTTCCCTTGAAATCTGACCCCTTTTCTCCCGGTTGATTTTCTTCACATTTTTAGAATTCATATTCAAGAGCCCTTTCCAAAGTTTTTCTTATAAAAAATGATTTGGCCTTTGTATATTCATTTATATTGGCCCATTCTGTTAAGACAAGTTTATTTTTTAATTGGTTATATTCCAGTCTGGCTTCTTCGTTTTTCAAAAGATAATTCCGGAATAATAAGTGATCCTTCCAGAAATCGGAATTAAATTTTACCATATGGATGTGAAATTTATGCTGGTAACTTCCACTGTCATATTTTTCAGGATCATCTGAAAAATCAATGATTTGGGACAGGTCTATATTCTCATCAGCCAATTTGAAGAAATATCTTCGAAGTGGGAATATTTTCTCGTAATTTTTCACATAAACATAACCCAGAGGGATTATTTTGTTTATGTAATTGTTTAGTTGATTTTCATCTTCAACACCTATCATTATATCAATAATAGGTTTTGCTGAGAGTCCTTGAATGGAAGTGCTACCAATATGTTCCACAAAAACCTTTTCTGGGCTTAAAGCCTTCATTATAGCTTCTTTTTCTAGTTTAAAGAGGGTATTCCATTCACTTTTGTATTTTTCAAGTTCAATCTTCATTTTTCTAATCTTAATATAATCCCTAATTCAATATAATTATAGGGTGATTTGGATTTACTTATGGAAATATAATTACACCAAATTACGGTTTCAGATGAGGGTAATCTAAAAATAATTTCTTGAATATTATCAATTTAAACAGGGTGTATCCATGGAAGATGAAAAAAATGAAAATGGTATGATTCCAATATATTTCGCAAAGTCAGACAGCGTAAAAATGGTTGAAGAAATAATTAAGTCTGAAGATGATTGGAAATCGATTTTATCCCCTGAATCTTATCGAGTTGCTCGAAAAAATGGAACTGAACCTGCATTCACTGGCAAGTACCATGACTGTCATGATGATGGGATTTATCAGTGCGTTTGCTGTGGTACTGATCTTTTCGACTCCAAAACCAAATTTGATTCTGGCACTGGATGGCCCAGTTTCTGGGCTCCTGTTGCAGAAAAGAATGTTAAAACCAAAACGGACCGTAGACTTTTTATGGTACGCACAGAAGTACTTTGTGCACGTTGCCACGCACATCTGGGGCATGTATTTGATGATGGCCCTCCACCCACTGGTTTGCGTTATTGTATGAATTCAGCTTCCCTAAAACTGGTTAGAAGATATAAAATTTAGATAAAAAGAATATCATAATGAAAATGAGAATAACCATAGAATTTGGGCATTTATTAGTTCTCATCTGCTCACCTAAAATCTTTATTAAAACAGGACCAATCTGATAATATGATGGGTAAGAAAACTTACCTTAAAAAACTGACTTCTAAGTTTCATATACCCTCAGTTGATGTGGGTAAAGAATTAGAGGGAAGCACTCCCCCATCGGTGTTCATTGGGAGCTGGAACTATCCAAAGGTATATGCCGGCCCCATGATCTCCCCTGTATCTGGAGATACCACCATTATGGACACTCCCGAGGCATGGATCCCTGGAGAAAAAAAACAGGAAGACATTATCTCTTATCGTATGAGTCTGGTTAGAGGTAAGAATATGTTGGGAGTTACTGATCTCGATAACCGTATGGTGGAAAAACTACAAGAAATCTCACTGGCTTCCAGTTCCATCGATAGTGAAGCAGAGTTCTGGAAAAAACCAAGAGGAGTTTCATTCAGCGAATATCAAGCTCCCCACGGCCCCAGTGCAATACTGGAGAAGTTTGAAATTGATAACGTCAGATGGGACCGGGAATTGGAGAAAGTGTATTATGACACTGATCTTAAAGCTAGGGAAGCGCTTATGGATCTGCACAGTAAAGATGTGCCATTTTCCCATATGCAAAAGGCGTTTTCTGTGGGTACAATGGGTGTGGATAAACGCAGACGTCTGGTACCAACCCGTTGGTCCATCACTGCTTGTGACACCACTATCGCTGACCAATTACTTAAAGAAGTGAAACACTATGATCCTGTGGATGTGCACCGAGTTTACGAGTTTAATAGCTTGAATAATTATTATGCTGTACTCATACTCCCCACACCCTGGCAATATGAATGGATGGAAGCGTTTCTACATGTTTTAGGAAGAGAAAAAATTATTTTCTCTGATTATGAGAATTATAATGGTAAAAAGGAATATTCTAGGGTGGGAGGATGTTATTACACTTGTAAAATGGCAGTTCTGGAAGCTTTGGCTCGTCAAAGAGTCCAGGCAGGAGTTATTGTTCTCAGAGAAGCTTACTCTGGATACGTGCCATTGGGTGTGTTTAATGTCCGGGAAAATATAAGGAATGCCATGGAACAACCTTACCGAGAATTTGAGGATATGAAATCGGCTTTGGCCTATATTGATACCAGGTTAAAACTTCCTTTAGATAGTTTCGTCAAATCCAGTGATCTTCTACAGGACATCATCCGATCCAGACAGACCACTTTGGATGCATACTTTAAGTGAAATTTAAATACCGTACTTTATGATTGAGAATAGTGATTATATGGAGCTTTCTTTTAAAAAACCCACTAAAAATGTCAGAGAAGCCATGTGTCAGGCATCTTTGGATCTTGGGAACCGGGAAATAGAAACAGCTCATAAGAGGAACGCTGAAGAGAGTTTAAAAGACCTTACGCACCATGAACACGCCCGCATAGTTAATAGCGGGAATTCAGCTATAATGATAGCTATGAGCAACATTAAAGGACCTGTATTATTGCCTGATCAGGGTGGTTGGGCAGGGTTTAAAAAAAATGCAGAATTTTTGGGTTTGAAAATTGAATACCTGCCTACAAATCAGGGAATAATTGACTTAGAAATATTAGATAATCATCTTAAAATTACAACCCCTGAATCACTGTTTATCACTAGTTTTGCAGGTTATATGGCAGAGCAGCCCGTTAAAGAAATATTTGAATTATGTGATAGGAGAGGTGTGATTTTGGTTGAGGATGCATCAGGTGCTATTGGCGATCCCCAGAAGAATTTAGCCTGTGGTGATCATGCCCATATTATTGTGGCCTCTACTGGATCACCAAAAATCATTAACTTGGGTAATGGAGGATTTATTTCCACCAATGATCCAGAAATATTTAAAAAATCTAATTATCTTTTAAAATCTTCCCGCATTAGCCCTGTGATATGTGCAGGCATGGTTGAAGCTATTAAAAAGGCACCATATTCCCTTTCCAAAACATTACAAGCATGTAATTTCTTGAAAAAAGAGATTAACACTGTTTTATTTGAGGAATATAGGGGAATTAATGTAACCCTGCCTTCAGAAAATCCCAAACAAATGGGACGTGAACTTAGAAAAAGAATTCCTGTAGAGGGCGGTGGGATGATAAGTACTTGTCCACGTTATGACCGGATTAAGCAGCCCGCAGTTTGTTTGGAAATAAAAAACTTGGATATTAAATGTTTAAAAAAAGATAATCTGAGAGAAATATCAGACATTACAAACAATATTATCTCTAATTATTTTATTTAAAAATCTCAAATTGGTGTTATTTGACATACCCTCACTTTAAATGGCAGTTTAATTTGTAGTAGAAAATAGATAAGTTTATTGATTATTTTGGACAATTTTATTATAGAATATTAGGGGATTTATAATGCCAATCTTTAAAATCACTGAGGAAGACGTGGCCCGATATAAAAAGGAAAAAAATATTAAAAAATTGACAAAATCAATTTATCATCCCAGCGATAGCTTGGTTAGATATCGAGCAATTGAGGCTCTTGGCCAGTTAGAAGATAAATCGGCCATATATGACATTTTAGGTGCTCTGGAAGACGAAGAAGAAGCTGTACGTCACATGGCAGTATATTCACTGGGAGAAATTGGGGATAAAAGGGCAGCAGATCCTATAATTGAACGTCTCCAATATGAAGACACTGCTTTTCAGGAGATTGTAATCTATGCTTTGGGGGAAATTGGGGGAGAAAAAGCTGTTGAATATTTAATCACGGTTTTAGAAGATGATGAATATGATGATATGAGGTGGAGGGCGGCTGAAGCCCTTGGAAAAATAGGTAGCTGGGAATCTGTTGTGCCACTTATTATCTCCCTGAAAGATCGTAACAGAGAAGTAAGGCATAGTGCAGCAGATGCACTTGGGGAGATCGGTGCCAGCAGATCAACTGAATACCTGATAGAAGCTCTTGACGATGAAAGCTGGCAAGTACGTAAGTGTAGCTTGAATTCACTATTTAAAATGGATGAAATATCTTTTGGGACTATCCTAGATTGTTTACATGATGGTGATCCACATGTGAGAGAGAAGGCAGTCCAAATAATGGGTAGAATCAATGATAAAGATTTTATACCCTATCTGGAAGATATGCTCTTTGATGAGGATGATGATGTTCAGAAAACAGCCGTTCTTTCCCTGGATAAAATAAAAGCCAAAGCAAAAAGCGAATCAACCCCCAGAGAGGATAGATTATCAAAAGCCAAAAAATCACATGAACGTCTAGAAGAAGTGATTGAAAAGATCGGCCAGGAAAAAGCAGTAATGGTACTGATTGAAGCCCTGGATGAACCTGATCCTAATACCAGACATCGTGCAGTTGAAGTTTTAGGTGAACTTAAAGATCCGGGGGCTGTTGCTCCCCTTATTAATGCTTTGAAGGATGAAAATTCAGGTGTCCAATGGAGGGCTTCAGAAGCCTTGGAAAAAATAAAGGAACCAGCAGTCTTACCCCTTATTGAAGCATTGAAGGATGACAATGATGGTGTAAGAACCAGGGCTGCATGGTCATTGGGAGAAATAAGAGATGTGAGAGCTATCGAACCACTGATTGCAACTTTAGATGATAAAAGCGCTGCAGTGCGGTGGAAAGCTGCTTTATCACTGGGTAAATTTAAAACACCGGCCATTAATCCGCTGATTAAAGCTCTTAAAGAAGGTAATCCTATAGTTAGAGAAAAAGCAGCGGAGTCTCTTGGAGAAATAGGGGATGAAGTTGCCATTGAATCTTTAAAAAATGCACTGCAGGATGAAGACACCCATGTAAGAATAAGCGCTGCAGATGCCATTAAAAAAATAGAAAAATCGTATCACAATAATTGAAATTAGTTTATTTAAAAAATTAATGAAACCTATGATGGTTAATTAAAATTATTATTCAGTTTTTAATACCTATACTTTTTACATAAAATCAAAGTTCAAGACTTAATAGTGCAGTTCTCTCTATTAAGACCCTCTCAATAGTCCCTGCACTTTTTATTTCCTCATTGGAAATTTTATACAATTTTTTCAAAACATCAATATTAGGATCTAACACTTTACTGTTTTTTGTACCAATGATTTTATTTAATTTTTGCATGACTTTTTCATCACAATCTACAGTCACAGCACAGATACCCATTTTACCTTCTTTAATTCCTAAAATTTTAAGAGCACGTGATATTTGCCTTTGAGCTGAAGCTCTGACACATATCTCTAGCCCCAAATCCTGAGCCATATTATCATTTCGATTGAAAGCAATCAATGCCTGTGAAACCGCTTGCAACACATGTTTCTTGCCTGCTATTCCATCAGCATTTAATAACTGAATGGCACACCCCTCACATTCATTTTCAGCAACTAAGACATTTATTATATCCATTAATTCTTTTAAATCATCTATTTCAGCATTAAACCCTGCAATTTGAACTTTTTGATCAATTATATTGAATTGACTCATACTTTAAACACCATAAATTTTTTTAAAATTCAGAATAACAACATTAGAAAACATTAAACGTATATCATTAACAATAGACCTTTTTAGCAATATCAGCGAGTTTATGGAGGATAATATGTTTTAATTAAAATTAACTTTAGATTCATTAACTTTCTTATCAGTAAGTATTTTGTTAATTCCACCCAAAAAAGCCTCAACACTGGCATTTATTATGTCTGGTTGTGTGCTCCTGGCACTTACCACTTTACCATCGTGTTTAAGTTTGATAACTACATCAATAAGGGCATCAGTTCCACCGGTTATGGCATCCACGTGGTATTCTTCAAACTCTATATCTGCAAGGTCTTCAATGGTTTTTGTGATTGCTACTATTGCTGCATCCACAGGTCCTACTCCCACACCAGCCTCTAATTTTTCATCATTTCCGATTTTCAGCTTTACAGAAGCAGTTGGTGTTACCTTATTTCCAGATACAATGGTTAATTCCTGAAGTTCAACTGGTTTCTCAGCCATAACTCCCATAACATCCTCAGCTATAGCCTGTAAATCTACATCTGTAACACATTTCCCCATGTCCCCCAATGATTTGATTCTGTTAAATATTTGGGAGAATCTTTCATCATCAACTCTAAAGCCCATCTCATCAATCCTTTTTTTAATGATATGGGAGCCCACATGTTTACCCATGACAAAACGACGCTTGTGACCTACAAGTTCAGGCATTATAGGTTCATATGTTTCGGCTTTTTTCATTACTCCATCAGCATGTATTCCCGACTCATGAGCAAAAGCATTTTCCCCCACTATGGCCTTGTTAGGCTGTAAATACATTCCAGTTATCCTGGCAACCATTTTAGAGACTTCATACAGCATTTGAATATTCACTTGCGTCTTAACATCATAGAGTGAATATAATGAAACTACCAGTTCTCCCAGTGATGCGTTCCCTGCTCTCTCACCTATCCCATTTACGGTGACATGAGCCTGGGTTGCCCCTGCTCTAAGGCCTGCAAGAGAGTTTGCAACAGCTAAACCGAAATCATTATGACAGTGCACACTTAAAGGAACACTTAACTTTCCTAATTGCATGTAAAAATCAAATGAACGTTCAGGAGTGAGCATACCCACTGTGTCACAGGCACATATGCGTTTTGCCCCTGCATCTATACCTGCCTGGAAAATCTCTTTCAGATATTCCATGTCACTTCGAGTAGAATCTTCTGCAGATAGTTCAACCAAAAGCCCATGATCCACCGCGTATTGTGTGGATTCAACGGCCATTTTTTTAACTTCTTCCCGTGATTTGCGCAGCTTATGTTCCAGATGCAAGTCAGAAGTGGGAACCACCAAGTGGATGCTGTCAACATTACATTCCAGAGCAGCATCAATATCTACCTGAACAGCCCTAGTGAAACTACATACCTCCGCAGAAAGGTTTTCTGAGGTTATTTTTTTAATACCATCCCTTTCCCCTTCTGATGTGATGGCTGAACCCGCTTCGATTACATCAACACCTAATTCATCCAATTTTCTGGCTATCAAAAGCTTCTCATCTGGAGTTAGGGATATTCCAGGGGTCTGTTCACCATCACGGAGAGTGGTATCAAATATTCTGGATTTCATGGGGTTCACCAATTACGGTAATTGATTAATAAAAGAATGATATTAAATTAATTTTAATAAGAATATATGATGACATCTATTAAATTTTGTTGAAAGATATAGTTCCCTAGATTATGTGGGTTAAATTTACTGTTTTCTAGAGATATTAACTGATAATTGATCTTTTAGATTTTCTTCAGAACTGATATGACCCTAGTTAAACTTTTATGCATTCTTATGTGATGCTGTTCTATTATTTTAAATTTTGTACCCTTAAATATCTCATCTAAATTAAGGTAATGAGGAGTTGCCAAACACATTAAACCATCCTCTTTTATTAATCGTTCAAATGATATCATTGATTGACGATATAAGTTCTCACTACTCTCACCACCAGTAGACGCGGATATACCATAAGGCGGGTCAGTTACAATGGCATCTACTGCTTTTGGAAGCTCTAGCTTTCGGGCGTCTTCCTGAAATACCAGATAATCATTAATGTCACAATGTTGGAGATTTTCTTTAGTTCCCTTAACCATTTTATAATCGATATCCGTCCCTATGACCCTTGCCCCAATAATACCTGCTTCAATAAGTATACCTCCAGTCCCACAGAAAGGGTCCAGAAGGGTTTCCCCAGTACTTATACGTGTCAAATTTACCATACATCTGGCAAGTTTGGGACTCATTGAACCCGGATAAAAAAATGGTCTCTTGTGAGGTTTGAGATTGTAAAAGTGTTTCTTTGAAATTTTTCCTACCCGATATCCTAAGAGGGCCATCCCATCCTGAAGAAGAATTCTGATCAGGGTTGAAGGATCTTCTAATTTCACTTTAGCATTTTCTCCAAGACTGGTCTTTATTATACTACCCATTTCCCATTCCAAATCCGAAGTGTTATGTGTGGATTTTTTATCCATCTTCTTTACTCTTACTGCATAGTCTGATGGGATATATTGATTCCACAGACAATTCTTAGCTTCTGAGATTAATTTGTCTTCATCAGTTCTAATGATAATGTGGATCATTTCATGGGTGAAAGAAAGTCTTGCAGCAATGTCAGGTAGATTTTTCAGGTATTTTTCATTTAAATCAATTAGAAGAAGTCCTTCCCGATCTTTTATTATGGAATAATTAATTCCCTCACATTCACGTACAGCTTCGATTTCTGCTAGGAGAAGGGTTTGATGTTCTTTGGATAAAACCAGAGCTATTTCCATAGGCTGGATATCCCCCGGGATAACATTTTTGGAAGAATAGAAAAAATAATTCCCTGTTTAAGCATTTCTTTAACCAATGGTGATTGTGTGTCCATGTCCCCATAACTGGAGATTATATCTTCAGCTCCTTCTTCCTTAAGTTTTCTGAACATATAATCCAAATCGGAGTCACTTAAGGATTTGAAAACTTTATGAACCATTAGTTGCACTTTTAACTCTTTTTTGAATTTATCATGGTATGATTTAGGGTAATTTTCGAGTGCTGCAATATCTTCAGCTTCCAGTGCCTGTTTTGTTACCTTTGATGCTATTTCCGCACAGGTAAATCCCATTATGAGCCCACCTCCAGTAGTTGGCTTCACCTGGGATGCAGCATCACCCAATAGAATAACCCTATCCTTAACCAAACTCTTACTTGGGTCTTGTTTAGGGATTATGCCAAAATATTTTTTCAAAATGGTTGATCCGCGCAGTTCAGGCCTTTTACTTATTAATTCATTCAAATAATTTGTCAAATTCTGATAACTGTCATCAGCAAAAAGTCCTACCCGAGCTGTGGTTTCGGATAAAGGAATAGCCCAAAAAAATCCTGGAGAAATTTTTGAATCAACATAAAGATGTACGAAATCTTTTTTAAATCTTTTTTCCCCTGCATCAATTAAATATTGAGCTGCTTGGAAAGATTCTGCTGGGGGGTTGAAGGATCGTGACACAACAGAAGAATGGCCATCGGCCCCTACAATTACATCAGCCGATATTTTGGTGTTTTCACTATTTTTTAGGTTGATAATCCCATTTAAAGAATCTACCTTTATTACTTTATGGTTCAAAAATATATCTACACCAGAGTTTGATGCTAATTCAGCTAAAAACTTATCATAACCAACGCGGTCCAGAACATATGCTTCAGGCTTTTTTTTGCTAACAGAGAGTACTGTGTCTCCTGGAGAGTGTAAAAATGCACCATTAACCGAGTTAATGATGAATTCATCTGGTAAAATATTCACTTTCTTGATTTTTTTACCCAAAAGACCGGCACATTGAAGTGGAACACCTATTTCCTTCTTTTTCTCCAGTATTGCTACTTTGAAGCCCTTCTCTGCCATGTACCTGGCAAAAGTTGAACCTACGGGGCCAGCACCAACTACCACTACATCATAGTTTTTCATATCAACCCTAACATTATAGTTATGTCTCTAACTAAATCACGAATATAATAATAAAATTAAAATAATCGGGCATTCTCTGCAACTCTAAAGAATTATAACAATCCAATATTCGTCAGACTATCTTTTAAACTTTTGGTCATATTCTTCAATTATGGATCTCTTGGGTGTTTTACTGCGTTGGGTTTTAAACCCAACCTCCTCCCCTAACATAACACGGTCAATCATATCTTCCACTTCACGTGGATTTGGAATATCCTCTAAAACTATATTAGTGTGTTCATGACCTCCATAAATCTCTATATCTCCTGCTGAGATAATGCGATCGATAATACCCTGGTAAATTTCAATATCCTGTATCTTAGGATATTGTATGGATGATCTTTTCCTTCTAAGAATACCTCTTTGGATTACTACTCGCTGATTAGTAAGCTGGTATTTCTTCCTTCTCCATGCAATTATATCGAAAATTATTGATAGGAACAATAAGATAATTAAAATCAATAATAGATAAAATGTCCCCTGAATAAGAGGTAACCACACCAGCTTTACCACATATTCCTGTAGTGTTATCACTGCTGAAATTATTGTCCTGAAATAGTAGAATATCCCAATTAATATAATTAATTTAAGAATGGTTGATTTCAGGTTGGCCAGAAATCTGGGTCGGGTCTCGAAAACAACCCTTTCCCCCGGATTTGAATCATTCTTTCTGTTAAACATTTATTGTACCACCATTCCACACGAAAACTGTTCATCTTATATGCTTACTATTAACTAATTTTTAGTATAAACTTACCAATCT
>MTKZ01005088.1_pt1 | contig 20564 bp, 11 predicted proteins | sample 1042781 | NCBI WGS metagenome assembly MTKZ01 (sample SAMN06212207, study PRJNA360539) | anaerobic digester metagenome | biome: Wastewater treatment plant; material: sludge; isolation source: anaerobic digester fed with sludge from wastewater treatment plant | place: Denmark: WWTP Viborg ... | reverse complement strand
TGCAATATTGCTGCACACATCTGATGGTGTGAGCGTGCTACTCAGCACCGGGGTGGGGTTGACGGTAATGGTGAATGTCTGTGACGGGCCGGAGCAGTTCTGACCACCATAGGTGAATGTCGGGGTCACAGTAATGGTGGCGCTGATTGGCGCTGTGCCACTGTTGGTGGCTGTGAAGGCAGGCAGGTTGCCGCTGCCGCTGGCACCAAGGCCTATCGAGGTGTTGCTGTTGGTCCAGGCATAGGTGGTTGTACCGCCGGTGCGGGTGGTGGTGAAGACAAGTTCCGGAACAGAAGCATTGTTGCATTGTACCTGGTCAGCCGGATCATTGACCTGAGCCGATGGGTTAACAGTAATGGTGAATGTCTGCGGCGTTCCGGAGCAGCTCTGACCACCGTTGGTGAATGTCGGGGTCACAGTGATGGTGGCGCTGATTGGCGCTGTGCCACTGTTGGTGGCTGTGAAGGCGGGCAGGTTGCCGCTGCCGCTGGAGCCAAGGCCTATCGAGGTGTTGCTGTTGGTCCAGGCATAGGTGGTTGTACCGCCGGTGCGGGTGGTGGTGAAGACAAGTTCCGGAACAGAAGCATTGTTGCATTGTACCTGGTCAGCCGGGTCATTGACCTGAGCCGATGGGTTAACAGTGATGGTGAATGTCTGCGGCGTTCCGGAGCAGCTCTGACCACCGTTGGTGAATGTCGGGGTCACAGTGATGGTGGCGCTGATTGGCGCTGTGCCACTGTTGGTGGCTGTGAAGGCAGGCAGGTTGCCGCTGCCGCTGGCACCAAGGCCTATCGAGGTGTTATTATTTGTCCATTCATAGGTGGTTGTACCACCGCTGCGGTTGGTGGTAAAGACAAGTGCCGGAACATTCGTGCCGGTGCAATGAACCTGGTTCGCAGGATCACCAACCTGTGCTGAGGGATTCACCGTGATGGTGAATGTCTGCGGCGTTCCGGAGCAGCTCTGACCACCGTTGGTGAATGTCGGGGTCACAGTGATGGTGGCGCTGATTGGCGCTGTGCCACTGTTGGTGGCTGTGAAGGCAGGCAGGTTGCCGCTGCCGCTGGCACCAAGGCCTATCGCGGTGTTATTATTTGTCCATTCATAGGTGGTTGTACCGCCGGTGCGGGTGGTGGTGAAGACAAGTTCCGGAACAGAAGCATTGTTGCATTGTACCTGGTCAGCCGGGTCATTGACCTGAGCCGATGGGTTGACAGTAATGGTGAATGTCTGCGGTGTTCCGGAGCAGCTCTGACCACCGTTGGTGAATATCGGGGTTACAGTGATGGTGGCAGTTATTGGTGCGGTACCACTGTTGGTGGCTGTGAATGCAGGCAGGTTGCCGCTGCCGCTGGCACCAAGGCCTATCGCGGTGTTATCATTTAACCATTCATAGGTGGTAGTGCCGCCCGTACGGTTGGTAGTGAAACTCAGCGCAGGAACAGCTGTGCCTGCACAGTGCATCTGGTTCGCAGGATCATTAACCTGTGCCGAGGGATTGACAACTACAGTACGGGTTATTTCGGGACCGGGACAGTTTGTCGGAGCAGGACCTGCAGGTATAATGGCATAGGTCACCGTCGTCGGAGATGAGGCAGTATGAGCAAGGGTCTGGGCTATGGATGTATTATTGCCATTTACCCTTGAACCGTCGGCAGGCGCACTGGTCCATGTCACAGCCGGAGAATCCGATACTGTCCATGCAAAATTAGTTGAGGGAACCGTTGACCGGAGTACTATATCGGTTGCTCCTCCACTGCAGATCGTGGCGGTGTTGTTTACCGTAGCACTGGCATCGGGAATTGCATTGATACTGAAAAGGTAATCACCCGGAAGGGTGGGAACATAATCGTCACAGGCATCCTGGATAGATACAATATGTACGGTATGATTATTCACACCCAGTGTTCCCAGATTGATGTGGTCACCGTTGTTGTAGCCCGAATATAGAGTATTGGGCCCGCCGTCGAGGGTATAGGTAACCCTGAATGGCGGCGCACCTCCATTTACTATCAGGGAGAACCAGCTCGAAGAGCCGTCACACCCGTCGCCGCTCCCGGAGATGGTGGCGCCGGTCAGTGCAGCACCGACGGTAATGGTAATTGAGCTGCCAAGCGACTGTGCATTACAGTCATCAGCATCGACAACCGAAGTAAGTATATAAACATAATTGCCTGTTGACAGCTGTCCGGTTGAAATATTTGTACCGCTGGTATATCCGTTTATTTGCGGCTGCGGAGTACCGTTCCTGGTGTAATTGATGGTATATGGGGGTGTCCCTCCTGACAGAACAATATTAAAGTTGGTGGAGGTGTTGTTGCAAATACTGATGTCATCATGCAACTGAGCCGTAAACTGCGGCCTTACAACTATGGTTCTGACTGATGAGTACTCTCCCGGGCAGGGTGAATTCTGCACAAAGGCACGGTATTCCCATGTACCGGAAGAGGATGGCACCTCCGAATATGTTGTGGATGTATTCGTAATACTACCCCATGAACCTCCGTCAACTCTCTTTTCCCATCTAACTACAGCGCCGTTGTGCCCTGAAAGAGTCATCGTACCGGTAGTTACACCCGGACAAAGAGGTGAGGTACCGCCTGCAATCGATCCTCCGGCAGACGGAGAAACGACAGTTATCGACCTGGAGTCAGAGTAAACCGACGGGCATACGCCACTCCTCACCTCAGCACGATATTGCCATGTACCGGCAGAGGGTGGAGTGTCATTATGTGTAGTAGTTGTATTGGCGATATCTGACCATGCACCGGTGCCAAGCCTGCGTTGCCACTTCACTACCGTCCCGACATGGCCACTGAGGGTCATTACACCCGTAGACGATCCAAGACAGACAGGTGTGGTACCGCCTGTAACCAACCCTCCGGCAGAGGCCGGATTAACAGTAATGGTGGTGATGGTTGAGTAAGCTAAAGCACATGAGCCGCTTCTTACCACAGCCCTGAACTCATATGTTCCTGAATTGCCGGGAGTATAGTTCAGTGTGGGTGTTTCGTTTGAAATATTGTTCCAGGATCCTCCATTTCGCCTGTACTGCCACCGGAGAATGCTTCCCGTGTATCCTGACAGAGTTATGTTACCAGTTGAAGAATTGATACAGATCGGGTTGTTGCCACCCGAAGTTGTCCCTCCCACCGATAGCGGATCAACCACTACCTGGTATACCGAGGAGTACTGCTGGCTGCATGATCCGCTCCTGACAAGCGCCCTGAACTCCCATGTGCCGGCTGTAGGAGGTGTATAAGTATATGTAGTGTTGGTATTATTCACATTTGTCCATGCTGAGGACGGAAGGAGTCTTCTCTCCCAGCGTTGCACAGTGCCGGTATGGCCCGTCAGCCTCAGTGTCACCGACGAGTTAAGGCATATCGGTGATGTCCCGGAAACGGTTCCGCCCACTGACAGCGGGCTGACTGTAACGCTAAGAGTCCTTGCTGGTGACGGACAACGGGGATCACTTGTATACCTGTTAACCACACTGACCGTTCTGGTTCCTGCAGTCCCGCCAATATTAACGGTTATCTGCCTTGTGCCCTGACCTGCGGTAATTGTCCATCCCGACGGAACTGTCCATATATATTCAGTGGTACCACCGATCGGAAGTGTCGGTGGATTGGCAGACACCGAAAATACCTGTCCTGTGGCATTTATACAAACCTCTGCCGGCCCGGAGATGTTGCCAGGCCTGGATAGTTCCTCCCTGATAATCAGATCAATCTTCGCCGGCGGACCTTCGCAATTGTTAACCCCACTGGTTTCGGTAACATAGAAATCGTATTCTCCCGCTGCAGTTTTTCCGTGCGTAAAGCTGGTTCCGGTATGCAACAAAATGGTAAGGGCAGCGTCATCGTACCAGTTCAGGGTATTTCCCGGCAGGTTAGCGGTAGCCGTAAGATTGGCCGGAACACTTCCAAAGCAGTATACCTGAGGAGTTACCACATTCGGAGGAGGAGGTGCATCAATGACCTCGATGATAAAATAATTAGAGACATAATTCAGGTTCTCATCCACGAATGGATTACACTTGTTCCAGTCTTTGAGGTAGACATAAAACCTTTCACCTGCCTTGCATGTGGCAGGTATGGTTATCACCTCAGAAAGAGTATTGGGATTTGGCGGATTGAGAGGTCCGATCACCGGGCCCACATAACCGTCGCTGCCGTTAGCCACATGTGAACCGCCAATGAGAACGTTGCCTGTAATTGTATTCATGACAGCCCCGGCCGGGGTCTCACCATAAACAAACTGAATAGTACGCGGTGACTCATTGTCATATTCATTCGGGTCAAGGGGTGGTGGAACAGTTGGATTCTGGCAGTTCCATATGCTTATATCACGAAGAACAATGTTGTGTTCGCTCCCTTCACAAACATAGACGATGTCAACATCGCCCGTGGTTGTCTCCTGCATTTCAAGGCGGCCGTCGCCATCATCCGGGATATCACGGCCATGAATCACGAATACTCCCTGTGCAACGTAGATCTCATTGCAGGGGTTCTTGACCGTCCATGTCCCCACATATGCGCAGTTGGTTGTTGTAGAAAAGTCATGGTATTGGGCAGGAGGAAGGTCATCGTCGGCAGCGGAGGTGTAAGTCCAGATAGGAGATCCGTCACCCCAGTCAATAGTCCACTGGCTTCCTGCCAGGATACCTGTGGGAAGCGCACCCAGATGTGAAACCTGCCACATCCCCCGTGCTCCCAGGTTAACGCATTCTCCCTGGTTCCCGAAGAAGTTGAAGAGCTGAATTTTCGGGCAGGGTTGTGTTGTAGCCAATAGTTTCACCGGAGATGCCTGTAGTTGACCTGAAGAATTCGCTGCCACCAGATAAATTGAATGAAGCCGGTTTGCCTGAAGACCTGACAATACATGCTGCAATACTGTATTGATCGTGGATACAGGAATAACCGCGGTAGCAACCAGTGCTCCGGAGGGTCCTCCGATAGCTGAATTTCTTACGGCAGTTGATGTCAGTGTGCCTGCATAATCATAGTTAAATACGATCATGTAGACAGTGCCAGTCATGTTAATGCCATAATTCACAGGTATAGAAACAGGCCCTGGTGTTCCTGTTGATGGTGTCGTTGCCACCCATGACGGCGCCTGTGCAACGATATTTCCTGAAAAGCATAGTGATGCAATGATTATGACTAAAAACCTTACCACACTTACTCGAGGTGATAGGCAATAACTTTTTAGCTGATAGGTGCCCATAGCTTTATTTTTTCTCTTCAACTGTAGTATAATCAACTATCAAGACACCTTAATTATTGCAAATGGTTGCATGGAAATTGACCCTAAAGTGAATTTATTTCAGTTCTTTGGATAAAAAGCAACCTGTTTTACCATATGGTTTTTCAATCTACCGAATTCCCAGCTTTATCATACCAAGTTTCAGGATGTTTCTTACAGATTGTCCTATAGCCTGATTCACCCATGGCACAACCAGGTCATTCCATCTTTGCGGATGGGTATTGATTATCAGTTTTGAAGGCAATCCTCCGGCCCGGGCCGACTGAATGATTTCTTCAGTTGTATGAACTTTGTATCTGCCCTTCAGCTCAATGGCTTCCGGACTCATATTCATCAAACTTCCAAGAACCGGCTTTACTTTCCATTCGTCAAATCTGTTGGTTATACCCCTATTCATTACATCTGAAGCTTTATCCCGGAAGTTATACCTGTCTCCATCCCACATGCGGCCAGTATCCGTCAGGTACAGAATGTCAGAATGTGAAATGTCAAAATATGGTTCACATACAATTTCAAAATCATGATAATCATAGTATTTCCATAACAGCCTGTTGTCAATTGTTTTCGAAGGACTGCCATGCATCGAGATCACCCTTACCGGATAATATTTTCTGAGATGAGTGAGATTGGACAGGAATGATTTTAATGCTTCTTCCGCTATTCTTTCTGTAATATCTGTTTCAACCCCGGGAAAGTGGTTTTTCTGGCGAGACATATCCTCATAATGATAAGCAATCTCATGATCATAAGATGCTATCTGTTTTATAATGTGCCCATCCATTCTCAGGCTTTTATACCTGAAATGATAACTGGCCCTGATAGCAAGATTCTTCTCCACTAACGCCATTTTTAATGCATTGGCTGGCAGTCTGTCAACGTCATGACGCAATATGACGGCAGGAGACTGAACTGATCTGAAATAATCCTCAAAAGTCTGGAAGACATAGCCCTGTTCCGCAAGGCATGATAATAGCAATCTATATTTTCGAAGGGTGAAGTCCCGGGTTCTGACTTTCATATCATTCTTTTCTAATGGATTACAATGAATCAGGTAGTCTAAAATGCACATTCAGTTCAGCCGTCTCATCAAAACAACAGGCAAAGTACCTGTTAACGCAGACCGGCATATATGTCCTCTGCAAGGTTTACCATGAAGTCTGTAACATCAATCATTTCGCTGAGCATGGTTTCCCTTTTTTTCTGCCACCTTTGCTTCAAATCCGGAGTGCTTAAAAGCTCTTTAATCTTTGCCATCATCCGGTCAAACTCCATAGGATGAAAGGCATAAGTGAGACCATATACCTTTTCTTCTTCTTCAAGGTATGATATACGTCCTGCAAATGTGTTGCATCTTATTGCCGGTACACCCAAAACGGCTGCTTCTGATGTCATTGTCTGACTGTCCCCTAGGAACATCTTGCAGAAAAATAAAAGAGAATGTATTTTATCGGGAGATATATTCAGGCTATACTGCCTGAACTCAGGTTCCAGTTCACTCTCTCCGGTGATAATTATTCTGCCGAATTTCTGAACGTATTGAATCAACTCTCTTTTCTGATCAATTCTTAGGCCTCCGGCATCTTTGTCATGATGTGCCCTGAAGGCATTAAACCTTAAAATAAAGAAAGGCTCAGATTCTGTGAGTCCGGCTTCTTTCAGGACACTGCGATCAGGAGTAAATTTTGCAGGATGCAGGTAAGCAAGCTCATGATAACCCTTGTAAAATATGGTATCTTTTCTTTTGCGGTGCCCTTCCAGAGACGACGGTGATACAATATAATCGGCAAAGGGATGGCCATAGCGAGTCATTAGTAACTGAACATCATCATCATCATCGTCAAAAATCACAGACTTCATCCTGGATATCTTTGATACGTGAGCAAGTGTGAGGGAAGACCCTACTCCGATCTCAATATGCTTTGACCATACAACCGAAAGAATTCTGAGGTTATATAAAAGTTGATTAATGGCTTTCCCTGAAATCCTATCTGATTTTGCTCCGATATTTATGTGGGGGATTCCAAATAAATCCAGTAATTTGATAGCAGCCGGCAGATCTTTGACCGTTACAAAAGTATCATTACCCCTTCTCTTCATTTCATGATAGAAATTTTTGAAAAGATATACGTGTGCCGGATGTCCTATGTCAATCAAGATTCTCATTTCCGTGATTTCTTTTTAATACTCAACACTGACTTTCCCAGATAATATAGTACAGGATTAAGTATTTTAACATATCGGCCATATTCCCTCAACTGCCCGCCAAATTCCTTTTTGTATTCCCTTACGCCGTAATTTTTTGACGGAAGTCCGGCACCCATAAAATCTAAGAGGTCAATTTTATTCCTGACAGCGTACTCCAGGGGTCCCATAACAGCAAGATGATTAGGATAGATTCTTTTATGGTAATCCCTTAAGCCGCAATAGTATAATGTATTGATTGATCGTCCGGGCAGGCATGGACAAACGCTCCCTCCGATAACTTTTTCATTATGTCTGACAATGAAGACAGGACCGATTTGCTTTTCGCGAAACAATCTAAAAAAATCGTATGATGGAAGAGGCAGTTTTACCCTGGTTTCATAAAGATTCGAAAGTATCAGATAAAACTCCCTGAGTTCATTGTCAGAAGTGCATTCATGTACTGTAGCGCCAGCTTCAACTGAGAGCCTTATCTCTCTCCTTCTGTTATACGTCATCCCCTTCAGGATGTCATCCATGGTTTTTCCCTTACAATCCAAGCTTATATTCAGATAGGGAACATATCTCCATGCCATCCCTGAATACGCCCGCTTGTACGCACTGTAATCGTTATTGTTTCGGATCTCGAGGTATATAGGATTACCTTTGAGCGATTGCGTGCTCCGGATTATCAATTCAGTTAGTAGTTCATCCGATGACTGACCTAAAACAGGACCGCCGTAAGCTATCGCCCTTTTGCTGAAAAATCCAGATAATCCAGCAGTTCTCTGGTTAGTAATTACCAAAAGGGCATTTATTTTTCCGCGTTCATAAATGGCGGTCGCATCAGCAGAACAACCGGGCACTGAATTGTAAAACTGATAAAACTCCGGCGTCTGAAATGCAGTCGCATTGTCACTTCCGGAAATGAATTCCCACCATTCATCGTGAGGTATATCACTGTTCTTGCAAACCTCCATTCTTTGATATTAAAGTATATAATGACGCTTCCTGCTGATAGTCAATCAATGAATTCCCTGAACCAAAGCTCAAGGATTATCCATTTCCATATTTCTTTTGAAGCATCCTTTTCACCACGAATATGTTTCGACAGCATCTTCCCGGTTCGTGAGGAGTCTATTAGCCTTCGGTTTAAGAATGAGTCTGACGCCAGAATCTCTCTTACGAAGCGCAACAGGGAATCGCTTCTGAACCATTCTGCCTGAGGTGTGTCGAAACCGATCTTGTCCTGACGCATTCTTATCTTTTCCGGCAATAATCCCTTCATGGATTCCCTAAGAATATATTTGGTAGTACCGGAACGTATTATCTGATCAGGACTTAGAGACAGTGTCCTTTCAACCAGCCTGTAATCCAGAAACGGCAGCCTGGCTTCAATTGAGAACCACATTGAATTGCGGTCTTCCCACTTTAGCAGATGTTCCAGTTTATATTCAAAATGATCTAGTAGAGACGACTGAAGATTATTGGCTGAATATAGAGAGTCTGCAATTCTCGATTTTCTTGAATATTCTCTGGCAAAGCTGTCATTCAGATATGCCTTTTCTTTTACCCTTGCTATAGTTTTTAGCCAGGATGGCATCATGAAGAAAGCTGATGCAAACAAACCATAACATGACCTATGGTTTCTTACATAAGAGGTAGCTTCTTTGAACAACGTGATCCAATTTAGATGAGTGAACAGATTTTTAAAATAGAGTCCGAAAAAATAATGGTATCCTGCAAGAAGTTCATCTGCACCCTGACCGTCAAGGGTTACCGTTACTTTTCCGTGAGCCAGTTCCATTACCTTGAATTGTGCATACGGTGCGGTAGAGGGTATGGGTTCGGCTTGTGCCCTGAGAAACGGCTGAAGATCAGCAAGGAGTGATTCAGATGAAGGTGTAATAAAATGCATGTTTGCGATCTGGCCTTTGTACTCCTCAATGAATTCTGTTTCATCACCCTTCTGACCTTGCTTATAGAGTGCTGAAAATGTTTTGATATCACTTATCCCCAGATCCTTCAGAATTACAGAGACAATACTGGAAGAGTCAAGTCCTCCGCTGAGGCAAACCCCGACAGGCACATCACTTCGCATACGAAGGGCGACAGAGGATAAAAACATATTATAGAATTCATCTGCAGACTTAAAAGGTTCTTTAAGATTCCTGCTCAAGTCATACCATCTTACCGGATCAATACCCTTTTTAATAACATTACTTCTGTTATTTCCAATATCCATTTTGAAATAATGGCCATGCTGCAACTTTCTAACCTCAACGAAAAAAGTACTTTCATCCTGATCTGTCCGGTTAAATACAAGATAATCATATATTGCCTGGTAGTTTGGCTTTGGCTTTGTTGAAAGAACCTCCAGTAATGGAGGGATCTCAGACGCAAATAGGAACCTCTCTCCATCGATTAAATAATAAAATGGCTTTATTCCAAAACGATCTCTTGCACAGAAAAGAGAGTGTCTTTCCCTGTCATAAATGGCAAAAACCCACATGCCGTTAAACTTCTCCAGACATTTTTCCCCCCATTCAATGAATGCCATGAGTAATACTTCTGTATCTGAAGAACTTCTGAACCTGTAGCCCCTTCCCTCCAGCTCTTTCCGAATCTCAATATAGTTGTATATTTCCCCGTTAAAAACAATAACGTACCTGTTGTCATACGATACCATAGGCTGGTGTCCTCCGGAAGAGAGGTCAATAATGCTCAGTCGTACAAAGCCCAATCCGATATTGCCCTCCAGAAAAATGCCTTCATCATCCGGACCCCGGTGTTTCATCCTACGCATCATGACTTCAACAGGTTGTTGACTGACAATATTAGTGTCAAGATTTACAATACCACAGATACCGCACATAATTCTTTTATTAGTTAATTTTCTTTCCTGACAAAACAGAACGGTACACCGACAAAATTTTAACGGCAACCGTATCCGAATCCAGTCCCTGTCTGATTATACTGTCCCTGCCTTTGGTTTCTTTCATCTTTTCAGCAAACATCAGGGCTGCTTCAATTTTTTTGGCGACATCTGTGGGTTCAAAGGAAGATAGCCAACATCCCTGCGTATCACCTGTTATTTCCCTCACGTCACCAACGTCAGTGGATACTATGGGCCTGTTGCAGGCCATCGCTTCCTTAATGACATTAGGTGACCCCTCGTGAAAAGAGGTGAGAAGAATCACATCTGCGGCATTATAAAAATCAACCAGACTTAAATACTCGTGCCGGTAAACAGCCAGAAGTTTTACATCGGTATCCCCTATCAGCAAAACAGCCTTCTCGGCAAGCCTATAGTTTTTCTCCACTCTGGATGGATCTGATAAAAATAATATGAGTTTTGTAGTTGATGCTTCACCTATTATTGCTCTTGCTTCAGCTTTGTCCGCCGGGCGGAAAAGAGTCAGGTTAACCCCATTTGCAATAATTGATGCTTTACGGTGGTTTAACTTTTCAAACATCTGCCTTGATTTGACAATTGTATGGGTAAATATCCACTTTGACAGGAATACATTAAACCGGGCAAGCAGCAGGCTGCCTTTCCTGATTGTCCCGTCTTCATTGTTTGTACCCAGTATGTCATCACCCATGAATGAAACTACCAGGGGGAACCTGATTTTAAATGGAAGGGCCACCAATGCTGAAAGCCCGTAATGAGCATGAAGTATATCAACCTTGTTTCTGCGAAGACTCCTTCCCAGTTGAAAAATTGAACTTATATAGCCAGCAAAGCCTCCTCTGTCAATTCCAAAATAATAAACCTCTACTCCCTGCCGGCTAAGAGATTCCCCCTGCATTCTGACAATAGAGCCCCTTCCAGCCTTATTATGAGTGCTGCTTATAAAAAGAACTTTCATTGCTCAATGTACTCCACTATGCTACGGGCATATTCCTCTTCCAAGCAGGAATTACCCTCGACACAGGTCCAATGTCCGTTTCCCCTGATAAAATAGAAAGGTGACTTCTCAATTGTATAGGTCCCGAAACAAACATACTGAGCTTCAAAAAGAAAACATGATTCACCGTCATAACCTATGTCAAGTGAGACCTGCGGAGCTTTAAAAATGGCAAAACATTCTTCTGCAAAATCAAGTATAGCCGGCGGAATATCTTTCCGGTATGAGAGCAACCCTTGTCCGCTTGCCCTGAAATCATCTTTGTTTATCCCTCTATGAATTACATAATATTTCTTACCGTAGACCAGAACTTTGTAATCATTTTTCAGACCCGGTACATACTCCTGTACAAGGATTTTTTTCCTTCTCCATGATTCTCTTGTGTATCCCTTATGCCTGATCTGTCTTATCATATCCCGGACCTTAAGAAAGAAGTCGGGTGTCCGCATCAGATTCCGGGTTTTCAATTTAGCCTCTTTGGTACCCGTGGCTAGGAACACCTTTCTGCTCATTGAACCTTCTGCGCTCTTGATAATGACAGGATATTTCAATCCTTCTGCCATGGCAGTAAAATCTTCGTGAGCGCCATACCAGGATGATTTAATTGAATTTAGAGATGGAACACCCATAAAATAGCTGATCATACCAAAGAATACCTTGTTTTCATGTGCCCTGATCAGATAAGATGAGGGACAAACCCTGTAACCTGCCAACTCAAGGGAAACAGCCAGGTCTTCAAGATAATTCTTATAAAAGAGACCGGGGTCCTGATGAGAAGCAAAAACAATCACCCCCTCCCTTAGATTTTGCCGTTCAAGTTCCTCCATTAAAGGCTTTAAAAAAACAACCTCATATCCCTTGCTTTTAAAAAATGATGCGAGCAACTCTCTGTCCATCCCACTTCTGTAAGGAACATCGAAGTATTTTGATCCGAAAAATCCCTTATAATCCGTGATCAGGTAAAGCTTTTTCATATTATATAGTCAATTATAAAGGACCTGGGCCTGTGCCGGCACAAGGAAGCGACCTCATCTGTATACTCTCCGAACAGAGGCCCTGATGTCAATTGAAAGAAGTTTATCTCATTGTTTGTGTCATTCACCTCTATCAGAATCACCTCACCCTTACTGTTTACGGCGAAATCGAGGCCCAGCAATCTTGAATACCTGAATGACCGTGCCACCTCATGCGCCGCCTGCTCAATCTCCAGGATGAACGGCACAATACCGATGCTTCCAAACTCCAGGCTCTCCGTTCCACTGTACTTTGCACCTTTTTTGTCAATGCCGTACGGCATGAGCCTTCCCTCCTTATCGATAGAGCATGCCAAACCTCCTGATGCCTGATTGTCTACCACTGACCCTGGCCTGCCAATTCTCAGCAATTTATGCAGTATTACAATCTCTTCATTTCGTAAGCTCCTGTATGTCAATACCCTTATTGTGTTAATGGAACTGCCGTTAAACCTTGCAAAGAATGGGTGCTGATCAATGTATTTCTGGATGATGAAATTACCATCATAACTTTTCATAAGCTCATGCAGGGTTTCAGCACCCTTGAGGGGAGGATGAACTGCCAACCCATCCTTTGTAACAGTAAATACTCTCACAGCCTTGCCGCCCCCGGAATCAAGCGTTGGTTTTATGATCAGGCGGCTGCCTTCCAACTGGTCCTGTAATGATTGAGTAATTAAAACACTGCCAAGACATTTCATTTCTGCTGAATAAAGGATGCCATCCATGCACCTCAGAACAACGTCTGCGGTTTTTATCCAGTCGCCAATTACAACACTAAGATTGTTCTTGTCAGTCCATGCCTTGGAAAAAAGCTTATTGTTAAGCCTGGGTTCTATGTCAGTATAATAAATACTTTCTGGAATGTACCTGTGATCTGCTATTCCTGAAACTCTGGTGTATAACTTAAGCCACCCGTAATTAATTCTAGGTGAATAATCTTTCCATAACAGGTAATGACTTCTTTTCAGTTCCCTGCTAATTTCCGGACCCTCTTCGCCTGATCCCTGGTTGGCTTTTATTAACAATCTTAATTTCCTGTCAAGTAAAATCTTGATTCTTTGATTACTAAGAAAGAGAAGAAGTCTTTTAAAATACTTCATCGGTCTTTAAGTTTTTTCAGTTTTTCAAGAACAAATCCATAGGAAACAGCCAGATGAGCAGTATCATCCCTGCTAATCAGCCCATTCACAGAGAGAGGCAAACCGAGTGATACAAGATTATTGACGTACTGCTGAAGCAGTGGTGACGTTTTGATTCTTTCTCTGATCATGTCTTCCTTCCGGCGATACTTTATCCATTTTCTGACAGTCCATTTAACTGATGCCGGCAAAAAATTTTCAAAAGCTGTGCTGATGAGACAATTGCAAACAGGCTCACCTTTAATGAGGTCATAACCATAATCTGTAGTATACCCGGCTAAAGCCCTGTCGCAATTTTTAATCATGCTGCCTTCAAAATCACGGCAGGAATTCAGGAACTTGGAGATTTTGTATGCCGGAAAGGAAAGTGCAGGATCAGCAAAAGGGCTTAAAAACCATGTATACCTGTTCTCTGCATCTGTTCTGGCTCCTCTGCAGGCAGGAATGATCACTTCATTCTGGATTTTTTTCAGATCAGCCAGGCTCATCCGGTCCAGACTACCCGGCAAATTCAATGAGGTCAGAATTTTTGATTCTATCCTGTTTAATAGTTCATCTTCCGTCTTGTGATTCAATATTCTATTGATATGACCCCTTTTTAGGAAATCATATTTCAGCCATTGCCTGAATGACCAATGCTTTCCCAGAAGCCTTTCCTGATTGCGATACTGCTCCCCACCTATTCCGCTGATGCCCAGCCGCCGGTTGCCCAATATGCCCAATCTGTATTGAAGCGTGTTGTATTCTTCAAGCCAGTTACAATGAATTCGTATATTTCCGTCGTAAAAGACAAATGAATCTTCCATTACCTGATGAATTGCCTCATCGTTCATCTCATCAAGATATTTTACCTTCGGCGAAACAAAGGGGATATCTTCACCTTCGGCGATCTGCCTGGCAATTGCTAACTCAGTTGACGGGATGCGCCGGTAATGACTATGAACCTGAAAGTTTCTGAAATGCCTGCGTGCATAAGCAAGAACCAGTCTGCTGTCATAACCTCCGGTCAGTCCTATATCAGTTCCCGCCTTTTCAGCAAGGTGGTTGAATGATTTGAAATAACTGTCGAGTAAATCAGACTGTTGTTCCAAGGCTTCAGAAATGCTGCGTGGTTCATCATAATCACTAAATATTACAGGAAATATAAATATAATTTCCTTGAACATGGGTTGAGAAGTCCATGTGAAGCGGATGATCTCATTAACCATGGTCTCATTACCCGTGATTCCTCCGGAGCAGAGGTTTTCCATCACGGCAAACCTGTTAATCGTCAGTCTCTCCTGAAGGCTTGAAGCGACCAGAAACGAGGAAGATAAAAAGGAGCCTGACGGATCATGATATGCCTTTACCAACGAAGCGCCGTCACTCAGTACCTTTAAAGATGAACCGGTGAAATAGAAAATAAAATAGTGCCCTAACAACTGCCTGCTGTCAAAAAGCTCACTGTCAAGATCAGCATATAACATGCTGAGACTTTCATATGGGCATCTACCACGATAGCTGAAGGTGCCTGTTCCTGCCAAAAAACCCCGACTATCCTGATAAACTGCATCCTTGTCTGAAAGAGATTTTCCGTTTATCAGCAGCAAAAAATCACCCGCATTCAGGACCATGCAATCGGGTTCGAAGAACTTCTTCCTTGTTTCCCGGAAAGTTGATTTCTCAATCAACTTACCTTTTCGTAACAGCAAGAACAGCTCCATGACTTTTATAAACAGCATTGGCCATACCCAGGAATGTACCTATTAAAAGAAAACTAAGGGACCGGAAGGTAACCAACGTTATGCTGCCATTAAATGATACGATAAGTGATATTATCCATACGACAAGCGCCCCGGTCCGGTATTCATTTAATATTTTTACCCTTGGGATTTTCAGGATCAAATATAGCATCTGCCCATAAATTACCAGATAGAGTGCAAAACCAAATAAACCCGTACCATAAACCAGTTTGGCACTATCTGAATGATACATTCTTCTGACTATTTTTCCGTTATTGACATGCTCTGCAAAAATATTGTTCCCTATCCCAAAGAGAATTGCCAAGGGTTCCTTGAATTCCTTGACCTCCTGCAATAAAATTATATTCTCCTTATAACGTAGTTCTGACTTCAGGAATCCCTTTTCAAAACGTCCCGATTCCGCTCTTACTTCAAACCTCTTCTCAAGCAAAGGCCTGTAGACAGGTGCAAGCAACATAATCAGCAAAGCGCTGAACAGCATATATCTGAGAATCAGAGTATGCCCTTTTGTAAAGATCATAAAAACAACCAACCCTGTAATGGGAATTAAAATGACCGTTCGCCTTACGTTAAGGATAATGAATATATAAAGGACGGCAGAAAAAATCCAAAGAAGTCGTTGAAGTATTTTTTCTTCACTGCTCTTCGTAATCAGTGGCAAAAGAGCCAGCGCAAGTGCAGGTCCGTATAAACTGCCACTACCCAATAGTCCGATATACTCTTCATTGCCTTCGTGATTGATATTAGCTGTATATTCCAGGGTCTTGCCAATGTCAAAAATGTATCCAACAACTGTTGCCAGCAATCCAGCCAGTATTACCCACGTGAGATTATTGAGCAATTTCTGATAACGGACATAATTTGTAATATACCTGTAGCCAACTATGAACATCGACATCGACAGAATCACCTGCACAACAGTTTTCAATGACATCAGGAACTCCCCTGAGAATAAAAGCAACAGACTTATGTACAGGAAGAATAGATAAAGGGATTTGAGAATATCAACCTTGATAAGCTGATCCCAGAACATGAGCAGGAAGATAGCCAACACTACTGCCCGCAAAATGGATCCGGCAGAAAAGCCTTCGAAATAACTGAAAGAAATATCCGCCAGAACATTGAAGAGTGGCAAAATAAAAATAAAGTCACGCCTCATCCGCATGACAAGAAAAACTGCCAGGGCAAAGAACAGGTATATAAAAACTGCTACAACCATCTTTACGTAGCGGGCTTTACCCTCTCCAAACCATCTATTAACAATCTGTACTTGCGGGCAAGTGACTCATATCTCATTCCTGAAGTATTCCTGTCCCATGAAATTACGTATTCTCCGGTAGCAATTGACTCTATTCCATCCTTTATTGATACTGAATTATTCCTTGCCATAATAATCCCGCCCAATCCCTTCACCAACTGGTATGAAGGAGCCTTTTCATCCTGGTATATATAGAGAAGAGGCCTTTTTACTGCAAGCACTTCGTTAAGCTTTCCCGGAACCTGAACTCCATATGCGTTGTCAATGAAAACAATAAAGTCGGACTTCATATACTCGGAAGCAAGTTCATCTGTTGTAATAAGCCCTCCCTTAATAAAACGTGGATCAGCTGCGGGAGGGTCAAAGAATTCCCGTGTATTACCAAAGATCTTTAATCTTATTTCTGATTCTCTGAAAAGCAATACTGCTTTATAAAGTTCAAACGGTTCTCTAAGTCTGCGGTAAAAACTTCCTGCATAAATAGCCTGAACTGGATAGTGCCTTTCTTTAGCAGAAATTTCACTTATCCCAGTAAAAACATTATTAATCCCTTGCTCGATAACCCTTACCCTGTCACCTGAGATCAATTTGTTAAAATACTTGAGATAATGACTTCTCAGAATATCAGTCGGTACAACAAGCAGATCGGCAGCAGACAGGCAATACGCCTCTATTCGTTTTGAGAACAACCTGTGAATAAGACTTCTGGCATAGTCAGAACTATTTCCATAAAATGGATCACCCGTATCAACAATTATCGTCAGATTGGGAAATTTCTTCTTCAGGAATTTGGGAAGAAGCATCAGGGTAAACGGTGATGTTGAAATAATTAAAACATCAGGACGAGTCTCACTGATAAGTTCCTCAAGCCTCTTCCTGATATTCCTGTATTCAACAATAAAAATATCTGGAAAAAACCACTGATTTATATTGATGCTCTTTGCCGCACTCTTTACAAGAGCGTTGGCAGCTTTGAATTTCCGTAAAGGCGTTGCTCCTGTCTGCTTTTTTTTCAGTCTTGACTTGATCAGGAACCGGCCGGGCAACGTAAAATTCAATGTCCTTAATTTTGTGCTCCGGTTAACAAGAGACATCTCCTCCCCAGCTTGATAAGCCAGTACTGTTATCTCATAATGATTTTCCCAATATTTGATAAACTCCCTGAATCTTAAAGGCTGTGGTGCATCAACTGAAATTAAGGGACAAAGAATTGCTATCTTGGTAAGACTCATTTGTTAAAGCATTACCTTATTATGATCATGACCTGATTATTTGCCGTGATTCCAGCCAAATGCAGAATATACCTGCCGGACTTCAGTCCCTCTGTATTAAAGATGGTATTGGTCATTCCCAATACTTCAAGTGTCTGCATCTTCATGCCATTGATTGAGTACAGAGAGGCAGTCGTGTATGGATGGTCCGGCGATAGCTGAACGTGAAAATAATCATAAGCCGGATTAGGGTATACAATTACAGGCGATTGTGAGAAACTCTCAGATTTTCCCTGGTAGTCTACAACGCCGGCTTCATTCCCGGAACACTCACCAGGTGTAGCACCCCGCTCAAGATAATATGCAGCCTTTTCCGGACGGACTGTCATTGTCTCTCCCTCATAACAGATAGTAATATAGCAGCCGGGCTTGAATGAGTAATAAAGAACCCTTTTCCCGGTATAGTGCCAGGCATCGTTAGTCCAGCTAAATTGTTCTATCAGGTTCGGATTCCCGAAAATGTCATAATAATAAAGATCTCTTGTATCGTCCATCAACAATGACTGCTTTGTAACGGGATCATATTTAATATTCTGTCGTATGCGCTCCGTAGGAACAGTGCCATCCCCATAATTATAGGTTTCAGTCCATATCACCACAGTGTCTGCTATTCTCCTCTCAAATCGCCGGTATAACCTGCCGGCTTCATCGTAAATCCAGAAATTTTCGGAGAAATCATACCAACTGCCGTCAGTTTCTTTCATCTGCCTTAGATACTTCAACCTATTACCCGACTCATCATATTCATAAAAGTGCTGCTGATAGGAAACCCAGTCTCCTGTTTCAGTGGGGCGAAAAAACATCTCATGGATCAGGTTGCCTTCAGAGGAATAATTGTATCTGGTGAACATGACATTGCTCCATGACCCTGCAACCCATTCCTGGTAAATATAAGTTGCCGCTGACCCGTCCCGGTTATATGTATACAATTGCCGGTTGGAAGCAGTTCTCCCCGGAAGAATCAGCCTGACAACCTCGTAAGGATTTGCCTTCCATCCACGGTAATTGTAGTCAAACAAATAAACCGGGTTGTGAGAACCAGACTGGGTGTCATAATAAAAACCGACTACCGAATCAAGACGCTGGATTTCAGGCTTCAGATTCTTTTTTACCTTTTCTGTTTTCAGTTGCCTTCTAACCTGATAGTTATGCTGTTGAGCCATAATGGCAGGAACAGCGATAAACCATATTAATAACGATGCCCACTTTATCATTTCATGAATATTTTGTACTGTGTTCGGATAATAACGGGGAAACAATTGTACGTTTTTTCCGTCTAACCAGTATCATACATCATTTAATTCAAACATATTTCATAATATCTCCTTAAGCCATGGTAATTTCCCTGAAATAATGTTCCTTAGTTCAATATATCCGTTAATCTGCAAGGTCTTCCCCGTAACAATCACCAGAATCATTAACACAAATATCTGGATCAGCAATAACAGGGCATAATGAACACCAGGAATACAAGATAGCATAAAAACAAATGCTGAAACAAAAGCTGAAAGGATAAATGAGGGTATGAGATCAGACAACTGCTGCCTGATAGTGTACCCTATCATCCGGCCAGAATAAAAGGCATTGATGAAACTGGAAACAACTGATAACCCGATCATTCCCAGAAGGAGTGCCCTGATTCCAAGCAAGACACCCAAAGCAATTACCGGAACCGCAAGCGTTTTCTTAACCACTTCAAGTCGAAGCACAAGGTCTGTACGGCCTTTAACATTCAAGACATTCAGATTCAGTTCCTGAAGCGGATATAACATTGCAGCGAAACAAAGCAATTGGAGATACTCCACGCAAGGCAACCATTGTTCTCCGATAAGGGTTAAAATAAGGGGTCTTGCCATTGCCGCAAGACCAAGCAAAAGAAAAAAGGCAATGAACATTGTTGACTGTATCAGTTTCCTGTATCCTGACTTCAGTCGCTCATCATCCTCCTGCACCATGCTCAGGATCGGATAGCTCACCCGTTGAATGCTTATTGTCAGATTTTGGGAAGCAACCTTCGTAAACTGCTCTGCCCTTGTATAATAGCCCAATTGTGCAGCAGAGAAGAATTTCCCTATAACAAGAAGGTAAATGTTCTTGTATATAGTGTCAATCAGGCCTGAAAGCAATAGCTTTGAACCAAATGAGAATAATTCCCTGAAAGATGTTTTACTGAACCTGAAATAGGGCACCCACCTGCTAAAAACCCAGTAAAGGATCGTTTGAATCGCACTTCCCGTGATACTTCTCCATACAAGGCTCCAGACTCCATACCCTTTCAATGCTAATATTATACCGACAGATCCGGAAATGATGACCCCGGTGATATTCAACTTCATTATCAACCTGAAATTTACATTCCTGATCTGTCTTGTTATCTGCGTTATTCCCAGAGCATTGATAATGATTGTTAAACTCACCGCTCTGGTTATTTCTGTAAGCTCCGGCTGATTATAGAATGATGATATATACGGAGCGCACAGATATAAGACCATGAAGAAGAATAACCCGGCCGCAATGTTGAAATAGAAGGCAGTTGAGAAATCAATATCACTCGCTTCCTTCTTCCTTATCAGTGCAAGGCTGAAACTACTGTCAACAAGACTCTGTGAAATAGCCAGGAAAACAGCAATCATTCCAATAAGGCCAAACTCGGAAGGCGACAGCAATCGTGCCAGAATCAACCCTACAATGAACTGTACAAGGTTTGTGACTATACTGTCGGAAAAACTCCAGAACATTCCGGAGACAGCCTTTTGCTTTAATCCTTTTGAGGCC
>MTKZ01007888.1_pt1 | contig 20584 bp, 18 predicted proteins | sample 1042781 | NCBI WGS metagenome assembly MTKZ01 (sample SAMN06212207, study PRJNA360539) | anaerobic digester metagenome | biome: Wastewater treatment plant; material: sludge; isolation source: anaerobic digester fed with sludge from wastewater treatment plant | place: Denmark: WWTP Viborg ... | reverse complement strand
AGGAATAATATGGATTTATTTACGAAATGTCAGAATTTTGGGGATGCCAAGAATGCCCGCGCAGCAGGCACCTATCCCTACTTCATCCCATTGGATCGCAGTGAAGGTACTGAGGTTGTATTTGAAGGTCGCCGGATTATCATGTGCGGCTCCAACAATTACCTGGGGCTTACCATGCATCCAAAAGTGCGCGAAGCCGCCAAAAATGCCATTGACCTCTACGGTACCAGCTGCACCGGTTCGCGCTTCCTGAATGGCAATATGACCATCATCGAAGATCTTGAACGGCAGTTGGCTGAGTGGGTTGGCAAGGAAGCCGCCTTGGTTTTCTCAACTGGTATGCAGGTGAACCTCGGTACGATCAGCGCGTTGGTAGGCAAAGAAGACGTTGTCATCCTGGACAAGGAAGACCACGCTAGCATCGTTGATGGAGCTCGTTTGAGTATGGGCAAGATCGAACGTTTCCGCCACAACGATGTCGGTCATCTTGAACGGGTTCTAAAAAGCCTGCCCGACGAGGTCGGTAAATTGCTGGTGGTGGATGGTCTCTTCAGTATGGAAGGCGATATTGCTCCGCTGCCCGAGATCATTCCCCTGTGTGAAAAATATGGTGTCCGTTTGATGGTTGATGACGCGCATGCCATGGGTGTACTCGGCGAAGGTCGCGGCACTGCCGCACATTTTGGCGTGACCGACCACGTGGACCTGATTATGTCCACGTTCAGCAAGTCTTTTGCCTCGATCGGCGGCTTTGTGGCTGGAGACTTCTCTGTCATCGACTACATCAAACACTATGCCCGCAGTCTGATCTTCAGCGCCAGTATCCCGCCTGCAAACACTGCTACAGTCATGGCGGCTCTGCAGGTCATGCGTGAGGAGCCCCAAATGTTCGCAGCCCTCAAAGCCAATGGCGACTTTATGCGCGAGGGATTCAGTTCGCTCGGATTTGACATTGGTCACTCCGTTACCCCCATCATTCCGATCATCATCGGTGATAACGACCGCACCTTTAAGATGTGGCGCGACCTGTTTGACGCAGGTGTGTTCGTGAACCCTGTGATTGCCCCAGCCACCGCGCCTGGGCGTCAACTGCTGCGCACCAGCTATATGGCGACCCACACCCGCCCGCAACTGGAGCGTGTGTTGGAGACCTTTGCCAAGGTGGGTCGGGCAAACGGTTTGATCTGATCCGGGGAGGTATCCCGGACCGCAATCCACAATAAAAAAGCACTCCCTGCCAATTTCGCAAGGAGTGCTTTTTTATGATAGTAAGAGCTCACTGTAACAACTGCAGGAAAACTGATCATCGACCTGAAAACTGTATCACATGGCGATATCCTGGTCTTTGGAGAAGGCTTGTCGCTGGTCTGATATGGAGAAGATAGCGATTCTCATTCAATATTCGTTGAAAATAATGAAATTTATCGTTGACAGCAGGAATTTTTTGTTATAATTTAGCTACACATATCCGTTTTTTATCCAAATTAATTGAATAGTTTAGGAGGGCTGCCATGAACTTCAGAGCGTTCCACCGGGTTTTAGCAAGTGTATTTCTGCTCTTTTCCCTTTTCTCCACAGCTGTGGATGCACAAGCAGATCCCTACGAATTCACAGTGGATGTTATAACCGACACGAGCGATGCCAATTTGGATGATAACGCATGCGCTGATGCTGCCGGGGAATGCTCCCTGCGGGCTGCATTGGAACAATCCAAGACGTTAACCGCAGCTGGTCACACTGTGAATATTTACTTTGATCTTCAATCACCCGCGACGATTGAGATTGCCTCTGATTTACCGAGAAACACCCAGGCCAACCTCATAAACAACAACCCTGCGAAACGCATCACTATAGACGGTAATTTTCACATTGGTTTTTTGATCGAAGGAGAACAAGACACGACTATTAAGGGCTTGATTATTAAGGATTTTGATCTGGTTGGGGTGATGCTCTATCCTGGTGGTACTGACACGATCACGAATAATGTGTTTGTGGGTAATGACACTGCGGTCTATGTTAATGGTTTGGGAAGTGGTTATGGTGACGTCCACATCACTGGTAACTATATTGGGTATAACCCCTTTACTGAATTAAGGGATCAGAATAATAAAGGTATCGAGGTCATTACTAATACAGAATCCGATGAGGATAGCGAAGTTTGGATAGGTGGACTCAATGCTGAAGATGGCAACATCATTGCGGGCAATTCACAATCTGGCATATATATTGATAATGACGAACAGACCACTGACATTTTCATCCTGAACAACTTCATTGGCATGGTGGATGATACAACTCCCGTGTTCAACAATAGACATGGAATTGAGGTCATTAAGAGCGCGGGAATGTTGAACATTGGAGGAGACTATCTCACACAGGGCAATTTGATCGCAGGCAATAACAACCTTGGAATTTATATTGCAGAGTCAAATACAGCCGCGATTCAAGGGAACATCTTCAGCTCCAACGCGGCGGGCACAGCATACATCCCCAACCAAATGGGGGATGTAAAAGTCTTTGACAGCCCATACCTGAGGATCGGCGGCGATGCAACTGAGTATGGCAATGTCATCCCGCAGGGTGTTACGGTTGAGAGTGATTCAGTTAACAATGTCAATTTGACGATCAAGCACAATTTTTTGGGTATATCAAGAAGTGGCTTTATTTATCCGATTGACCCGGATCGGGATGGGCTGTTCATTGAAGACGCAACCGGTTTTCCGGAAATCTCATTTAATGAAATCACCAATTTCGATAAAGGTATTGTGATCCTTGGGGATTCGGTGGTGCCGCTTTCGAAGAACAGGATTTACGGAAACCGAGAAATGGGCATTGATCTCGATGATGATGGGATTACTCTAAATGACGATTTGGATATCGATACCGGACCAAACGGGCTGCAAAATTATCCGGTGATCTCAAATGTAGTTGTTGATGATTACGGAGTCGTAAAGTTCGTTGATTTTGATATCTTTTTACACTCTGCACGCAACCAACAATACCTGGTTGAAGTGTTTTCGAGCCCATTCTGCGGCAATAATGGCTACGGACAAGGAAAGCAGATCCTGACATTTAGCAGCGCCATCTACACAGATAGCGCCGGTAATTCCAATGTATGGAAAATTAAGGATACATTCCCTATCGGACCTTGCCTTAGTGCCACTGCTACTTTGATGAGTGCGACGACTGCTGATCCAACCAGCGAGTTCTCGCCCGGGGTGATGGCCTGGGAGCCGGAAAAGCTCTTTTTGCCGATGATCGTCAAGTAGCCTAAAGCGACGCCTTATTGGAAGGCCAGTATCAAGATTTTCTGCCAACTAATTTGCGCCAACTGCATCCTGATCCACACGCGCCTGCAATTGGTGCGCGTGTTGGAAATCTTCGCCGGACTGGGTCGGCTGAACGGTGCGGTCTAGGTTTTGGTTTCAGAGTCGGACTGGGTCGGGGCGGCGGTCTCTCCTACGAGGTCGACAACAACCTTTTTTAGCTGTTTTCGCGATGGCTTGCGGGTGAAGCCTTCACGCATTTTTTAAACGAAAGACTGCGAAAATTTGCTGCTGAGCTGGCGGGATAAAGAGCGATGTCGATTTGGATTTAGAAGGTGAGGTCCCAAGAAAACGTGTGACCTTTGGGTTTATCTTTTTTGGTAAGCTTTTCGCTTGGTTGTTGAAAAAGCCTTGGCAAAATAAAAAGGGCGAAATTGCTTGCTAATCTGCCCAAGTCTTATATACCAAATACCACTTTGGCTAAAAAATCATAGAAATCGCCATATTTGTGGTCAAATTTACTTGACATCGGGAATTTTAGTTAATATAATATTTCTGTAGGCCGAAAAAATACCGAAATATGGATAAAAGCCTTCTTTAACAGCTAAGTTGGATGACATTAAGTGTATACCACTTTGATCGCATCCATTCCAAAACGAAACAAAAATCAAGGAAGTGGAAACTGGCATACGAGAAGATTTCCAAACCACTTTATATCCAAATTCAGGATTACCTGACGGATTTGATTGTCTCAGGCAAGATACTTCCCGAGCAAAAAATTCTCTCTGAACGTGAATATAGCGATGATCTTGGTGTCAGCCGGATGACTGTGCGTAAAGCGATCACAGAATTGGTTAATGATGGCTTGTTGGAGCGAAGGCACGGCTCGGGCACATACGTGGCAAAGCCCAAGGTGACTTATCGGTGTGATGAGCTGCTAGATTATCCGTTGGCGATGGAATCCCGCAATATATCAACCACCTCCCAATTGTTGGAATTTGAACAGATCGTATCCAGCAGGATCCTATCCAGGATTCTAAATCTTGAACTTGGGAACCCGCTATTTCGGGTCACCTTGCTCAGGTTTGCCAACCGCGTTCCAATCATATTGGAGCGCGTTTTTTTTCCCATGGACCGTTTCCCTGATTTGCAGGAGTGGAACCTAGAAAAAAGTTCCCTAATGAACATAATCACAGAGGCATATCATTATCAGATTCATGAAGTGACACAAACAATTGATGCAATATCAGCAACAAATGAGGTCGCTTTACAGCTGAGGGTAGAAGAGGGATTTCCGTTGCTCATGCTGAATAAGGTAATTTATGACAACATTGATCGAGCTCCCATCGTTTACAAGCAAGACATCTTGCGGAGTGACTATACCAGGATTGAAGTCAATATAAATATGGGCGGCACAACTGAAACTTCGAGTTCGGTCACGAAAGGAGGCTATTGAACTAACGTTTTGTACTTCTTTACCAACGATCAAAGGTTTATTTGAAATGGAGGTTAAATCATGGAACAAATTTCGACTCCCCCTGAGTTAGGGGAAAAGAAGCTTTACGCTCGTAAAAGTTCTGGTTTGGTTCGCACGATCGGTATCTTCGGTGCAATGGTTTTCGGCGTGCACTGCATTAGCCTCTCATCTTCAGGATTAATTCCCTTCTCCTGGGTAGCAGGGGTTTGGCCGGGAAGCAGCATCATCGGTGTCCTTACGGTAGCCATGTTTTTCTGCTTATTCCACGCCTATACTTATTCGGTGATTGGCGCGGCAATGCCCCGGTCAGCAGCTGACTATACTGTTGCCAGCCGAACCTTAAGCGCACCTCTTGCCTTTGCAGCCAGTTGGACCCTGGTAATTTTCAGCGCCATGGTTGCAGGCTCACTGATTGCATGGATTCCCAAGACTGCTCTGCCTGTCCTATTCCGGACAATGGGTATCGTTTTTGATAATCCTGCGTTTATCAAGTTTGCTGAATATTCGGTAACTCCTGCCGGAATTATCCTGATCGGTTCTGTTTGCGCAGTCATCACGTTCCTGTTGATGATCCTGCCCACCCGCACCATCCTTCGAATATTGGAAATTGGATTTTTCCTCGGTTTGATTGCCTGGGTCATCATCTATTTCCAATTAGGATCTGCCAAGTTGGATGCCTTCCCAGTAGCCTGGGATAAATTTATGGGTGCTGGAAGTTATGCGGCGAGAATTGATTTGGCTAAAGCCAACGGTATGGTCGTCAATCCGAATGTCGCTATGATGACCCTTGCTGGCCTGATTATGGGTTTCTGGATCTTCTATGGTTATTACATCCCAACATTCTTTGCTGGTGAAGTAAAGACCGCAGACAAAACCCTCCTGGCTGGTTCCTGGGCATCCCTGATCGTGACTTGGGCAATTTTTGTGGTTGGCACGCTGCTTCTGCAAAGACTCGTACCATTGGAATGGATTGCCGCGGAGAGCTATCTGAGCAACGCTGGAGTGGCAGAAGCCAGCCCGATGCCTTACATCACCTTCTACGCAGCCATCCTGAAACCAAATATCATCCTATTGTGGATCGTAGCTATTGCCTGGGTCTACACGTTGATCAACCTTGCCCAGACATACTTCTTCTATTGCAGCCGCATTATCTTTGCCTGGTCCTTTGACAGACTTATCCCAGAGAAAGTTTGTTACATTCACCCCAAACTGCACAGCCCGATTTGGGCTATTCTCATCATCACTATCATTGCTGAAATCGGTATCATCGACGCAGCAACAGGTGGTGTGATGGGTGCTCAGCTCAATTTCGTGTTCTTTGCGGTTTGTACTCAACTGATCCCGGTATTGGCAATTACCTTGTTCCCATATACAAAACCGGAGTTGTTTGAGAATTCAACCGCGCACGTGAAGCGGAAGTTTGGAAAGGTACCGGTAATTACTATTGTTGGTGGCATCACCATGCTGTACCTGTTGTGGATGATCCTTGCGTCATTCCTCTTCCCCGCAGTCGGAGGTCGTATTGGCACAGGAACATTGCTAACACTGTTCAGCTTCATCGCATCAGGCATCATCGTCTTCTATGTTGCCCGATGGTATCGTTTGAAGAAGGAAGGAATCGACATCAACTGGACGTTCAAGTCGATCCCGCCCATTTAGAGATATTCGTTGAACCCAGGTTCCCTGAATTAGCACTCTAATTCAGGGAACCCATTTTTTGGAGGAACCTATGGCTTTTTGGAAAAGTAAAAATTCAGGCAAGATAACTCGTTTGTTGTATGGTTCAGATTTTCATGGCTCTGATCTCGTTTTCAGAAAATTTCTGGCTGCTTCTTTTCAATACGACGCGAGTGTGTTAATCGTTGGTGGTGATGTCACTGGCAAAGCAATGGTACCAATTCTCAATCATGACGCTCAGAAATATACCAGTTCCCTATTCGGCAATGACATGACCGCGAGCGACCTGGATGGGCTGGAGAAAATGAAGCGAGACATTTCCAGCGTTGGTTTTTACCCCATCGTTCTGACTCCGGAAGAGGCTGACCACCTCGAGAAAAATCACGATGCAATGTCTGCCCGGTTCGAGCAGGAGATGAAAGAACGCATCAGGCGATGGATGCAATTGGCACAGGAAAAACTCACACCAGTCGGGAAGACACTTTACTTTATGGCTGGCAATGATGACCTTTTCTCGATAGACGAGGTTGTTGCGGAGTTTCCTGAGATCAAAGATCCTGACCTGAGAAGGTTTGAGATTGAAGGTGGGTATGATATTGTCGGATTGTCTTACGCGAATATGACCCCCTGGCAATGCGTCAGAGACCTTGAAGAAGATGACTTAACCAAAAAACTGGATGAGGTGAAAGCTCTCATCCGCAATCCGGAAACTACCATCGCCGTGTTACACGTTCCACCCTTCAACTCAGGTTTGGACACCTGCCCTGAGCTTGATAAAAACTTAAAAATCATCACCCAGGGTGGGCAGGTTGTGATGAAATCCGCAGGTTCACCAGCGGTAAAAACCTTTATCGAGACCGTTCAACCCATGCTTTCTTTACATGGTCACATCCATGAGTCACCTGGTCACGTGAGGATTGGGAAAACGCTTGCCATTAACGCAGGTAGCGAATATGCCGAGGGAATCTTGAAAGCGGCATTAATCAACCTGGCTGATGGCGCGGTCAAAGGTCATATGCTCATTTCAGGCTGAGAGAGGCTTGCATGTCTAAATATGGAACTATCATAGAAGATTTTTACACAGAACGCACTCGAATTTTGAATGCCATCGCTGAACCAGAGTACAAACACATCATCATGCGGTTGATCGGCTCATTGGCTTTTAGAACCCAATGCCCAAATTATGGCTATATTCAGGATGATCTGGGTAGAGTCTTTACAGATTTTGACTTTGTGGCTTATCCAAGGTTTACCAAGGATATTACTAAAGTGATCACAGAGCTTGGTTATGAGGAAGACAAACAGGTCTCCCAGCTTTTTGGTGACCGACGTATGTTATTCCACGACCCGCTATTTGGCAGGCACATCGATGTCTTCTATAACTACCTCGATTTCTGCCACAAGATCGATTTCATTGGTCGACTTGAAGCCCAGGACATTACTATTCCGCTGGCAGAACTGTTGTTGGAAAAACTTCAGATCCGACAGATCAATGAAAAAGATGTCATTGATTGCATCATGCTCATGCGTGAACATTCCTTTGGCTCAGGGGATCGGGAAACAATCAACATCGATGTCTTGCTAGACTATCTCACAAACGATTGGGGCTGGTGGAAAACCGCGACCGACTCGCTTGAGACCATTCGGGAGAGGTTGCCAAAATACAAAAACTTGAGTGATGCGGACCGTGAGATTGTGCATGGCAGAATTCAAGAGTTGATGCAAAGAATTGATGAGGCTCCAAAATCACTAAAGTGGAAAGTAAGGTCAAAAGTCGGCGAAAAAGTGAAGTGGTACAAAGACGTCGAAGAGCTGACCAGGTAATTCAAGAGGATTTTCTAAGGAGATAAGTACTATGAAAGAAGCCGTAGAGTTTATTAATCCATGGGTTTTAACTGCCAAACCTTATAGCGATCGACACATGGACATTGCCTGGGAGCATCCAGAAATCATCCGAATGATGTCGAATGAGAATCTGCTAAGTCCTTCACAGGCATTATTGGATGCTGTACTTGAGGCTGCAAAGCTCGGAAACCTCTATCCAGGTTCTGGTCCGGTTTTACGCCAAAGATTGGGCGAAGCTTGCGGATTAACAGCCGACAATGTCGTTTTGGGCAATGGTTCGACTGATGTGATCAACTTCGTTATACATACCTTTATTGGCCCTGGGGACGAAGTCTTGATCCCAGTACCGACCTTTCCTATGTATGATTCTCGAGCAAGGGTTGCGGGAGGTGTGGTTGTGGAAGTGCCTTTCACATCCGAACTCTATTGGGATATGGACGCAATTCTTGCAGCTGTAACTCCGAAGACCAAGCTGATCTTCATCTGTTCACCTAACAATCCGACAGGTAACCGAATAAAAGATGAGGATTTGATCAGAATTCTTGATCTTGGAATCCCGACATTCTTCGATGAAGCCTATTACGAACTCGAAAACAATGTCGAAACAAAAGCGACATGGATCAAAAAATATCCACACATGGTAGTCAACAGAACCTTCTCAAAGGCGTTTGGCCTGGCAGGTTTCAGGGTTGGTTATGTTCTTTGTGATGCGCAATTGGCAACCTATTTCAATCGGGTTAGATTCCCGTGGAACGTAAGCAATCTTAGCATTGCTGCCGCGTTGGAAGAGTTGGATGATACCGAAAGCCAGGCATTTAAACGAAAGACCATCATAGATGGCAGAAATTACATCTATGAAGAAATCAACAAAATCCCTGGTTTCAAAGCTTACGAATCGGAAGGGAACTTCGTACTAATCGATGCGCATGTGCTTGACCGTCCTTCTGAAGAGTTGCGAGACATGATGGCTGCCAAAGGCATTTTCATTCGCCCGATGGTTGGCCACCGCATGGCAAAAGGGTTCATTCGAATTACCGTCGGCAAACCGGAACAGAATGAACTTTTCATCAAGACCCTCAAAGAACTGATCAAGGAATTGGAAGGAAAGTAATCGTGGCACCAAAAAGCGGGTACATCCTTGCGCATGATATTGGAACAGGTGGTAACAAGGCGATCATTAGCGACCTTGATGGTCATGTTTTATTCTCAGAATACCAGGCCTACTCCATCAGTTATCCATACCCAGAATGGGTGGAACAAGATCCAGACGAATTGTGGCATGCTGTTGCTGAGACCACTCAAAAAGTGATTTTGAAGAGCGGAATTGATCCCAGGGAAATCATTGGCGTTGGCATATCCGCCCAAATGTGGAACACTTTACCTGTGGATGAAAACGGAAAACCACTTATGCCCATGATGAGTTGGTTGGACCTGCGCAGCGTCAAACAAGCGAATGCCGCTGTTGCAGGAGACAACGCCCAGTTCATTTTTAAACACACCGGAAACATTCCAACGGCTAAAGATAGCATACCCAAGATCATCTGGTTGAAAGAGGAACGACCGGACATTTGGAAGAATACCGCCTGCTTGATGGATTGCAAAGAATATATTTTATTCAAGCTCACTGGCAGAATGGTTACCGATTATGTTGGGGCATCTGTGTATTTCCTCTTTGATCCAATCAAGAAGCGCTGGTCTTCCGAGGTCTGCAACAAACTTGGCATCCCTATCGAAAAATTGCCTGAAGCCCTGCCATGCACGGATGTCATCGGCAGCATTACCGAAGAGGCTGCCAGGCTAACCGGGCTGCGCGCGGGTACGCCGGTCGTTAATTGCGCCGGTGATGTGGCTGTCGCGCAATCGGGCGCCGGCGCGAATCAGGAGAACCGGGTTCATCTATGCATTGGGACCGCAACCTGGATCGGCATATCGACTTCCACCTTTAAAAATATTCCCGATAAACCGCTTTGGGGACTTTGCCATATCAACCCCGATAAATACATCATCGCAGGGGAAATGGAAACCGGCGGTGGCGCGCTGATGTGGTTTAGGGACGTATTATGCAAGGAAGAGAAGAGTCGCTCCACCCATATTGGAAGGTCAACCTACGACATGATCAACAGCATGGCCGAGTCGGTGCCGGCTGGATCAGACAAGCTCATATTCCTGCCCTGGCTTTCGGGTGAACGAGCACCTGTGCTGGATCATTACGCCAGGGGTGCCTATATTGGTTTGGCGATGAGTCACACCAAGAACCATATGGCCAGAGCTGTCATGGAAGGCGTCGCTTATCACTTGCGATGGATTTGCGAAACTATTGAGGGGCTTGGTTATAACATAGATGCGTTCAACGCGGTTGGGGGAGGATGCAACAGCAGGGTATGGGTTCAAATTATCAGCGATGTCACCGGAAAACCCATGCATATCGTCAGAAACCATCTGGAGGCTGGCGCGGCTGGGGCGGCACTTGCAGTTGCGGTAGGTTTGGGCGTCCACAAAAGCATGGATGATGTTGACCAGCTAGTCGAAATTGATCACGTGGTGCATCCATCAAATCCGGAAGATCGCCTTCGATACAATGACCTTTATCACGTCTATCGTGATCTTTATACCGCTCTGATCCCAACACACCATCGTCTCGTGGAGATCCCATGAAAAATATGATTAACCTCGCCAAAGTAAGGCGCAATTCATCGCTCTCTCATGGTGGCAGTATCCTGGGATTGATGTTACTTTTCGGTTCGCTTCTACTGCCATATTATGTCCCGGGAATTCCTGTGGCTTTGACTATCTTTTTGGTGTTGCTGGGGCTCGGTTTAGCCATGGCAGGAATCTTTTTTGCCAATCGCTGGGTGCGTAAGCCCAGACCGGAGTTCGAATTACCCAAAGCTTTTGAAAAACTGAGCGATGATTATGTGCTATTCAACTATGGCGACCTGCCAGCAGACCATATCCTGCTGACCCCAGCCGAGGTGTTTGTGCTGGAGACGGTTAACATTGCCGGGTTCTTTACCTTAAAAAAAGGTAAATGGTCAGAGCGAATGAAGCTCGGCAGGGCACTGCGTTATGTGGTTGAAGAGCATGTTTCTAATCCAAGTCAAATTGCGATTGATGAAGCAAAGGCTTTGGCTGATGAATTGGGTAAGTTGGAAGGTCTCACGGGCAAGATCGTCGTGAACCCAATGGTGGTTTTCATTCACCCAAGCGCAATATTTGAGGTTGATCAACAACCCATCCCAATCGTCGCGTTGGCGAAGGCTGCCAAACATGTCCGGTCCAAGGGCGCGCGAATGCCGCAAGAGGATTATGGCATTCTGCTGGACTTTTTTAAGAGACACGTACAATAGAAATATTCTCTATCTTTAACGTGTAAGCACCACTGGACGGGTTCCTTTGAGAGACCCCTCTCAGTGGTGCTTTTTTTTTATTTGCAACCTTGAGGCTTTCACCAAGCTGGGTTGGGCAAACGGTCCGATTTAGTCGTCGGTTTCCAGATCAGAAGGGGTCGGGGCGGCGGTCTCTCCTACGAGGTCGACAACAACCTTTTTTAGCTGTTTTCGCGATGGCTTGCGGGTGAAGGCCTCACGCATCTTTTGAACAAACGATTGCGAGAGCTCGCGGCTGAGCTGGCGGAACTTCTCATTGCTGATGCGTTCACCTTTCTCGAACCATTCGATCGCGGCGTAACCCATTACGACTGTCATCGAGGTCGCGATAGCCGAGGAGAGGATCCAGCCGGGCACGTTTGCGAACTTTGAAAGCTGCTGAAAAAGAGCCCTTCCCAGCAAACCCATCCCGAAAGTACCAATCATCTCGCGGGCGCGTTTGGCGGTGATCTTGTATTGGTAAATGCGGGCAATCGTCAGCACCATGCCGGTTTGGGTGGCAACCAGCGGGATGAAGTCGATCACTGGCAGCGGGGTCAGGGCGATGGCGGCGGAGAGCGACGAGGCAGTGGTGATGCTGCGCCAGGCGATCTTGCGGCGGTATTGGGGCATGGCTTTTGCCAGCGCGAGCGTCATGGCTGGGTCAGCGGCGATGATCGCCAGCGTCACCTGCCCGATGCCGTCCCCCTTCAGCGCGGAAATCGGGATGACCTGCTCGGGGGCAACGTTCAGGTTGGCGGCGGTCTTCCCGAGCACATCTTCTTTGAACTTTTCGACCAGGTCGATCTTGTTCAGCACGATGATGAAGGGCTTTTTCAACCCCAGCATTTCGTTGTAGAGCCCCAGTTCGGTTTGCTTGACGCCCTGCATAGCGTCGAACACCAGGATCAGGAAATCGGCATGCCTGGCTGCTGCCAGGGCGTGCTCACGCTCGGTTTGGCCGACCGCGCCGACGGCGTCCGCGCCAGGAGTGTCGATCATGGTGAAAATGCCAGCATCAGCTTCCTGGTTGACGCGCGTCGTGCCGGGGATGGGGCTGACCTCCGCCTGGTCGGTCTTGACGCGCACGAATTGATTGAATAGCGTGGACTTGCCGACGTTGGCGGGGCCGATGATCGCGACTTTTTTATGAGCCCCAAGCACCGCTTTGGAGTGCATCAGCGCCAGGTCTATCAGGCTGTTGAGGGGGTTTTTGTTGAGCGGGATGCCCTGCAGCATGCTGTCGATCTCTTTGCGCTGCTGCTCTGGCACCACCTGCCAGGCACGCTGCAGCAGCGATTTGGTTGGGGCGTTGAAATATTTCTGGACATCTGAAAATTCGGGCATGTTTGATCCAATTCTCCGGTGACTGAAGAAATTATACGCTATCTGGAGATGGCTTATGGACCCCTGTCGTAGGTCAGGTTCCGCGGTTGAACCTGACATCAGAAGCGCTTGGGTTCGATAGGGCGGAGAAAGTGCAAAAGTGCAACGTTTTTTGCTGTGTCAATTTTGCACTTTCTCAGAAACCTATCCTCAAATGTTTCCCCAAACATTTTTGGTGCATTGTAGGCAATGGGCTTGATTCCTTCCGCAATGAAACGGAATGGGTCACCCTATCCGCTTTGCTACCAGGGCAGGGACCATTTCTACGAATGATTTTGTTGTCCGAAAGGCTTTTGTTCCCTGGTTATTGATGACCTGGATCGTAAAATTGTTTGACTTTTAGAGCGATTTCGATTAATATCTTTGGGCATCGTGGCGAGGTAGCTCAACGGTGGAGCAGTGGACTCATAAGCCATTGGTTCTGGGTTCAAATCCCAGCCTCGCCATTTTTTCTTTTAAACAGCCATCTTGGTTCTGGGTTTACCCCGTAGGGGCATTCCACAAATCCGAGCAACGATTCCAATTAAGACCAAAAGTTGTGTTAGTTAATATCCCATGTCTAACGAATAACCACACCGACAGTTGTGGCTACAATCTGGGTTGGGTAATTCAGGAACATCACCAAACAAAGGATATTTTTTCTTTGCCAAGCGCTTGCACGCATCACAGACGTGTTCATCATTACACGTAAGAATCTCAATCTTATAATTTTTATTCCCTGTTGCCCTTGCCAGATCTCGATACTCTTTTAGGTCGTACTTGTTAACCGCAGACTGCCATAACATTCTGGCAAAGGATAAATTGTCGCACTTGGCCGAGATGCTTTCGACACCTTCCAGAAGTCGTTTGGCTTCTGCATCACTCCCCCAAAGATGCATTAAGCCTGCAGCCAGCCTGAACTGCTCCAACTTTTGTTGGTTGACCCCTTTAGCTACGGTTGGAGTTTCTTCAAATGTCAACTTAAGAATATAGGCATCGCGCTGGTTTGGGAATAAGGACTCTTTCCTCCAATCAATTCCCAAGCCTCTTGAAAACACCTGATTTGCCTCATAATTGGCTACCACCTTTGCTGCCTGCACGAAATCTTTTTTTCTAAAACAATCCATCACTAATTTTTCTGCTTCTTCTCTCTCTTGTTTCCTCATTTCCAGATAAGCCTGGGCAAGCAATTTGCCTTTTTCAGAACACATAACAACCTTGAGTTCGCTAAGCTCCCTTTGCATACCTGGCTCATCCGCTGTTAATAATCGATTGATCAGGTTTGCTTTTTTTCCGGAAACAGGTAAACCCCTATCAGCACATAATTTCTTTAAATCTGGAATTATTAACTTGTAATTCATTAACGTGCTTATGTCTGGGCGAACAAGGTAACCCTCTTCTATGAATCTCTGAATTGCACCTAAAGAATGCTCTTTCAGAGCTTCATACCAATCTGAACTCCTATAACTGTCAGCAATGTAATAGATCGAAAGTGGCTTAATATATTTGCTTAACAACTCTAAATGAGCGGGCGATCTTTTCCAATCAGATACAGATTGTTGTCCCATTTTGTTTCCTTTCCCTATCCGCCAATTGGCTTATTGCTATCATAAGATGCTTTTTTATCCAGCATCCCATTATATTCACGCATCGCATCATCCCACGCTTTGGATGCACCGTTGATTTCTTCTTCTGTGAATCCAGTGAATTCACTTTACTCAAACGGTCTACCATCTGTACGTGGTATTGATTTCTTCCTCCTCGATTTTTGAATTAGTTCTTGCTTAATTCATACTGCCAAAAAAAACGTTAAAAAACTTTACAGGTCAATCCAACTATTGTATTTGACTTTCCTACAAGCCTAACAGTGCAGCACAGCCCGAGATCAAACCAAAAATCAAACCTATAAGGGCAAGGATTCCTAGAAAGGTTACCCAGCCCCTGATAGCGCTTATGTTCTGGTCAATAATGACAGTATGTTTATACATTTCCGATAGTATTTTTTTTTGTTGATTTAGACTGGCTATTAATTCTTCTAACTTCTCTGCCTCAACCTCTGGCACAGTCTTAGAGGTATCAGGCATTAGTTCTGACTCTGGATTACTCTGCAGATCAGCCCCGCAGTTCGTGCAGGTTTTAGCAGTATTGTCATTTTTCTCATAGCACATCGGACACTTTTTCATAATTCCTCCCGATTGATTTACTTGCTTTTACTCTACCCACTTCTTAAGCACCCAGCCCTCTATGCCTGAGCGCTTAGCACGAAAATAACAAAGGGTAGCCGATAATCCCGTCTCAGATATTGTCTTGCACTCAGGGCTTGTCACTCCTGCGGGGAGCGTGACAATATCCCCCACCGCCAACTCGCCTTTTGTATCGCTGTCAAAACTTGGCGAATCATAAATATAGGTTGATTTTGTAACTGTCCATTCCTGTTCAGTAGCCTTGGTTGCCGTCGGCTCAGGTGTTGACTGCGGAGCGCAAGCAGTAAGCATTAACGTAACTAATAACACCAGAATAATCTTTTTCATAAACCCTCCCGATTTTTATCTATGCTCTACCAGCGTTGCAGTCTATGGTCTGGGTGTCCAGACCCAATCGGTTATATCAAAAGTGAAGGCAAAATCACCTGTAAACCCATTCCCATTAGCATTAAAAGCGCCTGGGAATTCAATTGTTACCGTGCTTATATCGCTTCTATGGGTGTTAGCAGGGATATAAAAAAAGCCCTTACGGGTTACACCTGCCATAATTGTGTCGATCTCGTAACCAGTATAAGAAATATATGGCAACCTGTTACAGTCTATCTGTTCTCCGCTAACTAATATATTGCAATGGTCTTTTATTAAGAGATCAATTGTTCCGCTCGTGTTATTTGTAACCCTAAATTCAAACATGATCAGGGTCTTAGCTGCGTCAAACTCAGGTATAGTGTCAAACCATTCATCTGGGTAATTTTCCCGCTCTGAGACTAATACCCTAGCTAACTCAACAACCACGCCTGATTTTTCAATGGTCTCTAGATCGTTTTTAGATACTGCAATAGTCTCTAACACATTAGCTGTAGGAGCGGGCGTGTCAGTAGGCTTAGCAAATGTAGGGCTGGGCTCTACTGTATAGGTTGGGTAAGGTGTATAGGTTGGGTAAGGTGTATAGGTTGGGTAAGGTGTATAGGTTGGGTAAGGCGTATAGGTTGGGTAAGGCGTGTAGGTTGGGTAAGGCGTCGGGGCAACTGGCTGGGCTGGAGCGCAAGCCGTGAGTATTAACATTACTGTCACTACTGTCAATGCCAGCGTGATCAATTTCATAAATCCTCCTAATTGTTGTTGACGATCCAGCGGCGTTAATGTCTTTTATCTAACCTTAATTGTAGCAGATTTGGATACGATTAGGCTGGATTGCTATGCCTGCCCCGTTTGTTACCATGCGGGCATTATGACTCTTTAAATATTTTTTCTTCCCGAGTCAGCGTAGTCAAATCCATAAATGCAAATTTTGAGTTATACTACTCTTAGTTTTGAAATGTGACGTAATCATTTATGAGGTGTGGAGATGAAAAAAATCATAGTATTTCTTTGTTTATTGTTTTTGATCAGTGCCTGTTCAGGTTCAAAAAATCTATCTCCGGAAGAGATTCAAGCTACCATTTCTGCAGGAATAAACCAGACCCAATCGGCAAATCCTACTAATACTTACACTGCTGTACCAACTAATACACCAACAGATACACCTACAGCTACTCCAACAGACACACCAACAGCGACTTACACTCCAACAATAACAAATACTCCTACGATAACTAACACCCCTACGATCACAAATACCCCCACTGTGACATTAACGCCGACTAGAACTAACACACTAACGCCTACAACAGCGCCTTACCAGTTTACTCAGACAGCCTATGTAAAAACCCAAGATTATATGTCCAACTTTAAACAAGTAGACTGGAAAGATTTCAGTACCTATCCCGATAAGTACAAAGGTGAGTTTGTGAAGATTACTTGTCGTGTTTTCAATGTAATCAACAACGAACAATTCCAGTGTTACTATCCCGGAACATATGACGCATATTTTGTTCTTAGTGCACACGAATTCGATGATATTTACGACAACTCATATTTAACGATTTATGGTGTTGGTGCTGGTGAGAATTGTGGGACAAACGCTTTTGGTGCGGAAATTTGCCAACCATTAGTTGTTGCTGATTTCTTCGTAAAATAAAAGAACGATGAAAGCAGAAAACACGATTATAAAATTGAATTATTTATTTCATCTGGAGGAATATGGCGCCATCGCAAATAATTGTCAAAAGATATAAATCTGATAGAGAATTTCAAACAGATGCCAGAAAAATGGCTTCAAAGGGGTATGAAGTTCAATCTGTCACAAGTGAACAGCCTCGTAGCGGATGCGCTCGTATACTGCTAATTGGGATATTTGCTGCGATTTTTAAACCAAAGCCGGTTCTGGTTGTAACTTATCGCTTATCATGGCAGAATACTTCAAGAGGTCCCGATTATTCATTGAAACAGAGTTCGTTAATCAATGAAGACTCATCGGGAAGAGAAATTTTCCGTTCGAACCAAAACACAACAAAAAAAGAAGATATTTCAAAATGGTAAGAAGAGTTGCTTATCAATCTAAACCAGTAGACATTCAATGGTTGATAAGAATTTCTGCACGATAAGAAGGAAAATTCTATGAATGATTTTATTAGCCTTACATGCCCATCCTGTGGCGGAAAATTAAAAATTGAAAAGAATACGCCGACCTATACTTGTGAATTTTGCGGTCAAACACACAAACTTCGTGAACAGGATATTGAGTACTTCGGGCGCTGCCCTATATGTCATAGGAATGATAGGGTGGAGAAACTAACAGCAATATTGAATAAGCAAGATCACGTATCAATGAAATTTCGACCACCTGAAAACCTTAAACAGGTTTATTACTATCGATTGCTAGACTCAAACAAGACCGATAAGCATCTGGAATGGATAACCCTCGAAGAAAAACAAGAAAGTGTTTATAAAAAGAGGGGTAACATGTTCGGGATAGGGAGCGTGGTTGCATTGACTACATCGCTCATTTTAATTATTCAGATGGTAAATAGTAATGGTCAAGGTGTGTTTGCAGGAATTATGGGATTCTTGTTATTTGTTGGAAGCATAGCGCTGTTTGTGTTTGGAGTAATAAATTGGTTAAAGGGTAAACAAGATCAAAAAAAATACCAAACAGAATTACAAAAACAAAGGACACTTCAAACTCAAAAATTGATGATACGTTATGACAAAATTTATTACTGCCAACGGGATGATTTGTTATTTATCCCAGGGGAAGAAGACTCAGCTCCTGGTTCAAATTACGAGGAATACTTATCCAAAGTATTGGAAAAAAGCACGTAAGTTTCAAAAAAAGCAGTAATTCTGAGAAATTATACTTAAGGGGCATCATGGACTTATGTAACGTCCTGTTAAAGCATTTCATTTCCACGTTCTACGGCTCAGGAAACTATTCGGGGGAGTACTGGTTTATTGGCATGGAAGAAGGGGGCGGGAGTGATCTAAGCAAGGTGACCAGAAGACTTGACGCCTGGCTTGAGCTTGGCGGTACAGAACTCGTCGACATCTACGAATTTCACCTGAAAATTGGTTATCCTCAATTCTTTATAAATCACGCGAGGTTACAAAGAACATGGATGCAGCAGGCAAGAATCGTTTTGGCTTCAAAGGGGCTTCCATCTTTCACACCAGATATTAGGGCTTATCAAAGAGACTTTTTAGGACGAATTGACAGTGAGACCTGCCTGTTGGAGTTGCTGCCTCTGCCATCTCCAAGTACAAATGAATGGAATTACCCTCTCTGGTCAAAATTACCTTTCTTGAAGGACCGAAGTACCTATCGTGATTATTGTGTTCCTTGGCGCGCTGCACACATTAGCACGAGGATCAAGGAACACAACCCCAGGTTTGTGGTGTTTTTGGGGCAGGGCTATTGCAAGTACTGGCAAACAATTGCTGATCGAAATTTTACTGATGATGGTGGATTCTGGAGCGCTAATTTGAGGGGAACCACTTATGTCATAACCAAACATCCTGCTGCCCAGGGCGTCACGAACGCATATTTCGAGAAAATTGGTATATTTCTATCCCAAATATGAAAAAAGTTGGCCAGATTGCGTATCACCAGCCCCTTAGCGTAGCGAATGGGGTCCAATCCGGCTTTATTAGCAAGGGCGCGGCATCCTGCTAGGGGAGGCCTTCCAAATGGGACGCGAGCAGTCGCACTGCCGGGCTTGCATGTTGCATTTACTATTGCCTATCACCTACCACCTATCAGCCATCACCTTTTTCCAATTCTCTGGTATAATGCAATCAACATCAGGAACGCCTGCGCGAGCAGGATGGCAACCGGCCAGGAAACAGCAGCGGTGCCCTCAGACCAACAGATCTGGATGTGCGAAAGAGTGATTTCGAAACAAGGTTTCTGTTTTTATTTAAGCCCCTTTGATTTCCCTCTTTCCACAACACTCTGCCTTTCCACTCCTGGTAGCAAAACACTAAAAGGAGCAAGAAATGATTAGGAAAACAGAGGACGAAATGACGCAGTTGGAGAGCCAGTATCCCGGCATTACAGAGCAGATCTGGCGCTTCGAGCATATGGATCTGCCCCAGTGCCCGGAATGCGGATCAGCGGATACCGCCAGCGTGCAGGTAGGGGTGATGGGGCGCACGATCAATATCGGTGCGGCGACGACGAAGATCCACCTGATGCTGAATGCGAATGGCAAAGGAATTTACTTCTGCAACGTTTGCCGGAAGCAGTTTGGACCGAGCGAAAGGACAGGGGGTTGAGGGGAGAAACGCCCAGGATGTGGTTGATCGTTTAGGATTTGTGAAAAAAGGAGCCGGGTTGAAAAACACAACCCGGCCTACGAAAAGATCCTTTGTAGGGATTGGCACCTGTGCTCGCAGTGAAATGGAGGGTATCGTGCCCATCCGCACCGATTATCAGAGACCTCGCTCATCTAGACGGTTCGGAACCGAGCTTACACCTATTTTCCCCCCGTCTGCTCGACGAAGAATTCCCACATCAAGCGAGTGGCGTTGATCTCGTGGGTGGTTTTGCCGGTGATGCGCTCGGGCAGGGGTTTGCCACCCGGCCAGGTGTGACCGCCGTCTGAAATGGTATAGAAAACCACGCCAGCGCCTGGTTCGCAGCCTTCGTAGCACACGCCGCGGACGTGATCCTTATCCAGGAAGACTGATTCGTTAGCGTCGCAGCCATTTAGCTGCGCGTACTCATCTACAAATGCGGGGATGTATGGGAAATCGATGGGGAAGCGTTCGGATGGACCACCTTCATAAGGAACGATTTTATCGGCCTGCCCATGGAAAAAGATGCCAGGCACGCCGCCCGGGCATTCGTTGAGATCCACCAGGTAAGCCCCTGCCACGCCGCCGATCGCCGCGATGCGATCGGAGAGGCTGCAGGCGAGCCTCAGCGACATCCCGCCGCCGTTGGAGAGCCCGTTGGCGTAGATGCGCTCCGGGTCGATGGCATATTCCGCGCTGAGCTTGTCAATC
>MTKZ01040322.1_pt1 | contig 20606 bp, 20 predicted proteins | sample 1042781 | NCBI WGS metagenome assembly MTKZ01 (sample SAMN06212207, study PRJNA360539) | anaerobic digester metagenome | biome: Wastewater treatment plant; material: sludge; isolation source: anaerobic digester fed with sludge from wastewater treatment plant | place: Denmark: WWTP Viborg ... | reverse complement strand
TCCTCCATGGGATGGGCGACACCTCCCACCTTGACCCTGTAACCCTTGGCCGTCTTCTCGATGACCGGCACGTGTTTCTCCTTGGCCGCATCAACCGTATTCTCCTTGAAGAGCTTCATGGGCTGACCGCAGCACACGAGTTCTCCCTTGCCCTCATGGAGAACCTCAACGATATTCCCGCATACCTCACACTTGTACACTTCGAGCCTCGAGGTCATCGTACTTCCTCCTTTATTAAGAATCGTTACTATTATTGTTAGCTGTCCGCCTCTCTCCTGTCAAGGGCAACATGCCCGACCGCCGGAGCAGTGACTCCAATCATATATAATAGCGGCATCTTCCAAATGATCAACACAATTTCGCAGGGAGGGCGATAGAGACGCCCGGAGACTCTTGCAGGCTGCGTTCGCGCACAGGTCCATGGGCCCTCGGATGCAACGCTTATACCGGAATTTTCCTTATTGACAGGGTCCCCTCCGGCTGCTATGAACATCTTCCGTCATACTGCCGAAGTGGTGGAATTGGCAGACACGCCATCTTGAGGGGGTGGTGGGTAACTCCCGTCCGGGTTCAAATCCCGGCTTCGGCACCAACTGAACTTATTGTCGCGAGACGAGAACAGAAAGAGAGTTGATCTCCCATGTCAAGACGTTGTGATATTTGTGGAAAAGGCCCTCAGACAGGGCATAATGTCTCCCATGCCCAGAACAAGACCAGCAAGACCTGGCTTCCCAACCTCCAGAAGGTTCGGGTCGACACGGCTGAGGGTGTGAAGAGGATCAGGGTCTGCACCCAGTGCATCAAATCGAACAGGGTCTCCAAGCACACGGCCTGATTACCCCGGGAACATCCGTTCCGAATCATCTTCTTCCGACCACCCCGCAGGTCTGGGGGGCCAGATTCCTTCCCTGTGCAGTCGTTCCTGCGGGAGGATTGCCATATTCACCTTTTTGAGAATACATGCTAATGGAGACCTCCATACCATGGTGAATGACCTTGTATGCGGAGAAGAGCGATGACGAGGAAGATCCTTCCCTGCACAGCCGTCCTTTTCCTTTTCGCCGCGTGCGCAACTCCCCCGCCCCAGGGCCCCATGATCGACGATACGTCATTCTATCTCGGCCGGTTCGACAAGGTGTGGGAGGTCACCATGAAGGTGCTGGAGAGAAAGTCCCTCGAAGTGAAAGATTCCAGCAGGGAGAAGGGCGAGATCACCACCAAGTTCGTCAATTACTCCGTAGGGGCCAAGGCCCATCATGAACTCGAAAAGATCGCAGAGAAGCCCGAGCTGCGCCTGGGTCTCTACACCCAGGTCGGCTATTCGGTGACCATAAGGCTTGCCGCTATTAACGAGATGAGCACCCAGGTGAAGATAACGGCCGATATCGAGGCCTATGACACCAACGTGACCAAGAAGTGGCAACCATGCAAGTCCAAGGGGGTCATCGAACGGGAACTCCTGGAAAAGATCAGGGACTCCCTCTGAATCGTTCCCCGGGCGAAAGCCTTCGGCCGTGTCGAATTACCTTCGCTCGATACGCTCCACGCCCTTGAGCTTCCTGATTTCAGCGGAAAGCTTTTCGAGCTCGCCGAGGTCCTTGACCAGCACGCGAAACACACACATGGAATTGCCATCGGGCATGGATGATGCGTTCAGCTTGGTGATGTTGATGTTCTTCGCCCCGATGATTGCCGTGATGGAGCCCAGCATGCCCGGCTTGTCTTGACAGATGACCGCCAGCTCGATCTCATGGCTCTCGCTCACGCTGGTATCCCACTCTACCGGTATCACCCGCTGGGAGTCGATCTCCGTAGCGTACGGGCACCCATATCGATGAACCGTGATCCCCTTGCCGCGGGTGATGAACCCGACGATATCATCTCCGGGAATCGGCCTGCAGCATCGGGCAAATCGGATCAGCAGGTTGTCGACGCCCTTTACCACCACGCTGGACCCTACCTGTTTCTTGCGAGGGGCGGCCTCCTTGTACTCCTTCTTCTGCTCCTCGGGAAGGACCTTGTGTGCCACCTGATTGACCGAGGTCCTTCCAAATCCGATCGACGCATAGAGGTCATCTGCGGTCTTGAAGGTAAAATCCTTCGCCAGGGCATCGAGATCCACGTCCTTGCCGACATGGAGGCTCTTGAGCTTCTTCTCCAGCATCTCCCTGCCGAGCGCAATGCTCTGCTCCCGTTCCTGGGTCCGCAGCCAGGTCTGGATCTTGTTTCGCGCCCGTGAGGTCTTGGCGATCCTCATCCAGTCCTTGCTCGGGTGCTGTTTGGGCGTCCTGAGGATCTCGACGACATCGCCGCTCTTGAGCTCGTAATTGAGCTTGACGATCTGGCCGTTCACCTTGGCCCCTGTGCACTGATGCCCGAGCTGGGTATGGACGCTGTAGGCGAAATCGAGCGGCGTTGCACCCACGGGAAACTGGAGCACCTCGCCACGGGGGGTGAAGACAAAGACATCTTCGGGATAGAGATCGAGCTTCACGCTCTGGAGGAATTCCCTGGGGTTCTTGAGTTCCTTGTGCGATTCCAGCAGCCGCCTGAGCCATGACAGCTCCTGGCCGTCCTGATCCTTGAGCCTGCTCTGGTCCTGGAGCTTTGAGTAATCCTTATAGAGCCAGTGAGCGGCGATGCCCTCGTTGGCGATGAAGTCCATCTCGTAGGTCCTGATCTGGATCTCGATGCGCTCCCCGCCAGGACCGAACACGGTGGTGTGCAGCGACTGATACTTGTTCGGCTTGGGCATGGCGATGAAATCCTTGATGCGCTGCTGGATGGGCTTCCACATGTTGTGGATGATGCCCAGCGACGCATAGCACTCGCCCACGGTATTGACGATGACCCGCACGCCGAGGACGTCGTAGATGTTTTCCAGGGGGATGTTCTGACGCTTGAGCTTCTGGTACACGCTGTAGATGTGCTTGATCCTGCTCTTGAGCTCCGCCTTGATACCGGCCTCGGTGAGCTTGTCCTGGATCTGGTCCATGACGCCCCTGAGATACTCCTCCTTCTCCCGGGCAATGGTGTCGAGCTTTGTCTTGAGGACCCGGTAGTCGGCGGGCTCGAGGAATTTCAGACTCAACTCCTCGAGTTCCACCTGAAGCCAGTGGATGCCGAGACGGTTGGCCAGGGGGGCGTAGATGTCAAGGGTTTCCCGGGCGATCCTGAGCTGGGACGCCCGGTTGTGATACTCCAGGGTGCGCATGTTGTGGAGCCGGTCCACAAGCTTGATGAGCAGCACCCGCAGGTCCTTGCTCATGGCGAGGATCATCTTGCGGAAATTTTCGGCCTGCTGCTCCTCCAGCGAGCGGAAGTCCATCTTGCTGATCTTGGTGAGCCCGTCCACCACCTGGGCGACCTCGTCGCCGAACTCGGCCTGGATGTCCTCTCTTCTCGTGAGGCTGTCCTCGATGGCGTCGTGAAGGAGTGCCGCAGCGACCGCAGTGACATCGAGGTGCATCTGGGCTACGATGTGGGCCACCTCCAGCGGGTGGTTGAGGTAGGGCTCGCCACTGAGCCTTGTCTGTCCCTGGTGGACCTGGGCGGAATAGACGTATGCCTTCTCTATCAACCGCCTTTCCGAGTCCGGGACGTAAGCGGAGACTTCATCGAGGATGTCATTTATCCGTACGGTCAACGACTACACCCTTTGCCAGAAGGACCTGAGCACACTGGTCAATGGCCTCAGCGACGGGCACCTTCGCCGTCTTTCCACCCGCTCTCTCCTTGATTTCCACGACACCGGCGGCGAGATCCTTCGCACCCACCGTGATCCGGACGGGCACGCCGACGAGATCGGCATCCTTGAACTTGACCCCGGGGCGGACATCGCGGTCATCGAGGATCGGGTCATATCCCCTGGCCTGCAACCCTTCGTAGATGCGCTGGGATGTCTCCATGACCGGTGCCTCGTTGACGTTTATGGGCAGCACCACTGCATGGTAGGGGGCGATGGCGGGGGGGAAGATGATCCCGTTCTCGTCGTGGTTCTGCTCGATGGCTGCCGCCACTGTCCTGCCCACGCCGATGCCGTAGCAGCCCATGACCATGGGTTTCTGCACCCCGTCTTCATCGAGGAAGAGGGCGTTCATGGCCTTGGAATATTTCAGCCCAAGCTTGAAGATGTGTCCCACCTCGATGCCGCGGATGACATCCAGGGTACCCCTGCCGCACCGGGGGCAGCTCTCGCCGCCCGTGGCAGCCCTTATGTCGGCAACGATATCGACCTTGGCGTCCCGCGATATCCAGACGTCTCTGGCATGGTAGTCCTCCCTGTTGCCCCCTGCGACATAGGCGCCCCCGCCAAGCAGGGCACCGTCGGCCACCATCTTCACCTTCAGCCCGACTGGACCGGCAAAACCCCGCGGGGCGCCCGTGCTCTTCTGGATCGTCTCCTCCTCGGCCAGCACCACGGTCTCGCACCCCAGGGCCCTCCTCAGTTTGGCCTCGCTGATCTCGTGGTCTCCCCTGAGAAGGGCGGCAACCGGGCCCTTTTCCGTCATGTAGATGAGGGTCTTTATGAGCTGGGAAGGCTGGATCCCGAGGAACTCGCACACCTCTTCGACGGTCCTGATGTCCGGCGTATGAATGTCTTCGGGTTTCCCTTCAGGTGCCCCGGGGAAGGCCGTGTCAGCGGGCAGTGCGATCTCGGCCCGCTCCTGGTTCGCCGCATAATCACACGCCGAACAGCTCAGGATGAGGTCCTCGCCGGTCTCCGCGAGCACCATGAACTCGTGGGAAAAGTTGCCCCCGATAGGCCCCGAGTCCGCCTCCACGGCCTTGCATTTCAGGCCGCACCGCCTGAAGATGGCCTCGTAGGCCCTGTACATGGCCTCGTAGCTTTTCTCCGCTCCACCGTCGTCCCTGTCGAAGGAATAGGCGTCCTTCATGATGAACTCCCGGGCACGCATGACCCCGAACCGCGGCCTGATCTCGTCCCTGAACTTGGTCTGGATCTGGTAGAGGTTCAGGGGCAGTTCCTTGTACGAGCGAACGTAATCGCGGACGATGTCGGTGATGACTTCCTCGTGGGTGGGGCCCAGGGCGAACTCGGCGCCCTTGCGGTCGGTGAACCTGAGGAGCTCCTTCCCGTACATGTCCCACCTGCCGCTCTCCTTCCAGATCTCCGAAGGCTGGACACCCGGCATGAGGCACTCCTGGGCACCGGCTGCGTTCATCTCCTCGCGGATGATCTGCTCAACCTTCCGTATGGCCTTGAGACCATAGGGCAGGTAGGTATAGATGCCGGACGCGAGCTTTTTCAGCATGCAGGCCCGGAGCATGAGCTTGTGGCTCACCACCTCCGCGTCACGGGGCTCTTCCTTGAGGGTGTGGAGGAACAACGAGGACATCTTCATGAAAGCGTCTCCTTGTGTATTTCGTTCACGATCGTCGTGATGATATCGTTGGTGGCGATGCGCCTTATCTGTTTTCCGCGGGCGAAGAGCACGGCGCCTCTCGTATCGCACGCAACCCCGAGGTCCGCGATCCTGGCCTCTCCGGGCCCGTTCACCACGCACCCCATGACCGCCACGACCATATGCCTGCGGACATGCTTCAGGGCCTCCTCCAGCTCGGAGGATATGGCGGCCACATCCGCGCAGGCCCGTGCGCAGGTGGGGCACGCGATGACCCGGACCCCTTCGGCCCTGAGGCCGAGGCACTCCAGCAGGACCCTGCCGGCAAACACCTCCTGGACAGGGTCGGCTGACAGCGAAACCCTGATCGTGTCGCCGAGGCCCTCCTCGAGGAGCGCCCCGATGCCCACCGAGGAACGGATGAGCCCTGAGAAGAGCGGCCCGGCCTCGGTCACGCCCAGGTGCAGGGGCCAGTCCGATACCTTCGAGAAGCGCCGGTAGGCGTCGATGGTCTCGAGCACGTCCGATGACTTGAGCGACACCTTCAGCGCGTCCACTCCCATGTCCTCGAGCATTTCCACGTATTGCCTGCCGCTCTCGACGATCGCCCCCACGTGGTCGCTGCCGTACCGCGCGAGGAGAGACCTCTTGACAGAACCGAGGTTGACCCCGACCCGTATCGGTATGCCGTGTTCCATGGCGGTCCGGGCAACCGCCTTGAGCTTGTCCCTGCCGCCGATGTTGCCCGGATTGATGCGTATACAGTCCGCCCCCTCGCGTATGGCACCGATGGCCAGCCGGTGATCGAAGTGTATGTCGGCGATGACGGGGATGAGGGAGTGTTTCTTGATCCTCCCGAAGGCCTTCACCGCATCCTCGTCCGGGACGCTGACGCGTACGATGTCGCACCCCGCCTGCACGAATGCCTCTATCTGGGTGACCGTCGCTTCGACATCGGTGGTGGTGGTGTTGGTCATGGACTGGATGCTGATCCGTGAGCCGCCTCCGACGGGACATGCCCCGACAAATATCCTGTGTGTCTGCTCTCGATGGGGGATCATTGCAAATGAGTACCATAGAAGGTGTTTCGACTCAAGATTGGAAGGCGTTCCATCGATAAGAAGAGGGATGGTAAAATTGTCTGCCGAGCAGATCGAATCCCTCCTGAATGACATCGGCGAACTGCCGACATTGCCGTCCATCGCAACGGCAATCATGGAGAAGACCCTGGAGGCCAACGTGAACGCCAGGCAGATCGTAGAACTGGTCGAAAAAGACCAGGCCCTTGCGCTGAAGGTCCTCAAGGTCGCCAACTCCCCCTTCTACCGGAGAATCAAGGAGATTGCCACCATACGGGGCGCCGTGGTCCTGCTGGGATTCAACGTCCTCAAGAGCATCGTGCTCAGCATCAGCGTGATCAACCTGTTCAACCAGAAGGACAGGCGAGCGCTCGACTTCTATACCTTTTGGCAGCACAGCATCGCCTGCGCGGTCTGTGCCAAGTCCATCGCCGGCCAGGTTCTGCCGGAATCTGCGGAAGACGCCTTCGTGGCCGGCCTGCTGCACGACCTGGGCAAGGTCATCGCCGATCAGCTCATCTGCAGACATGGTGAATACGGCGAGGTGCTGGACGCCATGAACAGGGGGGGGCGGGACATCGTCGAGATCGAGCAGGATCTCGTGGGAATCGACCATGCCTCCATAGGCAAGTACCTCATGGAGCGGTGGAACCTGCCCGGCCATCTCGGCAAGGCGGTGGGGTATCACCACAGCCTCGTGGACATCACCGACGATGTCCAGACAAAACGCCTGTGCGCCATCATCCACGTGGCCGACATGGTGGCGAACCACCTGGGGCTCGGCATGAGCCCCGTCCAGACCGGCTTCATCGACCCTCCCCTCCTCAATCAGCTCGGGCTGACCAGCCAGGACATTCAGGACATATCCATCTCCCTGAAGGACAACATCTCGAACATCAGCGATGAACTGGGCATACCCCGGGCCGAGCCGAAGACCTACTTCGAGGTCCTGCAGTCGGCCAACGCCCAGCTCGGCAAGCTGAGCCTCGACCTGGAACAGAAGAAGATGGCCCTGGAGCGCAGAACGCTGGAGCTCTCGAGCCTCAACCAGATGAGCAGCAGCCTCCAGGCATCCATGAAACTCTCGGAGATCACGAACACCATCGCATCGCACACCCTGACCATCCTCGATGCCAGGAAGGCCAGGTGCCTGATCCGGCTCAACAACCTGCGCATCATGGTCATCGAGGCATTCATGCTCGGGGAGTCGCCCCAGACCAAGGCAGGCATGGCCAACGCCACCAAGGAGCTGCTCGAGCGCACGAACGGGATCTTTCCACGAGCCACAGGCATTGTCTTCGCAGCCCTGAAGGTGGACGGCAAGACCATAGGGGCCCTCGAGGTGCTCCTGAAGGACAACATCGGCCCGGACGAGGTCAGCCAGAAAGGCCTGCTCCTGCGCACCATAGCCGAGGTCAGCTCCCAGGCCATCCAGAGGGCCATGCTCATCACCAAGCACATGAAGTCACAGCGGCTGGCCGCCGTCACCAAGACCGCCATAGCGGCGAACCACGAGATCAACTCGCCGCTCACCACGATCCTGCTGAAGCTCGACATGCTCATGGGAGAGATGCAGGTCAGCCCCAACGTCAAGAAGGCCCTCAACGAGGTCAAGGCAGAGGCTCTCTCCATACGGAACGTGGTGAAGAAGATGCTGGAGATCTCGGATGTCGTGGAGACCTCCTACACCCAGCACGAAAAGATGCTCGACCTCAAGCAGGCTTCACGGGCGCAGGACCCCTCGGCCAGACCCCAGCAGGCAATGCCCAACGACGAAGCCGGCTTCGAGGATTTCATCCAGACCGCAGCGAGGCCGTACCCCAAGCCGCAGGGTGCCGGCTCGATATCGGCCGAACAGCTTCCCGGTTTCGAGGACTATCTCGAGGACAAGCCGAAGGCCCCGTCCCTCGTCAAGGGTGTCTCACAGAAATCCGGCACCAACACGGACACACCGGGGTTCGAGGACTACCTCGACAAGTAGCGTACCGTGAGCCTCTTCCCTGAACGCACCCGCGCCCCCTCTGCAGAACCTCATATCCACGGTTGATCTGAACACCCTGTTCAATTATTCTTAAGAGGACACCCTGCAATCATATGAAAGGAGGTTTTTGTGGATAGACTAGTGGACAGGAACGGCCGGATCAGCTGGGGCATCTATGAGGAGCCCGTGGGCGAGGTCAACTTCCTGGATTACGATCTGCGTACAGAGATGGGCAGGAAGATCCCCCTGTTCAGAAAACGTGCCATGGCCAACCAGTTTCACTTCACCGGGCTCATGGGTCCCGAGTTCATCGCGGGTCTTGCGGTGGTCGACCTGAAATACCTTGCCAACGGGTTCATGTACCTCTACAACAGGCAGACCAAGGAGATCATGGAGGCAGGAGACCTTTCCCTGCTGAGCTCCGAGGCCTCCATAGCGGCCTTCCCGGACACCCCCCTGAGCAGGTACACCTCCCGGAAACTCGCCATCGAGATGACCGGTGAGCGCGTCACGGCCACGGCCAAAGACATGCAGCTGTCCCTCAGGCTCGACCTCGGTGGAACCAGGCCGCTGCGCATCTGCACGAGGGCGGGCTACACGGGATGGGTCTACACCCAGAAGACAAGCCCGGTGAAGGTCTCCGGCTCAATCACGTGCAAGGGGCGCTCCCTGGATGTGTCGTCGCCTTCGTTCATGGCGCTCATCGACTGGACCTGCGGTTACATGCGCAGAAAGACATGCTGGAACTGGGCCGCTACGGCCTTCACCCTCCCGGACGGCAGATCCTTGGGGATGAACCTGTCCTGCGGGGTGAACGAAACGAGCTTCACGGAAAACGCGTTCTGGGTCGACGGCTCGATGACCAAGGTGGACACGGTGAATTTCGTCTTCGACAAGGGCGATCTCTACAATCCCTGGCACGTGGCGTCCTTCGACGGGAAGGTCGACCTCGCCTTCATTCCGGAACGGTCCAGAGGAGAGAAGATCAACGCGGGATTCATCGCCTCCCGCTTCACGCAGCTCGTAGGGGTGTTCGACGGTTCCCTCAAAACGGACACGGGTGAAACGATCCAGGTCAAGGGCTGCCCCGGCTTCACCGAGGACCACTATGCCAAGTGGTGAACCCGCTGCCTGATCTGGTTCAGCCAGTCGCGGTACATGACCGAGAGGACCATGAAGTCCTTCTCGTTGTCCACATCCAGCGCGGCCCCGCCGATGGTGGTGTCCACGAGCTTGAACCGGACCGACAGCAAAGACGAGATGAGCTGTTCCAGCTTGAGCCGCGAAACCGGATAGCTCACGAGACGCGCCATCTTCTCAAGCCCCATGGCTGAAAAGGTTGCAGACATCTGCAGGAGCATGTAGAGCCCCAGCGTGGTGCCGATCTTTCCGGGGCCGAGCCTGACGATCTCCAGGACGGCACGGAAGATGTTGATGATCTCCTTCTGGTACCTGCACTCGTAGACCTTCAGGACGAGGTCGATGCTGTTGAGCAGGACAAAAGGTCTGGCCATGTGGAGGTTGTTCTGCCTGAAGTTGCCTTCGCGGGTGTGAAAGGTGGCCATCTTGATGCCGGGTCTGCCCTTGCGGGGGCCGAAGAGCGACAGGATCTCCTCGGAGGTGATGCCTGCTATGTAATCGTCNNCCTGCTATGTAATCGTAGTTCCCCATGTCACAGCGGGCAATGAACTGCTCGATCTCTTCCTTGCAGACCAGGGGGATGTCTCCGGAGAGGAACAGGATGTGCTTGTCGAAGTATTTCTCGATGAGGAAGCCGGTGATGTCCGGCTTGTTCCGGTATTCGGGGAGCGACTGCAGGAATCCCTCCCAGCCGTTCTCCGCAAGACTTCTCTTCTGGGGCACGATGTGCACGTCGAGATCGCCGATGATCTCCGCGAAGGCCTCTTTCGGCCCCACGACGATGATGTTCTCAATGGGGGCGGAGGCCTTCAGGGTCTCCACGATATGCCTGATCATGGGTCTCCCGCCCACGTCGAGCAGGGCCTTGTTCTTCTTGAATACCCTCCGGGCGGCCCTTCCGTCCCCTGCCACGAAAACCGCATCGATACCCATATCCCGTTATGAACTGGAAATGACCACCGTTGTCAAGACTTTCAATGGGTTCTTCCCTGATCAATCACCCTTGCAACCCATCCCGGATTGTCATACCTATACCGTGGGGCCTCCCTGATTCATGAGGGGGCCCGGCGTTCGTGTTCATTTTCTGTCGAGGAAACGTCATGTCCGTGCAGTCAAGGAGTCCGGTCATCCAGGGCCTGGGCGCCGCCTTCCCCATCTGGGTGGGGTACGCGGCCGTGGGCATACCCTTCGGGATCCTGGCAGGACAGGCGGGGCTCACCATACTGCAGATCGTCCTGATGTCGGTCATCGTCTTCGCCGGCAGCTCCCAGTTCATCGCAGTGTCCATGATCGGCTCGGGAGCGGGTGTTCTTCCCGTCATCATCACGACCTTCTTCGTCAACCTGAGGCACCTGCTCATGAGCTCGAGTCTGGCGCTGTATCTCAAGGGGGTTTCAAGGGGGCGACTGAGCCTGCTGGCCTTCGAGGTCACCGACGAGACCTTTGCCGTCAACCTGACGCGGTTCACCCGGGGTGACTGGGATGAAAGAAAGGCCATGATCGTGAACCACACCTCACATCTCGCATGGATCGTCAGTTCCCTGGCAGGCGGCATGCTCGGTCACGTCATACCCCAGGGGGCATTGGGCATCGACTATGCCCTGACCGCCATGTTCCTGGCCCTGCTGGTACTGCAGACAACCAGCTCCCTCATTGGGGTCATGGCACTGGTATCCGGTGTCCTCGCCGTGGTCATCGTCCAGGTTCTGCCCGGAAACTACAACGTAATCCTCGCGACAGTCATCGCTGCGACCATCGGTCTCGTGGTCCAGGACCACTTCCCATGGATCCTGGCCAGAGAGGAAAAATCCCATGATTCCTGAACACTACCTGCTGTGCATCCTGGGCATGGGTCTGGCGACCTTCTTGCCCCGGTGGCTTCCCCTCATGTGGCTCTCCGGCAGGGAGATCTCCCCCCTGTTCGTGCGATGGCTCAGGTTCGTGCCGGCAAGCATCCTGAGCGCCCTGGTTGTCCCCTCCATCCTTCTCGATCCGGCCGGCGATCTCTCCCTCATTCGGCCCGAGTTTCTCGTTGCCCTGCCCACCCTTGCCTTTGCCTGGTGGACCCGATCACTGGGCGGAACCGTAGTCGTCGGCATGGTCCTGTTCTCCTGTGTCGGAAAACTCATGTAACGCACCCGGGCACCGTCCTCATCCGATCGGCACTTGACATGAGGAGAGTCTTCAGTTATATCCGTGCCCTATTTGACGAGCTAAGGAGCAGTGCGCAATGGGTACATTTCAAGCAAAGAAGGGCGAGGTGGACAGGCAGTGGGTGCTGATCGACGCCAAGGACATGGTCCTCGGCAAGCTCGCCGTCAAGGCCGCCTCGATCCTGAGAGGCAAGACCAAGCCCGAATTCACCCCGCATGCCGATGTGGGTGATTTCGTCGTCGTCATCAATGCCGAGAAGGTCCTGCTCACCGGTGACAAGGTCGAGCAGAAGACCTACTACCACCACAGCGGATACATGGGCGGCATCAAGAGTGCAACGGTCCGCGAGGTTCTCAAGAAGAAGCCCGAAGAGGTGATCAAGCATGCGGTCAAGGGCATGCTCCCCAAGAACAGCCTCGGCAGGGCCATGTTCAGGAAGCTCAAGGTCTACGCAGGAGAGAATCATCCGCATGAGGCCCAGAAGCCTCAGGCGATAACTTTGTAAGAGGGAATGAGAATGGCAGAGAAGATTTACGCCACCGGACGCCGCAAGAACGCCACCGCCAGGGTCTGGCTCTCGCCGGGCAAAGGGGAAATGACCATCAACGGCAGGGCCATGGACGAGTATTTCGGTCGCAGCACCCTCGAGCTCTCGGCAAAGAAGCCCTTCGAGATCACGGACACGGTCGGACAGTTCGACGTCTATGCCACGGTGTCGGGCGGCGGCATGGCAGGCCAGGCCGGTGCGCTGCGCCACGGCATTTCCCGGGCGCTGGCGACTTTCGACATCGACAAGTTCAGGTCCAAGCTGAAGACCGCAGGGTTCCTCACCAGGGATCCCCGGATGGTGGAGCGCAAGAAATACGGCCTCCACAAGGCCCGAAAGCGTCCTCAGTTCTCCAAGAGGTAGCCCTTCATTGACCATATCCGTAGGTATCCTGGGAGCCACGGGGTATACCGGTGCGGAGCTCGTCCGGCTTCTGCACCAGCACCCTGATGCCAGGATCACCTATTGTTCCTCCCGCCAGTACAACGGCAGGCCCATCGCCGATGTCCTCGAGTTCCTGAGAGGCTCCACCGAGATCGTACTCGAGGACTTCGACGCCGCCAGCATCGGCAGGCGCTGCGACGTGGTGTTCAGCTGCCTCCCCCACGGCGCCAGCATGGGATTCATCGCCCAGATCATCGAGAAGGTCAAGGTGGTGGACCTGAGCGCGGACTTCAGGATACGCGACCTGGCCGTCTACCGGGAGTGGTACCAGGAGCACAGCAGCCCCGGACTCCTTCCTGACGCGGTCTACGGCCTGTGCGAGGTGTACCGCGATGAGATCAGGGGCGCACGCCTCGTGGCCAATCCGGGCTGCTATCCCACCAGCGTCCTGCTCCCCCTGGTCCCTCTGCTCAAGGCAGGTCTCGTGGACGCACACGACATCATCGTGGACAGCAAGAGCGGCGTCTCGGGCGCAGGCAGGGCGCTGTCCCTGAAGACCCATATCTGCGAGAGCGGAGAGTCGTTCTCGGCCTACAAGGTCGGCCGTGCCCACCGCCACATACCGGAGATCGAACAGGAGCTGAGCAGGGCGGCAGGTTCCGGGGTCACCATCGAGTTCACCCCGCACCTCATCCCCATCAGCAGGGGCATGCTCTCCACCATCTATGTGACCACATCGACGGACGACACTGAGCTCGGGAAATGCCTGAAGAGCTTCTATGCAGGGTCTCCGTTCGTCCATATCATCGACGGCCAGCCTTCCACCAAGGACGTCCGCGGCACCAACCGGTGCCTGATGAACGTCACGAAAAACAGGAACTCCCGCAGGGCCACGCTGGTGAGCGCCATCGACAATCTCACCAAGGGGGCATCCGGCCAGGCCGTGCAGTGCATGAACCTCATGTTCGGACTGGACGAGGCCCGCGGTCTTGACTACGTACCGCTCTTTCCTTAATTCTTCAGAACAGGCGCCGGGGGCTCAGCCCGGTACCTCATGAAGGAGGCACCCCATGGCAGGTCCCGTTCGAAGACCGGTCATTGCAGGAAGCTGGTACCCAGGCAACCCGGAGAACCTCACGAGAGACATCAACAGATACCTGAAGGATGCGGTGGTACCGGAGTTTCCGGCAAAGCCCGTTGCCATAATCGTGCCCCACGCAGGGTACATGTACTCGGGCCCGGTGGCCGCCTATGCATACAAGGCTATCTCCGGCCACGGCTATTCCACCGTGGTGGTCATCAGTCCGTCCCACAGGGCATATTTCCCCTTCGTCTCGGTATGGCCCAGGGGGTCCTACGAGACGCCGCTGGGCCCCATCGAGGTGGATGAAGACCTCTGCACAAGACTCCTCGGATCGCCGGACATCCAGGACGACACCAGACCTCACAGTTCCGAACATGCCCTGGAGATCCAGCTGCCCTTTCTCCAGAACGTTCTTTCCACCTTCAGGCTCTGCCCTCTCATCATGGGCAGGCAGGACCTCCCGACCTGTGAGAACCTGGCCTCGGCGCTTTATGCCCACGTCAAGGACTCTGAAAGCACGCTCATCGTGGCGAGTTCAGACCTCTCCCACTTCCACTCCTCTGCAATGGCCGAGAAGATGGATCGGATCATTGCCGAACACATCGAGGCCGATGATGTAAACGGCCTGAGCACGGATCTCGAACGGTCATCCAGCGAGGCCTGCGGGGGAGGCCCCATCATGACCGCGCTCCTCTACGGCAGGCACCTCGGACGCACCTCGACCAAGGTCCTTCGCTACGCTCACTCGGGTCACATAACGGGAGACAACTCCTCGGTGGTCGGGTACCTTGCCGCGGTCGTGTACTGACTGGACACGTACATCTTCGACCCATGAAGAAGCTGCTCCTTGCCATTCTCGCCGCGATCGTCCTGACAACGGCCAGCGTTCTGGTCTACTTCGTCTACCCGGATGTGTCGTCGCTGAAGAACAACCACCCGGAAAAGAGCGCATTCATGGAATACCGCCAGAGACAGTGGGCTGCCGAGGGAAAGAACCGGAAGATCTTCCACCGGTGGGTACCACTGAAGCGGATCTCTCCCTATCTCATCAAGGCGGTCATCATCGCCGAAGACGACAAGTTCTGGCGGCACGAGGGATTCGACTTCAAGGCCATGGAACAGGCCTTCCAGAAGGACCTCAGGGAACGGAAGTTCAAGGCCGGCGGCTCCACCATAAGCCAGCAGCTGGCCAAGAACCTCTACCTCACTCCATCAAAGAATCCTCTCCGAAAGCTCAGGGAGGCCATCCTCACCTGGCGCATGGAAAAGGCCCTCACCAAGCGCCGCATCGTGGAGCTCTACCTCAACTACGCCGAGTGGGGTGACGGTATCTTCGGCATCGAGGCCGCTGCACGGCACTACTACGGCAAGCGCGCCTCTTCCCTCGGTCCCGAGGAGGCCGCCAGGCTCGCGACGGTCCTGCCCAACCCGATCCGGTTCAATCCCGCCGGAAGGTCGAAGTACGTCGCGTACCGTTCGAAGAGGATCTACCGGATCATGGTGGCCCGGGGCATCGTGATCCCCGAGTTCGAGGAAGTCATGGATACTCCTGAAGAGACCTTCCNNCTTCCCTGAGCTGGAAAGCCAGACCGTTGTTGCCACAACTGAGGGCATCGACGCCTCTCCGGAGCAGGTGCAACCATTTGGACAGGATGGGGCAGGGGCCGAAGAGGGAACCGAACAGTCGACATCCGAGGAAGAATCCGAACATAACTCAACCATGCAACAAGACGAGGGCACCGGTCAGGCCATATCATCCGGACCCGATGCATTACTGTGAGATTGTGCATTTCTTGTATGGAGGAGGAATCATGCATTCAGTCAAGAAGAGCCCTCTAGGTGCAGTCCTTGTCATCGTGACCTGCCTCATTGCGGGAACCCCACAGGTGGGCCATGCTGCCGAACCTTCCGGAAAGGACCTTACCCGTCATGACCTCGTGTTCCTCCCGGCCCACATGCTTGCCGGCATGATCAGGGAGGGAAAGATCACCTCCTCAGAGGTGGTAGAGGCATATCTCGAGCAGATTGGCAAGGTCAACCCCCGGCTCAACGCCATCGTCACCCTGGATGCCGACGGCTCACGCAAACGAGCGCGCGAAGCTGACAAAGCCCTGAAGAGAGGTGAACTCTGGGGACCTCTCCACGGTGTCCCGGTGACCATCAAGGATAACTATGCAACCAAAGGTATCAAGACCACCAGCGGCCTTCCGGAGCTTTCCGGTTATGTACCGAAGCACGACGCAACCGTGGTGGACCTCGCGAAGAGGGCGGGGGCAGTGATCCTGGGCAAGACAAACATGCCGCCGCTGGGTATGGACACCCAGACGAGAGGGCAGCTGTTTGGGGTCACGAACAATCCCTGGGATACCAAGAGGACCACAGGTGGGTCTTCCGGCGGTGAGGCCGCAGCTGTGGCTACAGGTATGAGCGCGCTTGGCCTGGGCAACGACATCGGTGGGTCCATCCGTATCCCGTCGCACTTCTGCGGCATCTATGGCATCAAGCCCACGGAAAACTTCGTGTCCAACCAGGGTGTGTCACCGGGTATGAAAGGGTCTGAATTCAGGGCAATACGCCATATGGCGTGCTGCGGTCCCCTAGCCCGCTCCATCAAAGACCTGAAACTGGGCCTGTCTGTCGTCGCAGGACCTGACAGCAAGAACCCTGATGTCCCCTGGGTTGACCTGCAGCCTCAACAATCAAGGAACATGAAGGACCTGCGCATCGCATGGACGGACGGCTTCGGTGATGTGCCCGTTACTGCCGACACGAGGCAGTCCCTCAAGGCCTTCACGGACAAGCTCGCAGGCCTGGGCTGCAGGATAGAGAGGATGAACGAATCCATTTTCGACAGCTACATGAAGGCCATCAGCCCGGAGGCGCAGGACCTCTACGGCATGAAGATGGAGGGATACGGGACCATCGGCTTCAAGGAGGCATGGACCACCTACGGCAAGCTCATGGACATGGAACTCGGTGTGTACCAGCCCTCGTTCTTCAGGTTCATAAGCTATATCTTCGGGGGGTGGTACCGCAGGGATGTGCCCATGCTCACCATGGTCTACCCGTTCAGCTACGAGAAGTACCTGAAGACCCTCACCGAGCGGGACTTCTTTGTGTCCGCCATGGATGCCTCCCTGTCGGACAAAGACGTACTTCTCTGCCCGGTAAGCTGCCTCCCGGCGTAAGAACACATCACCCCTTGGCGCTATTTGGGTCCATATCCGGTCTACAAGGACCCGGTCATGGTGGACGGCAAGCCGGTCAATTACCTGGTGGCAAACATATCCTATACCAGCATTTTCAACCTCACGGGCAACCCGGTGGTGGTGATCCCCATCGGGTACACGAAAGAAGGCATACCCATCGGGGCCCAGATCGTGGGGAAGCGCTGGCGTNNACCGAGCGGGACTTCTTTGTGTCCGCCATGGATGCCTACCTGTCGGACAAAGACGTACTCCTCTGCCCGGTAAGCTGCATCCCGGCGTATGAGCACATCACCCCCTGGCGCCATTTGGGTCCATATCCGGTCTACAAGGACCCGGTCATGGTGGACGGCAAGCCGGTCAATTACCTGGTGGCAAACATATCCTATACCAGCATTTTCAACCTCACGGGCAGCCCGGTGGTGGTGATCCCCATCGGGTACACGAAAGAAGGCATGCCCATCGGGGTCCAGATCGTGGGGAAGCGCTGGCGTGACATGGAGCTGCTCACCATGGCCGAACAGCTCGACAAGATTGCTGCCGCGTACCGGAGACCGGAAGGGTACTGATACACCTCGAGATATGGTGAGGATGACAGCTGCCACAACCCCTCCTGGATTCATTGTCCATAGTCCTCCCTTGACTCTGGGCTGCCGAAGGTTATCTTCATACAACATCACTATTTTTCATCCATTCTCTGCTGAATATGTGGAATGATGTTATAATATCAGCATGATATATCTTGGATCTGCATGAGGGTCAGGGTAGATGAAGCGGCATGAGAAAGTCTCGAAGAGTTTGTAACAAAGGAGAAGAGTCATGGAAACCAAGATGGAAGCCAGATCAGTGAAGATGTTCAGGCTTCTTGACAGGACCCTCCAGAAAGGTGCCTGGACAGGTATCATCCTGTCGCGCATGGTCCGGAACATGCTGCCCGATTCCATGAAGAGAGCGCGCGGGCACCACCCGTATTTCATCGACGACCGGAGGGACAGCCGGCGGCTCCGCGTGGACAGGACCGTGGCATGCATGCGCAATGTGCAGGACAAGAGGACGGCACACCTCATCAACATCAGCAGGGACGGGATGTACGTGGAGACGGATGCCCCGGCAGATGTGGGCCAGGAACTGTCCTTCAATCTCTCCGGCACGAACCTGGGGCCCATCATGCGCGTCCGGGGCCGGGTGACCAGAAAGGCCGAACGCGGCATGGCGGTCCGGTTCATCTGAACAGGAGAACCATCGCGTTCCAGGTATAGCAGTGCGTTCCTTACACGAACAGGGATGTTTCAGCATGTATGCAATGGTATCATGGCTGATCATGTCTGTGTGATTCTCTACAGGGGGTGTACCATGAAGCAGGGCATATTCTCCTCTATCCTCATTTGCGCTTTCCTCCTCTTTTTCATCGGCTGCAGCAGCAGCGGTGGTGGCGGCGGCGATGTCGAGAATGACGACGGCGGGGGCGTGGGCAAAGGCGAAGACAACGTGACGATCTTCTGGCAGGAATTCGGCAGGCCCGATTTCGGCCTGGCGAAGTCTGTCCAGCAGACTGCCGACGGTGGATTCATCATGGCGGGATATATCGGACAGGTGATCGGCGGACCGACAGATGCCTTCCTCATAAAGACAGGCGACTCGGGTGTCCTCGACTGGATGAAGACTTTTGGCGGATCCGGCCATGAAGAAGGAACTTGTGTACTCCAGACCTCCGACGGCGGATACATCGTCGGGGGATACCAGGACGGCACCGAGGGCAGAGTGTTCTATCTCATTCGCACCGATGCGGACGGGGAGGCCCTGGCCGGGTGGCCGAAGACCTATGCGAACAATTCCAGGGACGGCATCTACGACCTCTGCGAGGCAACGGAGGGTGACGGCTTCGTGTTCGTGGGTTCCTCGGTCTCGCAGCACTTCCTTATGGCCAAGGTGGGCCACGACGGGACCCTGCTCTGGGAAAAGACATTCCAGGGTCCCGGCGGTGGCTGGGATGTGGCCTTCTCCATCGATCCGTCTCCGGACGGGGGGTACATCATCGCAGGGTGCGACGGGGGAGGATCTCAAAACGTGTGGGTGGCGAGGACCGATGCCCTGGGCAACCTGAAGGCTGGCTGGCCGAAGGCCTATGGGGAAGGGGTGCCACTCTCGGTGAAGAACACCCCGGACGGGGGGTTCGTGATCGCAGGGAACGCCCCGGATGCCCAGGGCGATATGGATGCCATCCTCATAAAGGCGAACGCGTCGGGGGTCCAGTCCTGGAAGAAGACCTTCACCGGTGCGCGGAACAACGAACTCGACTCGGTGGACTTAACGGCCGACGGGGGCATCATAGCCGTGGGGGGCACCCAGTCCTACAGCACGGTGTACGATCAGGCCCAGCTCTATCTCACCTATGACATCATGATGGTCCGGGTAGACCAGTCCGGGAACACGCTCTGGCAGAAGGTGATCGGACGCACCCCGGACTGTCTGGATGCCGCCAAATTCGTACAGAACCTGTCCGATGGGGGCTTTGTCCTGGCCGGCGGATCCAATGCGTATCCCATGATCGCCAAGATGGACCGGAGCGGGAACACGGTGAGCATGGGCAAAAGGGAGATAAAGCTGACCGTCTCCGAGACCTCAGGTACCATCGGGCTCGGCAATGCCTCCCTCATAGCGGGCAGGGGCGCCGGATCTCTCCTGTTCCTCCAGCAGCTGGGGGCCTTCGGGCTGGACCTCCTGCTCGATGTCCTGGATGACCCGAGTTATGAGTACTGCACCACGAGCGGCGATTCATCGATATCGCCATCCCCGGGTACGGTGGCCGAGGGGGATTCCTACACCGTAACCATGACAGCCTGTGTCACGGGCAGCGGTGAAGACCGCGTGGAGTTCGACGGTTCCCTGGGCATGGAGGTGGAGAGCCTCGACGGCACCCTGGCCCTTGACGGGACCTATACGGTTGATCTCACCTACTACCCGATCGATCTGAGCTTTGTGGACGATGTGGGCCTGACCGCCATCGACGGCTCCCTGGCCTTCTCGAGACAGGCCGCTGGGAGCGACATCAGCGAGCTGGCCGAGGTGTCCCCCTCGCAGCCGTTGTACATCGATGAGGACGGCGTGCTCATGACCATCACGTCATGCTCGCTGGGGATCACAGGCGCCGGGGACTATGCGCTGGGTATCGCAGGCGACACGGAGCTCTTCGAGCTTGAGGGCATCTCCGGAACACTCACTTTGAACGTCGTTGCGCCGGTAGTCGGCACCGACCCCATGACCCCAGACAGTGGCGAACTTTTCATAGAAGCAGCTGACGGGAGCTCGGTGACCGTCACGGTCATCCTCGGAGACGTGGAGCTGTCCATCGACACCGATGGCGACGGCAGCAGTGACGGTACCCTTTCCGGCACCTGGGACGACCTCAACTGACCGTTCATGAGAGGCTCACCGCCATGGCCGGTCGCTTCTCCGGCCATGGCGGTGCATACCTGAAAGGATAGGAGTCCTGCAGGTCAGTTGCTCTCGTCCATCTGTACCGTCACATACCGGGCGCCGCCCCTGTCCCTGACCAGGAGCAGCACCGCCTTCTTCCCGGAAACGGCCTTCTTGAACTCGCCGATGTCATCCACCCGCGCGCGGTTCCCTTCCTGTATCAGCATGCCGGGGCCTATCCCGGCCGT
>MTKZ01001427.1_pt1 | contig 20616 bp, 16 predicted proteins | sample 1042781 | NCBI WGS metagenome assembly MTKZ01 (sample SAMN06212207, study PRJNA360539) | anaerobic digester metagenome | biome: Wastewater treatment plant; material: sludge; isolation source: anaerobic digester fed with sludge from wastewater treatment plant | place: Denmark: WWTP Viborg ... | reverse complement strand
GTCAGCAATCCTGAGTTCCTGCGGGAGGGGTCGGCCATCAGCGACACGCTGCAGCCCGACCGCGTCGTTATCGGCGCGCCGAACCAGACGGTCGCCATGAAGATTCTCGAGCTGTACGCGCCGCTCGAGCGCCCTATGCTGGTCACCGACGTCAACTCGGCGGAGATGATCAAGTACGCCTCGAACGCCTTCCTGGCGACCAAGATCTCCTTCATAAACTCCATCGCCAACATCTGCGAGGCGGCGGGCGCGGACGTCGTGCAGGTGATGAAGGGTATGGGCTACGACCGGCGCATCGGCGCGGACTTCCTGCAGGCAGGCATCGGCTATGGCGGAAGCTGCTTCGGCAAGGACGCTAGCTGCCTTTATCATACCGCCCGGCACTTCGGGTACGAGTTCGAAGTGCTGAGAGCCGTCATCGAGGTCAACGACCTGCAGCCGAAACGCTTTGTGGGTGCGCTCGAAGAGCGGCTGGGCGGATTCAGCGGCAAGACGGTGGGTATTCTGGGGCTGGCGTTCAAGCCGAACACCGATGATATGCGCGACGCAAAGAGCATCGAAGTGATTGCCGCTCTCCTTGCCGGGGGCGCCGCCGTGAAGGCCTACGACCCGATAGCCGTCGAGAACGCCCGCCAGATTTTCCCGCAGATCACGTACACAGACAATGCGTACGAGGTGGCTCACGGGGCGGACGCCGTGGTCCTGGTCACCGAGTGGAACGAGTTCAAGTTCCTGAATCTGCAGAAGCTCAAGGACGCGATGCGGACGCCTGTGTTCTTTGACGGACGCAACCTGTACGACCCGGCGGTGATGCTGAAACTGGGATTCGATTACCACTGCGTCGGCAGGTCTTTGAAGTTGTGGACGACGGGCAATGGCGGGCCTGTCAACGGCGACAGGGCGCACGCGCGCAGGGCTGGATAGCCCTCTTTAGAATCTGGTGGGAGTTGGCGACATGACGTTACCTGCTGCTACAACGAGAAGCCACTACGAAGTTGGCGTGCAGTATTACGATCGGGGGCAGTACGATCTGGCCGTCCGCGAGCTGAGCCGGGTCGTCACTTCGAGGCGCCGCGCCGCGGGGCAGGATGCCGTGCTGGCGCATTGCTATCTTTGCGAGGCGTATGCCGGTCTCGCCGCGAGTCACGCCGAGCGCGAGGACTGGGCGGCGGCCGAGGAGTGTCTGCGCAAGGCGCTCCGGATCAGTCCCGGCTACGCCGACCTGCATTACGAGCTTGCCCGCTTGTGCTATCTCAACGAGCGCTTTGGCGAAGCCGCGCTGGAGGTGGAACGCGCGCTCTCGATCAACCCGGATTACCTGCGCGCCCAGTATCTGGACGGGCTGGTGCAGTACCAGATGGGCAAACTGGATGAAGGCGTGGAGAGGATGCTGGATGCCGTCCGCTCGGGCCTCATCGTCACCGCGAACTATCTGGAGAAGGCCATCTATCTGCATCAGGAGGCGATGTACGAGGAAGCCGCTACTGTCTTCGCCGCTGCCGGCATCACCTGCGGCGAAGAGGTCGCCGGGGGGATAAGGCTGGCGAAGGAGCAGATGTCGCAGGGCGACGCCGCCGGCGCGGCCGAGACCGTCCAGAGCCTGCTCGAGCGCTGGCCCGATTACTCCGACCTCCACAACCTTATGGGGCAGGTCTGGATGGCGGTGGGTGACCGTCAGAAGGCCGCCGTGGAGTTCAGGGAGGCGCTCGCTCTCAACCCGAACTACGTCGCCGCGCAGGTGAACCTGGAGCTCGCCTGCGGGCGGGCGGACAACCAGCGCGCCGCCCGCGCGTCTTACGAAATCGCCCTCGCGATGGAGCCAGGCAACCCGGAGGCTCGCGAAAGCATATCAGCCGCCTAGTGCCACCCGCATCCGATGGCTCTGCGCAGGAGGGCGCGTTCCGCGTGACGGCGCGCGATTCGTCCTCGTCTGCGCGCAGCGGCCTCCTCACAACTCCGCACGGCGTCATCGAAACTCCCGCATTCATGCCCGTCGCAACGCAGGGTACTGTGAAAGCGATGACCACCGAGGAGGTGTGGGACATCGGCTTCCGTCTCATCCTCGCGAACACCTATCATCTGTATTTACGCCCGGGCACTGAGGTGCTGAGAGCGGCGGGCGGTCTGCGCGGGCTGATGCGCTGGGATGGCGCCATCCTCACCGACAGCGGGGGATACCAGGTGTTCAGCCTGTCGGCGATCCGCAAGATAACGGACGAGGGGGTGATGATCCGCAGCTACATAGACGGCTCCCCCCACGACTTCACGCCCGAGAAGGTGCTGGACATCCAGCGCGCAATCGGCTCGGATGTCGCGATGGTTCTGGACGTGTGTCCTCCGCACGAAGCCGAGCACCGTGAGGTGGCGCGGGCGGTTGACTTGACGATTGACTGGGCGGCGCGGTCAGCAGAGTCTCGCGAGGGCATTCCGCTGGTTTTCGGCATCGTTCAGGGCGGGAGCTTCGACGACGAGCGCCGCCGCTGCGCCGAGAGCATCTGCGCCATGGGATTCGACGGGCACGCTATCGGCGGGGTGTCTGTGGGAGAGCCGTCGGAGGAGGCATTCCGGATCGTCGATCTCACCGCGCCGCTGCTTCCGGCCGACCGTCCGCGCTATCTGATGGGCATGGGCACTCCCGAGGACATCCTGAACGGCATCGAGCGGGGCGTGGACATGTTCGACTGCGTGCTGCCCACGCGCCTGGGACGCAACGGCAGCCTCTACACCTGGCGCGGAAGAGTCAACGTCAAGAACGCGCGCTTCGCGGACGACCTGTCGCCGATTGACAGTGAGTGCGACTGCCCGACCTGCCAGCGCTACAGCGCCGCGTACTTGCGGCATCTCTATAAGGCTGAGGAGATTCTGGCGGCGCGTCTCGCGACCATGCACAACCTCTGGCTGTACCACACGCTTATTGTGCGGGCGCGGCAGGCGATTGCCGAGGGACGTTTCGCGGCGTTCAAGGCTGCCACCGTGTCGGCCTTGTCCTCCAGCGTCAACGGCGACTGAGAGCGGCGGGGGTTACTGCTTCCGGCAGACCGCCTGGTCCTGGAACTCGCCGTGAAAGGCAAACAGGCCCGGAACCCCGCCCGTGTGAATGAATACCACCGGCCGCGATGGGTCGAGGACGCCAGTTCGCGCAAGGTCAGCAAGCCCCGACATCGCCTTGCCCGTATAGACAGGATCGAGCAGCAGTCCTTCGAGCCGGGCGGCGTCGAGGATGGCTGCGTTTCCAGCTTCCGTGGGAATGCCGTAGGCCGTGCCGAAGTACCGGTCATACGGGTGGAAGTCCGTCTGGTCCACCGTAATGCCTGCGTCAATCATCCGCGCCGTTTCGTTGGCGATCTCTGTCGTCCGCCGATAGATTCGCTCGTTTCTGCTGCTCACGCTGATGCCGTGTATCTGCGCCTGTGGAAGGTGAATCTTCGCGCCGAGAACGGTGCCGACGAACGTGCCGCACGATCCCACCGCCAGCACGATCTGCACGGGCTCGTCGCCGATCTGTCCGCGAAGCTCTTCCATGGCCCGAACATAGCCGAGTGCGCCGACGGGAGTGCTGCCGCCGATGGGGACGATGTACGGCGTGCGTCCTTGGGCGCGCAGCTCTTCCGCTATCCGGGACATTCCGTCCTCCATCTCGGGGACGTCCTTGTCGCGCAGAAACAGAATCTCCGCGCCCAGGAGCACGTCCAGCAGCAGGTTGCCCTGGAACTCGTCGAAGTCGGGTCCGGCCAGCACGAGCCGGACATCCAGCCCCAGCTTTCGTGCCGCTCCGGCGGTCATTCGCGCGTGGTTCGACTGCGGGCCGCCGTCGGTCAGAATGACGTCGGCGCCCTTTGCCAGAGCGTCGCCCATCAGATACTCCAGCTTTCGCGCCTTGTTGCCTCCGCCCGTGAGTCCGGTCTGGTCGTCGCGCTTGATGAGCAGCCTGCTCAGTCCGTAACGCTTCGCAAGACGCGGGGCATCCTCGATGGGGGTGGGAAGGTGGGCAAGGTGAACGCGCGGATAATCGTCAATCTTCATAGTCTGAACTATAGCCATGCCCTGCGCGCGCCGTCAAGGCAGCCCGAACCGGCCCCGCCCCAGGTGCCAGACAGGGCGAATGCCCGCGGTGGATACTGGGTGGGGTATCGATATTTCCGGCGGATTCTGGTTTACTGTTGACGCGGCTCGACCCGGGCCGCATCGGGGCGCGAAAGGATACGAGCTACTCCAAACGATGAGGACATCGCAGTTAGTCGGACGCACGATAGGTCTTCTGGTCTTTCTGGGCGGCATCGCCATGCTTGTTTACGTCTTTGTGCTGGGCTGGCGCATATTCGAGAATCCCGGATTCACGGGCGCCGCTGCTGGCTCTGGCGCCGACGGGATCGTATCGCACCTCGTCACGGTGATTGTCCGGCTGGCGTTTCTGCTGGCTATGTGCGTGGCGGGTTCTCTCATTGCGAGCAAGGGCATTCTGCTGTACGGGTCGCTTATACATCATCCCGCCGTTGACGCTTCCCCTGCCGCGTCGCGGACCACAACCGAACCCCGCGCTCCGAAGTCCACGTCCGATTAGCTCCTTCAGCGCCCAGCCTGCCTTCGTCTTCGAGATCGCTCCGGAGGAGTTCGATCTCGACGTCACCTTCGCGAGCGGGCAACTCTTTCGCTGGAGCCCGGTGAGGCCCGGCTGCTGGGAGGGACCTCTCGGCGGCGCTCTTGTCAGGATGGAGCGGGACGGGCCGTCGGTGGCCGTCTGGAGCGCCGAAACCGCCCTCTCCCGGACGGATATCGCCCGCTTCCTGCGTCTGGACACCTCTCTGTCTGACGTTCGCGCCGATATCGTCGAGCGCGACCGAACGATGGACGCCCTGTTCGACGAATACCGGGGCCTTCGCGTTCTGAGCCAGCCCCCGATTGAGTGCCTCCTGTCTTTTGTCTGCTCGTCCGCAACCAGCATCGCCCGCATACGCTGGTCGGTGGATGAACTCTGCCGCCGTTTCGGCGATGGGGGCGCGGCTTCGTTCCCTGATCTGCTCGCGCTCGCGGAGGCGGAGCCTGAAGCACTCAGGGTGGGGGGCATGGAGTTCCGGTGCCGCAACCTGAGCGGCGCCGCGCGGGCGCTGCGGGCGGTGGGCGGGGAGGGTTTTCTGCAGGGGCTTCGTGCGATGTCCTACCAGGATGCCGCGGCGGCGCTCATCGCCTTGCCGGGGGTGGGGCGCAAGATCGCCGATTGCGCCCTGCTGTTTTCGCTCGGGTTCGACTGTGCATTTCCGCTGGATACGCACACGTGGCGAATGGTGGCCGAGCGTTGCGGCATCGGCCCGCTGCCGCGCACCGACAGGGGCTATCGCACCGCCTCGCGCCTGCTCCGCGAGAAGTATGGCCCCCGCGCCGGCTGGCTTCAGCAGTATCTGTTTGTGCACTCGCTTTCGCTCGCATCTCGCCGCAGCGGCCGCTGACAGCACACGCTGAACCGGCCCGCTTCGGCCGGTATCTGTGATCTGTCTGAGCTTTTTTCTGCCCTTTGCCTTGACAGGGGAGGAGTCCGGGTTTATACTGCCGAAGGTTTGGCAGGTCGTGACCTTTCGGACCCGCCTCCTGTCGCGCGATGGGCGCAGAGGCCGCCAGTGGCTTATGTGTTCGCATGACAGCAGGAAAACAACAAGGAAGGAAGTGATGTCTTGACGCCCAAGAGACTCACGGTGCAAGGATTGCTGACGGCGGTCCTTATAGCCGCCGTAGTAGTATCAGCGGACGCCCGCGTTCACACAATCAGTAAAGGCGATACACTCTGGACCCTCGGAAAGCGGTACGGAGTTTCTGCGGAGGCAATCGCCAGCGCAAATGGCCTCCACTCCACTTCTGTTCTGTCGCTCGGCAGAAAGCTCACCATCCCCACCACCAGCAGTTCGGCTTCCGGGTCGAAAAGCGCCTCGTCAACCAAAACTGCGGTGGTCGCGAAGGCCGCCCCTCTGCGCGCCGAACCGAGCGCCGGCAGCCGCAAGTTGGGCACGCTCCCGGCGGGCACAAAAGTAAAGGTTTCTCAGTACAAGTGGCACTGGCTGCAGGTGACAACTCCGGGTGGCCAGACCGGCTGGGTGGGGGATTACCTGTGCAAGGTCACAAATCCCGCGCCCGCCGCAAAACCTGCTCCCGTCGCGAAGAAGCCTGCCTCATCGAGCGCGGCAAAAGCGACAGTGTCCTCTTCGAAGAAGCCGGCATCCCCGGCGCCGTCCAGTTCCGCCAAAGCGTCATCGTCCTCGTCGTCATCCAGCGTTTTGCGGACGGCGTATGCCCAGCAGGGCGCGCGCTATCGCTACGGGGGAACCTCGCGCGGCGGCTTCGATTGCAGCGGCTTCACCCGGTATGTGTATGCCAAACACGGCGTCTCGCTGCCGCACAGTTCGGCGGCGCAGGCGCGCACCGGCACCGCCGTCTCGAAGAGCAACCTCAAGCCCGGCGATCTCGTGTTCTTCTCGACGCGGGGCCGCAAGGTGGGGCATGTGGGCGTGTATACCGGCAACGGCAAGTTTATTCACGCCAGCAACCCGCGCGGAGGCGTGAAGGTGGACAGCCTGAATTCGGGCTACTACGCGAGCCGCTTTGCTGGCGCCAGGCGGGTCAAGTAGACGCGAACCTATCAGTGTAGTTTGGACCGCAGGGGCATCCATCGGTGCCCCTGTTTTCTTGTTCCGGGATGCTCCGCGCCGGGGAGCGCCGCGATTGACGCGGGCCCCCGTCGCCGGGTATAATCCTGAAGAACAGATGTTTGGACACATGACCAGTGACGGCCCGGCCGCGGCTCCTGCCCGGCGGCCGCGCACGGATGCGGAAGAGGCGACCGGAGAATGATTTCCAGGGACATATTTGAGGTCAACATCGAAGATGAGATGAAGCGCTCTTATCTCGATTACGCGATGAGCGTCATCGTCTCGAGAGCTCTTCCCGATGTGAAAGACGGCCTCAAACCGGTGCAGCGCCGGATCCTCTATGCAATGCGCCAGCTCGGCGTAAACCCTAACTCGGCGCATGTCAAGTGCGCCAAGGTGTGCGGGGAAACCCAGGGCAACTACCACCCCCACGGCACAGAGGTCATATACCCGACTCTCGTGCGCATGGCGCAGGACTTCAACCTGCGATACCCGCTGGTGGACGGGCAGGGCAACTTCGGCTCCATTGACGCCGACCCTCCCGCCGCGATGCGGTACACCGAGGCGCGGCTGGCCCCGCTCGCAACGGAGTTGATGGCGGACATCGAGAAGGACACAGTGGACTGGACGGATACCTACGACCAGACACGCCTCGAGCCCGTCGTCTTTCCCGCGGGGTTCCCGAACCTGCTTGCCAACGGCAGCGCCGGAATCGCCGTCGGAATGGCGACGAACATCCCGCCGCACAACCTCACCGAACTGATCAACGGGATCACCTATCTGCTCGACAACCCCGACGCCTCCATCGCGAAGCTGATGGAGTTCGTCAAGGGGCCGGACTTCCCGACGGCGGGAGTCATCCTGGGCTCGCGGGGCATTCAGCAGGCATACGAAACCGGCCGGGGCCAGATTACCATGCAGGGCGAGGTCACTATCGAGACCAGTGAGGGGGGCCGGGCGAGCATCGTCATCACAGAGTTGCCCTATCAGGTGGTCAAGAAGCGGCTCATCGAGGATATCGCCGAGCACGTGAAGGCGAAGAAACTCGACGGCATCACGGACATCAACGATTTTTCCGACCGCTCGGGCATGCGCGTCGTCATCGAGCTTCGCCGCGATGCGCACCCGCGCAAGATCCTCAACTATCTGATCAAGCATACAGCGCTCAGGTCCAACTTCGGTGTCATTATGCTGGCGCTGGTGGACCGCCAGCCCCGGCTGCTCAATCTGAAGCAGGTTCTCGAGTATTACATCGAGCACCGCGAAGACGTTGTCCGCCGCCGGAGCCTCTGGGAACTGAGACGCGCCAGAGACCGCGCCCATATACTCGAAGGCCTGCGCATTGCCATCCAGTTCCTGGACGAGATCATCGCTCTTATCCGAAGCTCGAAGAACGCCGAGGAAGCACGGAAAGAGATGATGCGGCGCTTCGGCCTTACGCAGATTCAGGCCGACGCCATTCTTGCGATGCAGCTCCGCCAGTTGACCGCTCTCGAGCGCGAGCGCGTCGAGGAAGAGTTCTGCGGGTTGCTGCAGCGCATCGCTTTCTTCGAAGACCTGCTCAGCAGCAACGAAAAGATCCGCAACGTCATCAAGACCGAGCTTCGCGCGATCCGCGACAAGTACGGCGATGATCGCCGCACGCGCATCGTCGCCATGGAAGCCGAGGAGATCGGCGACGAAGACCTCATTCCCGAGGAAGAGACGATCCTCACGATCACGCGCGACGGGTACATCAAGCGGGTTCCCATTGACACCTACAGGTCGCAGCGCCGGGGCGGCCGGGGCATCATCGGCGCCAACACGAAGGAAGAGGACACGGTCGAAAAGCTGTTCGTCGCGACTACGCACGACTACATCCTGTTCTTCAGCAACAGGGGTCGCGTGTACCGGCTGAAGGCTTATGAAGTGCCGCAGACCTCGCGTCAGGCGATGGGTGTGGCCATCATCAACCTGATCAACATCGAGCCGGGGGAGATCATCACGGCTACCGTGCCGACGCGCGACCTGAAGAGCGAAGAGAAGCGGTATCTCGTGATGGCGACCGTCCAGGGCGAAGTCAAACGGATTGACATGGCCGCGTTCCAGAATATCCGCACCAACGGGCTGCGTGCGTTCGACCTGGAGGAGAACGACGAACTGCGTTGGGTGGAGATCACCGAGGGCGACAACGAGATCGTGCTCGTGACGCACAACGGCATGAGCATACGCTTCTCCGAGAACGACGTCCGGTCCAGCGGGCGAGCCGCGGGCGGCGTTCGCGGCATCATGCTTGCGGCGGGTGACCGCGTCGTCGGGATGGGAATCGTCCGCCCGAGGGCCGAGCTGCTCGTCGCCACCGAGCGGGGTCACGGCAAGCGCACAGTCCTTGAGCAGTATCGGGGCCAGAAGCGCGGCGGCAAGGGCCTCCGCACCATGAACATCACCGCCAAGACCGGCAAAATCGTCAGCACACAGGTGGTGCTGCCCGAAGACAGGGTTTTGATGATTTCCCGAAACGGGATCATCATCCGCTTCCGGGTCAACGAAGTGCGAAGCATTGGCCGCAGCACGCAGGGCGTTCGCTTGATGAACCTCGGCAGCAGCGACGAGCTGGCCTCGCTCGAACGGATTCCGAACACCGAGGAGGCGGAGAAGGTCATCGCCGCCAAGCCGGCCCCGCCGAAGGGCAGCAAAGAGAAAGCGGGCAAGGCGGGCAAGTCCGAATAGGCGCAACGAGCTGGCGAGCGGCCTTGCCTGACGGCCGCCGCCGGAGGGGGTAATGCTAACGATGGTTGAGTCACTCTCACGTCGAAGACGGCAGATTCTCGATTACATCGAGTTTCACACTTCAAGACTGGGCTACCCGCCCACGGTTCGGGAGATCTGCAGAGGGGTGAATTTGAGTTCACCCTCCACCGTCCACACTCATCTTCGGCGTCTTGCGCAGGACGGCTTCATCGAGCGAACCGGGGCTCTGACCCGCGCGATCCGGACCCGCGGGAATGCCGCCGATACGGTCAACGTGCCCATCATCGGGCGTGTCGCCGCCGGGCAGCCGATTCTGGCGCAGGAAGAGACCGAGGGGCACTTCGGGGTTCCTTCCGACCTGCTTCCGGACGGCAAGGGGTTTCTTCTCCGGGTCAGCGGCGACAGCATGATCGAGGATGGTATCGAAAACGGCGACTACGTCGTCGTGCGCCAGCAGGATACCGCCAACAACGGCGACATAGTCGTCGCGAGGCTAAACGACGAAGAGGCGACTGTGAAGCGCTTGTACCGCGAGGACAAGCACTTCCGGCTGCAGCCGTCGAATCGCAAGCTGGACCCGATCTATGCCCGTGAAGTCGTGGTGGAAGGTAAGGTCGTCGGCGTGTTCCGGCGGCTGGGCTAGGAGAGCATTGTGCCTGTAATCGAGTCACGTGTGGAAGTGAGCGCGCCCATAGAGCGCGTGATGGATATTGCCAGAAGAGTCGAGGAGTTTCCCGAGTTCATGCCCGATCTCAAGAGCCTCGTCGTGCTCGAGCGTTCGGAAGATGGCCTTCGCACCGTGACCGAGTGGGTGGGGATGGTGCGTGAGTTCAAAATGACCGTCCGCTGGACCGAGGAAGACATCTGGGACCCGGGCGAGCGCACGTGCAGATTCCGTATGGTCAAAGGCGACCTGACGAAATACGAGGGAACCTGGACGTTCGAAGAAACAGCGTCCGGAACGGTGTTCTCATCGGTGATAGACTTCGAATACAACGTTCCGCTCGTCGGGCCGCTGATCCTCAACATTATCACCGCCAAAATGCGTCAGAACGCGGACAACATCCTCAAGGCTATCAAGGAGAAGGCCGAAGGCTCGTAGGTGGCTGACCGGCCGCCTCGCCCGCGATCAGGGCGAGCTTCGCTGAGGGGAAGTAGTGCGACAGGATATCCCTGAACGACGCGCTCAGGGGCGGCATTGCCATTCCCCGCGCGCCCCACTGGCACAGACCCGCCCCATGCCCCCATCCGCGCCCGCTGATGAGGATGTCTCCGTTGGCCGGGTCGGCGGCAAACGTGCAGAGCAGGCTCTTCATGCGCGACAGCCCGAGCGCCAGGCGCAGCGTGTTCGCGCTCAGGGTGGTCTCGCCGTAGTCGTGCGTCAGCCTCACTTGTCGCACGCGCCCGGACACATCGCGCTCGGTGACGGTCAACCGCCGGATGGGGGTCTTCCTGCGCTCACCGGCCGCCGCCAGAATCTGCGCCTGGGTGGCCCTGCACTGCCAGGCCTGCCCCCTGTCGCAGGCGCAATAGGGCACGCCTTTTGAGTCCGTGTCGGGGATGGCGCCCGCCGCTCCGAGAGCGCCGGAGGGCGACGTGTATCCGCCGCAGTTCGATGAGTACTGCGCGGAGATGACCTTGCCGCTGACTGCCAGCACCTGCCCCGCCGTGGCGGCTATGGCCGTATCTGTCGCGGAATGCTCGCGCCCCGCTCCGCCATAGACCTGGCAGTGGTCCGAGTCGCAGAGGTCCGCCCCGCTCGACGTGTGCCGGCCGGTGTTCGCGAGCGTGTACGACCGCGCCGCCACCGCCTGAGCCTTCAGCGCTTCCACGGGAAAGCTGGCCGGCATCTCGGCCGGAAGAACGCCTCGCAGGTAATCCTCCAGTCCCACGTCGTTCACCATGGTCAGTCCGGAGGCCGATACGGTCACGCACAGGTGTCCGCGGTAAGAGCGCTTTCTGCTCCCCTGTGACACCGTCAGAGTACCGTCCGGGACGCACAGAACGAGCGGTGAGCGGCTGTCCTGCGGAAGAGGCCCCGCGGGCGGCAGGGTGATCGCGGGCTGCGGAGTGGGGGCCCACGACCCGTCTGCGCGCTGATACTGCAGCGCATCGCCCGACACGGTGACCGCCTGGCGCGAAGAGAAATACGAGAGCAGCACGCGAACGCGGAGCGTTTCCTCGCCTGTGGCGGTTGATGCGGCTGCCGCTGCGATAAGAAGAGCCGCCAGTAGTCTGCGGGGCTGGATGGGTAGGGTCACGGCAGATAGCCAGGAAAACAAAAGGCGGCCGCCCTCCGGGCTGCCGCCGTATCCGCACAAACAATGGTCGGGGCGGGGAGATTTGAACTCCCGACCTCTCGCACCCGAAACGAGCGCTCTACCAAGCTGAGCCACGCCCCGACGCCACCGGATTATAACACAAGCGCCGCGCGCCATACAAGAGCAGACGCGCCGCCGCAAGTCTTTTAGCCTTTTATGCCCGACATTATGATTCCGCTCACGAAGTACCTCTGCGCGATGAAGAAGATCACGAGAACCGGAATCAGCACCGTCACCGCCGCCGCCATCATCAGATGATACTCGGTGCCGTGCAGCGACCGGAACGAGTTCAGCCCCAGCGCCAGCGTCTTTGTCTCGAGCGACTGGGTATAGATGAGAGGGCCCATGAAGTCGTTCCAGTGATGCACGAAGCTGAATACCGCCACCGTCGCCAGCGCGGGCTTCGACAGGGGCAGCGCAACGTTCCGGAAGATGCCGAACGGACCGCAACCGTCTATCTTGGCCGCGTCCTCGAGTTCCGATGGCAGCGAAAGGAAGAACTGCCGAAGAAGGAAGATGAAAAACGCGCCTCCGCCGAAGAACGCCGGGACGATCAGCGGCCGAAGCGTGTCAATCCAGCGCAGCTTTGCGAACAGCACGAACGTCGGGATCAGCGTAACCTGAGGCGGAATCATCATCGTCGAGATAACCAGCAGGAACAGAGCATCGCGGAAACGGAAGCGCATCCGGGCAAAACCGAACGCCACCAGCGACGCTGACGCCACCTGGCCGATGATCGCGAGCACCGTCACGATGAGCGTGTTCTTCAGGAATATCTGGAATGGCAGCACGGTCAGCGCTTCCGGGTAGTTGCTCCACTGCGGGTGGGTGGGTATCCACGAGCGATGCTTCGCCATCACCTCTGCCGCCGGAGTCAGCGATGTCGAAAGCATCCACAAAAAGGGAATCAGAAACACAGCGCCGAGCGCCGAGAGGACCAGGTAGCGCAGCGCTTTCTTCATCCGTAGTGCACCCACCGCTTCGAAGTCCGGAACTGAAACAGCGTCAGAATCAGCACGATCACGAAGAGCAGCCACGCCATGGCCGACGCATAGCCGAGGCGGAAATACATGAACGCGTTCTGGAACAGATAGAGCACGTACAGCAGAGTGGCGTTCGAAGGGCCTCCGTTCGTCATGACGAAGGCTGCCGAGAACACCTGAAAGCTCCCGATGACCGCCATCACCAGGTTGAAGAAGATTGTCGGCGAGAGCATGGGCAGCGTCACATGCAGGAACTGCTTCCAGTTGTTCGCGCCGTCAATCGTCGCCGCCTCGTACAGTTGCTCCGGGATGTTCTGCAGCCCGGCGAGGAATATCAGCATCGCCCCGCCCGTGCCCCACAGACTCATGATGATCAGTGCGGGCATCGCCCAGTCCGGCGAGCTGAGCCACAGCGGCGGATTGCTCGTGAAGTGCCGCAGAAACCGGTTGATCAGCCCGAGTTGCGGGTTGAACAGCCACATCCACAGCAGGTAGGTCGCGACGCCGGAGGTCACCGCGGGCAGGTAGAAGAGCGTACGGAAAATGCCCATTCCCCGCAGCTTCTGATTGAGCAGAAGCGCGAGCCCGAGCGCCGTGCACATTCCGAGCGGAACGGCGAACACGGCGTAGTACACGGTGTTGAAGAGCGATCTGCGCAGCAGCGGGTCGCTGAAGAGCCTGCGGTAGTTCGCCATGCCTGCAAACTGCGGCGGCGTAATCGCGTCCCAGTACGAGAAGCTGAGCGCCAGCGAGGCGATGATCGGCCCAGCCGCGAAGATCAGGAAACCGGCTATCCACGGCGAGATGAACAGCCATCCCGCCACGGCCTCCTTGCGCGCCATCCCCGATGCCTGCCTCTTCACGGGGCCTCCTTCAGGATCACATTCACGCGCCTGGCGAACCGCCTGCACACACCCTCCGGCGTCTGCACGCCCAGAAACGCGTCGTCGAGTTCCGATAGCGCCTGCGTGTAGTCCGCGAACTGCGGCGGAAAGGCGGCGGTCCGCGCGTGCGAGACGGCTCGCAGAAACTCGTCATCGTTCGCCGGGCTCACGTCCGTCTTCAGCATTCCGGGCGTCAGGGCCACGGGTTTGTACGCCGGTATCGCGTTGCCCATCCTCACGTTGCCGAGCGCGCCTTCCCTGCCAGAAAGAAACTTCAGGAACTCCCAGCATTCCTTCGGGTGCTTCGTGGATGTGAGAATGCAGTTTGCTCCCCAGATGAGCGTCGTCGCGCGCTGTGTGCCCTTGGGCATCGGCGCGACGTCCCAGGGGAAGCTCATGCCTTTCGCGAACGACTTGTACGCGTAGCGCGAGTTCGCGCACATCGCGATCTTCTCGGCCATAAACAGCTCTTCGGGGCTCTGGCCGGTGGACTGCCCGACAGCCGGGGCGACGTTCCACTTTGTAGCAAGTTCCACGAAAAAGCTGAACCCTTGAATCGCTGACGGGCTGTCCATCAGGCACACCGTCTCGTCCCTGTTGAACAGCTCCCCGCCGTTCATCCACACCCAGGCGGGCCAGCGGTTGTAGGCGTTTTGCGTGACGAATGCAAACTGGTCGGGCACCCGGTCTCCATCCTGGTCCACGGTCAGCTTGCGCGAAGCCTGCAGAAACGTGTCCCACGTCCAGCTTGCGTCGGGGTAGGGGAGACCGGCCTCATCGAAGATGCGCTTGTTGTAGAAAAGCAGGATCGTCGAGAAATCCGACGGCAGCCCGTAAAGCCTGTCGCCCCGCCGCATGCTGTCGAGAACCGGCTTGAAGTAGTCGTCCTCGTCGAAGGCCACGTCATCCTTCGCGAGCGTCCGCACATCCACCAGCAGGCCCTTTGCCGCATACAGGGGGAAGTTCGCCTGGGTAACGTGAATCACGTCTGGCGCAATCCCGCCCGCGATCAGAGTCAGCAACTTGGAGTCGTAGCCCGTATCGCCCAGGCTTGCGTTGAGGCGTATCTTGATGTGGGGGTGCGAACGCTCGAATGCGGGAATCAGCTCTTCGCGGTAGAGCGTGAGGAACTCCGGAGTCGCGTAGTTGTACCACTCCAGAACGACTCTGCCGTCCGGCGTGCGCTCCTCACGCACAGCGCCGCACCCCGCCGCCAGGGCGACTGCGGCGGCGAGAACCAGGGCGTACGCGAGCCTGAATGTGATTGTCTTCATGCGTGCAGGTGCTGGATCGGCGGAGTCCGCCTTCCGGGACGTTCATTCCACGTGCATCTGGCGAATTCCTACCCGGCGGCCGCGCCGTGCTTCCGGGCGTGCGCTTTCGTGAACAGCGACTTGAGCCAGATGGGCGTGATGAGGGTGGTGAGCATCACCATCGCGACGATCGCTGAGTAGGTCACGGCGTCAATCACCGGCTCTCCCTGCAGATAGTGCCTCGCCCCCACGCTCGCGAATATGAGGCCGACCTCCCCGCGCGGGATCATACCCACGCTCACGATCATCCTGTTTATGCCCTTCTGGGTGATGCCAATGCCGCACACCAGCTTTCCCACCATCGCCGCCACGAACAGCGCACCGGCCAGCCCAAGCGCTTTCGGGCTGGCAAAATGCCGCAGGTCGACGCTGAGTCCCATAAGCACGAAGAACACCGGCACGAAGAGGTCAGCAATCGGGGCAATCAGCTCGTCCACGCTTCGCTCGCCGCGCTTCGTGAACCTTCTGTAGTGAGAGGGTTCCAGAACCAGCCCGGCCGCAAATGCCCCCACGATGGGCGCCAGCCCCAGCCAGCCCGCAACCGCGGCGAGCGTGAAGCACATCCCGATGCTCGCCGCCAGCAAGACACCGTGAACGCGCATCCTCGACAGAGTATTGAGCGCGGGCCGGGCACCGAATCGGCCGAGCACAATGGCCACAGCGAAGAACGCCACAGCCTTCAGCACGATCGCGGCCACGCTGACCGGAGATATCACGGCGGCCGCGCCGCGTTCGGCGGCAACCACCAGGCCGCTGACAACGGCCAGGATTATCAGCCCGATCACATCGTCAATGACGGCAGCGCCAAGGATGATTCTCGCCTCGCCGGTCTGCATCTTGCCCAGGTCCTTCAAGACCCGCGCGGTGATGCCGACGCTCGTTGCCGCCAGCGTCGCCCCGACAAACCCGTACACTATGGGCGGGTGATTCGGCAGCAGCGTTTTACCCACGACAAACCCCAGAATCATCGGCGCCACAACGCCGAAGATCGCCACCAGTAGTGACGAAATGCCGACGCGCTTCATCTCGTCGAGGCGGGTTTCGAGGCCGACCTGGAACAGCAGCAGCACAACGCCCACTTCCGCGGCAATCCCAATCCCCACATCCGTCTTCAGCGCTTCGAATACCGTCGGGCCCAGCAGATGCACGTTTCCGAGCCCCACGCCAACCAGCAGCTCGCCCAGCACCGCCGGCTGGCCCAGCCGCTCGAATATCTCGCCGCCGAACTTCGCTGCAATCAGAATCAGCACGATCGAAACCATGAACTGCAGGATCTGGTGCTCGTGCTCCAGATCGCCGCTGGTCTCGGCCGGCTCGCTATCTGCATGGCTCTGGCTGATGCCGCCCTGCGCCACGGCGTAACGCTCAGCCGCGGCGGGGTGCTCCGATGCCGGGCTGAGGAAACACAGACCGATGAGGATCAGCGCCAGCACGAGTATTCCGCGCGGCCGTTGTGTCGAAGATGTTCTGAATGGGTATGAAAGAGTCATTGCTGGAATTCTATCGCGGGATTCACGAGTATACTGCGATAGAGGGTCTTTTGCCAAGCCGCTCGCCGTTCGCGAGTTCGCCGGGCAAGCATGCTGGAGGATCACAAAGCTTGAAATATCGCACACTGGGAAGAACAGGATTGCAGGTGTCCGAGATCGGGCTCGGCGCGCTGGAGGTCGGGCGCAGATGGGGCATACCCTCACTGGACGACCCGGGGAACCCGCCGGACGAAGCAGCCGCCGTCCGGTTTCTGAACGATGTCCTCGACAGCGGCGTGAATCTGATTGACACGGCTGCCGCATATTGGCTCAGCGAGGAGCGCATCGGCAAGGCTCTCTCAGGCCGCCGGAGCGAGTTCGTGCTGGCCTCCAAGTGGGGAGAGTGGTGCGACGAGTCGGGCTCCGTCTACGACTACTCTCCGGCCGCCATGTGGAAGTTTCTGGACTCAAGCCTTACAAAGCTGAACACAGATGTCATTGACCTCTACCAGATCCACTCCGCGCCGCTCGAGGTCATCCAGAGCGGGGAAGCCCTCGCGGAGATGCAAAAAGCGCGCGAGCAGGGCAGGATTCGCTTCATCGGGCTGTCGTGCGGGGAGGCCGAGGCGCTCGCCGCAATCGAGTCCGGCGGCTACGACACTATCCAGATCAGCTACAACGCCCTCGGCCGCTCCATGGAGAGCCGCGTACTGCCGATGGCGCTCTCGGCAAACATGGGCGTTCTCATCAAGGACGGCCTGGCTGCGGGACGGCTTACGGACAAGATTCACCGGCTCGGCGGCGAGCACGCCGCGCTCAAGGAACGGGTGGCGGCCCTGCAGTCTCTGGCCGAAGGGTGGGCGATGAGCCTGAACGAACTGGCCCTGCGCTTCGTCCTCAGCAATCCTGCCGTATCCAGCGTCATCGCGGGCACACGCTCGGGCGCGCACCTTCTGGACAACATCAGGGCATCGGACGGCCGCCTGCTGACGCCGGAGCAGATGCAGGCTCTGGAAGGTGTTGCCTGAGACGATGGCGGCAAAGCCCAACCGGCTCATCAACGAAACCAGCCCCTACCTGCTGCAGCATGCCCGCAACCCTGTGGACTGGTACCCCTGGGGCGAGGAGGCGTTCCACGCTGCACGGGATCTGGACAGGCCCATCTTTCTCTCCATCGGCTACAGCAGCTGCCACTGGTGCCACGTAATGGAGCGCGAGAGCTTCGAGAACTCCGAGACAGCCGCGCTTCTCAACGAGCACTTCATCAGCATCAAAGTGGATCGCGAGGAGCGCCCGGATGTGGACGAGGTCTATATGCAGGCCGCCCAGCTTGTGACCGGCGCGGGCGGATGGCCGCTCAGCGTCTTCCTGAAGCCCGACCGCGAGCCGTTCTTCGCCGGGACGTACTTCCCTCCAAAGGGTGCCTACGGGCGGCCGGGATTCGGCTCGCTGCTGCTGCGAATCGCCGAGCTCTGGCGCAGCCGCCGCGCCGACGTGGACGCCAGCGCGGCAGGAATCGCGGCGGCAATCCGGCAGGGGCTCCAAAGCTATGCCCGGCCGGGCAGCGTGGACTGGAGCGTGCTCGAAAAGGCCGCGGCCGATCTCGAACGCGGCTACGACCCCGCCGAAGGCGGCTTCACCGGCGCCCCCAAGTTCCCTCCATCCATGTCGCTGCGCCTTCTGCTCCGAGAGCACAGGCGCACAGGGTCCGCCCCGCTCCTCGACATGGTGACCCGGACGCTCGATCGCATGGTGCGCGGGGGAATCTTCGACCAGATCGGCGGCGGCTTTCATCGCTACTCGACCGACGACCGCTGGCTGGTGCCGCATTTCGAGAAGATGCTCTACGACAACGCGCTCATGACGGTCGCGCTGCTTGAGGCCTGCCAGGTGACGGACCGCCCGGATTTCGCCGAGGCCGCGCGGAGCGCGCTGGGTTTCGTCCTGCGCGAGATGACCGCGCCGGAAGGCGGCTTCACCAGCGCTCTGGACGCGGACAGCGAGGGCGAGGAGGGGCGATTCTACGTCTGGACCCCGTCCGAGGTGAGCAGCGTCCTCGGAGACGAGGACGGGCTGCTGTTCTGCGGCTTCTACGATATCACGGAAGACGGCAACTTCGAGGGAGGCCGCAGCATCCCCCACGCCGTGCAGGATCTTGCCTCGCGCGCTGGTGAGATGGGGCTCGCCCCCGAAGACCTCGAAGCGCGGCTGGCCGCCATGCGCGCGAAGCTGCTCGAAGCCCGCTCGCTGCGCGTTCGGCCCGCCCTCGACGACAAGGTGATCGTCGCATGGAACGGCCTGATGATCGGCGCGATGGCCATGGGCGGGCGCGTTCTCGGAGAGACGGCGTTTGTCGAGGCCGCGCGCATAGCCGCCCGGTTTGTCCTGTCGCTGGCCGTCGAGGGCGGAGCGCTCGCGCATAGCTGGCGCGCGGGAGCGTGCAGCGGTCCCGCGTTTCAGGACGACTACGCCTGCCTCATCAACGGGCTGATTGACCTCTACGAGGCCGATTTCGATGGCCGCTGGCTTCTGGAAGCGGCAACGCTCGCCGAAGCCATGCTCGAGCGGTTCCGCGACCCGGACGCCGGGGGCTTCTTCCTGGCCGAGCCGTCGCACGGCACGCCGCTCGCGCGCTCCAAAAGCCCGACCGACGGCGTCACGCCTTCGGGCAACTCATCGGCCGCTCTGGGTCTGGCCAGGCTGTCGCGCTTCCTTGCGCGCGCGGACCTCTGGGGCGCGGCTGTCGAGACAATCGGCGCTCTCGGGGGGATGGCGGCGCAGGCGCCGCGCGCGTTCGAGAACCTGCTCATTGCGGCGCACTTCACGCTATCAGAACCCCGCGAGATTGTGCTGGCAGGCCAGCAGAACGATGCCGCGCTGGCCGAAATGCGCGGCCTCCTCTCGCGAACCTTCCTGTCCGATAGCGTCATTGCCTGGCACGACGCGTCTCTGCCGCTTCCTGTCGCCCAGGGTAAGACGGCGGGCGATGCCTTGGCCGCGGCCTTCGTCTGCCGCAACTACGCCTGCCAGGCGCCGGTATACTCGGCAAAGGATCTGGCCGAGCTTCTGGGTCTGCCGCGATGCGGTGACTAGAACTCGGTGCCGCTGGTGAACCGGAAACCGCGAATCTTCGCGGCGGGCGCGGCAATGCCCTGTCCAACCTTGATCTCGCTTCCCAGCGATTCCAGGTTCGAGAATGCGCGAAGCAGGCTCTCGGTGAAGCGCAGGTTCTTCACGGCGCGCGTCACCCTGCCGCCCTCGATCAGAAACGTCCCGTCGCGCGTCATCCCCGTCACAACCGCGTCGGTCTCTCTCAGCAGGTTCGTGTAGTTGAAACGCGTAATGAGGAGGCCCTTTGCCGTGGATGCTATCATCTCGCCCACGCTTGCGCCGCCGCCGCCGAGATACATATTCATCGCCGCCGGGCGCTCGTTCAGCCCGCCGCCCGTGCCGTGTCCCGTGCTCTCGCGCCCTTCGCGGCGGGCGGTGTAGCTGTCGTAAACAACCCCGCGCGCGACCCCCTCGGTAATCAGCTCCACGCGCTGTTTTGCCACCCCCTCGCCGTCGAAAGGCCGCGCGAGGCCGCGCTCATCGGCCCCGTCGTCCCACAGCGAAAACTTCTCCGACACGATCTTCTGGCCGATCTTGCCGGCCATGAAACTGCGGCCTTCCTGGAAGCGCAGCGCGTCGAGCCCGCATCCCCGCAGATTGCCCAGGAGATTGATCACGGCGTACGGCATCAACACGACGTCGTACTCCCCCGGCTGCACGTCCACCGCGTCAACGTTCAGGCGCGCCACATCGGCCGCCTCGCGCGCACTGGCTGCAAAGTCCAGCTTCGCCGCATCCCGCCCGCACGCGCTGGCGTAGCCCACGCCCTCACCGCACTGGCAGACGGTGACCAGCGACGCCATAGAGCAGGGCAGGTAGGCCTCGATCCCGAGCGAGTTCACGATTGCCGTCTCTGTAAGCGTCTGCGAAAGCGACCCCGAAAGCCGCGCGCTGTCTCCCGCCGCGCTCTTTGCCGCCTCCGCCATTGCCGCAACCTGCGCCGCCCGCTCCTCGGGTCCCAGCGAGGCTGTAGAGCCGAACCAAGTCGCAACCTCCGGATAGCCTGCGCCCGGCTCCGGCAGACCCCGGAAGTCGGGCGTCTCCGGAAGGCTCGCCGCGAACCGCGCCGCCAACTCCGCGGTCTCCCGCACACCCTCTTCCGAAAGCTGGTTCGTGGAGGCGAATCCCACGCGTTTGCCGTTCACCGCCTTCACCGTAAGGGTGCAGTCC
>MTKZ01005208.1_pt2 | contig 20617 bp, 17 predicted proteins | sample 1042781 | NCBI WGS metagenome assembly MTKZ01 (sample SAMN06212207, study PRJNA360539) | anaerobic digester metagenome | biome: Wastewater treatment plant; material: sludge; isolation source: anaerobic digester fed with sludge from wastewater treatment plant | place: Denmark: WWTP Viborg ... | reverse complement strand
ATCGACCCGGCAGTGGGGCCCGACGACGCGATCAACACGAACGTCGAGGAGAGCGGCTCGGTGTTCATGCCGGCCGTCGACGGCACCGTCGCCTCGGACCCCGACGACGGTGGCGAAGTGTTCGGGAACGACGTCATCGAACTCGTCGAGCAGGTCGCCGGTCAACCAGGCATGATCGTCGACGACTTCGAGTCGATGAGCGACCAGTACCAGGAGGTACTGGTCGACGTGGTCCCGGAGCTGACCGAGGGTTTCAACCCGCCCGACTCGATGCCGTTCGAGGACATCCTGGGCGACAGCATCGCCGAGCTGCAGACGGCGCTGCCCGACTTCGGGGCCGGGCTCCCGCTGCCGTCGGCCGACGACTTCGAGGTGATTCCTGACATCCCCGAGCTCCCACTGGTTGGCGAGACGGGCTTTCCGGAGGAGGTCGTCGAGGAGTTGCAGGAGTCATGGGCTCCGATGGTCGATGACGCCGCGGCGCAGGCCGAGGACTTCGTGCAGGATCAGGTGGAGGACATCACCGAGCAGGCGCAGGACACGCTGGGCGGCATCGCCGACGACCTGGGTCTGTGACCGGCCACGCTCGCGAACGGCTGTCGCCGGCCACCGTGGGGTGGTTCAGACGAAGCGGAACGTGCTGAGCATCTCCATGATGGGCGGTGTGCAGGCGGCCATGTGCTCGACCGGACAGGTGAGCACCAGTTGGAAGAAGTCGACCACCTTGCCGCCTTCGGTGACCGGTGCGAACCACAGCGCCTGCAGCTGCGCCAGCTTGCGCCCGCCCTTGGGGCCGGTGAACTCGGCGCCACGGATGTACACCGGCAGCTCGCCGAACCGCATCAGCTTCTCGCCGCGCTCGGTGAGGTCGGTGGTGGTGCGCTGCAGCTTGGCCCAGGTGATCTGAGCGGCGACCTTGAAGTCGACGCTGCGCGCCACCTTGTCGTGCGTGAGCATTGCGTTCACCCAGAACCCGTCGACCTCTTGCGGCAGCCGCACCACTGCCAGCGCGCCGGGTGCTTCATCGAGGGTCCACCCGTTGGGTACCGCGAACACGAACGGCGGCACCGCGGTGAGCATGTCGCTGGGTTGGACGACGAGGCGGTTCAAGACCGCGAGAGGAGTGAGCTGCTCTGCCATGACGCAGAGAGTAGTTCCTTTTTCACAAGCGGCTTTCCAGAACCGGGAATGCTCCCGGTGACGCCCCTCGCGGGCTTCCGTACTCTGACGTCAGATCTTGAAAGGGAGGTATGTCATGGGCTGGTTCGATGACGTTGTCGATTTCGTGGAGGACACCGCTAGCGATGTCGCCGACACCGCTAGCGACGTGGTGGAGACGGTGGTCGAGACCGTGACCGAGGTGGTGGAGAACGTAGAACAGGCCACCACCGACCCCGTCGGCTGGTTCGGCGGCGTGGTCGAGGGCGTGGTCGACACGGTCGAGGACATCGCCGACGATCCGGGTGGCTGGTTCGCCGACACGGTCGACGAGTACGTGTTCGACACGGTCGACTTCGTCACCGCCGGTGCGGTCAACATCGACTACGAGGACGGCACCTTCTCCGCCTCGGCCGGCATCGACGGCGTGGCCTCGTACGGCGTCAGCGTCGGTGAGGATGGCTTCGAGATGTCGGGCGAGTTCGACGTGGGCATCGCGTCGGGCGAAGTGTCGCTCGGCGACGAGGGCTTCACTGGCAGCGCCTCCGCCGGCGTCGATTGGGGCCCGTTGCCCTATGCCGAAGGCCACGTCGAAGTCTCCGAGAACGGCGACATCTCCGTGGGCGGCCAGGTGCAAGGCACCATCCCCACGCCGTACGGCATCGTCAGCGGTTCCGCCGAAGGCGGCTTCTACCGCAACGAGGACGGCAGCTGGGGCGCCAACGTGGCGGCCGATGGCTCGATCATCACGCCCGCCGGCGTCACCGTGGGCGCCAACGTCGGCGTCGACTACGACGAAGCGGCCGACGGCGACTCGACGCTGAACGTCAGTGCCGGCGCCTCCGTGGGCTACGTCGGTGGGCCGGAGGTGTCGGCCGGTGTGGACTACACCCACTCCGACATCGACGGTGTCACCACCGACTCGATCCAGGGTGAGGTGGGCGTCGAGGGCTACGGCCTCGAAGCCTCCGCCTCCGGCGGCTACGAGCGAGTGGAGGATGCCGACGGCAACGTCAGCGAAACCGTCACCGGCGAAGTGGAGGGCAGCGGCTACGGCGTCGAGGTGAATGCCTCCGGCGAGTACGAGCGCCTGGAGGACAACCAGGGCAACGTCTCGGAGAGCTACTCGGGCGAGGTGGGGGCCAGTGGCTACGGCGTCGACGTGGGTGCCGGTGGCGAGTACACCGAGACCACGTTGGCCGACGGCACCACCACCTCCACCAGCGATGCCTGGGCAGATGTCGATGGGCTCGACACCGATCGGCTGCTCAGCTTGGCCGACGAGGCGCTGGGCACGGGAGGCGCGATTGCCGGTGCCGGAGCAGCGGTCGGCCAGGTGCAGGGCGTTGCCGACACGGTCAGTGACCTGGCCGCAACGGGCGATCTCAGCGATGTCTTCTCCACGATGGCCGACGAAGGCGGCGGCTCGATCGCCGACGTGGCCGGCGACCTCGTGGAGAGCGGCAACTTCGACGACTTCCAGAGCGACGTCATCGAGTCGGAAGTCACTGAGGCGGCAGCCGACGAGGTGTGGGACGATCTGGGTTCATGACCGAACCTGCATCGCAACCGGCGGCCGCTGCGGCGGCACCCGGCCCTGACGCCCTCATCCTCGAGCTCGGCAAGGTGCTGCAGCAGCTGGGTCGCAACGACCTGGCCGGCCGCGCCGCCGTGGCCGCAGCCCGCTTGCGCAGGCCGTCCACCATCGTGTGCGTGGTCGGCGAGTTCAAGCAGGGCAAGAGCTCGCTGGTCAACGCGTTGCTCGGGCAGCAGGTCTGCCCGGTCGACGACGATCTGGCCACTTCCGCCATCACGCTCGTGCGCTACGCCGAGCAACCCGGCGCCATCGTGCGCCGCCGCGAGGACGGCAAGGCGCTGGCCGACCCCATTCCCGTGACCGACCTGCAGCAGTGGGTCAGTGAGTCGGGCAACCCGCGCAACCTGAAGGGTGTCGAGCGGGTCGAGGTCACGGTGCCCAGCCCGTTCCTGAAGCAGGGCCTGGTCATCGTCGACACGCCCGGCATGGGCGGCCTCGGCGCCGGCCATGCGGCCGCCACGCTGAGCTTCCTCCCATTCGCCGATGGCCTCATCTTCGTCAGCGACGCATCGGCCGAGCTGAGCGCTCCCGAGCTCGAGTTCCTGCGCAGGGCCATCGAGCTGTGCCCCACCGTGCTGTTCGCCCAGACCAAGATCGACCTGTTCCCGAACTGGCAGAAGATCGTCGACCTCAACCGCGGCCACCTCGACCGTCACGGCGTGAACATCCCCATCGTGCCGGTGTCGAGCTCGCTGCGCACGGCGGCGCTGTCGCGCAAGGATCGTGCGCTCAACGAGCAGAGCCACGTGCCCGAACTGGTGCAGCACCTCGGCGACGATGTGGTGGGCCCGGCCAAGGCCAACGCGACCACTCGCTCCATCGACGACGCGCGGTCCATCATCGCCCAGATCACCGCCGGCTTGCAGGCCGAGCGCAGCGTCATCGACGACCCGGCCAATGCGGCTGCCGGTGTCGCGTCGCTGGAAGAGGCCAAGAGCCGCATCGAGTACCTGCGCGGCCCCGGCGCCAAGTGGAGCGTGCTCGTCGGCGACCGCATCACCGATCTGTCCAACAAGGTCAGCTTCCATCTGCGCGGGTCGATGCGCGAGATCCAGCGCCTGATGGACGAGCGCGTGGAAGTGCTGTCCAAAGGCGACGAGTGGGACGAGCTCGCGCGCTACCTGCAGACCGTGGTGGCCGACGAGGTCACCAACGCCTTCGTCAGCCTCGAACAGGGCCGCACCGCCGTGCGTGGCGAGGTGATCGAGCTGATGCGCGACGAAGATCTCGGCCTCTCCGATCGCAGGTCGGTGGTCAACGAGGTCTCGATCAGCGATCTGTGGCAGGGCAAGGCCCTCGACCAGGTGGTGGCCGGCGGGAAGAAGGCGTTCAACGTGGGCCTCACCACCGTGCGCGGGGCGCAGAGCGGCATCATGATGTTCGGCATGATGGGCAGCTTCCTGCCCACCGCGGCCGGCGTGCTCATCGCCTCCAATCCCGTGCTGCTGGGCGTCGGTGCGTTGTTCGGCAGCATCGGCCTGGCGGAGGATCGCAAGCGCAAGGTGGCTGCTCGCCGGCAAGCGGCTCGTTCGCAGGTGCGCCAGTTCCTCGACGATGTGCAGTTCGAGGTGAACAACCAGATCAGCACCGTGGTGCGCGACGTGCAGCGCGACCTTCGCGACGAGTTCGGTGATCGGTTGGCCGAGCTGCTGCGCACGTTCACGGAAGCAGCCACGCGTGCTCAGCAAGAGATGCAGAAGTCGCAGACCGAGCGGCAAGCGCGCTCGAAGCAGTTGGAGACCGCACTGGCAGGGCTGACCAAGCTCGACGCCGCGATGGCGAAGGTGAACGCATGAGCACCAACCTCGGAGGTGGCGTGGCCGAGCAGGTTCTGGCCGTCGCCCGCAACCTCTCTGCCGTCGCACCCAACGCGCAGGTCAAGGCGCAGGCGCAGGCGGTGATCGATCGACTCAGCGGGCCGCTGCGCGTGGCCATCGCCGGCAGGGTGAAGGCGGGCAAGTCGACGCTGCTCAACGCACTGGTGGGCGAGCGGTTGGCCCCCACCGACGCAGGTGAGTGCACCAAGATCGTCAGCCGCTACTCACGCGGCGCCGGCTACGAGGTCACCGCCAGCATGCGCGATGGCCGCGTCGAGCCCTTGGCCTTCACCCGCAGCAACGGCACGCTCGACATCAAGCTGGGCGCACTGCGCGAAGCCGACATCGCCACCATCGACGTGTCGTGGCCCACCTCGTCGCTGGAGACCATCACGCTCATCGACACCCCCGGGCTGGCCAGCCTCAACGACGAGAACTCGCGGCGAACCCGCGAGTTCCTGGAGTTCGACGAGAACAAGCCGAGCGACGCCGACGCGGTGATCTACCTGATGCGCCACGCTCACCGCAGCGACGTTGCGTTCCTCGATGCGTTCATGGATCGCAGCGTCACCGCTGCGTCGCCCGTGAACGCGGTGGCGGTGCTCAGCCGCGCCGACGAGATCGGTGCCGGTCGCCTCGACGCGATGGTGTCGTCGGCCAAGATCGCGCAGCGCTATGCCGCCGATCCGCAGCTCACCGGCTTGTGTGCCGCGGTGGTGCCGCTGGCCGGCCTGTTGGGCGAGACCGGCCTCACCTTGCGCGAGGACGAAGTGGCCGCGTTGCGCATGTTGGCCGCGACTGCGCCCGACGTGCTGGAGCGCATGTTGCTGTCGGGTGATCACTTCTGCGACACGTCGAGCAGCGAGCTCACCGTCGAGCTGCGGCGCAGCCTGCTCGACCGGCTGGGGCTGTTCGGCGTGCGCCTGGCGATCAGCGAGATCCAATCCGGTCGCGCCACCACGGCCGCCGCCTTGGGCCCGGTGCTCGTGGAGCACTCGGGTCTCACCGCCCTGCGCCGCCTGATCACCAGCCACTTCATGCCGCGAGCGCGCATCCTGCAAGCGCGGTCGGCGCTGGTGGCCTTGCGGGCCATCTCCCGCCAGATCTCGTCGGTGGTGCCCGCGGTGGCCGCCGACCTCGATCGTCAGCTCGAGCAGATCGAGGCCAGCACGGTGCAGTTCGCGCAAGTGCGCGGCGCGCACCTGGTGGCCTCGGGGGCAGTCAGCGTGTCGCCTGCCGATCGCGCCGAGCTGGATCGCCTGTTCTCCTCCACCGAGCCCGGTGCGGCGCTGGGAATGAGCGCTGCCGCGACGGATCAGATCCAGGCGGTGGCGCTGCAGGGGATCAGCAAGTGGCGGTCGGCCGGCGCCGACCCGTTGGCCGACCCCACCTACGTGGAGGTGTGCGACACGGCGGCCCGTGTGCTCGAGTCGATCTACGGTGCCACGCTCGCCAGATCCTGAGTCATGTTGACTCAAGGTTTCTGCTGGTGAAGTTGTGGGTATGCAGTGCGTACCTCTAGGCTTGCGTCTAGTTCGCTCAACATCCCCCTTTCACTAAGGAGCTCACCATGGCCAAGGCAGTCGGTATCGACCTCGGCACCACCAACTCCGTCGTCGCCGTCTTCGAGGCCGGCGAAACGGTCGTCATCCCCAACTCAGAAGGCGGTCGCACCACCCCGTCGGTGGTCGCCTTCAGCAAGGCCGGCGAAGTGCTGGTGGGCGAAGTGGCCAAGCGCCAGGCCATCACCAACCCCGACCGCACCTTCCGCAGCATCAAGCGCCACATGGGCGAAGCGTGGAAGAGCGACGACATCGACGGCAAGCGCTACACCCCGCAGGAGATCAGCGCTCGCACGCTGATGAAGCTCAAGCGCGATGCCGAGGCCTACCTGGGCTACACGGTCACGCAAGCGGTCATCACCGTGCCCGCCTACTTCGACGATGCACAGCGCACCGCCACCAAGGAAGCCGGCCAGATCGCCGGCCTGGAGGTGCTGCGCATCATCAACGAGCCCACCGCTGCCGCTTTGGCCTACGGCCTCGACAAGGGTGCGGAGGATGAGAAGGTGCTGGTGTTCGACCTCGGCGGCGGCACGTTCGACGTGTCGGTGCTCGAGATCGGCGAAGGCGTGTTCGAAGTCAAGAGCACCCACGGCGACACCAAACTGGGCGGCGACGACTGGGACCAGCGCATCATCGACTGGCTCGTCGGTCAGTTCAAGTCGGCCCACGGCGTCGACCTGGCCGCCGATCGCATGGCCACCCAGCGCCTCAAGGAAGCTGCCGAGAAGGCCAAGATCGAGCTCAGCCAGGTGCAGCAGACGCAGATCAACCTGCCGTTCATCACGGCCACGGCCGACGGCCCGCTGCACCTCGACGAAAGCCTCACCCGGGCCAAGTTCCAGGAGATGACCGCCGACCTCATCGAGCGTTGCCGCATCCCGTTCGAGCACGCGCTCAAGGACGCCGGCATCAGCAAGGGCGAGCTCAACCACGTCATCCTGGTGGGTGGTTCCACCCGCATGCCCGCTGTCACCGACCTGGTGCAGAGCCTCACCGGCAAGGAGCCCAACAAGTCGGTCAACCCCGACGAGGTGGTCGCCATCGGTGCGGCAGTGCAGGCCGGCGTGCTGCGCGGCGACGTGAAAGACATCCTGCTGCTCGACGTCACCCCGTTGTCGTTGGGCATCGAGACCAAGGGTGGCGTGATGACCAAGCTCATCGAGCGCAACACCACCATCCCCACCAAGCGCACCGAGGTGTTCACCACCGCCGACGACATGCAGCCCAGTGTCGAGATCCACGTGCTGCAAGGCGAGCGCGAGATGGCCAACTACAACAAGACGCTGGGCAAGTTCCAGCTGGTCGACCTGCCGCCCGCCCCGCGTGGTGTGCCGCAGATCGAGGTCACCTTCGACATCGACGCCAACGGCATCGTGCACGTCAGCGCCAAGGACCGTGCCACCAGCAAGGTGCAGAGCATGACCATCACCGGTCAGAGCACGCTCGACAAGAACGACATCGACCAGATGGTGCGCGACGCCGAGGCCCACGCCGAGGAAGACAAGCAGCGCCGTGAAGAGGCCGAGATCCGCAACAACGCCGACTCGCTGGTGTACCAGATGGAGAAGGTGCTGCGCGACAACGCCGACAAGGTCGACGAGGCCGAGAGGGCCGCTGTCGAGGCGCCGCTCGCGGAGTTGAAGACGGCCCTCAACGGCAACGACATGGTGGCCATCAAGGCCGCTCACGAAGCGCTCATGCAGGCCAGCCAGAGCTTCAGCCAGAAGCTGTACGAGAAGGCCGCGGCAGAGAACGCGGCCGGCACCTCGGCAGCGACCGGCCAGGGCAACGACAACGGCAGCACCGACGGCGCCGCCGACGACGACATCATCGATGCCGAAATCGTCGACGACGAATCGGGGAAGTGACGTTGCGATGAGCGACGACACCAGACCCGACCCCACGCCGCCCCTCGCGCCGGAAGAGGTCGTGCTCGACGACGATCTCACCTCGGAGATGATCCGTCTCCGTCCGCTCGCCGCCGATGCGGTGGCCGCCGCCGATGCGACCGATCTTGCCGAGGCCGAAGGCGCGCTCGAGCTCGACATCGAGGCGGTACTGGCGGAGCGCGACTCGTTCAAAGACATCGCGCTGCGCCTGCAGGCCGACTTCGACAACTATCGCCGTCGCGTCAGCGTGCAGCAGGCCGACGACGTGCAGCGCGCCACGGGCAAGATGGCCGAGGCGCTGCTGCCGGTGCTCGATGCCTGCGAGGCTGCGTTCTTGCAGCATCCGGGCGAAGTCGAGCCCATCTTCAACCTGCTGCTGGTGCAGTTGAAGAAGCAGGGCCTGGAGACGATGAACCTCCACGAGCAGCCGTTCGACCCCAACCTGGCCGAGGCCGTGCTGCACGAGGAAGGCGACGGTTCCGGGAGCGGTGCCGGCCCGATGGTCAGTGAAGTGCTCCGCAGCGGCTACACCTGGAACGGTCGTGTGCTGCGCGCGGCAATGGTGAAGGTGCGCGGCTGAGGCCGGGGCACCATGGCTGCGCAGCGCGAGTGGTACGAGAAGGACTACTACAAGATCCTCGGCGTCGCCGAGGACGCTGACGCGAAGTCGATCACCAAGGCCTATCGCAAGCTGGCCCGCGACAGCCACCCCGACACTCACCCCGGCAACGACGAGGCCGAGGAGCGCTTCAAGGCGGTCAGCGGCGCCTACGACGTGTTGGGCGACGAGGCGAAGCGCAAGGAGTACGACGAGGTTCGCCGGCTGGGCCCCGCGGGCGGTTTCGGTGGTGGGCCCGGCGGTGGCGCGCCCGGTGGGTACAACTTCAACGTCGGCTCCGATGGGCTCGGCGACCTGCTCGGCCAGGTCTTCAGCCGTGGCCGTCGTGGTGGTGGCGCCTCGGCTGCCGCCGGCCCCCAGCGCGGCGCCGACGTGGAGGCCACGCTCACGCTCGACTTCGTCGACGCCGCGAAGGGCCTCACCACCACGCTGCACCTCACCAGCGATGCCGAGTGCAGCACCTGCCACGGCAGTGGCGCCAAGCCGGGCACGCAGCCCAAGGTGTGCTCGCAGTGCGGTGGCCGCGGTGTGCTCGACGACAACCAGGGCTTCTTCTCCTTCTCCTCGCCGTGCCGAGCGTGCGGCGGCGCCGGTGTCACCATCGAGCAACCGTGCCCCACGTGCCACGGCACCCGCGTCGAGCGACGCGCTCGCGAGGTGCAGGCCCGCATTCCCGCCGGAGTGGCCGATGGGCAGAAGATCCGGCTCAAGGGTCGTGGCGCGCCGGGTCGCAGCGGCGGGCCGGCCGGCGACCTGATCGTCGAGTGCCACGTCGCCGCGCATCCGCTGTTCGGGCGCAGTGGCCACAACCTCACCGTGCGGGTGCCGATCACCTTCACCGAGGCGGCCTTGGGTGGCGAGATCGACGTGCCCACTCTCGACGGCCCGCGGGTCACGTTACGGCTGCGGGCGGGTACCCAGTCGGGCAGCCGCCATCGCGTGAAGGGCAAGGGGCTGGCCACCGCCAAGGGCACCGGCGACCTGATCGTGACCACCGACGTACAGGTGCCGCACCATCTCACCGACGAGCAGCGAGCAGCGCTCGAGGCGCTCGCCGCCGCGACTACGGTGTCGCCCAGACACGGACTGGAGGGCTGACCGATGCGATCACGTGACCACGCCGTGTACGTCATCTCGGTGGCCGCCGAACTTGCCGGCATGCATCCCCAGACCTTGCGCATCTACGAGCGCCGCGGGCTGGTGCAACCGGCTCGCACGCAAGGCGGCAATCGTCGTTACAGCGACCTCGACATCGAACGCCTCCGTCGCATCAGCGATCTCGCCGCCGAGGGAATGAACCTCGAGGGCATCCGCCGCGTGATGTCGCTCGAGCTGGAAGTGGTGCGACTGCGCGCCGAGAACGATGAGCTGCGGTCGTTGGCCGCGGGGGCATTGGCCGAAGCCGGTCGCCGGTCGCCTCGCCGCGATCTGGTGCCGCTGCGCCAGGAGATCACCGTCTTCGGCGGTTCTCGCCTCGGCACCTGACCACGGCGGTCAGCGGTCCTGCCAGGTGCACACGCAGGCTTCGTTGCCGTCTGCGTCCGCCAGCACCCACCAGCTGCGGGCGAAGTTGTCGTTGACCAGCGTGCCGCCAGCGGCGAGCGCAGCTGCGACGCGTTGTTCGGCGATGTCGTGGGCAACGGAGATGTCGATGTGGAATCGCTGCCGCTGCGTGCGGGCCTCGTCCATGTCTTGGAACCACACCGGTGGGCCGAGGCGAAGCGGGTCGACCAGCGAGCCGCCAGTGTCGGGGTACCCCAAGATGGCTGCCCAGAACGGACGAATGCGATCGGCGTCGAGCGTGTCGATGGCGATCTCCACTGCCTGCGCGGCGAGGGGCTCTGCAGTTGCACCCGCTGCGGCGGCCGCAGCGGAGATGACGCGAGCAAGCGCTGCGTCGAGCGTGGTGAGGCCACCAGTGGCATGCGTCGTCAGCGCCACGTGCACTCGGTCTGGGTAGCGGACGTCGATGTCGGGATGGTGCACCAGCTCGTCGGCTGCGGCGGCGATCGTGGTGGCCAACGCGACGGCCGCGCCGAACGACCCTGCGCGAAAGTTGGCATGGATGGCACCGAGAACGAACCGCCAATCGTCCAGCCCCTCGAGGGCGGCGAACTGCTCGGGCGTCAACGACGTGTACTCCATGCGACAATTACAGCAGGCTCCAGCGCCTGCCCGAGCTCAGCCCAGCGACGACAGTTCGTCGATGGCGGACTGCACCCAGCTGCCGAGGTCGATGGTGCCCAGCATTGCGCGGCGCACCTGAGCGGGCTCACGCGGCACGTCGGGGGTGGGCGGGGGCAGCGTTCCCAAGAACTCGAGCCACTCCTCGTTCTCCCATGGCGCGGGCGGTTCCGGCGCACGCACCCGTTCGTTGAGTGTCGGTGCAAGGCGTAGGTGACGCTCGCCGGCGCGGGATCGCGAACCGATCTCCGCCCGCGAGGCCCGTGCTTCGCCGTCGGCGGGCACGCAGCGGAACTCGACGACCAGCTCGGGGCGCGACACCAGTTCCGCTGCGAACGCCAGCAATGCAGCGACGCCGTGCTTGCACGGGTCGGCGTCGTCGGGGCAGCTACAGCTGACCATCAGTTCGCTGCCCTCCGGGGTCAGCCGGTTGATCTGTGCGCGCAGCAGTTCGGGTGAGCTGAGGTCGGGTCGCTCGATGGGGCGAACGGCCACGATCACCTGATACGCATCGGAGCGGCTGCCGGTCACCGTGGCCAGCAGCTGGCCGGACGACACCTGCAAGCGCGAGACGGCACCCTCCACCACGTAGGTCTTCCCGCGGCGAAAGCGAGCGGGATCGGCCATGCCGGCGACGGCAACCGAGAGCAGCGTGCTGGCCAGCTTGCCGACAGGGTGCGGCTCGCCTCGGAACTGTCCGGGAATGATGACGATGGTCATGACGCGGACCTCATGATGCGGACCTCGACGCGCGGGAGTGGTCGAGCACCACCAGATCGCGCAGCGCATCGGTGCTGAGCTCGCTGAGCCAGGCTTCGCCGGTGGTGCCGACGACTGCGTTGGCGAGGCTGCGCTTGTCGTTGATGAGTGCGTCGATCTTCTCCTCCACCGTGCCCTCGCAGACCAGCTTGTGCACGAACACCGTTCGCGACTGGCCGATGCGCCAGGCGCGGTCGGTGGCCTGGTCTTCCACGGCCGGGTTCCACCAGCGGTCGTAGTGCACCACCTGCGACGCAGCCGTGAGGTTCAACCCGGTGCCGCCGGCCTTCAACGACACCAGCAGCAGCGGCGAGGTGGCCGTACCCGCCTGGAACTCTTGCACCATTCGGTCGCGGCCGTTCTTGGTGACGCCACCGTGGAGGAAGGGCACTGTCTGGTGGAAGCGTTCGTGAAGGTGCGTTTGCAACAACAAGCCCATCTCGCGGAACTGAGTGAAGACCAGCGCCTGCTCGCCGGTGTCGAGCAGGTCGGTGATGAGCTCGTCGAAACGCTGCAGCTTGCCCGAGCGACCGGCCAGCTTGGAGCCGTCGCCCAGGGCGTGCGCGGGATGGTTGCAGATCTGCTTCAGCCGGGTGAGCGCTGCCAGCACCAGGCCACGTCGGCGCATGCCGGTTGCTTCCTGCGCGTCGGCCAGCAACTGGTCGACCACCGCTTGGTACATGTGCGCCTGCTCGCGCGTGAGCGGCGCCCAGGCCACTTGCTCGACCTTGTCGGGCAGGTCGGGTACCAGCGACTTGTCGGCCTTGGTGCGCCGCAGCAGGAAGGGGCCGGTGAGGCGGCGCAGCTCGGCGGTGGCGATGGGGTCGTGCTCGCGCTCGATGGGGTTGGCGAAGTGCTGGCGGAACTGCGTGGCGTTGCCCAGCAGGCCGGGCGCGACGATCTGGAAGATGGACCACAGCTCGGTGAGCCGGTTCTCNNCGCGCCGTGCGCGTGTCGGGGTTCTTCACGGCCTGCGCTTCGTCGAGCACCACCGTGGCCCACGGCACCTGTTGAAACGTCTCGAGATCGCGGGCTGCGACCTGATAGGTGGTGACCACCAGGTCGTGCTGAGCCACCGCGTTGATGAACGAGTGCTCGTGCAGCCGGCCGGTGCCGTGGTGCACCAGCACCCGCATGAAGGGAGTGAAGCGGGCAGCCTCGGCCTCCCAGTTGCGCACCACCGACAACGGGCACACCACCAGGTGCGGCCCCGGTATGCCGGCCAAGTGGGCCAAGGTGGTGGGGGTCTTGCCGAGGCCCATGTCGTCGGCCAGGCAGCCGCCCAGACCCAGCCGGTGCAGGAACTGCAACCACCCCAGGCCGCGTCGTTGGTACGGCCGCAGCGTGGCGGTGAAGTTGGGTGGCACGTCGCCATCGGCCAACGCTTCGTCGGGCAGGCCGTCGAGCAGCTCGCCCGCCCAACCCTTGCCGTTGACCAGGCCGCCCAGCGTGGGGTCGGTGTCGGCGTGGTCGAGGCCCGCTGCCTCCAGCTCGCGTTGCAGCTCGGCCGCCAGCGTGAGCAGCTGGAGAGCGCTCATCTCGCCGTGCTCGGCGCGATGCTCGTGCAGGTTGGCCAGCGCCCGCCGAGCTTCAGCGCGGTCGATCTGCACCCACCGCCCGCCGATCTCGATGAGGTTGGCGCCGTCCTCGGCGGCGCGGCGCAGCACATCGTCGGCCACGGGTGTGTTGTCGACGACCACCTGCCAGTCGACCAGGGCCGTTGCCGCGAAGCGGCCGCTACCAGTGGTGTCCTTCGGTTGGGCGGTGGCGCGAGTGGTGGTGCGCCGGCGAGTGAGCTTCTCGGGAGCGAGCAGCTCGATGCCGACGGTGGCGAGCGCATCGATGCTCTCCAGCGCCGCGGCCGCAGTGTCGAGATCGACCCCGTGCGGTACGTGGCCGACGGCGCCGCCGACCCATTCGGCAAGCTCGGGCACGGCCGCAGCGATGGCCGCGGCCGCAGCATCGAGCCGACGCTGCAGCAGCGGGATGAATCGGGCCTCGTGCGCGAGTGCGAGCGCAGCAGGCCCACCGACCATCACGTCGTGCGCGGGGCACCAGCGCCCACGATCGTCGCCGTCGACGAGCTCGAGGCCGAGCGGCCACTCGCTGCCGTCGTCGCCGCCGGCCGGCTCGCTGTCGAACAGCTCGTCGCCGGTCTTCTCGCGTGGCAGGCCCAGGCGCAGCCGCACGCGCACGATGGGTTCGCCTTCCGCCCGGCGAGTGATGAGCGAGAACTCGGTGGCGATGTGTGCCACCGCTTCGCCCAGTTCGGCAGCGACCGTGAACTGCCCGGTGTCGGCGATGAGCGCGCGGCTGACCAAGCGCACGGCGCGCGGGTTGACCGCCCGCGTGTCGGTGAGCACGGCGCGCCACCCCCGTGCGGCGAGCGTGAGCCGGCACAGCCGATCGACCATCGAGCGCAGCACGTCGACAGGGTCGACCGGCGCCGCCGCTGCAACCACGGGGGGCATGGCCGCGAGCAAGGAGGTCTGCGCCAGCTCGACATCGCCGGCGAGCGGTTGCCACTGTGCCAGCCACCACATGTCGGTGATGTGCGTGAGCACCGGCAGTACCCGCCCGTGCACCACCAACTCGGTGGCGAAGCGGTGCACGGCGCCGAACCAGGCCACCGATGCGCTGAGATCGGAGCCCAACGCATCGAGCTGGCCCAACGATGTGAGGGTGACGGCGTCGAGCCGTTGACACATCACGTTGACCCGCCCATCGGGCAACGTCAGCGGCACCACACGAGTGGAGCCGTTGTAGGCCATGCTGGGCCGGCGTGCGACGCGTGCCACCTCGTGGTGCAGGTTGCCGCCGTACACGCCGCGGCCGGGCTGCCACGCGACGGCCTCGCCATCGACCCAGCTGAGTTGCAGCCCGGGGGGTGGGGTGCGAACGGCCATTCTGTCGAGTGTACGAAGCGGGTGCGCGAGAGTGGCCCGCGGCGCGAAGAGTCACGCGGCGAGGTGGTGGCTCGGCGCCGGCCGCCTGGTGGCCGAAACCGGGGGTTGCATGTGAACCTGCTCGCTCGGGCCCATTAGGGTTGTTCGACGTGACCCTTGATCCGAACGCGGCCGACCCGATGGCCGAGAAGCTCCGCGACCTGCACGAACGACGAGAGCAGGCCTTCCACGCGGGCTCGCAGCGGTCGGTCGAACGCCAGCACGAGAAGGGCAAGTTGCTCGCTCGCGAGCGCATCGACGTGCTGCTCGACCCGGGCAGCTTCCAGGAGCTCGACCTGCTGGCGCGCCATCGAGCGCATGCGGCCGGGCTCGACGAACGGCCCTACACCGACGGGGTGATCACCGGGTGGGGCACCATCGATGGTCGCAAGGTGTTCGTGTTCAGCCAGGACTTCACGGTCTTCGGCGGTGCGCTCGGCGAGGTGTTCGCCGAGAAGATCCACAAGATGATGGATCTGGCGCTGAAGGTGGGTGCGCCGGTCATCGGCCTCAACGACGGCGCCGGCGCCCGCATCCAGGAGGGCGTGGTCAGCCTCGCCAGCTACGGCGGCATCTTCCACCGCAACGTGCTGGCGAGCGGCGTCATCCCGCAGATCTCCGTCATCCTCGGGCCGTGTGCCGGCGGCGCGGTGTACAGCCCGGCGATGACCGACTTCATCTTCATGGTGCGCGAGACCAGCCACATGTTCATCACCGGCCCCGACGTGGTGAAGACGGTCACCGGCGAGGACGTGACGCTGGAGGAACTGGGCGGCGCGATGAGCCACGCCAGCAAGAGCGGCGTTGCCTCGTTCGTGTCGCCCGACGAGCGAGCCTGCTTGGAAGACGTGCGCTTCCTGATGAGCTTCCTGCCCAGCAACAACCTGGAGGAACCGCCCACGATCGACACCGGTGACGACCCGGATCGCCTGTGCGAGACCCTGCGCACCATCCTGCCGCCCTCGCCCAACCAGCCCTACGACATGAAGAAGGTCATCAAGGAGGTCGTCGACGATGGCGAGTTCTTCGAGTACTTCCCGCACTGGGCGCGCAGCATCGTGTGCGGGTTCAGCCGCGTCGATGGTCACCCGGTGGGCATCGTCGGCAACCAGCCCTTGATGCTGGCGGGCGTGCTCGACATCGAGTCGTCGGAGAAGGCCGCTCGTTTCGTGCGCACCTGCGATGCGTTCAACATCCCGCTGCTCACCTTCGTCGACGTCCCGGGTTTCCTGCCCGGTGTCGATCAGGAGTACGGCGGCATCATCCGCCACGGCGCCAAGTTGCTCTACGCCTACTGCGAGGCCACGGTGCCGCGCATCCAGATCATCACCCGCAAGGCATACGGCGGCGCCTACGTGGTGATGAACAGCAAGTCCATCGGCGCCGATCTGGCGTACGCATGGCCCACGGCCGAGCTCGCCGTGATGGGCCCGCAAGGTGCGGTGGAGATCGTGTACCGCCGCGAACTGCAGCAGGCGGCCGAGCCCGTGGCGCGTCGCGCCGAGCTGGTTGCGGAGTACACCGAGAAGTACGCCAACCCGTACAACGCGGCCGAGCGCGGGTACATCGACGACGTCATCGACCCTGCCGAGACGCGGCAGAAGATCGTGGCCGGCTTGCGCATGCTGCGCACGAAGCGCGAAGAGCTGCCGCGTCGCAAGCACGGCAACGTGCCGCTGTGAGCGGCGAGATCTCGCCGGCGCCGACGGCGGAGGAGGCCGTTGCCATCGTGGCGGCGGTGGAGGCGCTGTGGCCCAAGCCCGTCGTGATCGACGATGCGCAGAACCCGCTGCGCGTGCCGGCCTGGCGCTTCAGTGGCCGCTGGTGGGCGAAGCCGCTGCCGGCGCGGCGCGATCGACCCTTTCGCTGACCCTCGAACCACCCGGGGCTCAGCCGTATGCGGTGGTCACCGGCTGGGGCGGCTGAGGGCGCTCGACGCCGGGTGCAGCGACCACGGTGCCCGTGAGGTCGGCATCGNNACCGCCGCACGGCCGCAGGCACGTCGATCACCCCGCCATCGGCTTGCGCGACGCCGACGATTGCGGGTAGCTCCAGCTTCACATCACCGAACGTGGCTCCTGTGGCGAGCGATCGCTGGATGGCGTCGGCCAGTTGGCGGCCGCGATGGAGGTCGGCGGCGCGCATGAAGACGGCCAGCTGGTCGTGCGCCAAACGCGACATGACGGCGCTGTCGCCGGCGGCGGTGCGCACGCGGGCGGCAATCGTCTCGACCGCGAAGTCGACAGCGTCGTAGCCGCGGGCATCGCGCAACTCGCGCAGGCTGAGCGCCTCGACCAGCAGCACCGTGCCGCTGCGATCGCGCAGTGTGCCCTCGCTCATCTCGGCGAGGAACGCCTGTCGCGACAGCATGTCGGTGGCCAGGTCGTGCGAGGACAGCCATGCCGAGTGTCGATGAGCCCCTGCCAGCTCCTTCACGCTCGCGACGTGTCGCAGCACCGCCGCGAGGGCTGCCAGCAGCAGCCACACCGCGATCGGTGTCACCGACAGCTGACGATCGGTGAACAGCGCGATCGCCAGCAGGACCGACGGCGCCGCGAACGACGAGATGGCGACGGTGAGGGCAAGCCGGCTCGACGAGGAAGCGGGTGCCGGGACCGGCGGTGGTGCCGGCAGCAGGCTCCAGACGGCGGCGACCGCGAACGCGCCGAGCCCCAGCAAGTAGAGCAGGTCGGTGATGGTGGCCACCCCGTACGGGTCGGAGAGGTACACGATCAGCAGGGCGACGTCGGCGACTGCCGAGAGCGTCGCGCCGGTCACCAGCAGCAGGCCCACCCGCCGGCGGGCGGCGCGACTGGTGACGATGCGGATCGTCAGCATCAGCACCGCCAGATCGCCCGCGGGGTAGAGCGCGCTGAACGCACGATCCACCTTCGACAGCGAATCGTCGGCCGTCACCTGTTCGACCACCGTCAACCACAGCACGGCGTACAGCCCGAGGAACAGCAGCACGCCATCGACCACGGTGGTGAATCGGCGCGCCAGCCGCTGCGGGTCGCACAGATCAGCCAGCCCCAACAGCAGCGGGGGGTAGCCGAGTGCGTAGAGCACGGAGATGGCGAGTGGCGGTATGCCCGAGATGCCGGCCTCGCCACTGAGGACGAGCAGGAACCCGGCCGCCGCCCAGAAGGTGACCGCACCACCGACGAATCGCCACGCGCGGGCTTGCCGCGGGTGCTGCATCGCGACCAGCAGGATCACCAGCGCGGCGACGCACAAGGCCACCACGTACGCAATGGCGCCGGTGGCCCCGGTCGCGAACGAGCCGGTGACGCTGAGCACGAGGACCAACCCGGCCACCAACGTGGCCGCCGATCGGATGCGCGACGGGTCGGTGATGCCGGCGCTCTGAGGAGCTACTTGCGTTGATGGTTCCACCATCTCGAGTCCCGTCCGAGGGAGGTCTGCAGCGCGCGCTGCTTATCTCACGTAGAGTGAATCTATCACCACCGTCTCGCTCGTCGGCCTGCTGTTTGCGCGAGCAACGAAGGCGACCGGTGGCGACACCTCGTTGTCGGCCCCATCGTCGACGAGGTGGTGACGCACTACGGTGGCGGCCGTGGACATCACGACCGTCGCCGACGACCTCATCGTGCTGCACGACGGAGTCACCGTTGCTCGCTACGAGCACCTCGAGCCGGCCACCACCTACTCGTTCATGGGGCAGCAGGTCACCACGCTGGCACGACCTCCCGGCCAGTTGCTGTGCCGCGTGGCCACGGTCAACGACGTGCACTTCGGTGAGGTCGAAGCGGGGCGCATCGACCAGCACACGCAAGGGCCCATCCAGCGTGCCGCGCCCGGTGAAGCGCCGTACCCGGAGACGATGAACCGCAGTGCGGTGAGCGAGATCGCCGCCATCGACCCGGCGGTCGTGGTGGTCAAGGGCGACCTCTCCCAGGATGGCCGGCCGGCCGAGTGGGCGGCGTTCGAGGCCTGCTACCGGCCGCCCTTCGGTGATCGGTTGCACGTCGTGCGCGGCAACCACGACGCCTACCACGGGCAGACCGCGTACGCCGGCGACCAATGGATCGAACTGCCGGGCCTCGCGATCGCGGTGCTCGACACGGTCATACCCGAGCACACCACGGGCACCATCACCGCCGATCAGTGCGAATGGCTCGACACGCATGCTGCCGCTGCCGACCGGCCGGTGATCGTGATGGGGCACCACCAGCAGTGGCTGGCGGCGCCGGCCACCGAGCGGCGCCCCGACGACTACTTCGGGCTGCACCCCGACGCCAGCGATGCGCTCGCGGAGGTGGCCCGCCGGCGCACCCGCATCGTCGCGTACACAGCCGGCCACACGCATCGCCACCGTGTGCGGCGCATGCCCAGCGGCGTGCCCAGCATCGAGATCGGCTGCGTGAAGGACTTCCCCGGCACGTGGGCCGAGTACCGCGTGTACGAAGGTGGCATCGCGCAAGTGGTGCACCGCATCTCCAGCCGCGAGGCGCTCAGCTGGAGCCAGCGCTGCCGGCACCTCTACCGCGACTTCGGAGTGGACTACGAGACATACGCGCTCGGCGCGTTGGAGGACCGATGCTGCAACATCCTGCTGAGGTGAGAGCCGCCTTCGAGGAAGGCGCTGCCACCCTGCTGCGCACCTTGCGCGCCATCACCCCTGAGCTCTGGGACCGGCGTGCCGCGCTGGGTGAGTGGAGCACTCGCGAACTTGCCGCGCACACGCTGCGGGCCTTCGTCACCATCGAGGGCTACCTCGCCGCCCCACCGGCAACCGATCGGGTGCTGGCCGACGCCGCCGAGTACTACGCAACGGCCCTCAGCGACCCCACCGCGCACCAAGGTGTCGCTGCTCGCGCGCGGCAGGCGGGCCGCCAGCTCATCGACCCCGTCGGTGAAGCCGAGGCCACGATCGAGCGCGTGCTCGCGCAGATCGCGGCCACGGCCGACGACGAACCGGTCAACACGTTCGCGGGCCAGATCACGCTGGCCGAGTACTTGGCCACCAGGGTGGTGGAGGTGGGTGTGCACACGCTCGATCTGCAGCGAGCCACCGGACAGCGAGCGGAACTGCACCCCGACACCGCCGCCGTGGTGCTGTCGGTGCTCATTCAGCTCACGTCGCCGGTGCCGGTCATCTTGGCCCTCACCGGTCGTGTTCCGTTGCCCGACAGCTTCAACGCGCTGGGCTGACATGCCGGCTTCCAGCATGTTGCGCCAGGCACTCCGCGCTGCCGACGTGCCTCCGTTTCACGCCATGGCGATGGCGCGCCGTGCCGGCGAGGTGGAGGCGCGTGGCCAGCGCGTGTTCCATCTCGAGGTCGGGCAACCTGCCACCGGCGCCCCGGCTGCTGCACGCGCGGCTGTGGTCGCGGCAATGGAACGTGCCGATCCACTGGGCTACACGAATGCGCCGGGGTCGATGGCCCTGCGGCGGCGCATCTGCCGGCACTACGCAGAGGCGTACGGCGTGGAGGTGGCGACCGACGACGTGATCGTCGTCGCCGGTGCCTCGGCAGGGTTCACGCTCGCGTTCCTCGCCGCGTTCGATGCCGGCGATCGCGTCGGGGTGCTCGAGCCCGGCTACCCGTGCTACCGCAATGCACTGCTGGCGCTGGATGTCGAGCCGGTGGCGATTCCCGTCGGGCCCGACACCCGTTGGGCGCCCACGCCCGAGCTGTTGGCTGCCGCCGGCGAGCTCGACGGGTTGGTGATCGCCTCTCCGTCCAATCCCACGGGCACGGTGCTGTCGGCCGAGCGCATGGCAGCGGTGGTGCAGTGGTGCGCGACCAACAACGTGCAGCTGATCGCCGACGAGATCTACCACGGCATCACCTACGCCGGGCCAGCGACCACGGTGCTCGCTGCCACGCGCGATGCAGTGCTGGTGAACAGCTTCAGCAAGTACTTCAGCATGACTGGTTGGCGCCTGGGCTGGATGGTGCTGCCACAGCACCTGCGCGACGCGGTCGAGCGGTTGCAGCAGAACATCTACATCTGTGCGCCGCACGTGTCGCAGGTTGCCGGCCTCGCCGCCTTCGATGCCACGGCCGAGCTCGATGGCCATGTGCAGCGCTACGCCAGCAACCGCCAGTTGCTCAC
>MTKZ01001051.1_pt6 | contig 20617 bp, 20 predicted proteins | sample 1042781 | NCBI WGS metagenome assembly MTKZ01 (sample SAMN06212207, study PRJNA360539) | anaerobic digester metagenome | biome: Wastewater treatment plant; material: sludge; isolation source: anaerobic digester fed with sludge from wastewater treatment plant | place: Denmark: WWTP Viborg ... | reverse complement strand
GCTGAACTGGAAGCGGTGCACTTGCGCGCGGCGGTGTTCGAAGCGATGCGGCTGGCGACAGAGGTCAACCGCTACCTGGATATCACAGCGCCCTGGCAGACCGTAAAAACTGACAAGGCGGCAGCCGGGCGGGCGATCTACACAGCCATCAAGGCGATCGATTCTTTGAAGATCCTGTTCGCGCCTTTCCTGCCTTTCACCAGCGACCGCCTGCATGGCATCCTGGGATATGATGGCAGCCTGTTCGGCAGCCAGTCCACCGAAACGATCAAGGACAACCTGGGTGAGCACAAGGTTTTGCGTTATGACCACACAGGCGCCACCGGCCGGTGGGAGCCCAGCCAGCTGCAACCGGGTCAGATCTTACGCCAACCGCAGCCGTTGTTCCGAAAACTGGAAATTCAGATCGTTGAGGAAGAACGCGCCAGGCTGGGCAAGCCGCGGGAATAACATACAAAACCGGAGCTTAGGCTCCGGTATTTTTACCTTGCGGGAAAGCGCAGCGGATCCAATCCGGCAACGCGCGCAGGAGCGGCTGCATCACAGCGGCCGCACGGCCGGCAAAATCACCCTGTTCGTAGATCTCACCGCCAGTTTCACCCACCATGTCACTCACCACGCGCAGGATGAGCACCCTGGCGCCGTTGCGGGAGGCGGTCCAGGCGATGGCGCCGGATTCCCAATCCGCGGCGACGGCGTGAAAATCACGCTTGAGCAATTCCACCATGGCAGGGTCAATATCCTGATCGCCGGACACCAGGCGGCTGACGCGCACATTGTGCGGGTAGGGTGGGCGCAGGAATGAGAGATCGATTCGCGTTGAGTAGTGGTCCAGCGCGGCCTGTTGATCACCCATGCGTTCGTAAATATCGTAGATCAACGTTTCTGAGGCGAGAACGACCTCGCCGACCGAGATCTGTCCCTCCAGCCCGCCGCAGGTGCCCAGGTTGATGAGCAATTCCGGGTGCCAACGGTCGATCACATATTGCGCGCCCGCCGCGGCTGAGACCTTGCCCCAGCCGCCGTGGTGGAAGAGGCAATCGTGGTCTGACAACGCAATTGCAAAATAATCCCCGACGGGTGAAGGGTTTAGCGGGGGATCGTTAAATACGCGCAAAGTGGTGGCCCATTCTTCACCGGCGGAGATGAGGACAGCCACGGTGATTTTTTCACCGCTGGTTTCCTGCATCAAATTCAAGAGGGAGATCCTTCCTGGGAAATTTGCGGATTGCCGTTTTTTCTGCAACCGGCGCGCCCGTGCGCTGCCTGCCAGAGAATATCAGCTACCGCGAACGCGGACTGCGGTTTACCGATCATGCGCGCGTTTGCGGTGTAGCGCTTCAACATTGCTCCATCGTCCGCCAGGATGTGATGCAGCGCTTCAAGCAGGTCCACCGGTGTGTTGACGATGACGCCTGCCTGCGCGGCTTTGACGTACTCGGCGTTGCCGGTCTCCTGACCGGGGATGATCTCGGTGAGGATCATCGGCAAACCGCAGGCGAGCGACTCGGTGACGATCAGCCCACCCGCCTTGCTGATCACGATGTCAGAAGATTTCATCAACGCGGGCATGCGGTCAACGAAGTTATAAAGGTGAATGGGAATGTGCCAATCCACCTGCTGGAGCTTCTGGTATAACTCCTCGTTCTTCCCGCAGACCACCGCCAGCTGAAGCGGCGCGCCGTAATGATTGACGATGTTAAGCATTTCCATCAACCGGTTGGAGCGCCGGCTGCCCACCGCGAGTAGGGTGGTGATACCTGTCTGCCAGCCCAGGTCAGCGCGGATCTCCTCGCGGGAACGGGATTCGAGGGAAATGTCCGGGTAAATCGGTATGCCGGTGATGCACACCCTTTCCGCAGGAACCTGGTTGCTGACGGCCATCTCCGCCACGATGCTCGTGGGAACCAGGCAGCCATCCATCTTTTTGTGGAACCACAGGCGGTGCACGGTCGCCAGATCGGTCACCACGGTAAAGACGGGGATATGAATCTTGCGCGTGCGGTAAAGGAGGGCGATCGAAGCCTGATAGAGCGGGTAAGTGGTGAGCACCACATCCGGTTTGTGGATCGAATAAGCTTCTTTGATGGCTTCAAGGAGGAGCACAGCCAGGGCATCTTCAAGTATTCGTGTGGGGACGGGGTTTGAACTCGCCTCGTAACCCAGCCGGTATAATTCGGGGACCTGGTTGACCCAGCGGTCGTAATCGGTCTGGGATTCGCGCAAGAGGAGAGGGGCGAGTTTGCTATCCAGCGGGTTGGCGATGATCGCTTCCACGCGGTCACCATAGCGATGGCGCAGCGCCTCAGCCACGGCTTTGGCAGCGCTGCGGTGGCCGAAACCCGCATCTGCGGTGAGGATCAGTACACGAACAGAGGATCGGGGCATGTTTCTCTATATGAAGTGGTTATAGGGGGGTGGTTTCAGAGGGCAGGTCGCCGGAAAGGTAGGCGATCACCAGCTTGAGAGCGGTTCGCGCAGCTGCGCGCTTGTTTTGAACGCGGTCGCCATCAAAAAGGTAATGCCACGCCCAGTCACCGTCGCGGGTGCTCATACCAAACCACACCGTGCCGACCGGTTTATCGGGCAGGCCGCCGCCGGGTCCGGCGATGCCGCTGATGGAGACACCGATGATGGAATCCAACGGGATATCGCCGGCGAGGGAGCGCCGCACTCCGGAAGCCATTTCCAGCACGGTTTGACGGCTGACCGCGCCGTACTTGAGCAGCGTGTCGTGCCTGACGCCCAGCAGCGCTTCCTTGGCTTCGTACGCGTAGGCGGTCACGCTGCCCAGGTAATAGTCTGAAGATCCGGCAATGTTGGTGATCAGGTTTCCCACCAGCCCGCCTGTGCATGACTCAGCCAGGACGAGTTTCAAATTCTTCTCTTTCAGCAATTCACCGACACGGATCTCGTAAGGGGTTCTTATCAAGATTCCTCCTCTGCGGGGTAATTATACAACCAACGGGTAACTGGCAGCGTTTGGCGGCACTCAGCTAAATCCGTTCATATTGACTTGACCAGCCGCGCGAGTAACTGTAGAATAAAGCCAATCCAAAAATCCTTTTTGGTGCCTAACCCGAACAGGGCGGCTTAAGGGCGAAACCGGTGAAAGTCCGGTGCTGTCGCGCAACTGTGATTCAGGATCTCCTGATAAGCCAGGTCGACCGCCAAAAAGGGTGTTACCACACTCTCGCTGAAAGGAGGTGGGCACTCGCAGATCTTCAAGCGGATCCCAACCTACAGCGGTTGGGATTTTTTCATCCTGACCAGTAACTAAGAGGTATTAAGTGAAAAAGTTTATTAAGAATAGTGTTTCGATCCTTTTTTGTGTGATCCTGATCAGCGGCTGCGCAGCCGGAGCGGTGACCGGGCAGCGGGGGAAGGTCAGCATGACCGATGGGCTGGGCCGTGAAGTGAGCCTGCAACAGCCGGGGCAGCGCATTGTCTCCCTATCCCCTTCAGTCACTGAGATCCTGTTCGCGCTTGGCGCAGGCGGGCAGGTGGTGGGGCGGGATAGTTTCTCCAACTATCCGGCTGAAGCCGCCGCGATCCAGGATGTGGGGGGTTCAATGGGCAATTACTCGGTCGAAACGATCGCCAGCCTGCAGCCTGACCTGGTGATCGCGGCGGGCATCAACACCCCTGAGCAGGTGAAGGCGTTGGAAGATATGGGACTAACCGTGTACTATCTTTCCAACCCGGTAGAACTGGCAGGCATCTACGAGATGCTGCTCAATGTGGGAACGCTGAGCGGACGCCGGGCGGAAGCAGAAGCGCTCAACAAAACCCTGCAGGAACGTGTGCAGAAGGTGCAGGATGCCGTGGCAAAAGCCGAAACGAGGCCGCTGGTCTTCTACGAACTGGATGGCACTGACCCGGCAAAACCCTGGACGGCGGGACCGGGAAGCTTCCTGGATGAGCTCATCCGCACCGCGGGTGGAGAGAATGCTGCGGCGGGGTTGACCTCAGCGTGGGCCCAGATCAGCATTGAAGAGCTGCTCGTACAGGATCCGGACATCATTTTGTTGGGTGACTCGATCTACGGAATGACCCCTGACCAGGTGCAAGCCAGGCCCGGTTGGGACGGCCTGACCGCCATTGTGGAAGGCCGTATTTATGAATTTAATGACGACCTCGTCAGCCGCCCCGGGCCGCGCCTGGTGGACGGGCTGGAAGAACTGCTCAGACTGATCCACCCCGAACTAAATCAATGAGAAAACAACACACGCTTCCCCCCTACCTGATCGTCGTTGTGATCCTTTTCGCAGCGGCTTTGCTCAGCGTGGCGGTGGGAAGCGTGTCCATCCCCCTGGATACGCTGGGGGATGTGATCTTTTCCGCGCTGCAGCAAAAACCTTCTGCGCTTGACCCCAATGGGGTTTACCTGAGGATCATCACCAATCTGCGCCTGCCGCATATGTTGCTGCTCATGCTGGTGGGTGCCGCGTTAGCAGGCAGCGGCGGGGCATACCAGGGTCTGTTCCGCAACCCACTGGCTGACCCATTCCTGATCGGCATCTCCTCCGGCGCAGGCCTGGGAGCTGTGATCGCCATGCTGATCAAATCTCCCTATACAGCAGCCGGGCTGATGCGTATACCGCTGGCCGCCTTCGCCGGCGGAGTGATCACCGTGTTCATCGTGACCATGCTGGCGCGGGTGGGCAGGACCGTGCCCACCACCAACCTGATCCTGGCTGGGGTGGCGGTCAGCTCGTTCACTTCCGCGCTCACGTCGGGTTTGATGATCCAGTCGACAGGAGAGGTGAGGCGCGCCATGGTCTGGTTGATGGGGGGTTCCATGATGTCGGGCTGGCAGCCACTGCTTGGTTTGCTGCCTTACATGGTGGTGGGTTTGGGCGGGCTGGTGCTGATCGGCCACCCCCTGAACGTGCTGCAATTCGGAGAAGAACAGGCCGCGCAACTGGGTATCCACGTGCAGCGGGCACGTTGGATCACCATTTTACTTGCCACACTGGCGACCGCGGCAGCGGTGGCATTTACAGGGATCATCGGGTTTGTGGGGCTGGTGGTACCGCATATCGTTCGTCTGGTGTGGGGCGGCGACTATCGACGTTTGATCCCGCTCTCCATGCTGGGAGGAGCGAGCATGCTGCTGTTATCGGATGTGGTCGCGCGAACCATCATCGCGCCGCAGGAAGTGCCCGTGGGTATCATCACCGCGTTATTGGGCGCGCCGTTCTTCCTGTGGGTCCTGAAACGCTCAAAAGCGCAAAACTACTGGTGAGAGCTATGCTTGAGATCAATGCCATCAGCGCAGGTTACGGAAAACAGCCCATTATCCGGGATGTTTCACTGCGCCTGGAAGCTGGGTGTGTGCTGGCGTTGATCGGACCGAACGGCTGCGGTAAGACCACGTTTATCCGGGCGGTCAGCGGGGTTTTACCCCTGCAAAGCGGTGTGGTGAAGATGCAGGGGCACGATGTGAACCGTTTAACACCCCAGCAGCGCGCGCGCATGGTTTCGGTCGTGCCACAGGCGCGCAGCATCCCCGCGGCGTTCACCGCCGAAGAGGTGGTGGCGATGGGACGGACCCCTCACCTCAACTGGCTGGGCAGGATCTCATCACATGACCAGGCGGTGATCGACAACGCGCTGGAGATGATGGACCTGCTGCACCTGCGCGAGCGCACGGTTAATGAGCTTTCAGGTGGAGAACAACAACGTTTGTTCCTGGCGCGCTCGCTGGCCCAGGAATCTCCTTTGCTGCTGATGGATGAACCCACCACGCACCTTGATATGCAATACCAGGTTAACCTGATGCAGCGCGTGTACCAGCTGGCGCACCCGCCAAAAACCACCGACTCCGCTCAAATGAGCCCGCGCACAGTGGTGATCACGCTGCATGACCTGAACCTTATCTCCAGCTACGCCGACCTGGTCGGACTTATGGTGAACGGGCAGCTGGCGGCGCTGGGAACCCCGGCAGAGGTTCTGCAAGGCGACCTGTTAAGCCGGGCGTATAACCTGCCGCTGCGCGTGGTTCGGGAGCAGGGAGTAACCCTGGTGGCCCCCGCAGATCTTCCAGAAAATATCACAGGATAGTTATATTGAAGAGAAAAAAACCGATCTCTCATTGGAGATCGGCTTGAGCTCTAAATTGTGCGTGTGGTAATGTTGAATTGCGGAGGGGCGGCCATTTGCTGCTTCACCTTGCAGTGTTCAGCGGAATGGATCAGGGCGGAGTGATATTTCTCAGGTATTTCAGGTGGAACCTGGATCTCCATCACCACATTATCGATCAGCCCGGTGGAAGGGTTGGCGTACACGCGCTGCACGATGCGGATGTTCTCGGTGGGCAGGTTGCGCTGGCGGCAGAAGCCGAGCACGTAGATGCCCGCACAGGTGCCCAGGCTGGAGAGAAAAACCGCGAAGGGTGTCGGTGCCAGTCCGCGACCACCGCCCTCAGGGGGTTGATCGGTAGAGACAGTGTAGGGTCCAAAATGCGCGTCCACCCNNTCTAAGTGTTTAGATGCGCGGGATTGAAAAAGGTGACAGGCGTATCAGAGCTTTTCATGAGTTTTATCACAGGATATGGGAAACTTACCACTTACCGGAAAGCTGGTACCGGAATAAGATATGTACATGCTGCAAACTGACCCTTTGAACCTGAAGATGTTTGACGGATTTTCTCCCGCGGAACTCGAAGACCTTAAAAAGATCATCGAGTGTGTGCAGTTTTATGCCGGGAGCGAAATTTTGCGCCAGAACCAGCGCGCGACCAACCTGTACATTGTGGTGAGCGGCGACGTGGAGATCTTCCACAAACCGGATGATGCTCCTCATATTTCAGTTGGCAAATTGTCATCCGGCGGCGTGTTTGGCTGGTCCTCCATACTCGGCAAGGATGTGTACACCTCCACTGTTTTGGCATTAACTGATTGCTCCTTGTACCGTATGCGGGCGGTTGAGTTGCAGAGGTTTTGCGAGCTCCACCATGAGACAGGCGTGGTATTATTGGAAAAGATCGCCAGGTCTGTCGCGAAACAACCGGCGCAGATCCACGACCAGATCATGGAAATGATCCATCTCGCCATGAACTGCAGGGATGACCAAACGAATGAGGAGCAGCGATGACAGAAAACGGATTCACCATGCTGGAGCAATTAAAAGGTTTGATCGAACAGCTTAGCGCTTACATTGCCAGCTACCACGGGGGTGAAGTGGAGTTCGTGTCTTTTGATGGCAAGGTCGTCCAGGTGCGCCTGGGTGGCGCCTGCACGGATTGTCCGCATTCAAAGGTGACCATCAAGGGTTGGGTAGAGGGAACAGTGCGCCAGTTCTTCCCGGAAGTTGAGAGCGTCACAGCAGTTGAGGAATAACCGGTCATCGACCGGTTTTTTAATCCATTTGTTATAACGAAAAATGTTGTTAACGGTGCGTCTTTTCGGTTTGCTGACAGGGCTGGGCGCTTCGATCGGGCTTTGGCGCGTTTACCGTGCCTCTGCACCAGCCGACGCGTTGAAAAACCTGGTCAGCGCTTTGTTTGTTCTGATCGGAGCGCTGGCTGGCGGCCGGGGAGCTTACATCATGGTGCACAGGGCTTACTTCGCTGCGAACCCTGAATTGGGGCTGCGTTTCTGGCTGGGCGGGTTTAACGGATTCGGCGCGCTGGCCGGGTGGATGTTATGCGGAGTGCTGGCTTCGCTGGTTCTAAAGCGAAGAGTTTCAGGAACGCTTGACCTGATGAGCCGCTTGCTGCTGCCACTGGGGGTTGCCATCTGGCTGGGACTGTGGGGAGACGGCGTGGCGTACGGCAGGACTATGCTGGCAGGGCAATTTGGCGCGCTGGCTGCACCGGATGAGGGCGGACTGCTGCAGCCCCGTTTTCCATTACAGTTGGTAGCCGCGCTAAGCCTGGCAGCCGTTCTGTGGCTGACAGAACGCTTCACGCGGGGGAGCAAGCCCGGGGTCAGGTTTGGATGGACGGGGCTGCTACTCTCTGTGCACACCGCGCTGATTTGCTGGTTCAGGGCCGACCCCGCGCCTGTGCTGGCTGGATTGCGCCAGGATTTTGTAACAGCGTTGGGTTTCGCAATCGGATTTGTGCTTATTCTAGTCTTGATGGTTATTAGAAAATCAAATCAGGATAGAATTGAGCGGAGAACCTTTTCTGGTGATGACGAGGATTCTGCCGTGAAAAAAAGCATGGAGGAAAATATGGTCAACCTGACGATCGACACTGACGAAGTGCGACAAAAACTTACCGGCTTTATTCGAGAAGAATTGGCAAAGGCCGGATTCGACAAGATTGTGCTGGGGCTGTCCGGCGGGCTGGATTCGACGCTGGCGTGTTACCTGGCAGTCGAAGCCCTTGGACCGGACAATGTGCTGGCAGTACGCATGCCATACCGCACCTCTTCGCAGGGGTCGCTGGATCACGCTCAGCTGGTGATCGACGCGCTGGGTGTGCAGAACATGACCATACCCATCACTGCCATGGTGGAACCGTTATTCGAACAGTTCCCGGATATGGATGGACGGCGGCGCGGGAATGTGATGGCGCGCGAGCGCATGATCATCCTTTTCGACCGTTCGGAAGCATTCAAAGGACTGGTGCTTGGCACCGGAAACAAGACTGAATACCTGCTGGGTTATACCACGATGTATGGAGACTCCGCCTGCGCGTTGAACCCGCTGGGCGACCTGTACAAGACCCAGGTCAGACAGCTCTCACGGGCAATGGGCGTACCCGAGGAGATCATCGCCAAACCACCATCGGCAGACCTGTGGGTGGGGCAGACGGACGAAGGGGAATTGGGATTTACCTACGCCGAAGCGGACCGCCTGCTTTGCATGCTGGTGGATGAGGGCTTTTCACCGGAGGCCTGTGTGGAGAGCGGTTTTACGGAGGATTTTGTGCGTAAAGTGATCCGCAAAGTGCGCAATTCACAGTTCAAACGCGTGCTGCCGCCGATAGCGAAGCTCAACGACAGCCCGAACAATTATGATTTTGTCTCGTTACCGGAGTGGGGGGGATAGGGGAAGAGGAATTAATCTTCCGCAAGGCGGCTGCCGAGATCGCTCCACTGGTGGATGCGGTCTTCCAGTTCCGCCTGGACGCGTGCATACTCACCGGCGAGCTTCTGAACCCTGCCCGGGTCGATCGCGGTATCGCTTAACTGGTTGACGATCCCGCGCGATTGCTCTTCCAGGCGGGCGATGTCACTTTCCAGTTCATGCAAACGGTTATGCAGTTTCTGCAATTCCCCTTTGCTCATACTGCTCCTGGCGGGTTTGGAGGGGCTGAGTGCCGCTTTTTGGGCTGGTTTCTGCTCCTCAGCGACCGGTTGGTTGACCTGCCTGGCAGCGCGGTATTCGGAATAGGTGCCTTCAAAGACGATGAGCTTCTGCTCTGCCGGAAGCACCTCCCAAACCTGAGTGGCCAGGGCATCGATCAGGTAACGGTCGTGTGAAACCAGCAGGATAGTGCCCTGAAACTGCGCCAGGATGGATTGCAGGATCTCCTGAGAAGGGAGATCCAGGTGGTTGGTAGGCTCGTCCAGCAGCAGCAGGTTCGCTCCCTCCAGCGCGAGGCAAGCCAGCGCCAGACGTCCGCGCTCTCCACCGGAGAGCAGGTTCACCTCCTTGAACACATCATCACCAGTGAAAAGGAATTTCGCCAGGTAGTCCCGGATCTCGGCAGGCAGCCATTTGGGGCGCATCGCCTGGATCTCGTCCATCAGTGTCCAATCGGCGTGCAATCCTTCATGCGCCTGGGCGAAGTAACCGATCTGCAGGCTGGCGCCAAGCACGGTCTCGCCAGCGTAGGGCGGGATCTGCTCAAGGATGGTTTTGAGAAAGGTGGTCTTACCGGCGCCGTTGGGACCAATGATGGCGGCGCATTCACCGCGTACCAGGGTGAGGTCATCCACCGAGAAGAGTGGCCGGCCTTCATCCGCGTAACCCACACTCAACCCGCGGGTGCGCAGCACCAGGTCGCCGCTGCGGCCGGATGAGGTGAGGTTCAGGCGCAGCGCGCGGCGGGTGAGCGGCGGGGTGAGGCGGGCTTCATCCAGCATGCGTTCCAGGCGTTTGCGCCGCCCTTGCGCCTGGCGGGTATTCTGCCCGGCGATGTTGCGTCGAATGTAATCCTCTTCCTTTTCGATGAATTCCTGCTGGGCTTCGTATTCCTGCAGGCGGCGATGGTAGCGCTCTTCACGCTGGGTGAGAAACGCGCTGTAATTACCGCGGTATTCCTCCAGGGCAGGGGTCATTTCCCAGATGTGGTTTGTCACCTGATCAAGAAAATAACGGTCATGCGAAACGATCAGCACCGCGCCGTGCCAGTCTTTGAAAAAGCTTTCCAGCCATTCTACAGCTGAAATATCCAGGTGATTGGTCGGCTCGTCCAAGAGGAGCAGATCGGGTTTTGAAAGGAGGAGTTTGGCGAGCATTACGCGGGTGCGCTGACCGCCTGAAAGCTGCGTGATGGGGCGTTTTTCATCCACACGGTTAAATCCCAACCCGGTCAGCGTGATGCGGGTCTGCAGTTCGTACTCATAACCGCCGGCGCGGTCAAAACGCGTCTGCAATTCACCATAAGCTTCCATGAGCTCGGCAGAATCCGGATCGTCCGCCAGGGATTTTTCCAAGCGATGGAGTTCCTGCTGCATCGTCAGCAGGTGTTCGAAAACGGTCAGGCACTCCGTCCACACCGTACGATTCGATTCGAGCACGGCTTCCTGCGGCAGGTAGCCAATGCGGATACCGCGGGCGCGCTGCACGCTGCCACTGGACGCATCCTCTTCGCCGATCAGGATCTTTAATAAGGTGGTCTTGCCAACCCCATTCGGACCCACCAGACCGATGCGGGCGCGATGAGGAATGCTGAACGAGATCTCCGGGAAGATATCCACAGGACCGAAGGATTTGCTCAGGTTGGTAACAGTCAATAATGGCATTTAATCACCGCGATATGACAGATCGCTGGTAGTATACCACAGGGATTATTTCAAGAAAAAAACCCGGCCGTGTATTGACCGGGCTTAAAACTGCAAAGAAATTATTCTGTGATCTGCCAGAGAAGAAGCTGGTTGTCGAGGCCGGCTGTAGCAATGGTGTGTTGATCTGGGGAGAACGCGATCTGGAGAATGATATCCGAATGCCCGGTCAACGTGGTCAGGAGCGTGGCACTGGTCGCGTCCCAAATTTGCAGATCCTTGCCGACGGCTGCTGCCAGAAGTTTTCCATCCGGGGAGAATTGCATGGCATAGACTGGTTCGTTCATGACCAGCGTTCTGATTTCGCTGGAGGTAGTGGTATCCCACAGTGAAATGGCGGGCACCACGCTGCCGTTCACGGTCTTGGCAGCGCTGCTGGCCAGGATCATACCGTCCGGTGAAAGTGTATAACCACTGACGAAATCCTCATGGTAAAACGCGTTGGTAAGGCGACCAGTTTCAACCTCCTGCAACTGGAGGGTGCCGCGGGAAAACCAGACGATCCATTGCGGGCTGAAATCAAACCTGGCATCGAAAACCGGCGCGGCGGTCTCGAAACCGCTCAACACTCTGACCTCCTCCAACGTGGTGAGGTCATACAAAACGACCTCCCAGGATTCCTGCTTGGTCACTGCCACGTAACGCAGGTCAGGTGAAAATGAAATGTTGCCGATCGCGTAATCGGTGATCTTGCTGCCCAGGGTGGTACCGCTTATCCCGGTATCCACAAGGCTGAAAGCGTTTAGGTTTTTATCAATGATCACGGAGGTGTGTCCATCCACAGCAACCGCCGGGATGCGATTGCCGACCGAGGTGTACATGGAACGTGTGGTGAGATCGGCCGCGCTGAGCACGCTGACACCGTAGACCTGTTTTCCATCAGAATCTGAGTTTTGGGTGATAACGGAAAGCGTGCTGCTGTCCTGGGACCAGACGATATCCTGGATATTCCTGACCGCTGCGCGCTGGCTGAGGATCAGGTTTTGCGCGTTGTTGGATCTGACCGGTGCGGTTACCACCTCCACTACTGGAACAGTCGATGTGGGGGAGGGCGATGGAGTTTGACTGGGCACCGCCACGGTAGGGGGCGATTGGGTGGGAGGCGGCGTCACTGTTTCGAAGCCACAGGCGGCAAGTGACAGTAACAAAATCCCCCCTATGACCCAAAGCAATACCTTATTCCTCATCGTTTTCATCATAACCGGCGTTTAATTATATTGATTATATCCCACTCAAGGGAGGAGTTCATCCAACTTGTTCTCACCCCATTCCAGGGCGCTATCCTTGGCTTTATCCAATTCCTTTTCAAGCAAGTGAATAAACTCGTTTTTCGCTTCGTTAACCACGCGTTCCACGAGTTTACCCAGTTCGATCTGCATCAACTCGGCCTGATCTTCCACAGAGTTCCTCAGGCTGACGATGAGATCGCCTGATCTGCCGACGAAGATCACCGGACGTTCGTTCAGCATAACCGCCGCTTCGCCGTTTTCAGCCCGCACAAGCAAACCGCTCGCTTTGGTCAATTCAGCCGAATCAGAGGACCACGCCGTGAAGGAGCGCATGTCACCCGTGTGAATGATCACGGTGGCAGGCAGATCACCATCCTGAATTCGCCAGGTGATGATCGTGAATTCACCGCCTTTTCTGAAGTGATACTCGCGCACCGATTCATCTTCCCCCTGCAGCCGTCCCAGCGGCTTGGTGTTGTGCAAAACCTGCTGCAGGTTGGAAAGGGCGGAATATACCCCTGGGTTATTGTAGATATCCGCGTTCCAGAAGATCAATGGGATACTGTTGTGTGACATGAGGGCGGCAGAAGCGCGCACCAGCATATCGGCTTCAACCTGGCTCGCAGGGATTTCGCGGTAGTTGCTTAAGGCAGCCAACTGGTCAGCGCTCCAACCCAAACCACTGACGAACACGGGTTTCCCACCCAGCTGGCGGGCCAGTTCCTGCACCGCGCGCAGCTCATCGGTAATGGAGGATGGCGAGGTCATAAGATTGGAGGCGCAACCTGAATTTATTCCTCCGCTGGCGGGAAATTCCGGCGCGGAGCTGCCCTGGTTGGGCTGATACATAATGGCATCGAACGAATTCCAGCCTTTCGCCGCGTTCACCTCCAGGATGAAGGTCAGCGGGTTCATCGCGCAATCCGGGGCCGAAAAGCCGGCCAGTGTTCCCAGCCAGACCTGGTCATTTGGGTCCACGTCGCGGATGATGCGGGCGGCTGAGCGGAGCAGCCTGGCATACAGCGCGGGGTCAGGCGCGTAGTGCTGGTCTGGAGTAAGAGGAGACAGGAAGGAGGTCAGCGCGTAAGCGCTGTTGATGTTGCTGCTGATCTCCCAAATATCAATATATTCGCCGAAGTGATCCGCGGCGGCTTGAACGAACTTCACCCAGCGCTCGCGCAACGACTTTTGTTCGACCGGTTCACCGGCAGCCGCCAGGTAGGTGGGGCCGCCTGTTAATACGGCAACTACTTTCAGCTTGTACGTGCCGGCTGTGGCGAAGAGCAGGTCAAGCGGTACGACGGCTGACCAGTCGTACACATCCGGCGAGGCCTCGATCTGGCTCCAGTTGATCTCCTGACGTATGTAGCCAGCGCCGCTTTCTTTGATCTTGAGCAGGACCTCTTCAATGTTTTCAGGGTTTAGCGAGGGCATGGCGCTCATTTCAACACCAAAGCCATCCACGCGTACGGGTGGGGTGGACGCGCTGTTACCACGACCCTGGATGATCGGTGTGAGCGCCAGGATAATAGACAATAGAGAATTTAAACCAAAAGCGAATAGTCTCATGGCGCAACTCCTGCGTTATTGTTGCAAGAAAGACGCCATTACGCGCTCGTGTCAGCGCCAGGCAGGTTTTAGATTCTGGCTGTTGTTGAGGGAAGAGATTTATTGCGGGAACGAATCCAGATGTAGAGCGCCCACAATGAAAGAGTAAGGCTGACGGTGATGATGAGGAGTGCGAGATAAATGGTGTTTACCAGGCCGCCCACCTGGGCCGCGATCGGCGCCATGGTAATGTTTGGATATTGAATGTTCCCGGCCTGCAAGGTTACCTGGCGCTCCCAGAACGCGCCAAGCAACGCGATCCCCGTGGTTTGACCTATGGTGCGGGTGAGACTGAGCAGACTGGACGCGACGCCGGAGCGTTCACGAGGTACAGACCCCATGACCGCGCTGTTATTGGGCGCTTGAAACAGACCGATACCGATACCGACCGGGATGAAGCGCGCCAGGTAACCGATCACTGAAGTGTCAGCGCCAAGGGTTGAGACCATGATCTGACCAAAAAGCAATACGGCCAACCCGATCGAGGTGATGATGCGCGATCCAAAACGGTCAGACAATGTGCCCGCGATCGGGGCTGTGATCGCGACCATGACGGGAGTCACCGCCAGCATTAAGCCGGATTGACGCGGGCCAAAGCTCAGCACGTTCTGCAAGTAAAGCGGCAGGAGGATCATGGTACCGGCGGTCACGATGAAAGTTAAAAAGCCGGTGATGAGATTAACAGAAAAGAGACGGTTGCGAAAAATCGAGAGGTCGATCATTGGCTCAGTGGAGTGTTTTTCGATGCGGATAAAGATCGATAGCAGGATGGCAAAAGCCGTGATGAGGATAAAGGTCAAAGGCCGGCTGAAACCGCTGCTCTGGATGAGCGAGAGCGCGAACAGCAGGGCGCAGAGCCCGAGGAATAACGTGACCGCTCCGGGAAAATCAAAACGCTGGCTTGCGCCAGGGCGGCTGGCTGGAACGAATCGCGCAACCAGATAGACACCAAGCAATCCAACGGGTAGATTTACGAAGAAAAGCCAGTGCCATGACAGGGATTCGAGCAGCAGGCCGCCGATGGTAGGTCCGGTGATAATGCCGATCGAAACCAGTGTACTAAAAATGCCCAGCGCCTTGCCGCGCTCGTTATTGGGGAATGCTTCGGTGACCATGGCGGTCCCCAAAGCCATCAGGATCGATGCGCCGACCGCCTGCAAAACCCGGAAACTGATCAACCAAAAAATTGTGGGGCTAAGTCCGCACAAAACCGAGCCGGCTGTGAAGATGATGATACCGGCAAGATATAGTTTTTTCTTGCCCAGCATGTCGCCCAGCCGACCGATAGAGAGCATAAGGCTGGATATGGTGAGCATATAAGCCAGCACAACCCATTCAATGATGACGAGAGGCCTGCCAAATTCCCTGACCAGGGTATTGAGACCAATATTGACAATCCCGCCGTCGATGGTCGCGAGGAAAGCGCCCATGCCGACGGCAAGCAGGATGATCCATTTCCGTTGATTTTTGGGTGTGTCTTTTTCCATCACCTCGCCCCGCTCCTGCGCGGGGTTGAAGAAGATTATAACACCCGCACCTCAGCGCCCGGCCTGTAACTGCAACATGAACTATATGGGAACGTTATGTCCGGAATTCAAGATCAGTTATTTATTGTGTTTTTTCTTTGAGGAATGATGCCCTGCAGGTTAAGGTTGGCCGGCATGGGAAGGGTTACCGGTCTGGGTTGAGGGACGATCACCTTTACGCAGCGCGGCATAACAGTAATCGATACCGGTGTATTGCCGATCACATCACCATCCGCCTGGACAATTCCCGGTGGGCTGGTGTGAATGGTGAGAGTTTTCTCTGCAGAAAGCTGGCGGTACTTGGGGGTGCGTTTCTGCCGCTGGATCAACATTTGCCATAGAAGCGCGGGCACATCAAAAATTGTACGCGCCCGCAGAATCAATACATCCACCTTGCCATCGTCCGGTTTAATGTTGAGGGCGGCTTCGATCGCGTTAAACCCGATCACCCCGTAATTGGCAACAAAGATCTCAGCCGCGCGCCCGCGGTAGCGTTTGCCGTCTGCGACGATGGTATAACGGCGCTGCTGGAGACCGAAGACCTGTTTGAACAGGTTTGAAAAATAAGCCAGGTTTCCCCAGCGGCGTTTCTCAGTCCGCCCGGTATTGGCGACCATAGTGGAGCTGACACCGATACTGAGNNNNTGATGGCGTCCGGTCATCAATTTAACACCACGCGCCACGTTGAACGGGATGGCAAGATTACGCGCGATGGCATTCCACGTTCCGGTGGGAATGATGCCAAGAGGTATTGAAGAGTTGACCATACCCGCTGAAACCGCGGCGATGGTGCCGTCACCACCCACAGCCACCACCAGATCAACCCCGTTGGCCAGCTCCTTGCTCACCAGGGATGGGATGGTGTCCTCCGCGCTGGTGAGATGAAAGCGGGTGTTCCAACCGGAGGCACTAAAGCGGTTCTCAATGTGGCGCTGTAAGATCTGGGCGTTGGTGAGGCCGGCGACCGGATTGAGCACGATGAACGCGGTTGGGTTTAAAGCTGAATTTGTTTTCAATCTCCCTCTGTTATCTTCTCTTGGTTGTATTATAAGAGATATGGATGTGGAATGAGAGTGGTGATTTTGCGGGGTGAACGGAATGAGCAGGAGAAAAGGATATGCAATATAGAGAAATACTTGCAGAAAGAATTAAACCCGGTGATGTGATCGGGATTGTGTCCCCTTCCGAGCCGCTTCGCGCGCAACACGAAGCACAATACGCCGCGGGTGTCGCGTGGCTTGAAAAACTTGGATTTGTGGTGAGACCCGGCAGCCATTTGCGGGAAACGCCATCCGGAGCAGCACCCGCCGCGCAGCAGAAAGCGGATGATCTCAACCGGATGTTCGCTGACCCGCAAGTGAAGGCGATCATCTGCTCGCAGGGCGGGGACAGCGCGCAGGAGTGCCTGCCTTACATTGACTGGGATTGCATCAGGCAGCACCCCAAGATCTTCAGCGGCATCAGTGATATCACGGTGCTGCTGAACGCCATGAACAAGGAAACTGGACTGGTGACCTTTCATGGCAACGATGTCATGTGGGGATTTGGGAGGAAACCACAGGAGTATGATCGATACGAGTTTACCGCGCGGTTCGTGGAAGGCCGGATCGGGCGCATCCCGGCACATGGCGAGAGAATTGTGGTGCGGGCGGGTAGGGCAGAAGGCAGGCTGTTGGGAGGCAACCTGCGCTGCCTGCTTAAACTGGCGGGCACACGGTATTTTCCGGATATGCAGGGGGCAATCCTTTTCCTGGAAGCGCTGCATGCCACACCCGAAGGGTGTGAAGACCTTTTTAGAAAACTGGAACGTGAGGGGGTGTTTAACAGGATCAACGGAGCGATCGTGGGTTACATCCACAGCGCGCAAAAAGACGGCGCTTTGGAGAGCCCCGTGGAGCAAATCCTTGCCCGTATGAGCGCCGGATATGGATTTCCCATCCTTAAGGTGAATGACTTCGGGCACAATTGCTCCAACACGGTGCTGCCGGTGGGGGGGCTGGTGCGGATCGATACTGCGGACCTGTCTGTGGAAATTCTGGAGGCGTGCGCCAGGTGAGGAGAACCCGGTTTAACAAGACCCATGATTGACACCAGCCCCGGGTTAAGAGGCGCAGGCAATACAAGGTAACTCAGCCTGTGGCTGTGCTGCGACGCGCTTACTATCACTTTCAAAAAATCCTAGCCTTATGATGGTGCTCCTGATCGCTCTAGATCAGGAAGCAAACCTAATAGTAAAATAATTAAATATGATAAAAAAGATATATATTGACTTAATATTAAAAAACCGTATACTAATTTTAAATAGATCCCTTCGCAGAGATAAACCTCATCACATCATTAAACTTTCAGGAGTTAAGATGAACCATAAAGATCACGCTCAGCAGTTATCCCCCTGGTGGCGCCGCGCTGTAATCCTGGTCATGTTGATCGGGTTTTCCATACTTATTTTCCTCACGATTAACGCGTACGTGGGGGCACCGCCGGTGCCTGATAAAGTGGTCAACCAGGCTGGGGAAGTATTGTTCACGGGAGATGACATCCGTTCCGGTCAGGAGGTTTTTCTAAAATATGGATTGATGGATAACGGAACGATCTGGGGGCACGGGGCTTACCTTGGCCCGGATTTTTCAGCGGCTTACCTGCACAATCTCAGCCTTGATACGGGGGAATACCTGGCCAGCCAGCGTTACAACAAGACTTTTAGCTCCCTGACCGAGGCGGAGAAACTGGATATAGAAGCGCAGGTCAGACAATTATTGAAGTTAAACCGTTACAACGCAAAATCCGGCGAACTGGTTTTCACCGAACCGGAAGTGCTCTCGTTTGAGAACCAGGTCGCTGTGTGGACTGACTACTTCAAAACGCCGGTGAATAACGCGGGTATGCAGCCGAATCTCATCACCGATCCCGGAGAACTGGAAGACCTGACCGCATTCTTCGCCTGGACCTCCTGGGTATCGGTGGCCAACCGACCCGACAAACCGTATTCATACACTAACAATTTCCCCTACGACCCTTCAGTGGGCAACACGCTGACCACGGATGCCATTTTGTGGAGCGCGCTGAGCCTCATCGCGTTGTTGGGTGGAACCGGGCTGGTGCTGTTTGCTTTCGGGCGCTGGGACTACCTGGGATGGAAGAACAAGCGGGACACCGGAGAACGTGATCTGTCTGAACCGATACTGGCGCCGGCTACACCCGCGCAAAAAGGGACGATCAAGTACTTTGTGGTGGTCGGGCTACTGTTTCTGGCGCAGGTGGGGGTCGGCGCGTTGATCGCGCATTACCGCGCGGATCCGGGTTCGTTCTACGGCATTGATCTGTCCAAGATCCTGCCCAGCAACCTGGTGCGCACCTGGCACCTTCAGCTGGCCATATTCTGGATCGCGACCTCTTACGTGGCAGGAGCGCTTTTCCTTGCGCCTTTCCTCAGCGGTAAAGACGCTCCCAGGCAGAACCTGGGGATCAATATCCTTTTCGCGGCGCTGGTGGCTGTCGTCGGCGGGAGCCTGATCGGGGAATGGCTTGGGATTAACAACAAATTAGGTGACCTGTGGTTCTGGCTGGGACACCAGGGTTGGGAATACCTGGAGCTGGGGCGGGTCTGGCAGGTGCTGCTGGCCATCGGTCTGTTGTTGTGGTTGTTCCTGCTGATCCGGGCGTTAAAAGGCGCCAGTCAGCACCCAGGTCGAAAAGAGATCTCCCGGTTGTTCATTTTTGCGGCGATTGGAATTCCCCTGTTTTACGTGCCGGCGATGTTCTTTAATAGCACCACGAATTTCACCGTGGTGGATACCTGGCGCTTCTGGATCATTCACCTGTGGGTGGAGGGGTTCTTTGAGCTCTTCGCCACCGTGATGGTCGCGATCATCTTTTTTGTGCTGGGCATTGTTTCGAAAAAGACGACCCTGCGGGTGATCTACCTGGACGCCATCCTCTACCTGGCGGGTGGTTTGGTGGGCACCGGGCATCACTGGTATTGGACCGGTCAGACTGACCTGACGATGGCGATGGCTTCAGTCTTCTCAGCGCTTGAGGTGGTGCCATTAACCCTGCTGACACTTGATGCGTGGGATTTCATCAAACTGACCAGGGGAGGATGGAACCTCGTCAACAAGCACAAGTGGACATTTTATTTTCTGATGGCGGTGGGCTTTTGGAACTTCCTGGGCGCGGGTGTGTTTGGCTTCCTGATCAACCTGCCAGTGATCAGCTACTACGAGGTCGGTACCATGTTGACCCCCAACCACGGGCACGCGGCGATGATGGGTGTATTCGGCATGTTGAGCCTGGCTCTGATGGTTTTCGCGCTGCGCCATGTGCTGGAGGATGGCGCGTGGAAGAAAGTTGAGAAATACGTAAAAATCAGTTTTTGGGGATTGAACATCGGACTGCTCTTGATGACCCTACTTTCGCTCTTCCCCGGCGGTGTTTTGCAGCTCATTGATGTGATCAATAATGGCTACTGGCATGCGCGTTCACCTGAATTCCTGAATACGAAGTTAATGAAAAATATTGAGTGGTTCCGAATGTTCCCTGACCTGATCTTTGCCATCGGCGGTGTGATCCCAATTGCCATCGCCGCGTTGTTGACCTATTTCAATTTGCGTAAACGGGCGCTTCCGGAGACCAAATCCACTGATCTGCAATAAAACATGCTAATTGACGATATGCTTCACACAAAATAATCTCCCGGTGCCATCACATGTGATGGCACCGACGAAAATTATCCGTATCAATGTTGGAGGGAGAGTATGAAAAGAATCCAGACTGTAGTAGCCGTAATGATGATCCTATTCCTGGTGACGGCCTGCGCAGGGAAAGCCGATAGCCAGGCTAACCCGGGGCAGACCAACAACGACCCTGCCGCAGCTGTACCGGAGCCCGGGCAGGAAAACCCACCTGATCTGATTCTGGATGAGCGCTTGCGCGCCGCGGCGGGAGATGAGGGGTATGTGATGCTGAACTGGGAACCTCTCGACAACGTTGACAACTACCTGCTTGAATTCCAGGTGGCAGGCAGCGAATACCTTCCGCTGGCCATTTTACCCGGGGATGCCAACGAGTTTGAGGATGTAGACGCTCCTGCGGACGTTGAAATGGTCTACCGGTTGACTGTGATCAGCGGCGGAAAAAAGGGCGAAAACCTGATCACAACGGTGAAGACCGCTGCGCTGGTGCCTGACCCGCTCAAAGTGACCCTGGAATATGATGTTTCGATACCTCTTTATGATTTCAGCAACACCGACCCGGAAAACTTTGATCCCAGTTTATTGATGGACCTGTTCCC
>MTKZ01003077.1_pt2 | contig 20618 bp, 18 predicted proteins | sample 1042781 | NCBI WGS metagenome assembly MTKZ01 (sample SAMN06212207, study PRJNA360539) | anaerobic digester metagenome | biome: Wastewater treatment plant; material: sludge; isolation source: anaerobic digester fed with sludge from wastewater treatment plant | place: Denmark: WWTP Viborg ... | reverse complement strand
AAACTCCAAACTCCAAACTCCAAACTCCAAACTCCAAACTCCAAACTCCAAACTCCAAACTCTCCTGTCACTTGACTATCCCTGTAAATCCCATAAATGCAAGTGCAAGGATCCCTGCGGTAATAAGCGATATCGGAACACCTCTCATACCTTTTGGAATATTTACAAGTTCGAGTTGTTCCCTGATACCGGCCAGTATTATCAGCGCCAGTCCGAACCCTATTGCTGTCGATGCGCCGAAAACAACCGACTCCAGCAGGTTATAATTCTTCTTGATAACAAGAATGGCAACACCCAGAACCGCACAGTTGGTAGTGATTAGCGGAAGAAATATTCCAAGCGCCTGATAAAGCGGTTGGCTGATTTTCTTCAGAATTATTTCAACCATCTGGACCAGAAATGCAATGACCAGAATGTATGTTATGGTCTGCATAAACTCAATACCCAGTTTTTCAAGTACATATACCTGGATCAGATAGGTGACCATTGTTGAAAGTACAATAACAAACACCACAGCTCCTGCCATACCGAGAGCAGTGCTGACTTTATTTGAAACACCAAGGAAAGGACAGACTCCAAGGAACTGTGCAAGAACAACGTTATTAATGAAAACTGCGGATATAATAAGCAATATATATTCCATCTCTTTCTATTTTGAAGTTTTTTTGATCTTATTAACCAGGGCTATCATATATCCAAGGGCTATAAAAGCTCCCGGTGCAAGAATGAACACCAGTATTCCGTCGCCCGGGATGAACTTATGACCGAATATGGAACCGCTTCCGACAATTTCACGGAATGCTCCCAGGATGCCCAGTGCAAAAGTAAATCCCAGTCCCATGCCGAGGCCGTCGAAGAACGATGCAAGAACACTGTTCTTGCTGGCAAAAGCTTCAGCCCTCCCGAGGACAATGCAGTTAACAACTATAAGCGGGATGAATATTCCAAGGGTCTGATACAGATCAGGCACATATGCCTGCATCACAAGGTCGACGATAGTAACAAATGAAGCAATTATAACAATGAAGGCAGGTATTCTTACCTTATCGGGTATAAGATTTGAAAGCAGAGAAATGACAACATTCGAACCTATAAGGACAAAAGTTGTAGCAATTCCCATTCCCATACCGTTTAAGGAAGAGGTAGTAGTAGCCAGAGTAGGACAGGTTCCGAGGACAAGTACCAGTATAGGGTTCTCCCTTATAAATCCCTTTGTAAAATTCTGAAGCTGATTCATTGCAAACCTCCTTTCTGTAAAGTATTATATGCGCGCTCTATTGCATCGCAGAATGCTCTTGAACTTATCGTTGCAGCAGTTATGGCATCAACCTGGCCGCCGTCCTTTTTGACTTTCAGCTGAAATTCACCGGGATTTTTTCCCGTAAACTGACTCTTGAATTCGGGTTCTGTCATTTTTGTCCCAAGACCGGGAGTCTCTTTATGTTCGAGAACAGAAATACCGGAAATAGTACCATCCGGCTTAAATCCGGCCATAATTGAAATATTGCCGCTGAATCCTTTGGTTGTATATGTATTTACCGCATATCCGACTACTTCACCGTTATTCTTTGCAGGATAAACATCAAGACTGTCTCCTTCAGGAGCTGGCAGACGGAACATCTCATCGTTTGGATTATTTGTGAACTCAGGCACTACCTCCCTTATTGCATTGAGCTTCTTATTCAGCACCGACATTGCAATAGGCTCTTTTGTAAGTTCATAAACAAACCCAAGCCCTGCCGAGCTAACGAGAGCGATTAGCGTGAGTGTCAGGATCATGTTTTTCAGGGTCGATTCAGATTTAGCCATTTTTTACCTCCTCTCCAAATCTTTTTGGTTTTATATAAGCATTCATCAGCGGGACAAATGCATTCATAATAAGTATTGCAAAAGAAACACCTTCGGGGTAAGCTCCCCAGACTCTGATTATAACTGTGAGCAAACCGATACCGCATCCATAGATCAGCATTGCCTTTGGATTCATGGGTGAAGTAACATAATCGGTCGCCATGAATATTGCGCCCAGAAGAACCCCGCCGGCCAGGACATGAAACAGCGGACTGGCATATTCTTCAGGATTAATGAGCCACAGGATGCCTGTAAACACGACTATCATTCCGATTATTGAAACAGGTATGTGCCAGGTAATTATTTTCTTATACAGAAGCCATATCAATCCCAGGAGTAGTGCAACTGCAGCAACTTCACCCATTGAACCTCCCATATTACCAAGGAACATCTGGGCCGGAGTGGGGATCTGGGTCATAAGCTGTGACAGTGGTTCCCCGTTCTTGAGTCCCTCCTTTACAATTGCAAGTGGTGTGGCACCCGTCACAGCATCGGCATAACCAGTTTTAAACCCTGCAGGTACCGGCCAGGTCGTCATCTGAACAGGGAAAGATATCAGCATGAAAACACGGCCGACAAGCGCCGGATTGAAAGGATTGTTACCCAGCCCTCCGAAAGTCATCTTTGCTACTGCAATCGATACCAGACTTCCGATCACAATTATTAATACCGGGATGTTTGATGGCAGGTTAAATGCAAGGAGTAATCCGGTTACAATTGCAGAACCGTCATTAATTGTTATTGATTTTTTAAAGATGAACTTTACGATCAGATACTCGAACAGTATACATGAACCCACTGAAGTTGCTGTAACTATCAGGGCGCTGTATCCGAAAAAGAAGACCGATGTAAGGAATGCCGGAATAAGGGCAACAATTACACCGAACATCAGTTTTTGTGTTGTCTCTTTCCCGTGGATATGAGGTGACAGGGATACTTTGAATAGATTGCTCATTTGCAATAGTTATAATGACTTCTTATTTAACAATCTGTTTACGTGCCATTTTTATGACAGTTGATTTTCCGAGCCGGATATAATCCAGCAGAGGGCGTCTGGCAGGACATGTAAAGCTGCACGAACCGCATTCCATGCAGTCAGTTATCCGTTCATTCCCCGCTCTTTCAAAATCACCTTTTTCAGCCAGTGCCATAAGGAGATAAGGTTCCAGGTTCATCGGACATCCGAGTACACATTTTGCACATCTTATACATGGCATTATTTCAGCTCTTTCCGACTGGTCTTCGGGTATAAGCACTATCCCTGAGGTTCCTTTTACTACAGGCACATCAATACTGCTTACTGCTTTACCCATCATCGGGCCACCCGAAATGATTTTACCTGTATTTTCAGGCAATCCCCCGGCTGCTTCAATAAGATATCTTACCGGTGTTCCTGTTCTGACAAAGAAATTGCCAGGATTCAGGACTGACTTCCCGGTTATTGTGACCACCCTTTCGAAAAGTGGTTTGTTTTTCTGGACAGCCTCATAAACAGCAAAAGCTGTTCCCACGTTATGGACAACAGCATTTACGTCAAGGGGCAGTTTCCCGGAAGGGACTTCCCTTTTTGTAAGAGCTTTAATCAGCTGTTTCTCAGCTCCCTGGGGATACTTCACTTTAAGTGCCTGAACTGTTATCCCGGGAAATCCTGCAGCAAGCTTTGTAAGATTTTCAACTGCATCCCTTTTATTGTTCTCAATCCCGATGAAAGCTTTTGTAACCTTTAAAGCTTTCATAAGTATTGTAGTTCCTGTAAGGATCTCCTTCCCTTTTTCAAGCATAAGCCGGTGGTCAGAGGTAAGGAAAGGTTCACATTCGGCGCCGTTGATAATAAGGACATCACATCTCTTACCGGCAGGAACGGTGAGCTTCACATGTGAAGGGAAGGTTGCGCCGCCAAGTCCGACTATGCCCGATTCAAGGCATTTTTTTACGATTTCTTCAGATGATAGTTTTATTTCAGTTATGATCGTATCGCTCCTGTCAATTGTATCAACCCAGTCATCTCCGTTTGTATCTATGAACACTGCTGTCTGCCTGAAACCTGTGGAATCCAGAACCAGATCTATCTTATTGACTGTACCGGATACAGATGAGTGAATATTTGTTGAAACAAAACCCTTGCTCCGGGCTATAATCTGTCCGGTCTTTACTATATCTCCTTTATTCACCACCACCTCGGCCGGCTCACCAATGTGTTGCGAAACGGGGATTGTCACGGAAGGAGGTATGGCCAGGTAGCGGATCGGGATTTCGGCTGTCAGTTTATTTTCAGGCGGATGAACGCCCCCGACTGGAAATGTTTTCAAATCAGTATAGTTTATGTTTGTTAGACTTCCGGGTTGACTTTTATGGTTTCATTCTTAGCTTCAACAGCAGGTTTAGGCGGTGGGAAATTAATCTCAAGTATGCATCCGGTCGGGCACTCGGCAACACATTTCCTGCAGAATGTACATTTTGAAGCATCAATATAGGCAAGGTTGTTGGTGATGGTGACAGCATCAAATTTGCATACCTTAACGCATTTCGAACAGGCTATGCATGCAACTTTACATGCCCTCCGTGCCGGTCCACCTTTATCGCAGTTCGAACAGGCCACATATATCTTACGGTCTTTCTTTGCTTTCTTCCTGAGTTCAATCAGATTTCTCGGACATGCCTTTACACAGGCTCCGCATGATACACATTTATGGTCAATTATTACCGGTAATCCTGTTTTGTCATCTAAATAGATTGCTCCGAAAGTACATGCTCTGACACAATCTCCTTTTCCCAGACAACCATAGCTGCAGTCGGTTTCCCCGATATACAGGTTATGTGCAATTCTGCAATCGGGAACTCCGTCATAAACCGAGGTGCGGGGACGTTGTTCAGGAGTTCCGTTACAGCGAAGAACTGCAACCAGGGGATCTGCTGCCAGAGCTTCCTTCCCAAGTACCTTTGCAGCTTCTGCCATAACAGGAGCACCTCCGACCGGACAGTTCAAACCTTCAAAAGTCTCGGCTTTAACAAGTGCCTCAGCAAAATTCCGGCAACCGGCAAATCCACATCCTCCGCAATTAGCTGCCGGAAGAAGCTCCTGTACTTCATCGATCCGCGGATCTTCATATACCTTGAACTTCTGGGCGATAAAATACAGGATGACTGCTGCAAACAATGCAAGCAGACTAAGACTTATTACCGTAATTATGATCGTGTGACCCATCAAAGTGTTTTTATTGTGAAGTTAAATGCGTTACCGATCCTGCTACGTGAAAGATAAAGGAGCAGGTAATAAATACCGAGCATACCCAGTGATAATAGGCCTGCAGTTCCTTCAGGTAAAGAAATTGAAAGAAGTATCACAAGGGTCAGGACAAGGAGGATAAATGGAAGAATGTATCCAAGGAACAGAGCTTTATATCCCATGGATTTTTTCATCAGGATAGTAACATTATCACCGGGTGAAACATTGTAGCTGCCCTGTACTTCCACAATTTTTTCCTTTATACCTGACATATTGCATGATCCTGCTGCATGACAGCCTGCACATGCAGTTTCCGATGAAATTCTGACTATTACCGAATTTATGTCAGATTTCTGCACTATACCGTCATGTTCGATATTCCCGAATCTGCCTGACCTGGTCATGATTTTACCCGGAAAATTAATCCGCAAATTTACCATAACTGAAAATATAGTACCTGCTTTTTATCAGGATTTTGGAACTGCAAAGTTATTTATTCTGATTTTAAATAATTTTTCAGCTTATATTGCTCCATGACTGTTTTTTACTGAAAAGCCGTTTTAATTCGAGCCTGAGGACCAGGTTTTGCTCTTTTTCAAGCAAAGGATCATCAATGACTATTTCTTCGGCAATATTCCTCACATATTCAATGATCTGGCCATCCCTGCTCAGATCAGATATCTTAAGATCGAACGGGATGCCGCTCTGCATCGTTCCTTCGATATCGCCGGGACCTCTGAGCCGCAGATCGGTTTCGGCAATTTCGAAACCGTCATTTGTCCTTATCATAACCTCCAGCCTTGCTGAAGCTTCCCTGGAAAGTTTGGGAGAGCTGAGAAGTACGCAATAAGACTGATCGGCTCCTCTTCCGACACGGCCACGCAGCTGGTGAAGCTGTGACAAGCCAAACCTTTCAGCACTTTCAATTATCATAACTGTTGCATTCGGAATATCAACACCAACCTCTATAACTGTTGTGGCGATCAATATGTGAGCCTTGCCTTCCCTGAACAGCTTCATTGATTCTTCCTTAATAGCAGGGGTCATCCTGCCATGGACAACACTTATGCAATATTCCGGAGGCGGAAAAAGCCTCGAGACAGTATCCCACCCATCCTCCAGATCTTTATAATCCATTTTTTCCGATTCCTTAATGAGTGGATAGACAATGAAGATCTGTCTTCCTTCGGCAATCTTCTGCTTCATGAAACCATATACCTTATTTTTTTCCGAATCATAGAAATGCATCGTTCTGACGGGTATTCTTCCGGGGGGGAGCTCATCGATGACCGAAACATCAAGGTCACCGTAAAGAGTCATTGCAAGGGTTCTGGGAATCGGTGTGGCAGTCATGACGAGGATGTGTGGCGGATTTATACTTTTCTTCCACAGCCTTGCTCTCTGCTCCACACCAAACCTGTGCTGTTCATCAATTATTACAAGCCCAAGATTGCTGAACTGAACACTTTCTTCAATCAGTGCATGAGTTCCGATTAGAATATTCAGCGACTTATCGAGAAGGGATTCACTGATCTCCTTTCGGAGTGATCGTGCAGATGAACCGGTAAGAAGTCTGATTTTGATGTCCAGCCCCTTCAGCATTGATGTAATTGTCTGGTAATGTTGAGTTGCAAGTATCTCTGTAGGGGCCATAATACATGCCTGGTAACCATTATCAATTGCAATGAGCATGCTCATCAGGGCGACAAGTGTTTTACCGCTGCCTACATCGCCCTGCAGAAGCCGGTTCATCTGTTTCCCGGATCCGAGATCCCTGCGGATCTCCTTCATCACTCTTTTTTGCGCTTCTGTAAGAGTAAAAGGCAGGTTTTTAAAATAAAAGCTGTTGAATTTCTCTCCTACATTCTGAAAAACAAAACCTCTGAACTTACGCGATCTGTTGCTTTTATACCTTATCAGATTAAGCTGTATATAGAAGAGTTCCTCAAACTTCAGCCGGTACCTGGCCCTCTCCAGACTTTCAGGATCGGAAGGAAAATGAATTGTCAGAAGTGTTTTGTGCAGGTCGGGCAGTTTGTATTTCGTGGTTAGCCAGGCAGGGAGTGTCTCGGGAAGGTTGAAGTTTATTTTCTGAATCAGACTGCTTACAAGCTTGCTTATGGCACGTGATGTAAGAAAATGATTTTTGAGCTTTTCAGTGGTACTGTACTGGGCCTGCAATGCAGATGTTATCCTTTCCTGAATTTTCGATGAGGCTTCTATTTCCGGATGAATTATATTTACAATACCATTGAATACTCCCGGTTTACCGAATACGATATATTCGGGACCGGTAGTATAAGTGTCTGTGATCCATTTTGTTCCTTTGAACCATACAAGCTTTATGACACCGGTCTCATCCTGAAAATCAGCGACAAGCCTTTTCCCTGAGCCACGTCCTTCGACATAAAATCCTTTGATAACACCTTTGATCTGTACAAAAGGAAGGTCTGGATCAAGTTCGGATATTTTGTAAAATTTTGTCCTGTCAATATATTTATAAGGAAAATAATACAAAAGGTCGCGGTATGTGTAAATACCCAGCTCACTGTTAAGAAGTTCAGCTCTTTTCGGGCCTACTCCCGGAAGATAAGTGATATTTGTTTCGAGAAAATCCTGCATTTCAGCTCAGCTATGCCACTTTTAAAAAGATTACCGAAATTAAGTATTTTTGAAGAGCTAACCTAATTCAAAAGTCACACTAATGGATTTCATGAGGATACTGAAATACCTGCATTACCATATTTTCTCAAGGCACAAGCGGGGACACGGTATTCACAGTCCTTTTGTTTTTGACCTTGTATCGAGAGTCTTCCGGAATAAAACTGATCCGGAGGTTGTCTTAATGATTGAACGGATAAGGAAGGAACTACTTTGTGATAAAAGGACTATCAGAGTTCTGGATCTTGGTTCGGGTTCAGCATTAATGAAAAGTGATTTGAGAAGAATTTCAGATATCGCAAAATATACATCAGTTCCTGCAAAGTATGGTGTCTTACTGGCAAATCTCGCTGCCGAATTCGGCAGGCAGGGTATAGTTGAGTTCGGTACATCCCTGGGAATAAGTACAATGTATATGGCTTCAGCTTACAGGGATTCCCGGGTGTTCACAATGGAAGGATGTCCGGAGATTTCAACAGTTGCTTCAGATAACTTCAGAAGGGCAGGATTCGGCAATATTACGTTAATGACCGGTTCTTTTGATGACCTGCTTCCGAAAGTAAAAAGTAAAGTGTCATATCCCGGGCTGGTTTTTATCGACGGAAATCACAGAAAAGAGCCGGTTCTGAGATATTTCTCAGAAATGGTGGAAGTCTCCGGAAATAAAACTGTTATTGTCATTGATGATATACATTCTTCCGATGAAATGGAAGAAGCATGGAATGAGATCAAAGCCAATGAAAATGTGTCATTTACGATTGATCTTTACAGGATGGGGCTTGTTTTTTTCAGAAAGGGCATGAGCCGCTTCGATTATGTGATCAGATATTAACAAAAATTAATGCAGAATAATTCAATAATAATGTAAATTAATCTAATTTCGCAACTTAAAAATCAAAGGTTTATGGATAAAGTAATTGAGATCCAAAATATTGTAAAGAATTACCAGGTTGGATCAGTAATAGTAAGGGCATTAAGGTCTGTTTCAGTTGATATACACCGGAATGAATATGTTGCCATAATGGGGCCTTCGGGTTCGGGAAAATCCACGCTCATGAACCTTCTCGGATGTCTCGACACTCCCACAAGCGGCTTCTATATACTCAACGGGACTGATGTTAGCAAGATGGAGGATGATTTTCTTGCCGAAATAAGGAATAAGGAGATAGGATTTGTATTCCAGACATTTAACCTTCTTCCACGGTATACAGCTCTTGAAAATGTCACATTACCTTTGATTTATGCAGGTGTCCAGAAAACCGACAGGGAGAAGATGGCTATTGAAACTCTCAACCAGGTGGGGCTGGGAGACAGGATGACACATAAACCCAATGAGCTTTCAGGCGGGCAGCGCCAGCGTGTTGCGATCGCCAGAGCCCTGGTAAACAAACCATCCATTATACTTGCCGATGAACCGACAGGGAACCTCGACAGCAAAACATCACTGGATATTATGGGCCTTCTTGATGATATCCATAAGAAAGGGAATACAGTTATACTGGTAACACATGAGGAAGATATTGCCAGGCATGCAGCAAGAATAATAAGACTTCTTGACGGTGAGGTTGCACAGGATGTGGCAAACGAAAAATACAGACCTGCCTGATCCTCCTTTGTACTTAATCATTTCTTTAACATACGGAACCGATGAAAATCTATACCCGTACCGGTGATGACGGGACCACTTCACTTTCGGGAGGTAAAAGAATTCCCAAGCATCATGTAAGGGTAGAGGCCTTCGGAACTATCGACGAATTAATTTCCTGGATCGGTTTACTGAGGGATCAGCGTGAGAATGCTGAACGGAAAGTTTTCCTGCTTTATCTGCAAAATCAGCTTATGAAATGTGCTGCCTCTCTTGCCTCGGAAAATGATGGAAAGGATCCGGGTAAAGTTCTTCCTGATCCGGATTGTATAAAAATAGTTGAGAATGAGATAGATATAATGGACAAAGCTCTGAATCCTCTCAGAAATCTGATAATCCCGGGGGGAAATGTTGTTATATCTTATTGTCATATTGCAAGATGTGTATGCAGGAGAGCGGAAAGAGCTGTATTAAGATTAAATATATCAGAAGAAACGCCTCCGATTATTAATATGTTCCTTAACAGACTCGCGGATTATCTGTTCATATTATCCCGGAAAATCAGCTCAGAGCTTGATATTGAGGAGATTAAGTGGATTATATAATGTGGGTAAAATCTTTAGGAAAGGTATTGTTTATAACATAAAATAATATATATATTTGCAAATTTTATAAACAGACCCCCGAAAAGGAAATTATGTACTGGACACTTGAATTAGCATCTAAGCTTGAAGATGCTCCATGGCCGGCAACCAAGGATGAACTGATAGATTTTGCGATCAGGTCAGGTGCTCCGATGGAAGTTGTTGAAAACCTTCAGGAAATTGAGGATGAAGGCGATATTTATGAAGGAATAGAGGATATCTGGCCGGACTATCCAAGCAAGGATGACTTCTTCTTTAACGAGGACGAGTATTAAAAATCTCCATTTTATTTTTTGGTCTCAGGTGATCGTACCACATGAATCCATCAAGTTTAGGATTCCCCTGAGGTGTTGTTGAAGGAGGATCAATAATCCCTTCGGGACTCTGGTTTTCTGTTATGACCGATATCTTCCCATCTTCAAGATCGATCTCTATATCGGAGCTTGTTGCTTTATTGACAGCCATTATCTCATCACCTTCACCAAGATAATATAGTGATTCTCCATTTCCCCTGATCACGATTTTATAAAGTTCATTATCCCTGAAAAAGCCTGTCAGGGACCTGCCTTTTATCTGATTAAATCTCATAGTATCAACCTGGCTGGCAATAAATGCCGAGCTGAATAGTTCCATCCTTTCTGCCTGGCGGTTTTTTGTATAGAGAGCCATTGAATCGGATGTCATCTGGTTCTCTTCGGACCACAGGACTGGTTCATTATAAAATCGGATGACCGAATCCTGGAATGAATAGGCGAGAGAGTCGCATTTTGCCTGCATATCATTGCTAAAGATCCTGCATTTGTAATAAGCCGACATGATCCGGAAGCTTTTCCCGGCTGTGTCTGTAGCAGTAACTGACCTGATAGTATCACCATGAAGAAACAGTGAATCCTTTTCGGAAATCTGGATAAATACAGCACTGTCGGTTACCAGAAACCTTTCCGGCTCCCGGAAATACCATGCATAATCACCTGCAACAACAAGATGGTAGCTGGTGTCGGTAATACTTGCATTTCCAAAGGCCTGTCCATATCCATTCTTTTCTTCATAATAAAGGGAATCTCCCCGGATGATCTGTTTTTTATTGTCGAGCATCGCATTCTTCCATATCCGGGAAATATTATTTTCTGTATCATACCAGCCTCTTTCACAATACAGATAAATACTGTCACCCTTCATCTCTGACGGCCCTGTAAAAAATGCAGTTTTCGTATCAGTATTATAATCCATTGTGTCGGCTTTCATTACATAATCCGGATTGACGATCTTTACACTGTCCTTGAAATTGAAAATTTTTGTCGAAGCATAGTATCTGCCTTTCCTGCTTGTAAGGGTATTTTCACCGTTAATTATTCTGCCACTGTCGGTGTATTCCGCAATTTCGGCATTTACATCATATGATACGGAATTTGTATACAGGTGGGTTTCTTTGTCAACAAGCTCGGCGTTTCCATTCAACAGGGCTTTTGCGATTCCCCCGTCATAAAAAAGGTAATCTCCGTAAATATCCAGTGTATCGCCCTGTTCGATATGGATCTTGCTGTATGCTGTAACCTGGTTCTTATCGGGGTAGAAATGAGCGCTGTCGCATGACATTAAAATATTGTTATGCTCGAGGGAAACGTTTCCAAGTAACCTGTGCCAGTCCTTTCCGCTAAGCTTATCCCGAAGAATTATATCTTCATCCGCATGTTTAAGGTATATTCTCCTTTTTCCCCGGACTTCCTGGGGCATATCCTGCTGTTGAATATTGAATGACAGAAGAACAACAGCTACATAAATTATGTGTCTGAATGAGATCTTTTTTTTCAGGGATTTGAAAAGGTTTATTTCAGCCATCCTTTGCCAAGAAAGTCGCACGATTTGAATTCGTCACTTACCTTAATATATGTAACTCCGATTTTCTTTTTGATCCAGTCGTCGTAAGTTTTTGACCGTTTGTTCATCAGTGCAGCGTCACTGAGATTCTGATAGTCATCTTTCAGGTTAGCCCTGTGGGCCGGAAGTTCGTTATCGAGTCTCACTATCCTGAATACCTCGTTATTATTTTCATCAATTGTACGAAAGGGCTCTGATATCTCTCCGACTTTCAGGTCGCGTACCTGAACATACATCTGCGGATTGAGTTCCTCGAGGGTGAACCAGGTATCGCGTTCTGAGGGGTTTGTACTGACAAACTTGCCGCCATTTATACGACTGTCCTTATGGCTCGACATTCTTCTGGCAACATCTTCAAACTTCAGGCTGTCCCTCCTTATAAGGTTTGTCAGTGAATCCAGAGTATTCATCGCTTTGGCAGCCTGCTCCGGTTTTACTTTCGGGCGTATGAGTATGTGGCGGGTGTTGATCATATCACCATTCCTGTCGATCATTTGAATTATATGAAATCCGTATTTTGTTTCAATGATCCTTGATACTGTATTTTTTGTGAGGCTGAATGCTTCATCGGCATAAGGCTTTTCAAGTTCTCCCCTGAGGGAGTAACCAAGCTCGCCTCCTCTTTTTGCAGTACCCGGATCTTCAGAGTACAGCACAGCCAGTGCGCTGAAGCTTTTCCCGGCAAGTATCTGTCCCCGTATATCCAGAAGCCTCTGTCGCGCTTCAGCTTTATTTTCTTCATTTTCAGGAGGATCAAGCTGAATTATACTTATCTGGACCTTTGCGGGTATAACAGGAAGCGAATCTTTGGGAATTGATGAAAAGAATTTCTTCAGTTCGTTAGGGGTGATTTTAATATTCTCGGCTATTGAAGCCTGAACCTCGTTGACAATCTGCTGATCGACAAGCGCTTTCCGGATATCTCTCCTTATTTCTATCATGCTTTTTTTAAAATATGCTTCAAGAGCCTTCTCACTGCCCGATCTGCGGATTGCATCATTTATCCTGGCGTTAAGCTCATTTTCAACCATATCGTCTGTAACCTCAATACTGTCTATCCTGGCCTGGTCGAGAAACAGCTTTGAAACAAGCAGTTCCCTCAGTACATTGCATCGTAACTCATCTATAGGTGTTCTGTTACCGCTGCTTCTGAGATCCAGAACCATATTCTCGATATCCGAAAGATAAACCACTTCATTTCCCACTATGGCAGCTACCGATTCCACCAATACCTGGGATTTGATCTCAGATATTCCCGATAACAAAAAAACTGCAACAATCAGTAACAACCCTGAACCTCTTCTGATCATAAATTATTTATTAAGTATTGTAAAAATATTTTCCTTAAGCGCATCATTGTAAATCCCGTTCTCAAGCGACTGGATGAATTCAATTCTGCGGTTATTCCATATGATTCTTTTAATATCATCCTTTACATATTCAAAAGGTGCAGCTGACGATCTTAATTTGTAATCACGTATAGTGAGAAGGTAAATAAAGGTCGAATCTGCATTTGTCGTTTCATAAAACGTTGTTCTTCGAAGGAAATTTTCCTGATTCTGGATTTCTGATGGTAATTCAAGAGACAACTGATCCAGATCCACCCATTCTTCATTAAAATCATCAAATTTCTCTGCAAACTGATAACAGAGGGATTCCAGCTGCGGAAGACTGGCCTGGTTATTCGCGCGTGCCAGACTTCGTATCCTGCTGAGTCCGGGTGTTTCTACCGGCAGTTTAATGAACAGAGCTTTTACAATATTGGAATTAAGCATGAAATTATCCCTGTTGCTGAAATAATAAGTCTCCAGTTCAGTATCGTTTATTGTGGTGTCCATTTTTGTCAGCATCATCTGCCTCTGATACTGGTAAATGACAAGGTTCATCCTGGCTTCATTGATCTGGCTGTCTATTTCCTTCATCAGTTCAGGCGTCAGATTATCTTCCGCTTTCTGAAATAACAGCTCCCTTTTTGCCCATTTATTTATATAGTTCTTAACAAGAACAGTGCTGTCATCAACAGAAGTTCCCGGTGGGATAATCCCTTTAAGCTGATCCATATAAAGAATTGAATTCCCTGCTTTTGCAAGCGGAATCCTTTTTGAATTGCCGTTATTACAACTTACTGTAATGCAGATCAATATTAAAAATGTAAGGATCCTATTCATTTTTCAGGCTGTTTTTAATCTCATTCAGTATCTGGCTGTCAATTTTGACGGGGTATTTTTTCTTCAACTGGTCAATCCATTGATTCTCCAGAAATACCTGGTAATCTGCCATCAGATCACCTCTTACCTCTTCAAACGGAAGCGGAGATGGTTCAATAATTTTTTTAATGACCAGAACTGAAGGGTAATTATTAATTCTTGTCCTTATGATACCTTCCTGCCATTTAATCTTATCCAGTTCAGGATCCTGTCCTTCAATCCATGTGCCTTCATTTATTACAAGAAGTGAATCACCGGAGGTATTGAATTTGTCCTTCATCAGTTTTTCCGTATCCTGTTTCCTCGAATATTTTCTGAAGGCAGAATAGAGCTTCTTTTCTGAATTTACATCCTTCAGTGAATAGATAATGGCTTCCATCGCCCTTTTACCGGGGTAGTTGATTTTATTTTCTTCATAATATTGCAGCAGTCCAGTGGAGTCTTCCTGAACCCTGTTCCATATTTTTCTTTCAGAAATGTCAAATAACAGAATGCCATCGTGAAACTCGTTAATCAGGTACCTGAAATCCGGGTATTTCGTTTCAAGTATTGAATCTTCGTATTTGATGATCTGATCTGATAATATTGTTTCCAGTGATTCTCTGATGAAATGAACCGGATCGGAAGTAATTATTCTTGATCCTCTGTTTTCGATATACGATGCAAAATCGCTGTTTAAAAGACCCTGACCGGCAAAAGTGTACAGGTTGCCAGGGGGCATGCCCTTTCTTACATATTTTTTTAAGCCCTGAATGATAAGTGTATCGGTATTTCTGATGAACCAGTTATATGCCGGAGTATTGATTTCATAATTATACTCCTTTTTAAGTTTATCGATAAAAGTCTTTTTGCTTAAAGAATTAAGATAAGACTGGTTTATTTTGCTTTCGAGGAAGGATCTCATTTCTTCATAAGATCCATGAGGTTTTTTATCAAGAAGTTTAATTATGTGCCATCCGTATGGCGATCTTACAGGTAAGGTAAAGCTTCCCGTGTCGCTGATTGAAAATGCAGCTTCGGCAAAATCACTAATAATCTCTCCGGCCCCGAACCAGTTCAGTTTACCTCCTCTTACAGCCGATTCCTTATCATCAGAGTATTGTTTTGCCAGGGAAGTAAATGATGCCCCGTCCTGCAACTGCTTATAAAGCTCGTTTATCGATTTTTCAGCAGCTTTTGTTTCCTCTTCACCTGCTCCCGGGGGAGATAACTTCATTATATGAGCCACAAGCACCTTTCCCCTGGATGGTCTTTTGTCGGCTACATTTATAATATGATATCCATAGGGTGTTCTCACAGGATCCGACACTGCACCTTTCTTCAGGGAATAAGCTGCATCTTCGAAAGGGCTGATCATCTGGAAAACCGTAAAGAAACCAAGATTTCCGCCGTTAATTCTTACTGAGGGATCATCCGACGTACTCCGGGCTACCTGTTCAAAAGGTTCGCCGTTAATTATTCTTTCCCTGATACCGGCCGCCTTCTGCCAGGCAAGCAATGTATCTTCCGGTTTGGATCCTTCCGGGCAGTTTACGAGTATATGCCACCCGTTGATCTCCTCCAGAGATCTCTGATAAGTTTTCTGCAGAAGTTTCTCCTTTGCCTCAGGATCAGTAAGATAATTCTGGGCAAGCTGATTTCTGTAGCCTGAAAGTTCATTCCGGAAAGCCCTGGTTGTATCGATACCTTCACTTACTGCATCGGCAACCTTAAGCTTGAAATTTATATACTGCCCGAGATATTCATCCACATCAGCTATTTTCCCCGGCTCAGAACTCTTATTTAACATTCTGATGAACTCACCTGCAGTAACATCATTTCCTGCAACATTCATCAGTATCTTATCATTAAGTTCCTGTGCATTACATAATGCCGGAAAGATTAATGATAACACCGAAATCAGTAGGGATGATCCGATTTTCATCAGGATTGAATAATTCTGTTTATTCAAAGAGTTTTCTGCTGTAGTTGGGAGACTCCCTTGTTATTGAAACATCATGGGGATGGCTTTCAATAATTCCGGAGCTGGTTATACGTACAAATCTGGCTTCCTTCTTCAGTGTGACTATATTCTTTGCTCCCACATAACCCATTCCGGCTCTGAGTCCTCCCATCATCTGATAAATGACTTCCGAAAGAAGTCCTTTATAGGGAACTCTTGCTGCGATCCCTTCCGGTACCAGTTTCTGAATATCATCTTCCATATCCTGGAAATAACGGTCTTTCGAACCCTGCTGCATGGCTTCGATTGATCCCATTCCCCTGTATGATTTGAATTTCCGGCCGTTATAGATTATAGTCTCGCCCGGAGATTCCTCAACACCTGCAAAAAGTGAGCCTGCCATAATTGAATCAGCCCCTGCTGCCAGAGCTTTAATTATATCACCAGAATACCTTATTCCTCCATCGGCTATTACCGGTACGCCGGAACCGTCAATAGCCCTGGTAACATTATAAATTGCAGACAGTTGCGGGACACCTACTCCTGCGATAACTCTTGTCGTACATATTGAACCGGGACCAATTCCAACTTTTACTGCATCAGCGCCTTCATCCACAAGTTTCTTTGCCGCTTCCCCGGTGCCTATGTTTCCAACGATCACGTCAATTTTCGGGTATTTCTTTTTGATCTCCTTAAGCACCCTGATCACATTTCTCGAATGTGCATGAGCAGTATCAACAACAAGAGCATCGGCATTTGCATTAATGAGAGCTTCAACCCTTTCGGGTGTGTCAGATGCGATGCCTACAGCGGCGGCAACCCTTAACCTCCCTTTATCATCCTTGCAGGAATTTGGGCGGTCTTTTATCTTGGTGATATCCTTATAGGTAATGAGCCCTTTAAGCTTGCCGTTTTCATCAACCATCGGTAACTTTTCGATCTTGTGCTTCTGAAGGATCCTGGCAGCCGCCTCCAGGTTGGTCTGATGATCAGTGGTTATCAGATTTGTTGTCATCACATCCGTGATCTTCCGCTTCCTGTTATTCTCAAAACGCAGATCCCTGCTTGTTACTATCCCCTTAAGAACACCATTGCTGTCAATAACCGGTATACCGCCGATCTTATATTCATTCATCAGGTTCATCGCATCGGCTACTGTGGCATCCAGACCTATTGTTATCGGATCGAAGATCATTACATTTTCTGCTCTTTTTACCTTTTTTACCTGGGAAGCCTGTTTCTCGATGCTCATATTCTTATGTATGACTCCTATACCTCCCTCCCTGGCAATGGCAATAGCCAGGTCATCCTCAGTCACAGTATCCATTGCGGCGGAAATGACCGGAGTATTTATCCGGATATTCCTTGTGAACATTGAACTCAGATCGACCTCCCGCGGAAGAACTTCTGAGTATGAAGGAAGGAGCAGAACATCATCAAATGTCAGACCTTCGAACAGGATTTTATCATTTAAAAAGGACATCGGACAGGTTGTTTTGTTTTGCTGCGCAAATTACTAAAAATTAATCACCCGGAAAACAATCATTATTCCATGCAGCCGTAAAAAATTGGATAACAGTTGCTATTTTTGTATGGGCACACCTTTTCTCCGACAAAACCAGTTGATGAATATTGAACCATACAGACAGGTATTGACCAGATACTGGGGTTTTACAACCTTTAAACCGCTTCAGGAGGAGATCATCCTTTCTGTGGCTGAAGGGAAGGATACCCTTGCCCTCATGCCGACAGGAGGAGGAAAGTCGGTCACATACCAGGTACCTGCAATTGTGAAGGAGGGGATATGCATAGTTGTTACCCCCCTGATAGCTTTGATGAAAGATCAGGTTAACAGGCTTAATGCTCTGGAAATTAAATCAATGGCGATTCATTCCGGCATGTCCGGCGAAGAAATTGACATTGCACTCGATAATTGTATCTACGGCGACTACAAATTCCTTTATATTTCGCCGGAAAGGATCTCAACCCGCTTGTTCCAGACCCGGCTTCCCAGATTTAATCTGAATCTTGTAGCAGTTGATGAAGCTCATTGCATTTCCCAATGGGGTTACGATTTCAGACCTTCTTACCTGAAGATATCATCGATGCGGGAGCTTATTCCCCCGGAGGTACCCTTCCTTGCTCTCACCGCTTCTGCGACGCCAGCTGTAACAGAGGATATAATGCAAAAGCTTGAATTCAGGGAAAAGAATGTTCTCAGGACAAGCTTTGAAAGGAAAAACATTTCATATCTGGTCCGCCAGGTTGAAGATAAGGGTACATGGCTCATAGATAACATTTTGAAATCCAGGGGCAGCGGAATTGTTTACGTCAGGAGCAGAAAACGTTGCAGGGAAATTGCAGAACTTCTGGTTTCAAAAGGTATCAGCGCTGATTTTTACCATGCAGGTCTTCCTCAGGAAATGCGCGACAGGAAACAGATTTCCTGGACCACGGGATCCACAAGGGTTATCGTTTCAACCAATGCCTTCGGGATGGGAATTGACAAGGCTGATGTCCGCTTTGTAATTCACTGGGAAATGCCGGATTCAATCGAGGAATATTTCCAGGAAAGCGGCAGGGCCGGAAGGGACGGGAAACCGGCATCTGCAGTATTATTGTATTCTTCTTCAGACAGGAGACATCTTGAAGATTCATTAAGGAGAAAATTCCCGCCCGTAGAAAAGATAAAGGATACTTATGAGGCTTTGTGCAACTTCCTCAGGGTACCGGAAGGATCTGGAAAAGATAATGTTTTTGATTTTAACATGCAGGATTTTGTTTCGAAATACCGTCTGCCGGTCATTGAAACATTTAACAGCCTGAATTTCCTTCAGAGAGAAGGCTATATAGAATTTACCGAAGAGATAAATAATCCTTCGAGGGTTCACTTTGTGGTTGGAAGGGATGATCTTTACAAATTCCAGGTGGCAAATGAAGCTTTTGATAGTTTTATTAAACTCCTGCTGAGATCATATACCGGGATGTTCTCGGAATTTGTCGCAATAAATGAGGAGGCTCTGTCAAAAAAATCAGGATTACCCAGAGATACAATATATAAATTTCTCGTAAAGCTGTCAGGACTGAATATTGTCCGGTATATTCCCGGAAAGAAGACAGCCCTTGTAATATTTACCGAGGAGAGGCTAGAAAGGAAAGCGTTGATGATATCTCCCGACAACTATATAGCGGTAAAGGACAAGCATATCTTCAGGGTGAATAAAATGATCGAATATGCTGATTCCAATACTAGATGCAGATCTGTGATCCTTCTTGATTACTTCGGCGAGGAGCCTGACAGGTGTGGTATCTGCGATGTATGCCGCGACAGGAATGAACTCGATCTGAGTAAATATGAGTTTGATATAATTCTCGACGAGATAAAGGAATTACTTAGCGGCCATAAATTTGATGCCCGGGAACTTGTAAGCAAGATCAGTCTGCCCGAAGAAAAGGTCATAAAAGTTATCAGATGGCTCCTCGATCACAGGAAGATCATCCGCGACGATAATAACCTCCTCTCATGGAGAGAGCCGGATCTGTTTACACGGTAAGTTCCGGCTACCGGTTTCCGGCTACCGGCTACCGGCGACCGGCGACCGGGCATAGACGTCAACCGGACGAGGTTTTGTGGACTATCGTTTCCCCTCCTTTTTTTTTAAGGAGGGGTGGCCAGACGCAGAAATCGTCGGATTTACTGAAATATAAATTGTCTGGCCGGGGTGGTTTATTAAATTCTGAGAAACAAGTCATTTCAACTGAAGCCGTTTTCCGAAATCAATTAAAGTCAAAGAATCTTGAAGGAAGAAAGTTCAGAGGATAATAATGTATCAACCACCCCGGCCGGGAATGTGGGATTGTACCAATTTCAAAATTAGCAATCCCGGCCACCCCTCCTTTGAAAGGAGGGGAAACAATAGTTCCCCAAACGCCTTGAATAGAGAGCTTGTCAGCACCCTCCATCCAGTATCCTGCCCGCCAGACGCCAGACGCCGGACGCTCCGTGCCGCACACGGGACGCCGCACGCCGCACGCCGCACGCCGCACACCGGACGCCGCCCGCCGCATGCCTATAGTTCAGTTAGCTTCGCCGCCCGCCGCATGCCTATAGTTCTGTCAGCTCAATATTTTTCCAGCTCACTTTAATTCCTCCGCCGCTGTGGATCTGAAGCATTATCCTGCCTTTTCCCTGACCGATCTTCTGATCTTTCAGTTCTGTCATCTGCTGACCATTAAGCCAGGTGGTGACGACATCTCCCTGAACTTTGATCCGCATGTTATTCCATTCGCCCATTTTGAGGATATTTTCCTTTTCATCGGGAATTTCTGCGATCCATCCGCGGCCATAGGATTCATAAATACCTCCTGTATTGTTTCCGGGAGGTGCCACTTCGACCTGCCATCCTGATATGGCAACACCTGTTTTGATATAGGAGCGGATAAATATTCCGCTGTTTCCGTTGGCAGCCTGTTTGAAATCAACAGTAAGCTCATAATCGTCATAATACTTTCTTGTTCCAAGGTATCCGTATTCCTTGTCAGGACCGCTCTCACAGAACATTTCGCCGTCTTTGACATACCATAGTTCTGTACCATATACTTCCCATCCGGTAAGATCTTTTCCGTT
>MTKZ01065410.1_pt2 | contig 20621 bp, 17 predicted proteins | sample 1042781 | NCBI WGS metagenome assembly MTKZ01 (sample SAMN06212207, study PRJNA360539) | anaerobic digester metagenome | biome: Wastewater treatment plant; material: sludge; isolation source: anaerobic digester fed with sludge from wastewater treatment plant | place: Denmark: WWTP Viborg ... | reverse complement strand
TATTCCTGCGCCAAACGAAAAGCCCACGGCTTGCGCTGCATCCACCAGTTTGGCCCAAACGTGTTGAACAACTTGTGCACATACGCGGGGTCGCTCGTATCCAGCAAAGCCCGGCGCAGGCTGATGGGTTGCGCGTCGGGCATGCCCACAAACGAATAGCGCAGGGCCGCATCGCGCGGGTTTTCTCGCGCGGTCACGGGCGTATCTTGAATGCGGGCGGTCACCGGCGGCAAGGTGTTTTTAACAAACTCCTCGTAGTTGGCATATTCGCGCTCAATCGCCTTGCGCGGGCCAATTTTGGCGATGGCGTAGGCATCGGCGCGGCCATCTGCGCGGATGGGCAACGCCAGGAAGGTGCGCGCCCCGGAGTAGCCGGAGCGGAACTCGCTCTCTAACATGGCGCGGCTGTAATTGCGAAAGACCGCCCGCAAAAGAATCTCGTCTTTGGCGGCCAGCGCCAGCGCGGGCGGTCTGTCCAGTTGCAGGCTCATGTTTGGGCGGGCTTCCACGCTGGCGGGCGCGGCTTTGCTGGCAGATGGCGTACGCGGCGCTCGTTTGAACAGGGCGAACGCGCTCAGGCCGCCGCCGGCCAGCAGCCCCATCACCCCAACCAGCCCCGCGACCGGGACAGACATGCCCAGCACGTCCTCCACCCGCACATCCAGGCTGCGCGAGAACGCGGTGAATTCTTTGGCCGCGCCCGCGCTGGTCTGGGTTGGCGTTTGGCGGATGTTGAGCGTGAGCACCAGTTTGTGCTGGCCCGCGCCGTGCGGGGCGATGCTCCAGCGCCACACCACCGGCTGGCCCGCGGGCAAATCCCGCGCTTGCGCCCCATCTGGCGAAATATCAAAATTGATGCCGGTAAGCGAGGCCACGCCGGAGATGCTCATGCCATCCGGCCGCTGCAAGGCCACCACCTGCGTGACCAGCTTGCCATCCTGGGTCTCGGCTTTTGCCACGTAGCCATCTGGCCCCGGCATGAGCGAGAGCCGCACGCTGTCTGAGTTGCCCATGCGCATGAGCGGCGTCCATTCCAGCTCCACCATGCGCGGCTCAATTTGCGGCGGGGCCGTGGGCAGCGTGGGCGGGCTGATGGGTGACGCGGCGGGCTTTGGCGCATCGGTGGGTTTGGGCGCGGCGGTGGGCGGCGCGCCAATCGCAGACGCAGGAACGCTGGTGGCCGCAGGGGCGGCGGTGGCCGTGGCAGATGTTTTTTCTGCGGCTGAGGACGGGGCAGCGGGCGCCCCAGTGGGTGTGGCAGCCGCGCCACACGCGGCGAGAATGAGCGCGCTCACAACGATGCCTGCGCTCGCAGATGCCATCAACCAACGGAAAGAGTGCCGTGTGCCCATGTGTGTCCCGGTGTGATCTGGCTTGCGCCCAGCGGAAAGGTTTCGCGGCGGGGGTCACGCGGCGCAAACGCGCTCACCAGCAGCGCCAGCGCCGCCAGCGCAATCAATATGCCAATGGCGAGCAAAATCGCCCGCCCAAGTGTTAATCCCCGCATGTTCCGTAAGTATACAGACGCTGGCCGGGCGCGGGAAGTTGCGGGTGCACGCGCCAAACCAGCATGGCGATTAAAATCGCACCTTGCGAGCCTTTGGCTGAGCGTCCGCCTGCGCGGACGCGCGAAGAAAAAGCCCCAAAGGGGCGTTCCCTATCAGGCGGGAGCGAAGCTCCACGCCAAACAGCATGGCGATTGAAATCGCGCCTTGCGAGCCTTTGGCTGAGCGTCCGCCTGCGCGGACGCGCGGCTCCATGCCAATTTGCTTCACGCTTCGCGTTTCGCCATTCTTTCGGCCAGCCAGCGCTTCCACGAAGGGTAAAACTTGGCGTAATACCGACGGCGGCTTTGCCATTTTAGTTTTTCGGCACGGGCGCTAGCCTGCGAGCTGCTGGCCCCGCCNNGTTCCCATCCGGCGCGGGCCATGCGCATGGCAAAATCCACTTCCTCGCTATACATTTCGTAGCCTTCATCCAGCAACCCAATTTGGCGGATGGCCTCTGCGCGGGCGAACATAGCCGCCCCCAGCGGAAAGCCCACGCGGAACGGCGCGCCGCCAAAATAGGCAGAAGGCGCATAGCGGCCATCAAAGCGCGTGTCTCTAAAACGCGCCTGCAAACGCGGCTGGGTGTCAATCGCCAGTTGGATGAGACCCGGAAAGTCAAAACATCCGTGCTGAAGGCTGCCATCCGCGTTTTCCAGCTTTGGCCCGCACAACCCGCATTTCGGGTGGGCGTCCATAAACGCAGTCAGCGTTTGCGTTGCGCCGGGATGCACCAGCGTGTCGGGGTTGAGAAACCAGATGTAGGGCGTTAAGACGGAAGACGGAAGACCGAGGACGGATGAATGACCGTCTCCCGTCTCCCGTCCCCCGTCCCCAAAAATTCGCCTGAGCGCCAAATTATTCCCCTTCACAAACCCAACATTTGTCTCGCATGCGATGAGTTCAACATCGGGGAAGTCGGCGCGGAGCATGGCGGGCGTGCCATCGGATGAGGCGCTATCCACCACGATGACGCGGTTGCCGGGCAGAGCGCCGTTTGTCAAAACGCCATCAGCCTGCAAAGACTGCAAACACCCGCGCAGCATTTCGCGCACGTTCCAAGAGACGATGATGATGGCGATGTTCATAGAAACAAGAGACAAGAAATAAGAAATAAGAAAGCCAGTGCGTTGTTTCTTATTTCTTCCTTCTTATTTTTCTTTACGGCTTTATCAACTGCGCAGAGAAGGGCGTGACGCGGTTGTTGATGGCCGCGATCTCCACCTGCTCTTGAATGAGCGAAGCCCACACGGTGAATGGGTTGCGCGGCTGCATCTTGTTCAAAATCACGCACCCGCGCACCAAAACCTGTTTGCCCGGCGCAAGGTAATACAGCGTGTCGCCGTTGGGCGATTTCACTTGATCCAAATCTGCCAGCGAACCCAGCCCCCAGCGCCACGGATGATCCGTGCCAGTGTTGGTCTCCCAATCCACGCCCACGCGCCACACGCCCGGCTCTTCAATAAAGCCCTTGGTGTAGCGGTTTTGATCCATCGTGTAACACTCGTTGCCCTGCGGCGTGTCCATAAACGGCCCGGCGGTGCGGATGGGCACCAGCCCGGAATTGCGCACGGTCATGGTGAAATACACCGTCCCGCCCAGCGGCAGGGTTTGGAACGGCTGAAACTTGATCCCGCTCCATTCCACGCCGCTGCCATTGGGCTGAATCACAATTTCGGCGGCGGGCCGCCCGCCCTCTTTTATGGTGATGGATTTTGTGAGCAGGTCGCGCTGACCAATGCGATCCTGCGCCTCGGCCACCAGCGTATACGCGCCGTCCGGCGGAGGATCCGCGCCCAGATCAATCCCGCCGTCATAATCGTAGTTGTATCGCCCGGCGGCCAACTCATCACCCGTGGGCTGAATGAGCAAGTCGCCCTCTTTGCGCGGCACGTCGTAGCGGAAGCCGTTAGCGCCCATCACATACACATCCAGCCGCGCCTTTTGGGTGAGATACACGTTGATCGCCATGCGGTCATTGATGCCATCGCGGTTGGGGGTGATCACGGTCGTGTCGGTCGTAAAATCCTGAATCTTGGGGAAGGTTTTTTGGCCGTCTTTGATTTGCAGCTTGCCAGAGGCGGTCTCGGCGGTGTTGGCCTGCACGTGCCAGATGTAATCGCCATCTGGCAGCAACTTGCCGCCGCTCACCCCGCTGAACAAAAATTCATACGGCTGCGGCGAGGGCGTGCGCGCCTCGTTTGCGCGCAAATCATAGCGTTTGCCCGCCGCATCGGTGAGATAAATAGAAATGTTGACCGGCTGACTCACGCGGTAGCTAAACCGCGCCACATCATCCACGCCATCGGCATTTGGGCTGATGGAACCCGGCGAGAGTTTTACTTCTGAGAGTGGCGCTTTTGCCCCGCAAGCCGCGCCAAACATCGGCAGCGCCAGCGCCAACGCCAGCGCGCCTGCCATTCGCTTGAACATCGCGGGGAGTATAGCGTGTTTGCGCAGGGCCAAGAGTTGCTTTTTAACCAGAATTTGGGATTTTAGAAACGCGCGTTCAGGAAACGATGAACCTGCCCGGGTTCAGCCGGTCTTGCGGGTCAAACTCGCGCTTGATGCGCCGCATCACCTCAATGCCCTCCGGCTCGCGGCCCCAGCGATTTTGGATGTGCGCCTGCGCGCCACACGCCAGCGCAATCACATTCGCGCTCTCGCGCAACCCATCCACAAAATGAACCGCGCCGCCGCCCCGCGCCCGCAAATAGGCCACGCCGCTCAGGGCGCGGGCGCTCCCGCTCAGGTGGATGGCGTTTTGGCTCGCCAGCGTTTGCGCCCGCGCCAGCGCATCGCGCAAATGCGAGGGCAGCATCGCCAGCTTCAGCGCCACCTCGTCCTCGGCCACCTCGGCGGTTTGGGGCATGTCGTTGATGGCCTGCCAGTCTCCCTCCCAGCGGGCGGGGTTGGACGCGAGCGCTTTGGCTATTTCGCTCACCTCGCGCACATGGCGCTCCACCTGCTCTGGCGTGCCTTCCGCGCGGATGAACACGCGAACGCCCGCGTCGTCCATCACCAGCTCGGCGGCAGATGGGTTTAGAAAGGTCTCGTGCAGTTTGTCCAAAAACGCAAATGCGCCGGGCAGGTCGGCAAACGGGCACACCAGCGTGCGCGTTTCGCGCGGGATTGGGATGAGCTTGAACGTGGCGGCGACGATCACGGCCAGCGTGCCGTAACTGCCCGTCCAAAGGCGCATCATGTTGTACCCGCTCACGTTTTTCACCGTGCGCCCGCCCGCCTTGCTGATTGCGCCGCTGGCTTCCACCACTTTTGCGCCAATGAGCAAATCTTTGACCGTGCCATATCCCAGCCGGCGCGGGCCATCGGCATTTGTGGCGATGATGCCGCCCACCGTGCTGCGGCCCGGCAAGGCCACATCAAACGGCAGCATTTGGTTGTTTGGCCTGGCGATGGCGTTCAGGTCGGCGATGGTCATGCCCGCCTCCACCGTGATGGTCAGGTCGTCTGGCTCATACTCCACCACGCGGTTCATGCGCGTGGTTCGCAGCGCCATCAGCGGGCGGCCAGCGGTGCGGATGGGATTGCCATGCGCCTGTTTTGTGCCGCCGCCAAACGGCACAACCGCCGCGTTGGCCTCGCCCGCAATTTTCATCACGCCCGCGCATTCCTCTGCGCTGGCTGGGGTCACGGCCAGCGCGTTGTCCATCCCCGGCCAGTCGGATGGCGAAAATTCGGCCAGGTATTCGCGCAAAATTTGTAAATCCATGAGTAAATTGTGAGTGCCCGGAGCGCTCCGGGCACTTAAATCTCACACCCAAATATCGGCTTGCCTATGAGTGGTCAGATCGCTCAAAGCGGTCTGACCACTGAGACCACTCAGTCCACTAAGCCGCGTCTCGGCCAACTCGTTCACCTCGTGATCCAGCGGAAAAACCTTGCCGGGGTTGAACACATCATCCGGGTCAAAGCAATGGTGCACCACCGCCATCGCCGAGAGATCATCGCGGTTGAAGAGCAGCGGCATGAATTCCTGTTTCTCAATCCCAATGCCGTGCTCGCCGCTAATGGTCCCGCCCTGCGCGATTGAAATGCGCATGATCTCGGCGGCGGCGGCGTGGGCGCGCTCATACTCGCCGGGTTTTGTGCGGTCAAACAAAATGTTGGGGTGCAGGTTGCCATCCCCCGCGTGAAAGACGTTGGCGATGGGCAAATTCACCTCGCGCGAAACGCGCTCGACCTCGGTCATCATGTAAGGCAGGCGCGTGCGCGGCACAACCGTATCCACCAAATAATAATTTCTGGCGATGCGCCCCATTGCGCCAAGCGCGTTTTTGCGGGCGGCCCAAAGTTTGGCCTGCTCGTCGGCCGTCACGGCGGGGCGAACTTCAAAAGCGTGGTTGGCTTTGCACACGCTCACAATTTCATCCAACATGGCGTCAAGGCCGTCGCTCACCCCATCCACCTCTACCAGCAATGCGCCTTGTGTGCCGATGGGCAACCCAATGTGATACGCCGCATCCACCGCGTGAAGCGTGTTGGCGTCCATGGCCTCTAGCGCGGCGGGCAAAAACCCGCCCGCGATGAGCTGGCTGACCGTCTGGGCCACATCGGTCATGGCGGGGAAGAACGCCAGCGCCACGCGCAAAGCCTGTGGCAGGCGGGTCATCTTCACCCATGCTTCTGTCACCATGCAGAAGGTGCCTTCGCTGCCGGTGATCACGCCCGTCAAGTCATAGCCCGCGCTGTCCGGGGCGCCATCGCCCGACCAAAACACGCTGCCATCTGCCAGCACAACTTGCACACCCAAAACATGGCTGCCCGTGACGCCATATTTCACGCAATGCGGCCCGCCGCTGTTATGCGCGATGTTCCCGCCAATGGTGCTGACTTTTTGCGAGGATGGGTCTGCGGCGAAATGATAGCCAAACGGTTTGAGCGCCAGCGAAACCTCGTAATTGATCACGCCGGGCTGGACGCGGGCGCGGTTGTTGCGCGGGTCAATTTCCAGCACGCGGTCCAGGCGGGCTGTGCTGATGACGATCCCCCCGCGCGAAGGCGTTGAGCCGCCGCTTAGGCCGGTGCCGTTGCCGCGCGCAATCACAGAGACGTGTTCTCGCGCGGCCAGCTTCACAATATCCACCACCTGCTGGGTTGTGGATGGCAACACCACCACATCCGGGGCGTGGGGGTGCGCCACAAGCCCATCCGACTCGTAGGTTTTGAGCGCGGCCGGGTCGCTCACCACGCCGCGCTCGCCAACAATTTTTTGTAATTCCTTGATGAGCATTTTTATTCAATCGCGATTATTTGTTAATTCTGCATTCTGCATTCACAAATAATCTCTGATGTTGTGCGTGGTGGCATAGGCGGCGGCCTCGGCGCGGTTGGTCACATCCAGCTTGGCGAACATGCCGCTTACGTAATTGCGCACAGTTCCTTCGCCCAGCCCCAGCATTTGCGCGATCTCGCGGTTGGTGCGCCCTTCTGCCAGCAGCGACAAGGCGCGCAATTCCTGGCCGGTGAGCGCGGCAAATGGGCCGTTTTCACGTTTGCGGGCTTGCTGGCGCATTCGCGAAAACACGCGCGAGGTGGCGGATGGGTCCAGCGTGCTGTATCCCGCGCCCACCGTGCGGATGGCTTTGATCAGGTCATCGCTGCCAATTTGCTTGAGCACGTAGCCGCTGGCCGCGGCAGAAATGGACTCAAACACNNCTCAAACACGGTCTCGTCATCGGCGTAGGAGGTGAGCATGATGACTTTGACGGAGGGCGCGGCGCGGGTAATTTCGCGGCAGGCCTCAATGCCAGACATGCCAATCATGCGCACATCCATCAAAACAATATCTGGCTGAATTTGCAACGCCTTGCGCACGGCCTCTTGCCCGGTGGCGGCCTCATCGGCCACTTGCATATCCTCCTGGCGAGAAAGAACTGTGCGCAACCCCACCCGCACAACCTCATGGTCATCCACCAAAAGCAATTTCAGCGTCATTGGCCCTATTGTCTCGCTTTTCTGGGCGGAAATCATTTTGTCCATTGCAAAAACACCCCGTTGATTTGCCCTTGCTCGCAACTGCGCCCGCTTGGCTTTAAAAGCAAAGCGAGTTTATCGCCTTGCGCGGTTGAAAAGTCTTGCTTGCCTTACTTTTTGATGAGACTTTTCTTGTATAAAGTTTGCAGAAAGAACATCTGGGGAATAATCTACATTTCTCTAAGAGGTTTATTCATGTTATTAAAACCAGTTGCCATGCACATCCCGGATGGATTTTTGTCTGTCCCGGTTGCCATCTTTTTGTGGGTTGTTTCAATCATCTTTATTGCCATCGCCCTGCGGCGGGTGAACCAGACTCTGGGCGAGCGCCAGGTGCCGCTGATGGGTGTGCTGGCGGCGTGCATCTTTGCCGGGCAAATGCTTAATTTTGCGGTGGCGGGCGGCACATCCGGGCATTTGCTGGGCGCGGCGCTGGCTGTGATTTTGCTTGGCCCGTGGGCTTCCATTCTTGTGATGACCTGCGTGGTGGGCGTTCAGGCTCTTTTGTTTCAAGATGGCGGGCTGCTGGCGCTGGGCGGCAATATTTTTAATATGGCAATTGTGGGCACTTTTGTCGCCTATGCCACATACAGCCTCATCAACAAAATGGCGGGCGGGAAAAAATGGGGTGTGTTTGCGGGCGGCGCGGCGGCAGCGTGGCTGTCCATTTTCCTCACCGCGCTGGCCGCGGCGATTGAGCTTGCGGCCAGCGGCACTTCGCCGGCCAACGTTGGCGTCCCGGCGATGGGCGCGGTACACGCGCTCATCGGCATTGGCGAGGCGCTGATTACGGTTGGCGCGCTCAGCGTGATTTACGCCGCGCGGCGCGACCTGCTTGCGCCCGGCGAGTCGTCGTCCACCACCAGCAGCCGCACCGTGCTGGTGGGCGGCCTGCTGATGGCGCTCGCGCTGGCGGTGGCTTCTCCGCTGGCCTCGGCCAACCCAGATGGGCTGGAGTGGGTGGCAGAGCAACAGGGTTTTCTGGACAAAGCCCAGCCAGCGCCTTTTCAGGTCATCTCTGGCTACAATTTCCCCGGCGTTGGCAACGTTGAAGTGAGCACCATTCTGGCGGGGATTGTTGGCGTGCTGGTTGTGCTGTTTTTGGTCATGGCAATTGCCTACTCCCGCCGGCGCAAAATTACAAATTACGAACTACGAATTACGGATAAAGAAGCAACTACGCGTAATTCGTAATTTTTGAGAAGATGCACTTTCACTTTCTAGACCCATATCTGCCGCGAGACAGCGCCATTCACGCGCTGGATCCACGCATCAAACTGATGCTGGCGATTGGATTTATTTTGTGCGTGGCGCTCATGCCATCTGGCGCGTGGACGGCGTATGCGCTGGCGTTTGCGCTGATGCTGGCGGTCATCTTGTTCTCAGACCTCGGCGTCATAGCCGTGTTAAAAAAATCGGCGCTGGCGTTGCCGTTTGTGCTGGCCGCGCTCCCGCTCATCTTCACCGCGGGCGGCCCTGCGCTGGCGACCATTGGCGGGGTTGCCATCAGCGCCAGCGGCGTGGCGCGGTTTGTCAGCATCGCGGTCAAATCGTGGGTGTCTTTGCAGATGGCAATTGTGCTGGCCTCGTCCACGTCTTTCCCAGATTTGCTCCTTGCCATGCGCGGGCTGCATTTTCCGCGTATTTTTGTCAGCATCTTTGGTCTCATGTGGCGCTACTTGTTTGTGCTGGCCGATGAAGCCCTGCGCATGATGCGCGCCCGCGCCGCGCGAAGCGGCGAGTTGGAGCGGTCAGGGCCTGCGAGGTCATCTTATGGCGGCAGCCTGGCGTGGCGGGCCAGGGTGACTGGCGGCATGGCGGGCAGCCTGTTTCTTCGCGCCATTGAGCGGGGCGACCGGATTTATCTGGCGATGGCCTCGCGCGGGTATGATGGCGAGATTCGCGCCTTCCCGCTCCCGCGCATTCCCCCAGACCAGTGGCTTGTTTTTGGGATGGGGCTTGTGGCGCTCGTTTTGCTTTTGCTTGTGGCGCTTTTATTATCTGGAGTCTGACCATTCAGACCCCCGTTGAACTTATCTTGACTTATCTTGCATCACAGAATTGAACTAGACAATATCGTCTTTTCCTATCCAGACGGCCACGCTGCGCTGGCTGGAGTCTCGCTGCATATTGAGGGCGGCGAGAAGGTGGCGCTGGTCGGACAAAACGGCGCGGGCAAATCCACGCTTATTTTGCACCTCAATGGCATTTTGCGGCCCAAAAGCGGCGGCGTGCGCGTGGCGGGTTTGGATGTGACCGAGAAAAACCTGGGGCGCGTTCGCGCGGCGGTTGGGCTGGTGTTTCAAACCCCCGATGACCAGCTTTTCTCGCCCACCGTTTTTGACGATGTGGCCTTTGGGCCAATTTATCAGGGTTTGCCAGAGGCGGAGGTGCGCGAGCGCGTGGCGCAGGCGCTGGCCGATGTGGGCATGGAGGGCTTTGGCCCGCGCGTGTCCCATCACCTGAGCATTGGGCAGAAAAAACGGGTCGCCATTGCCACCGTGCTGGTGATGCAGCCAGAAATTCTTGTGCTGGATGAACCCACAGCCGGGCTGGATCCGCGCTCGCGGCGCGGCCTCATCCACCTGCTAAACAAGCTGCCCCAAACCATGCTGGTTTCCACGCACGACCTGCCCATGGCCCGCGAGTTGTTCAAGCGCACGGTGGTGATGGACAGCGGGCGCATCGTGGCCGATGGGCAGACCAGCGAAATTTTGAGCGATGAGGTTTTGCTCAAGAAATACGGGCTGGAATAGAATGACAGAAAATTAACGCGTTGATCTGACATGCCTAAATCTAAAAAAGAGCGAATCGTTTTTATCATCCTTCTGGCCATTGGCTCGTTTGCGCTGGGGCTGATGGCTGTGTTTGTGTTTGCGCCGCCCGGCGCGCCACAACCCTCTGGCGATGGGCTAAGTGGCACGCTGGTGAACAGCCAGCGCCAAATGCCAGATTTCACCCTTACCAATCAAGACAACCAGCAGATGAAGCTGAGCGACTTGCGCGGCAAAGCGGTAATTTTGTTTTATGGCTATTTGAATTGCCCGGATGTGTGCCCGCTCACGCTGGCCGAGATGAAGAAAACAAAAGAACTGCTGGGCAAAGATGCAGATAAAACTGCGTTTGTGTATATCAGCGTGGATGGCGAGCGCGACACGCCAGACCTGCTCAAGCAATACCTCAAAATGTTTGACCCNNGTTTGACCCCGCCTTCATCGGGCTAACCGGGCCATCGGAACAAGTGCGAACAATTGCCTTTGAATATGGCGCGGCATTTGAAAAACAAAAGCCGCCCGGAACGCAGGCGGCGTATATCGTCTCGCACACGGCGTATACCTATTTGCTGGATGCGGATGGCAAATGGCGGATGGTCTTTCCGTATGGCGTTGCGCCAGAGACGGTTGCGGCAGGCGTGAGAAGCATCTTGCGGTAAAGACGTAATGGATCGTTTAGAGCGTGTTTTTCAAATCAAATCGGACTCTGATTTTCGCCCGAATTACTTTGTGCGTGGTGTTCAGGCTTCGGCGCTCAATGGCAGGCAGTGGATAAAATCCGCCGCCTAAGTATTGGGAAACCCGCTGGCACGGGTTACAAAACCTAAGCTAACCCGCGCACATCTAGTCAGAGCAATTTACCTAAAATGCTACGCGACTTTGTGTAATTGAAAAACACTCTCTTAGCTTCGCGGGTTGGCCCATGAGATTCTGGAAAGGTGAGGCTTTGCAGGCCAACCCCCAGGTTAAACCGCTTATGGATAAAGATACGGCTGGTCGGGCGGGGGGATTGGCTCGATTTTGTCCGGCAGGATCACCGGGACTTTTTCTCCGGCAAAAGTGGTCACCCCCAGCTTGCCGGTCACGCGCACCCACTGGTCGCTCTTTTGGTCAAACGATGAATCCACTTGCGCCAGCAGGCCAATGGCGCTGGCATCGGCCACGCAGCACGAGATGGTGAAGCGCGAGACCCAGATTTGGTTTGGCGCGTTTCGCGCGTCGCGGTAAACAAAGCCGGTCACATCCACCGGCTGGCCGGTCAGGGTGGATGGGTCTGGGGTGGATGAAAATTCGCGCAGCCAGTCCAAAATATTTTTTGGCCCGGTTTGCGCCCGCCGCAGCGAGGTTGCCCCGCCCGCGCTGCCCGGCGCGGTAAGCCCCACGCCTTTTGCCGCGATGGCCCCCGCCCCCAGCGGCCGGGCTGGGATGAGCAGACCCAGCGCAAGCGGCAGCGCCATCAGCCCAACGGCGGGCCAGCTTAGCCGCGTTGCCGCTGGGGAAAGCTCTGGCGCGGCGCTTCGCTGGCTCATCAGCCGGCCCACCAGCCCCAGCCCCAGCGCAATGAACAGCATGGCGCCAACATAGGTGAGCCACGCAAACCGCGCGTTGATGTAAAACCCCAGCGTGCCAGAGGTTATTTTTTCGTAGAGCATCAACCCCAGCCCAATCAAAAGGGCGGCTTTGAGGAGGGTTTCGGTGCGGTTGTTCATTTTCTTTTCAAGGGCTGGCGCCTTTCCTACCAAACCACGTTCAAGTTGATAAACACGCCAATCACGAGCGCCATCAGAAAGACGAGAATGGAGAGATACACCACCACCCGCGCCCGGAAAACGCCCAGATACATCACAATGCTCTTGACATCCAGCATGGGGCCAAACACCAAAAACGCGATGATGGCACCGGTGGTGAAGGTGTTGATGAAGCTGAGGGCGAGGAAGGCATCTACCGTGCTGCACACCGAGAGGGCAAAGGCCAGCAGTTGCAGCGCAATCACCGAGCTGATGGAACCGCCGCCAATGCTGACCAGCGTTTGCTGGGGCACAAACGTTTGCAGGGCTGTGGCAATCAGCATTCCGCCAATCATGTAACGGCCCATGTCAAAAAAATCGTTGGCTGCGGCATTTAGGGCGGCCTGCACCTGCGCCCCAGCGGTGGATGACGCGCGGGCGGGCGCGGGGTCCATCCCCCCAGCCACCACCAGCGCGCGCGGGCGCAACACGCGGATGAGGTTTGGCTCGGCGGAGAACACCAGCCCAACCGCCACCGCGATGAGCAAGGTGAACCCAATGCGCCCCCAAAAAATGGGGCCGGGGCCAAAGGCGGCGTAGGTGCTGGCGATCACGATGGGGTTGAGCACGGGCGCGCCCAGCAGAAAAGCTATCCCCACCGGGGTGGGCAACCCTTTGCGGTAAAGCCGCCGCGCCACGGGCACCACGCCGCACTCGCACACGGGGAAGATCATGCCCAGCAACGCGCCGAACAACGTGGCCAGCACGATGTTGCGCGGCACAAGCCGAGCCAGCGTTTCTGGGGTGACGAACACGGCGATGAACCCCGATGCCAGCGCGCCGATGAGCAAAAACGGGGCGGCTTCGATGAAGATGCCAAGAAAGACCGTGACAAAGTTTTGCGCCGCATCGGGCAGGTTTATGCCACCCGCCAAAACGCCGCTGAGCGAATCTAGCGCCAGCGTTCCCAGCACAACGGCCAAAATGGCGGCGGCGACCCCTGCGAGCTTCTTCGGTTCCATCTTTTTATCTCACCGTCTTTGCGGCGAAAAATTTTATTCGCGCTGGGTGTGAACAAAATGGGTGATCAGTTTGCCGGTTTGCTGGCGGGTGATTTTTGTCACGCTCAGCCCGCGCATATCGGCGCTGGTGGTCACGTTGGCCTGCATCCAGGGGCCGGCATACACGCCACCCATCGCGCCAGCCATTGCGCCCAGCACGGCAGATGGCAGGCGGTCCCACCAGGGTGCGCGTTTGGGTGTTATGCCCAGCATGAGGAAGGAGCCAAGACCGGCCAGCACGCCGGTGGTCACCAAATTTGTGCCGCAGCCGGGGTGCACCGCCCAATGCGTTTCGCCTTTGTTAAACCGGGTTAGCGCTTCCTGGGCGGCAGAGAGCACATCCTCGGTTTTCACATCGCCATACACAAAAAAGCCATTCTCGGTGGCGCGCCCGGCCAGACGAATGGGGCGGAAGCGCTCGGTGAGCACATGGATGGTGGCGTGCTCTAAGCCGTGGTTGCGCCGCACCTCGGCAATAACGGGTGATTCAAGCAGATTCATTGCGGAGATGATAACCTTGTTGTTGCTGTCAGCATGGCAAGCGCAAAAATCTCTTAAAAATGTTAATTTTGAGCGCACTCAGAAGTCGGACTGTTTGCCGGGCAGGCTTGATGTTAAAGAGCGTGAGTTTTGGTTAAAAAGAGCGCGAGTTTCGGATAAGAGAAATTCATCGCACTTGAGGTTGTGGCGCATTGCACAGATAAAAAAACGCGGCTTCATTTATTTTATGAAGCCGCGGGGAGAAGAAGATGAAGGGTCGGGGGAAACCCTTTTATCTTATAAAGCTAATGCCGCCAGATGATTCTGGGGATGGGATTGAAATCCACCGCCCAAGCACGCGCTGGAGGTCGAAGTTGGAATAGGGTTTGCACACAAAATCATCCATTCCAGCGTTCAGGCAGGTGTCTCGCTCTCCGTTGGCCGTGACTGCAATGATTGGAATATGGCTCTGGCTGGCTTCGCTGGTGCGAATGACGCGGGTAGCGGTCATGCCGTCCATGACGGGCATGCTCAAATCCATCAGAATAAGGGCAAACTCTGCGCCTCTTTGCATAACTGCATCAACAGCGGCCTGTCCGTTAGAAACGACTTCGGACCTAAGGCCCAGTCGCTTAAGGCGCTCAACGGCAAGTATTTGGTTGCCACGGTCATCTTCTACAACCAAAATAAGTTTGTTATTGTTCACGGTCTGTTCTTTGTTCCTTTTTCTGTGGATTATATGCTAACGATCATGCCGAGGTGGAACTCTCAGAAAACAGCCAATCACTCTCACGACCCTTGGTAATCGTGAGAGTTGGCTGTTAGGATTAGTACGCCTTGACAGAAATTATGACTTTGTACCAGAAATTAGCGTATTAAGATTTAAATCTGTTGTTTTGTTTAGGATGGAACCTGTAAGCTAACAGCTAAAGCCGAACAATCAAAATGTCGCAAATTGCCCTATACAGGATCGCCAATCATGCCTAGAATGGTCTGATTCTGATCAGGCGAAGTTTCTTTCGCATATGTGGGTTGAGCGGAGAGCGCGAATGTAACTGCCAATAGTGCCGCAATAATGATTTTGGAAATGTTTTTCATGATGTCTCTCTTTGCTCCTGATTGATGTTTTGTCTTGATATGTTTAGATATTAAATTTGGTGTGGGTTGTTTTTCTCTCAAAAATGGGCGATTTACTCTCAAATCTGCATTTATTGGTGTGCTTATGCTAGACTTTTAGGGTATGGCTCGCCCCAAACGGGATATCGCTATTAATCCTCAGGCCAGTGGCGGCGCTTTTTTTCGGGAAATGGAATTGGCGCTGGATCACTTTACTGAACCTGAGTGGCTTGGCGAACACTCATCTCTGGCAGCCCCTTATTTTTTGGCAGGGGCGTTGGTCGGCCAACCCGACAGTGATACGAGTTTGGGCCGTGGCAAGGCTTTGCAAAAATTGTTGCTGTTTGCCGCTTCGGAGTTAAAGGAAAGCCTCGACAAACGATATAACCCGCTCAAGTTATTGCAACTTGCTTACTTTCGGCCTAACCCTCAACAAAATCTGACAGGGGTCGCGCTGGAATTGGGTTTATCGCCAGCCACATTCTTTCGGCATCGCCAGGAAGCCATTGCAGGGTTGGAACACGCATTTGCCCGCCACATCCGCCCAGCAGTGCGGATGGAAACGCCCAGAAGCGAATTTATAGTTGGGCGCGCGCAAGCTCTTGAGACATGTCTTGAAGCCTTGCGCAACAACCGAGTGGTTTCAATCACAGGACCAGGCGGGATAGGGAAGACCGCTTTTAGCGCCTACACGGCTGGACAATTTGCGCCAGAAAGTGCATTTTGGCACACGCTCCGTCTTCGTCATAATGACGACTTGAACAGCTTTGTGTATGGATTGGCCAGTTTTCTGCAACGGTGTGGTCAGCCTTTGCTTTGGCTGCAACTGGCTGCGGAAAAAGGCAGAGTGGACTCTGATCTGGCTCTTAACCTCATTAAAGAAAGCTTGATAGCGATTCGCGCAGCTAACCCCTCTAAACCGCTTTTGATTTGCGTGGATGAGATGGATGTGCTGCGCCGCGATCCAGCCGAGAGCCAGGAGCACGCCCGTTTGAGGTCTTTTCTGGAGGGTTTAATACAGCCCTCACGCTTGCCGTGCGGCGTATTGTTGATTGGGCAACAACCCGTTATTGAGCCGGATATCCATTTGCCACTGGAACCATTGACGGTCTCAGAGCTCAAAAGCGTTTTGTTTGCTGCCGGTGTAATGCTTGATGAGGCAAGCGCGGAGCGTCTTCAGGAATTAACACGCGGCAACCCTTTGTTGTTGCGCTTGTTTATCAATCTTCATCTTGATGGGGAGTTAATCCCAGACCTCCTTAAAAAACTGCCAATAACGCCTTCTTTGCAATTGCTTCTAGAACGTGTGCAGCGGCATCTTAATCTGTTGGAGAGAGGGTTGTTAAACGCGTTATCTGTATACGAAAGCGCGTGTCCGCGCGATGCCTGGCGGGCTGATGAGCAGACGGTTGAATCTTTGATTGAGCGCGGTCTGGTGATGACGGATTCATCCGGGGGGCTTTTGCTCCAGCCCGTTATCCATCAGCTTGTACAACGCCAGTTGAGCGCCGAGGAGCGCGAGAAATTGCATCTTGCGGCGGCTGGAGTATTCGCCTCACGAGCGCAATACACAGTTGCAGCTCACCATTTCGTTGAGGCCAATCGTCCAGATATAGCCATTTCCATGTGGTACGTAAATCGTGAGCAAGAGATATTTCAAGGTCAAGCAAATACGGCTCTTGAGGTTTTTCGTCGGATTTCAAAAGATCAACTCAGCGACGATAATGCAAAAACCTTAGTGTTGCTTCGAAGTGAATTGATATCTCTAACAGGCGATGCAGATGAAGGACTAGCTGAACTCGGTTCGCAAATTTGGCGTGAAACTGATTCACACACACCTAGAGCTGCTGAGTTGACAGGCATCTTTCTTTTGATGCAAGCCCAGGTTGATTCTGCTATTGACCAACTGAGCAATGGATTTAGGGTGTCAGAAATACAGCTTGAACAAATTCGAATTCAAACACTGGCAACCCAAGGTTATGCATTACTAAGAAATCGCGATATGGCGGGGGCAAGACAAGTTGTCGTTCTTGCGCGTCATATCGCAGATATCTTAGAAGGTCTTTATCTGGCTGAAAATGGTCAGTTTCAAAATGCACTGACCTTTTATTTAAAAGGTTTGGAGTCTGCAATACAGTTGGCCGACAAACAACGAATTGCGGTTACGAATGTACGCATTGGCTCACTCGCTATAAGACTAGGCGATTACGAGATGGCAGACAATTATTATAGCGAAGCACTTAAAATTTATTCGCAAATAGGTGATAACGTCACGGCTGCCCGAACCCGTTCAAATTTGGCGGTAATGTATCTCCACGCTGGCCAATATAAACGATGCATTGAGGTTGCTGAACAAGCCCTAACCTTTTTTGAAAAATTACGCCAGCCATACTGGATTGCGTTGAATACTTCAAATATCGCTGAAGCTAACCTTGAATTAAATGATCTGGAACGCGCTGAGCTTTTTGCAAATCGGTCACTTCGCGAGGAAGAAAGCAATGCTCGTCCCTACGCCCTGACCACGCTGGGGCGGGTGTTTTTGGCAAGGGGCAACAACCGCGAATCGGAGCGATACCTGCGCGAAGCAATTGCCACCGCGCAAGAGGCGCAAGACAAGTGGGCAGAGGCCCCCGCGTGGCGCGCGCTAGCCATCGCCCTGCGCAAAACCGGCGACCAGCCCGCCGCGACCGAGGCGTTCCAAACAGCGATCAGTCTTTATGAAGAAATGAAGCTGAGCAAGGAAGTGGAACGCACTCGGAGCACTCAGAACGCGGAATTTTGAATTCTTTATTTCCCTCTGGTCATTTCCAGCACAATGCCGCTGCGAGCCGGGACTTTGACGCCGGTGAGCTGACCGTTTGTCACAGGATACGCCCCCAGCGAATTGAAGATGCCCAGCGCGGTCATGTCCTCGGTGATGCCGAGCGAAGCGGGCGCGCTGATGTCCACTTCCATATCTGATGCGCCAGCATTGAACGCGACGATCAGGATCGCCTCGTCCAGCTTGCGGACAAATGCGACCTGGTCGCCCTCGGCCAGCAAAAATCCAATTGCGCCGCGCCGCAGCGCAGGGTGGGTTTTGCGCAGCGCAATGGCATCCTTAAAATACTGGCGCAGATTTTTATCCCACGTGCTTTCATTCCAGCTAAACCCTCGGCGGCAATCTGGGTCTTTTCCGCCGGTCATGCCAATTTCATCGCCGTAATAAATGCTGGGCGCGCCAGGATAGGTCATTTGTAAGAGCGTGGCAAGTTTGAGCGCGTTCACATCGCCACGCGCAATGGTCAAAAACCGGGCAGTGTCGTGGCTGTCCAGCAAATTGAGCTGCGCCTGGTTGATGGGAGAGTCGTAAAGGCTGAGATTGCGCAAAATGGCGCGGCCAAAATCGCCGCCATCCATCGGAGACACGGGCGAGTAGCCCATGTCATTCGCCAGGCCGCCATCCATGTGCTTGCCTGCAAAAAAACCGATGGCCGCCTTGGTGAACTGATAATTCATCACCCCGTCAAACTGGTCGCCCTTCAGCCAGCGCTGCGCCTCGTGCCAAATCTCGCCCACAATATAAGCATCTTTGTTGATGGCTTTCACGCGGCGGCGAAACTCTTGCCAAAAACTATCATCGTCAATCTCGCCGGGCACATCCAGCCTCCAGCCATCCACGCCCTGCTCAATCCAGTATTCCGCCACCTCAAAGATAAACTCGCGCACAGCCGGGTTGGCGGTGTTGAACTTGGGCAGCGCCGGGATGTTCCACCACGCCTCGTAGTTGGGCTTGCCGCTATACGCATGAAGCGGGTAGCCCTTGATGTGAAACCAGTCCACGTATGGCGAATGTGAATCGTTCTCCAAAATATGGTTGAACTGATAAAACCCGCGCGAGGCGTGATTGAACACGCCGTCAATCACCACCCGCATTTTGCGCTTGTGGCAGGCTTTAAGCAAAGCGCTAAACGCCGCATCACCGCCCAAAATTGGGTCAACCTGATAGTAATCGTGGGTGTGATAACGGTGATTGGCGGCGCTCTGAAAGATTGGCGTGAAATAAATTGCGGTCACGCCTAAATCTTGCAGATAATCCAAATGCTCAATAACGCCCCACAAATCACCACCCTTGAAGCCATGATTGGTGGGACGGGCGTCCCATGCTTCAAGATTGATGAGCGGCGCGGCTTTGAGAGAACGAGCGAAACGGTCAGGGAAAATTTGATAGAAGACAGCGTCTTGTACCCAGTCAGGGGTGTGAATCATGATATCTATTTTTTAGAGGGGAGGGATTGTACGCCAACTTAATTTTGCGGGCAGTTGCTATTTTGACATTGAAATTGGACGCTTTTGCGTTTAGCCGAAAGCCGAAAAACAGCGCGCGCCAAATTCCGAATTCCGAATATTGAGAAACCATAACCTGTTTTTAGTCAAATTCCTACCATTTTTGGCTACGTTTATTTCAGACAACTAAATATCAATATCACCAGGGGGGCCGCTTCGGCGGCCAACATTACAAATTCAAAAGGAGATTTACGTATGCAAAAATCTGTAAAAAAAATGCTTGCAGTTAGCGCCGCCATCACCGCAGGGACGATGGCCGTTGCGGCGTTTGCGCTGTTTGGCAGCGGCAATGCCGCGCAGGCGCAAGTCGCCGCCGCCGTTGATGCGGGCGCGTGGGATCATCGCGGCCCCATCACAGGCACGATGCACATGACCGGCACAAAACCCTTCACCGGCACGCACGTTATACCCGGCTTTGCCCTGACCGAGACCAAGGTGATTAGCGTTGCGCCGGGCAGCCCGGCGGCAACGGCGGGCATCGTTGTTGGCGATGTGATTGTGAAGGTGGACGATGTTGATGCCAGCCCGATGGCGCTCAACAAAGCCGTGATGGACAAGACACCCGGCGACACCATTTCTCTTGTGGTCAAAGATGCCAGCGGCGCGTCTCGCACGCTGGAGGTCACCCTGGCCGAGAACCCCAACCGCGCCGGTGTGGCGTATTTGGGCATTGAGATGGCAGGCCGCGGCAGAAAGGGCGGCGGTTCTGGCCGCGGCCCCGGCAACTTTGGCGGATGGGATCAGCAAGGGCAGCAGGGCCAGCGAACCCAGCCAGACCAGCAAGGGCAAAACAGCCAGCCCAACCAGCAAAACCCGCGCGGTCAGCGCGGTCAGGGCGCTCAGGGCGGCTTCGCTCAGGTTTTGCCAGATGGCGTTGACGCCGGCATCCTTGTGATGAACGTGACCGCCAACAGCCCGGCTGCGGCCGCTGGCTTGACCAGCCGCGATGTGATCATTGCGGTGAACGGCAGCGCCCCCACCGGCGTGCAGGCGTTTGTGGATTCAATTGGCGCGATGAAAGTGGGCGACAAAGTGACGCTCAAGATTTATCGCCCATCTGACCAGACCACCAGCGAGATCAGCGTGACGCTGGGCGAAAGCGCGACCACCAAGGGCAAAGCCTTCATGGGCGTGACGCTCAACGGGCGCATGATTCAGCGCAACCCGGTTCAACAACCGGTTGGAACAGGCGCTTAACACAAGACTCCGTGAGGCTTTTAAGGTCTCACGGGGTTACCTAAAAAATATCGCGCACACCAGCGCGCCGACCAGCGAAGATAGAAAATTCACCCGGTCGTTATTCATCCAGCGCCAGCCGCGCACAAAGCGGTTTGGCGCTGAATTTTTATCGGTGGCTTTCTCGGTCTCGCGGTTGCGCATTTCGTCAAAATAAATTCCCTGAACAGTCGCGCCCAGCCAGCTATCGGCCAGCGCGCCAGCCAGCCCGCCCAGCCCGGCGCACACCAATTGCCCCGCACTGCCGCCGCTTAGCACAACAAACACCAACCCAATGAACGCCGCCCCACCCAGCGCGGCCAGCGTGCCGGTCACGGTCACACCGCCGCTGGTTCCAGGCTCCACCTGCCTGCTCAG
>MTKZ01127401.1_pt1 | contig 20639 bp, 13 predicted proteins | sample 1042781 | NCBI WGS metagenome assembly MTKZ01 (sample SAMN06212207, study PRJNA360539) | anaerobic digester metagenome | biome: Wastewater treatment plant; material: sludge; isolation source: anaerobic digester fed with sludge from wastewater treatment plant | place: Denmark: WWTP Viborg ... | reverse complement strand
CCGGGGCCGCGTTCGGCCCGCGACCGGGCGGATACAGCTATGGCTGGGAAACTGCGCTGGCCAGCGGAAACCTGATCGAGCGCCAGGCGGGCCGTTCCCAGGACCTGCGTTATGACAGCCATTGCCAGATGCAGGCCGGCGGGAGCCACACGTGGGAGATCGCAGTGCCCCATGGCCCCTATGCCGTCCTCGTCGCCGCCGGCGATCCCGCCTACTCGACCGGCACTTATCTTATCCAGGCGGAGAACCTCCTGGTGCTCAGCGGCGCGCCCTCCGCTGCCGACCGGTGGGTCGAGGCACAAGGCACCGTCATCGTGACGGATGGACGGCTGACCCTGAGCAACGGCTCCGGCGCCGTCAGCAATCGCCTCGCCTTTGTGGAAGTAACCGCCCTTGAACCCGCAACCCTCGAACAGTGGCGCGCGCTTTGGTTTGGCGCCACCAACAACTCCGGCATGGCCGCCGACGCTGCCGACCCCGACAGTGACGGCCTTCCCAACTTCCTGGAATATGCCTCCGGTCTGAACCCGACCACTCTCGACGTGGGCTGGCGACTGTCGCCGTTCCTGATCCACACCAACAGTGCCGACTGGCTGACCTGTTCCTTCTTCCGCAACACCAACGCTGCTGACCTGACCTTCTCCTTGCAGGCCGCCGAAGCATTGCCCGCCTCGTCCTGGTCCAATCTCGTTAGCTGGACCAACGCCGCGGGCTGGGTCGGCCCGGCTCTGGTTTCCGAGGCGGGCGTGGAGCCGGGGCGTGTGCGCGTGACCGTGACGGATATACAGCCAATCAATGGGATGCCGAGCCGCTACTTGCGCCTGGTGGTGAACCACCCGTGATCGCGCACGCCAGCCAGGCTCGGCTGCTTACATGACCGAACAACCATCACCACTGCGTGGTTGGACGGTGGTCCTCGCGGCGCTTGGCATCAACTTGATCCTGGGCGTCCTGTACGCCTGGAGCGTGATGGGCAAGGCGCTGGTCCTGCAATGGCATTGGACCGTCGCCCAAGCCTCGCTGCCATTCACCGTGTCCGCGGCCTGCTTTTCGCTGATGATGGTCTTTGCGGGCCGCTGGCAAGACAAGATCGGCCCACGCTACGTGGCGATGCTCGGCGGCATCATGCTCGGGTTGGGGCTGCTTACCTCGCGCTTCGCCACAACCCCCGGGCAGATGCTCATCACTTTTGGCCTGATCGGCGGCATTGGCATCGGGTTGGGCTACTCAGCGACGACTCCCCCCTCGATTAAGTGGTTTCCCCCGGCCCGGAAGGGGCTGATCACCGGCATCGTCGTAAGTGGAGTGGGGATGGCGGCGGTCTATATCGCGCCCCTGACGCAGTACTTGCTGAACGTCACCACGATACCGAACACGTTTCTAATCCTCGGCCTGGGAACGACTGTGCTGGTGTCGCTCCTGTCCCAGGCGCTCGCCAACCCGCCCGCCGGCTGTTCGACGGCGCCCATCGGCGCAGCGGAAACGGCGGTGGCCGGAGCCCCAGCCGCGCGGCCCAGCCTTGATTGGCACGAAATGCTGCGGACCAGGAAGTTCTATCTGCTCTGGCTGATGTTCGTCATGGCGGCTTCGGCGGGCCTGATGATCATCTCGCAGGTTGCCCTGATCGCCAAAGACCAGGCCCACATTGACAAATGGGGCTTCGCGCCCGTGGCGACGCTGGCGATCTTCAACACGCTCGGACGGGTGGTCAGCGGATTCCTCTCCGACCGGATTGGCCGGACCAACGCGATGATCCTGGCCTTCGTGCTCCAGGCGGCGAACCTGTTTGCCTTTAGCTACTACACCACCCCAGGCCTGCTGATCTTCGGCTCGGCGTTCACGGGCTTGTGCTACGGCACCATCTTCACCCTGTTCCCCGCGGCAACGGCTGATTTCTACGGCGTGGAAAACCTGGGCGTGAACTATGGGCTGGTCTTCACTGCGTTTGGGGTGGCGGGGGTAATAGGCCCGATGCTCGCCGGCAGGATCCGCGACGCGTGCGGCAACTACCACTACGCCTACGTCATCTCGGCCGTCATGCTCCTGTTCGGCGCGGTTCTGGCGCTGATCGTCAGGGCCAACGGCACTTGGGTGGCGTCATCGTTCGCCAGCCCAGCCGGGCGATCTCGATCGGTTTAGCGCGAGAAAGAGAAAGGGNNCAAGAGGAGCGGTCGCGTCCGCGGACTTCAGGAGGACGAATTGCGCCCCGGAACCGCCAGTGTACTCAAGGGTAGTGCCGCTGATGCTGGTAATGGTCGCCGAGGTTTGCGACACGGAATTGATCGTGATTGTCATCGAATCGTTCACCGCCCCGCAAAGCCCCGACGGGTCGTCGGTCGTCAGGGTCACCGTGGCGGTGCCCGCCGCAATCTCCGCCGTGGTAGGTGTGTAAACGGCGTTCAGAGTCGCGGCATTCGGTGTAAAGGTGCCGGCCCCACTCCACGTTGCACTGGTCGCAGCGCCGCCGAATGCACCGGTCAGCGTCGTGTCCGGGCTGCTCGCAGAGACGATCTGGTCCGGCCCCGCATCCACCGTGGCGGCCGGCTCGATCGTGATCAACATTGTGTCAATAGCCGCGCCGCAAGGCCCGGCCGGGTCGTCGGTCGTCAGGGTCACCGTGGCGGTGCCCGCTGCAATCTCCGCTGGAGTAGGCGTGTAAACCGCGTTCAGGGTCTCGGCGTTTGGCGCAAATGTGCCATCCCCGCTCCACGTCGCAGTGGTTGCCGTCCCGCTGAATGCGCCAGCCAGCACCGTGGCCGGGCTGTCGGCGCACACCGTTTGATCCAAACCGGCGTCGGCAACTGCCGGCGCATTAACAGTCAGCACAGCTGGAGGTGCAGAGGTTACCGACAGACTCGATGCCCCGCTGACAACAATAACCTGGTACTGGTAGCCATCGTCGGCCACCGCAGTAATCGGGTTTGTATAGCTGGCGTTGGTTGCAGCGCTGCTGATATTCGTGAAGGTGAGACCGCCATCGCCGCTTCCCTGCCATTGATAGGTCAAGTCCAGGCCGATAGCTCCCACGGAAAAGACCGCCGGGGCCCCGGCGCAGACAGTCAGGTTGGTCGGTTGATCGGTAATCGTCAGGAGCGCGTTGAGGGTGAGGATCGCATTCGAGCTGGTGACACTGCCCGCCACGTTGGTAATGACGACCGAGTAGCTGCCCGCGTTGGCCGGTTGCAGGTTGCTCAGGGTGTAACTGCTGTCCGTCGCGCCGCTAATATCCCCGCCGTTCAGGAGCCACTGGTAGGCAAGCGCTGGAGTGCCGGCGGCTACCACCGTGAAGGTGGCGTTGCCACCCAACTCGCCTGTCTGGCCCTGGGGCTGGGCAATGATGACCGGCGGCGAATACTGGTCGGACGAATAGACCCATTTCACGGCGTCAGCGGCGACTCTCATCGAGGCTTGACCGGTATTGTTGGACACCCAGACCGAACCGCTCGTGCCCGCCGCAAAAGGTTCACCGGAAGCAATCAGTTGCCATGATCCGGCGCCGCTTTGCTGGCTGACAATGACGTTGGTGGATCCGCCATCATAGGACACCAGATGTGGCACGGCGGCGGAACTATAGGACGGGTCAACCGTCGGATACCAAACATAGACATCGTAGTTTCCTACAGTGGTGATAGTTGGAGTGAAGGTCGCCGTGGCGGTGGCGCTGCCGTCCACGGTCTCGGCATACTGGTAGTTCACTTCGAAATTGTCGCTGGCCGTATCGGTTGTCCATGACCCCGTGAACGTGGCATTGGTGTTGTCCACGATGAGATCGGGCACAGCAGAAGTGAAGTTCGCCGTGATCGCCAGGTTGCTGGTGAGCGTGACGACAAGGGGATTAGCCGTGCCGCTGGCACCCCCCGACCATCCGATGAAGCTCCACCCCGAGACCGGCGCGGCGACCAGTGTGACCGCTGAGTCAAGCGGGTAGGCAGCCTGGTCCGGGTACTTGTGCACTGTGCCCGCGCCGCTGGCGGTGGTGGTGAGCAACACGTTGATCGTGAGCACCGCGTCGGCGCTGGTGACGGAGCCGGCCACATTGGTGATGATCACCGAGTAGGAGCCGGCGTCGGCATTCTGAACGTTGACGCGGGTATAGGCGCTCTCGGTTGCGCCCTCGATGGGAATCGTGTTGAAGCACCATTGGTAGCTGAGCGGCGCAGTGCCGCTGGCTGACACGGTGAATATCGCGCTCTGCCCGGCAATGACTATCTGGCCCTGAGGTTGAGTGGTAATGGCCGGCGGCACATTGACGGTGAGGATGGCATTCGAGCTGGTCACACTGCCCGCCATGTTGGTGACGACCACGGAATAGCTGCCCGCGTCCGCCGGTTGTGCGTTGGCCAGCTCGTAGCTGCTATCCGTCGCGCCAGCGATGTTCGTGCCGTCAAAACGCCATTGATAGGCTAAGGTTGGCGTGCCTGTGGCCGCCACACTGAAAACGGCGTTGCTGCCCTGGTTGACGTTCTGATCCTGGGGCTGGGTCGTGATGACGGGCGGAACGTTGAGGGTGAGGATCGCATTCGAGCTGGTGACACTGCCCGCCATATTGGTGATCACCACGGAATAGCTGCCCTCATCGGTCGGCTGCGCGTTGTTGCGGGTGTAGCTGCTGGTCGTTGCGCCAGGGATGTCTGCGCCATTAAACAACCACTGGTAGCTAAGGGGCAATGTGCCGGTCGCGGTCACTGAGAAATTTGCGTCCTGGCCCGCCGTAACGCTCTGGTCCAGCGGCTGTGCAGTGATGACGGGTGGGGAGCACAACCTGAACAAAGTGCCATAGACGTTGTTCGTTACATACACCCCTCCCCAGTAGGTGGTGCCGTAAACCGCGCCGTCACTTCCCATCACGAGCGGCGCCAGCGGCTGGCTTCCTTCAACCGCCACAACGGTGAACCGGTGCAATACAGCAAAACCGGTCCCGTCATGATTAACGCTGAACACCGTCCCCCCATCGGAGGCGCCGCCATAGCGCGTCGTGCCGTATAAGACATTGTTGTTTCCCGCGACCAAACCTGTAAACGGCTGAAGTCCCTGGCTATCCGAACTGAAACTCCTCAGCACGGCATAATTGCCCCCATCGGGATCAACACCAAAGATCGTGCCGACGTCGGTCGTGCCGCCATAGTAGGTCGTGCCGTACAGCCGGCCATTGCTGGCTTGCACCAAGCCGCCGTAAAGCCAGCGCCCGTCTGTGGTCCCGCCCTTGAAATGGTGCAGGATGACGTAGTTGGCGCCGTTCGTCCCTATCTTGAAGGCGGTCCCGAGGTTGTTGCTGCCCCCCAGGAGGGTCGTTCCATACAGCGCGCCATCCAGGCCCTGGCACACCCCAGCAAAAGGCGAGCTGCCATCAGCACCTCCGGCAGTACCAGTGAAGTCATGGAGAACTGTGTACCCACTCCCATTGGTGCCCAGGGCAAAAACGGTTCCCAGGTTAGAGACGCCCCCGGAATAGGTCGTTCCGTAGAGGATTCCGTCGAGCCCTTTGGTCAGGGTGCAGATGGGCATCTTCCCATCTCCGGCGCTGGCGGGAAAGACGTGCAAGAGCACATATTCGCTGCCATCTTTATTGCACCTGTACACAGTCCCTGAATGATTGGTGCCGCCGGACGAAGTCGTGCCGCACAACGCGCCGTCATCCACCTCCACCAAGCCCCCCTGTGGGCGGTCATTCTCCGTGAACGCATAAACCTGCGAGAAGCCGGATCCGTCCTTGCCAATTCTAAAGATGGTGCCCGAATTACTGGCTCCTCCGGCATAGGTTGTGCCATAGAGCCACCCGTCGCTCGCCTCCAGGAGTTGCCCGCGCGGCTGACTGCCCGATAGGGACGAGGGACCGAACGACAGAAGCTGCTGGTAATTGGTCTGCGCCTGGCTGGTGGTCAGCAACGCGCAAAAAGCTGCGCCCGAAACCACGCGCAACACCGGGCGGAACCTCGTTCTCCATTCAAGCGATTTGGAGACCGAGATAAGAAGCCGACTTGGCAGGGCCCACAGAGCACTGCCGCGAGGGGGACATTGGCAAATATGGAATGCTCTTTGAGCTGAACTCTTTGTCATAAGCGACATTTGTTTAATCGTGATATTACAGCCATTCTAGTTCACACTAGGTTTCCTGCAACTGGAGTAATTCCCGAAGATGTTCCCGGTGAAGGCGGGGAAACCAACCCCGGAGAATCCCCGGGGCTGAAGAGGACCCTGACGGCCTAATCACGCACCATGAGGGTTCCCTCCGTGTTACAGATCCGCCCAAGCGGGTGTAGGAAGTTGCTCTGCCATGCTTTCCACGGATTCCATGCCCGATTACCTGCGCCGGTTTGCCACTCCAGGCACCGACTTTTAAGCGGCACCCGCCCCGAGAGTGGTTGCCACGCGGCGTGCGTGAACCTCACGCAGCGCCCAAGTTGGTCCTTGCTCCGTTTGCCCGGCAAATTAGCTCTAACCTCACCAGCCCGGCGGGCAAACTCATTTCGACGTCATGCCACGCTGGAAGAAGACTGACACGTCGGAAAAGCCCTCGCGTCGCAAAATGGCGGGGGAAGGTTAGTACAGTAACCTCAGCACCTTCCCTTGGCTGGCCACTGCCGTCCGGAAACTGCTCGGACAGCGGCAGTCAGCGTTTGGACCATGCCGACGGGTGCGCGATGTCGGTTATCCTGGATCCTAGAATCAGCGGTTGCCTGTATCTTGGCATAGTCTGTGCTGTCCGTACGATTACTTAAACCGTTACGAAGAATAAGGCTATAATGATGATGAGATTTTCGCACTCCCTTCGGTTGTTTTTCGCTTTGTGTGTTGGGCTTGGGGCCGGCGTTGGGACTGGATGGGCGGTAGAGGGGATTACGGACATTACAATGGTGCCACAGTTGACGATTGTGGGCAGTGTTGGTGCTACCCATCAGATCCAATACTGTACCGACATGAGCCAGCCCAGTTGGGTTGTGTTGACAAATCTGCTGGTGGCCCAAAATCCCTGTCGGTTCGTGGATCTGAGCGCGGCGAATGGACCTAGAAGGTTTTACCGGGTGGTGAAGCTCTCGCCCGACGGGATGGTGCTCATTCCCGCCGGCAGTTTTTCCATGGGGGATGGCTCGGATGGAAATGCGGCGTCTCTGCCTGTCCACACAGTGCACGTAAGTGAGTTTTTCATGGACCGAAATGAAGTGACCAAGGCGCTGTGGGACACAGTGAAGGCATACAATGGGGGCAATGGCTACAACTATGAAAACGCCGGCTCAGGGAAAGCGGCCACGCATCCGGTGCATTCGGTCAACTGGCGGGATTGCGTGAAGTGGTGCAATGCGCGGAGCCAGAGGGAGGGGCGGACGCCCTGCTACTACAATGACGCCGGGTTGACGAGCGTGTATAAGACCGGGACAAATGTCCCCTACGTGAAGTGGAATGCGAACGGGTATCGGCTGCCGACGGAGGCCGAGTGGGAGAAAGCGGCACGGGGGGGAGCGACCGGACAGCGGTTCCTGTGGGGCAATACCATTTCGTGGGCTCAGGCGAACTACTACGCGTTTCCCTTGTCGGTGGGGGGGTACGTTTACGACGTGAACGCAACAAAAGGCGGCTCGCCCAGTTTCAACGATGGGGTTTCCCCTTACACCAGTCCAGTCGGCTGCTTTGCGCCAAACGGGTATGGCTTGTATGACATGGCGGGGAACGTGTGGGAATGGTGTTGGGATTGGTATGCAAGTTACGGCTCGGCTTCCCAGTCCGACCCGCGGGGCCCCGCTTCAGGCTCGAGCCGCGCGTTTCGCGGCGGCAGTTGGCAGAGCGACGCCCGGGATAACCGGTGCGCGCAGCGTTACGGCTTCGACCCGTCCAGCACGTTCAATACCTTTGGGTTCCGGACGGTCATCAACGCGTGCCAGCCATGACGCGAACGGTGCGTGGCTATGCCGGCGCAGGCCGGGCGACCGAACGAGCCTAGGCAGTTTCCTTGTCCTCCTCGCGCTCGGATTTCTCGATTCCCAGCTTCTCCATTAGCTCGTAGAGGGTGGGCCGGCTGATTCCCATTTCTGCGGCGGCGGGAGCGATTTTGCCGCCGTGTTTCCGCAGCGCCCGCTGAACCACTTCACGCTCGACGGCTTCCCGCGCCTCCTTGAGGTTTAGGTTAACGGTGCGCGATGGACTCTCCAGTTCGAGGTCGGCGGCGGATACCCGTTTGCCTTCGGCCATAATCACCGCGCGTTTGATGCGGTTTTCGAGTTCACGCACGTTGCCCGGCCAGGAGTGGGCCTGGATCGCTCGAAGGGCATCCTGGCTGAAGCTGATTCCTTCCTTCTCGTTGGCGACGGCGCTGCGACGCAGGAATTCGTGCGCCAACAAACGGACATCTCCCTCACGATCCCGCAACGGCGGCAGGTGGATAACGACCACCGCCAGGCGGTAATACAAATCTTCGCGAAATCGCTCTGTGCCTATCGCCTTCTTCAGGTCCGCGTTGGTGGCGGCGATCACGCGCGTGTCAACCTGGATTTCCTGCCTGCCGCCGACCCGTTCGATGCGCTGCTCCTGGAGGAAACGGAGGAGCTTGACCTGGATCTGCTGGGGGATTTCGCCAATTTCGTCCAGGAAAAGGGTGCCGCCGCTCGCCGCCTCGATGCGACCGTTGCGCTGGATATGCGCGCCTGTGAACGAGCCCTTTTCGTGGCCAAACAGTTCGCTCTCCAACAAGGTCTCGGGAATAGCGCTGCAGTTGATGGCGACAAATGGCCCATCCTTTCTCGAACTGCGCCGGTGGATGGCCTGCGCCAGCATCTCCTTGCCGGTGCCGCTTTCGCCCAGGACAAGGACCGGGGCGTTGGTGGTCGCGACCTTGCGCACAGAGGCAAATACACGTTGGATTTGGTGACTGGCGCCGAGCAACCCCTCGAAGGTCTCAGTCTGGAGTTGCGCTTGCAGCTTGCGATAGTCGCGCTCTAGTCCGGCGACTTGGAAGGTCCGGCGGAGGATTATCTTGAGCTCTTCGAGATCCACGGGCTTGGTAAGGAAATCGTAGGCGCCGGCGCCAATCGCCTGCAGCGCGTTGGTCTTTTCGGCCTGGCCGGAGACGATGATGATCTTGGCGAAGCGGTCGCGAGCGACCAGTTCTGAGAGCACCGCCAGGCCCTCTTCCGGCGTGCCGGGGTGGGGAGGAAGCCCAAGATCCAGCAGCACTACCTGGGGACGATGTTCCGTAAACGCGTCAATGGCCCGGACGCGGTCTTGCGCCAGGAAGATCTGGTATTCCTTGTTGAGCGCCCATTTCATCTGGGTGCGAATCTCGTCGTCGTCGTCCACAATTAACAGTCGGGGCAGCATGGCGGAAATGGAGTAGTGGAGTCTTGGAGTATTGGGGTGGTGGAGTAATGGGATGGTGAAATGGTGGAAATCATCCGTAGGCAAGATTGCTTTCCTTTATGATAAGGCTGTCGATCCAATCGCCGGCCTCCTGTTTGCGCTCGAGACTTTCAACCAGTCTGAGCAGGCTATTCCCGAGCTTGAAGGCGAGGTCGGTGAGAGCTTTGAAGTCAGTTTCAGTTATCTGCAGGGCTTTGCGATAGGCGTGCAGGCCGGAAACCGACTCACCCAAAGAGCCCAAGCTGATGTTGAGAAACTGCAGGTACTCCCGCAGCGAGCGGCGACAATAACCCTCCGCAATGTTGCGATCCACTGAATCGGTCGAGCCAATCGCCTGCGAACCCACGCGCCTGAGCTCGAATTGGAACGTCTTGAAAACACGGCAAGTCATGACGTAAAGGTTGATCGCATCGTGCCAGACCCGCAACTGCTGGTACCCGCGATTCTTGTTCCGATAAGACATTTCTACGCGCTGCTCCATCACTCTAACACTCCACCACTCCAATACTCCATTGCCCCATGCTCTCCATTACTCCGCTTCTTCAGACCGGCAACAGCACGCGAAAGGTTGTTCCTTTGCCCGGTTCGCTCTGGACTTCGATGCGGCCGCAGTGGGCTTCGACAATCATTTTGCAGTGGAACATTCCAATGCCGATTCCTTTCTGTTTGGTGGTTTGAAACGGGCGGAAGAGGGAACGTTGAATGAATTCTGGAGTCATGCCGCAACCATTGTCCGCCACGGCCAGAATAACCCAGCCGTTCTCCTGGCTGGTTTCCACGCGGATTTGGCCACCGCGGGAAACCGCATCGCGGGCATTGAGCACCAGGTTGGTGACCACCTTCTGTATTTGCGCGGGATCGAGCCGGACTTTGGGGAGCGGCGTGAGCTCTCTGAGCAGGGTTATGCCGGCAGCCTGTTCCTGGCCCTTAAGCATCTCCGTGACCAACTCGTTCAGATCGCATTCGACGGGCTGGAGTACCAGTTCGTGGCGCAGCTCGTTTAGCCGGCTGATGGTTTCATTGATATGCGCGACGGTCTTGGAGATTCCCCGCAGGGCATCCTCCCGGAACTGGGGATCCTGGTAATGCACCGGGAGGTTTTGCAGCATCAGCGACAGGGTGGAGGCGGTGTTTTTCAGGTCGTGTATGAAGAAGGCGGACATCGCTTGAAAAGCCTCCAACTGCTTGGCCTGTGAAAGCCGCTGGGACAATTGGATGTTGAGGAGGCTAGCCGCGCTTTGCTCGCTAATGGATTTGAGGAGGTCGAAATCCTGAACGGAGAACGGCACCGCGCTGACGCGGTCGCCGAGGACCAGGATCCCGAGCATTTCACCGCCGGCGATCATCGGGACACAGACGCGGCTGCCCCCTTTGCGGAACTCGTCCGGGTGAGCACGTCGCAGCGCGGAGGCCCAGATCTCCTTCGACGAATCCAGATCGAGCGGGTCGGGGTGAGCACTCAAAGCCGAGATGACTTCTGCCGCATCGGCGGATTCCAACTCCAGTTGTCCGGCCTGTTGCTCTGAAATGGAAGTCGAAGCGGCAAAACACAGTCTATTCTTGCGGTCGTCCACCAGCCAGATGGTGACGGAGAGTGCCTGGAAGATATCGGAGACGAGCTTGACGATGGAGCCGCACAATTCGTTCTGCTCCACCCGCCGGGCGGTGCCTTCGGTCCNNCTGCGATAATCATAGACCGGTCTCAGGAAATGGCGGCTGACCAGCCGGCGGGTAAACAGCCGCACCCGGTCAGAGAGGAGCAGGACGGCAAGGAGCACCAGAAACAGCAGGACCAGGAAGGCCTTGATCGGGAAGGCCGCATCACCGCCGAGGTGGGTGACAATCTTGGCGAACAGGCCGACGACCAGCAGGTAAACGCCGGCAAGCAGAACCGTGAGGGAACGGTGTAACAACGAGTGCGATGGATAAATACTCACGTCGAAGTGGCCGGCACGGAGAAGCCCGCGCAGTATCAGGAGACAGGCGATCAGAAGCGCCCCGGCATTGACGACTGGCAGGGAGAGGTCGCCGCCGTGGTACAAGAGCGCCTGGCTGCTGGTATAGGCGCGGACGGTGAAGAGCACTCCCAGGCCCAGCACGATGAATTTGATGCGCCAACGCATGGTGCCAACGGAGGCGCGAAAGGTGCGTTCGAGGTTCATCAGCACCAGAACCGTGCTGAGCAGGAACAATATATTGAGCGCCGTCCCGGCGAAGCCAAGGCGGAGCATCAGTTGGCTGCGAGGGGGAGCCTGGCCAATGGCGCTGACGATTTCGTCGGGGCAGAGCAACACCAGGGCCAGAGGGGCGACGAACGCGCACACGACCACAATTGACCAGCGCGAAAGGAACTCACCCGAGTTGCCGCGAGCGTAGGTGAGGCTGAAGAGGAGCCAAAGACCAGGCAGGAACGCCATCGCCACGAAGGCTAAGCCCTGCCAGTGTGCCACAGCCTCGAGCAGGACGGACCTGGCCGCGAGGCCTGAGAACAGGCTCTCGGCCGCCAGGGCAAGCATGCCGGCCGAAAAGGCCCAACGGGGGAGAGAACGGAACTGTCGCGAGAAGAGAGTCAGCGCCAGCAGGCCGGCGAAGAGCGCGCTGGCAAAGTTCAGGGCGGCAGCGGCAGTCATTGGCGTCGAGGATGGCAAGGACGAGGCCTGATAGAAACAAAAAACAGGCAGGAACTCACGTTCCTGCCTGCATAGAACAGAAGACCCTTCAACAAGGCTGCCCGCTTACGCGAGCTTCCTGCGGAGCAGTGCGAGACCCGAGAGAGCCGCGCCCAGAAGCATGGCTGTCATCCCGCCGTCCGGCACTACCGCATTCTGGGAGTTCGCAAACGTAAACTCGAAGTTTGCGTGCTGCGCGCCACCTGCGTTCGGGATCGTGAAGGACCAGTTCCCCGTCGTGTCTTCGAAACCGGTTAGCTTCAGCGTCCCTGTGCCTACCAGGTTAAGAAACGAGTTGTTCTGCTGTTGAATGCTGAGGCTGAGCAGGTCAAAACTGTATGTCAGGGGCCCGGAGGTAAACGTCCAGAGCGGGATGACCGGCGTGCTCGGAGGAGTCCATGAGAACGCGGACCAACTCACACTGGCGCCGGTGGTTCCGACAAAATCACCAGTCGGTCCCACACCAACCACCACAGGCCCAAATCCAGTGACGCCAGTAGCCGACCCCAGCCACGTACTGTCCAAGGTAGCTGAGCCAGCCATGTTGATCTCACCAGTGATCTTGACCGCGTGCGCGCTTATCGCCAAGCCAAATACAGCCGCCGCCACTGCAAGGTATTTCGTAATGTTACTCTTCATTTTCTTTGTGCTTTCTATTGTTGTTGTTTATTCTGCTCTACAAGGCTAAGCAATTAGCAACTGGCGGGCCAACCATTAACTAAGATGTTATCAATAGTTCCAAAATACTCATTAGCAGCATGTTACGACAATAAAAGAAATACACTCCGATGGCAAGACATCCGATAATACTCACAGGAGTCGTAAAGCTTTCCGACGATTTCCGGGAGCAAGCCGGGTGCTTCGGCAGCAATGCGCGTGTAAGACACTGTAAAACAAGTGTTTGGGCTGTTTCCGCCACCAAAAACGGCCTGTGTAAAGGATTCCGACATAGTGTAAGCGTGCTTAAATCCGTTGCTTATGATGGTATCACGCCCTCGGCGTTCATCCTTCGGGCTGTTGGAGCACGGAGAGAATTACTTCAGTTCCGCCAGGATGCGCTTGGCGTCGGCAGCCAGTTGGGGAGCGAGATTCAGGTCGAGTGCCCGTTTGAGGGATTGTTTGCTTTCGGCGGGGGATTTCAGGCGGTATTGGGTCATGCCGAGATAATAGAGGAGTTCAGCGTCATTACTGCGGGCCTGAAGACTCTGTTTTAGAAAGCGGGCTGCATTTGAATAGTCTTCACGGCGATAGGCGAGGATGCCCAGCACGCGGGCGAGATTCGGGTCGTCAGGAAAAGACTCGCGAGCTTTGATGGCGAGCTCGGACGTCTTGGATTCGCCGGGGAAGCGGTCGAAGCAGAGGATGGCGAGATCCCGCATGGCTGGGACGAAAAGAGGGTTTATGTTAAGGACGTGGTCGAGGGTTTTCCTGGCAGTCTGAAAGTCTCCTTTTTCCTGCTGGAGCAACTGATTGACCATTAGGGCAGGAATGTAATTAGGATCTGCCTTGAGGACATCCGGGAGTTGAGAGACGACGGCTGCCCGCTGAGCGGGGTCGCGATAGGCCAGGAGCAGTGACAGGAAGCGTTTGGCTTCGTCGGCCTGGTCAAATGCGGAGGCTCCTTTCAGGACATTCTGCATGGCTGCCTCGGCGGCAGGCAGTTGCCCCAGGCCGTAGCAGGAGAGAGCAAGATCGTAGAAGACTGCAGGTTGGTCGGGGAGTTTCAGGGCGGCATCCCTTAGCAGGCTGGCGGCCCATTTGTAGTCGCCAGACTCGTATGCGAGATGGCCGAGCAATTGCGAAATGGAGGCATCGCCAGGGGCTGCCGCATGAGCGTCTTTGGCATATTCCAGGGCCTTTTTCGGGCTGTTCAAGCTGCCGGGAGCCGCGTGGAGCCGCGCGAGACTGGCGAGAATGACGGCATTCCTGGGGTTTCGAGCAAGCGCTTGCTCGTATGCCTTGATCGCCTTCTCCGGTGCACCGTTTCGATTATGGATACCCGCGAGCCGAACAAGGGCGATTGAATCATTGGGTTCTTCGGCAAGACGTTTCTCAAGCTGAGACTGTGCTGCTGGATCGGAGGATTTCGGATCAATAGCCAGGATAGCGAGGCATTGCCGCGCCTTTTCCTTCCCGGGAAAGTCCTTGTCGCTTTTGACAGCGTTTTCCAGAGCACTGCGCGCGGGCCCCTCTTGCCCAAGCGCATAGCGAACCATGCCGAGGTGACACTGAATCTCGGGCTCATTCGGCGCGGCAGTGGCCGCCTCCGCAAGCAAAGCCAGCGCCTTGGGGTATTCGCCCTTGCGGTAGAGAATCCAGCCGAGGGTATCCGCCATTGCAGGGGCAGCCGGGTAGAGCCGCCGCGCCCGTTCGGCAAGCTCCAGGGCCTTGTCAATTTGGCCAAAGTTCTCGCAGTAAAGATAGGCGAGGTTGTTAAGGGCGGCGCCAAAGTCGGGGTTGACTGCCAGGGCTTTCTCGTACGCATCGCGAGCAGCGGGATAGTTGGTGAGGCTGTCCTGAATGATACCGATCTGCAGGAGCGCCTNNCCGGTGCATCATTCGTCCTGGCGACAAAACTATTGAGCTTTTCCAAGGCCTGCTGGGTCTTGCCGGATGAGAGGTAGATACGGGCGAGCAGCACGTAAGAGGTACGGAGGTCGGGGGCAATCGCGATGCTCTTCAGCAGTGCAGCCTCGGCCTGCGCGTAATCCTCCTGGCTGACGTAGATCTTGGCCAACAGGAGCTGCAATTCAGGAACGCCCGGGCGGCGCTCGATCTGCTCCTTGACGCGTTTGAGGGCGGCCTGAGGCTGTTTGTCAGCCAGATCGAGATCTACGAGCAACTCAAGCGGCGGCAGAGAGTCCGGCCCAAGTTCAAGCGATTGAATGCAACTTTTCCGGGCTTCGGCCCACTGGTTCTGACGCGCCAGGATTTCTGCCATCAGAAAGGGCACTTGGGGGTTCCTGGGGAAGCGGGGCTGCATCTGGCGATAAACCGCGAGCGCCTGATCGAATTTCTTTTGGGACGTGTAGGCGGCAGCGAGCAACAAGTAGGCCTGGGGAAGCTCCGGGCGCCGTTTCAGCAACTGTTCCAACGACACGGCGGCTGCGGCGAACTCGCCCTTCTTCATAGACAGCTCGGCGAGCGCAAGAATGGCCTCGGGAAAAGTCGGGTCAACCGCAAGCGCATCCTTGAGGGAGGCCTCGGCTTTGGCCTCTTCGCCATTGAGCAGGTAGCATTGGGCGAGCAGTTGTTGGATTCCAGGCGAGCGGGGGTAGGTCTTGGAGAGACGCAGGAGTTCCTCGGTAGCCTGGGGGATCTGGCGCTTCTTAAGTTTGACATCCGCGCTCAGCAGCACGGCCTGGATGTTAATGGGGTCCTTGATTAGGACTTTCTCCAGGAGGGCGGAACAATCGTCAAGCCGATCCTGAGCGAAGGCGAGCTGGGCGAGGTAGATGTAGGGCGGCAAGTAATCCGGCACCTTGCGCGTTAGCTCCTCAAGAATTTTCACAGCCTCGTTGGTTGAGCCGGTCTTGAGTTTGAAATCAGCGTATTTCAGGCGTCGGGGGGAGCGGAGCGGAGACAGTTCGGCCCCGGCCTTAAGAGCGGCGTCGGCGCGCTCCAGCTCATTGTTCATCCAATGCAAGTTCCCCAGGGCCGTGTGCGCGGCGGGGAATTTGGGATTGAGCGCCAGTGCCTGGTTCAACTCCGGCGCGACCTCAGCGACTTGCCCCTGGCGCAGGTAAAGGATAGCGAGAGCGAGGTGGTAGCCGGGCCGGTCTTTGTCCTGCTGGCGCATTGCTTTGATGCGCCGGACAGTTTCCTGCAAGTCCTTCTGGCTCGAAGTGGTCTCGGCCAAAACCAGGAGGGCGTCCTCCTGCCCGGGTTGCTTTTGCAGAATGCGCTCCGCGTCCTGACGGGCCTCTTTGAAAGCCCCCAACGATAGTTTGGTCAGGCACAGTTTTAGTTGGTAATCGGAATTGTCGGGAGCCATTTCGGCGGCTTTGCTCAAGAAGGCAAAAGCCTGCGGGAACCGGCCCTGTTCATGATAGATGATGCCCAAAGGGCCGAGAGTGGCCGGACCTCCCGTGGCAATCTGGAGGACTTTGCGGTACTCGATTTCGGCCTGCTCGTAGCGGCCGGCAGCAAAGTCGGCGTTCGCCCGGGCGAGATAGCGGTGTTTTCTCGCTTCCTTGGTGCACCCTGCAGACAGAAGGGCCAGGAACAGGAGACAGATGGCAGAAATCCCGGGGCCGGCGGCGGCAAAACGGCGAAGCATGCCAAATGACACAAAAGGTGGGGCAGGAGGGCGAGGCGCAGTAGCGCACAGCTTCCCGCTTCCTCTGTTTTTCCCTCCGAAGCTGAACGAGGAGAACAACGACATTCTGGTATAGTTCTTGAACATCTTATGATCGCGGTTTGCGGACATCTGTTCTGCGCAGCCAGTAGAGTAACAACAGGAATGGAGCCAGTGAAATAACAAAGAAGACCGGGCCCCCGCGGCGGTGGATGGCCGAGTCAATAAAGCCGGGATCCACACGAACGCATAGTTCGCCGATGGTAACAATGCGCAGGGCGTTGCGGAAAATGCCCAACGGGATCACAGCGAGGGCGAAGAGGGCACGCTTCCAGGGGGTCCGCAGGAAGAGGTAGCCGGCAACCAGGCTGCTGATGAACAGCACGAGAGTGGAACGAATTCCGCTGCACTCCGGAGCCACCTGCATTCGAAACCCCGGGAGTTGGAATTCAACGCCGTTTCTCAGCAGGGGCGTCCCCGTCAGGCCAAAGAGCAACTGCGCGGCATCGGCGGAGCGATGTTGCAGGAAGGCTTCAATGGCGTCTCTGACAAACACCGGAAAGGGCACGCAGAAGATGAGAAATGCGAGCGGAAAGGCAAGCGAGCGAAGGGTGGATTTTCCGACGCAGAAGAAACAGGCTGCCAGGAATAGAAAGACAAAAGACAGAGTCGTCCACGCAAGGGAATCGACCGTAGGAAGGCTATGGCCCCAGTGACGGGCGAGATAATAGCCCACCAGAAGCAGCAGACCTGCGGCGAGCGGGAGGCAGGCCAGTCGGCGATCCGGCTCGGAGTCGGGAGGCAGCTTGTTCCTGTTGATCCATGCCAGGTAGAGACTGACCAAAGGAATCAAGAGGATGTGGGAGTACAGTTCGCTCTTGAGGGTAAAGCGAACGAGCCCGGTCAGGGGTATGGCGAAGCAGCCCGCCAGGACGACCGTGCAGGCGGCCAGGAGGAGAAGTTGGCGCCGGAACACGGGGGAGAGCGGCGCGATCTTAGCTGCGGCCGGCGGATTCGTAGCGTTGCGATGGGGTTTCAAGGGCTGGAGAAACGGGTTGCCGGGATAACGAGGAGAAAAGTGCGGAAGTGAGGGAGCGTGTCGTCAGGCCCATCCTTCAATTGCCTAAACGGGTTTCAACCTTTAATCCGTAGTGCTCAACTACTAGTAGCGATAGCTCAGTTGAAAGCCGACCACGGAAGTGGTGTAGTCATAACTGGCGGCACCGGAGGAATTGTAGTTTACCGAGTACGAAACGGATGCGGAACCACGCTTCAAGAACGAGGTGCTGAGACTGGCGCTGAAAGATGTGGTTTCGTAGTCGCTGCGAGAGGAGGCTGGAGCGGTGCTGGAGGCGTGGTAGGTGCTGTTACCGTAGCCACCGCTCAAATTGAGATGAAGTTTGCCCAGAAGCCGCTGGTGCAGGCCGGCGCTGATGGAGGTGCTCTCGGTCACCTGGTCCTGAAAGTAGGAGGGGCTCACCGCGTTGTAAGCGCTGACGGACAGAGTGGTGGCTTCGGACGGCGAGTACTGGACAGAGAGGGAGAAGACCGGGCTGAGCAGGTCGGACGCACCCGAACCGAGGAACTGCATGCAATTAGCGCCGCCACTCACCATGAGGCTGAGTTTCTCGACGACCTGCCAGGTAATCCGCCCCTGGACTTGCTCCGAGAGGATGTCGGAACTGGACGAATTGTCATCATAGCCGAAACCGGCGCCAACGGCGGCGCCGAAATCGGGCCAAACCTGATGATTCAGCCAGTTCATGGTGGACCAACTGTTCTGGTTATTGAGTTGTTCGCCCCCGGAGGATCGGTCAAGCAGGCGGAGATTCTGACTAAGCCCCAATTCAAGGGAGGTTTGCGAACTCATCTGGTAGTCTGCGCTCAAGCGCGTAGCCAGGGTTTGCTGATCAGTTTGGCTGCCTGTCTCGATTAGCGGTTCGGACGAGGAGACGTAGGACTGGGAAAAGCCGAAAGTCCATTCTTCATAGGTGGTTCCGCCGTTCAGGTTAACGGAATGATCAAGGGTGTCCCGGAAGGCGCTGCTGGAATAGAACCGGAGGATGGGGGTGTAGTCGAGAGTCCAATGGCGGCCCCATTGCAGAATCATTCCGGGGCACAGTTCATTAATGGCAGTCTTGGTTTGCTGCCCGGGCGTGGCAGTGAGGCCGTCGCCGTAGGAAAAATTATAACTCAAATGGGATTGGAACGCTAGCGGCCCCCAGCGGAACAACGGGGGAACCGCAGGCAGCGGCACAGCGGAAGGAGTGTACACCTGCCTTGTGCCGGCCAGCGGAGGGGCCGGCGCGGCTTCGCGCATATAAACCGGTGGCGGAAGCGCGGGCAGATTGGTCTCAAGCGCCTGAGAGAGAACTGGCGTATTCAAGTATTGGAGTGGGGGACTGTTAGTCTCTTGGGCGCGGCTAAGAGTTAGCACTGCCATGGCGCTCAGGACAGCGGCCAGACTCCGGAATCGAAAGCGGCGCTCATGCCGCAACGTCGGCAGGCTGGAGGCTTGCCGCCCTAGTGCCTGAAGGAATAATCGGATCATCTTGTTCTCTGGAAGACCACACTAACGGTCACCTGATGCCTGTTTCAAGGGCTTTTCTACGAGATTCTGGGGCGATTGCGCTCGATCGGGCAAGTGTTCGCGCCGATGAGCTTGGAAGCGATGTCAGGGGCTGAGTGTAGCGGGCGCTGAGGCAGGCTTGCAGCCCGCATGGACGAGGATCGAACTTGCGCCACTTGCAGTAGTAATCTCAGATGCATCAATCAAGCGGGGCGAGCCTGGGTCCAGTCACAACTCAAGAGGCCGTTGGGCAGGCGAACAATCGGAACGGACATCACGTCGCATTTAGGCCCAGGCTGGGGCGCCGGCGCCGCGAGCGGGGGACCGCCAGGGGCAGTTGCGGCTGGGCTTGGCGGCTCCGAGACCGGGCTGGAGGCAGACGGAGCGGCCGCACGGATGGCCTGCGCCCGGACGAACGGGGAGTTGTCTCCATAAGCGCGTCCGAGGTCCTCGCGCGTCCGGCGTTCGAGTTCTTCCGCAGAGCAAAGGGTTTTGAAGCGCGATGGAGGATGCCACCTTTTGTCGTACGCCTTTGACAGACGAAGGTAGGCCTCGATCGCGGCGCAGACATCGCGGAGGGTGGGGCCCTGGTCCTTCAAGACGTGACGGGTTGCGCGGCGAGTGGCACGCCGGAGACAGGAGCGCAGAGCCGAGCGGCCGGCGGCGCGACAGGCGGGGCGGGCCGCAGGCTGAACGAGAAGCCGGCGGCGTGGCCCTCCACGGATGGCAGAAAACCTTACCAGAAGTTTACCAGAGTTTACCGTTTTGCGAAAATCAGCGCCAAAACGTTACTGAACATTTGCCAAGGTTGACCAAAGCTCATTGAGTTCATCACAGGTCTCCGAGGAACGCCGATGGCGTGCTAAGCCACGAGCCCAGGGTCGCGCAGCCGGCGCTACCCTGGCGAATAAACCCCACACCGCCCCAACTCTGAAGGAGTTGCATCCCTGCCAAAGACACCGCTGGTCGAATCCAGCGCGATTGAACTCTTTCAGAGTTAGAGGACATCATTATGGGCGATCACTCAGGGTAGCGCGCGACGCGCAACCCTGGGCTGAAGGACGTAACGCCGTTGGCGTATCTCGGAATTCCGCGATGAATCTAAAATAATGCCGGCCGGGCCGGGGTTCATACTTGCCAATCCAGGACATCTTCGAAGTATTCTTCGTCGGGGATGTTTCGGACAAGCGAGTACGGGTCCGACCTTCAGAGAGCTTTGACAAACTGCTCCAGAGTAAGGGCGGCCTGCTCGATGATGCCCTTGAGGGTGCCGGGTTTAAGTGGTTTGTGCTGAGGAACCACTACCGTGCGGTTCTGTCTCCGTAGAATGCAATGTGAACCGGTCTGGCGGATTTCAACAAAACCGAGCCGCCTCAGCGCCTTGGCGGCTTCAAATCCCGAAATGTCCCGGGGCAACTTCACGCCAGAGCCAGGACGGGGTCCTGGGTGAAGTGAAGCCGGACCCGCTGCGGTTGGGCTGTCGCCTCGAAGTAACCGGCCACCGCATCGGCAATCATGGAGTACAACTCGGTCAAGCTGTCACCCTGCGTCGTGATCCCGCCGCCTTGAGGATCATCCCATCGGGCGACGAACCCCCCGGTTTGGTGACAGCTTTCAACCGTGAACAGAATCTCGTTCATGGTGCAATCTTCTCATGGGCTACTGAGAAGTCAATCGTTCCGCTCCCGTCGCCCCTCACGCCGGATTCGAGAAAGTGATTTGGGCGGATTTGGATTGTGGCCGGGTCGGCAGCGCA